>ENA-OQCS01000937-OQCS01000937.1-human-gut-metagenome-genome-assembly--contig:-NODE-937-length-15788-cov-2.239576_pt1 | contig 15788 bp, 19 predicted proteins | sample MGYA00242757_ERZ504575 | MGnify/ENA primary metagenome ERZ504575 (study PRJEB26092, sample SAMD00036297) | human gut metagenome | host: Homo sapiens | study: EMG produced TPA metagenomics assembly of...
CGGTGTGACCGCTGAAATCTCACTGCCCGACTGAAGGTAACTCTGATAGATTCTTTGGGCAAGCGCCTGCGCTTTTGCAGCAGGTGATTGAGGAGCTGGGGGTGAAGGGCATCCGCTGCGAGCATTTGCGTGCAGAGGATGCGGGCCGTGATAAAAAGCACCGCGAAAAATATGACTATGTAACGGCGCGCGCTGTGGCACGTTTGAGCGTGCTGAGCGAATATTGCCTGCCGCTGGCCAAAAGGGTGGTCAGTTTATCGCCCTGAAGGGCAGCAAGTTTGCGGAGGAAATTACCGAAGGAGAGGCTGCGGTAAAAATTCTCGGCGGCAAAATTCTCAGTGCGGAGCCTGTAAAATTACCCGGTCTGGATGATGGACGTGCTATAATAAAGATAGCTAAAATCAAAAGCACACCGGCGCAATACCCGCGTAAGGCTGGTACGCCGGAAAAACAGCCCTTAGGCGCTAAATAGGGGGAAAACATATGTTAGTAGATGATGGATTTTCGGTATTGGATACAGATTGCGGTATTATCGGCGAGCGTAAGGCAGTTAATGAGGTGAAGGTAGTCAAGGTTCCCATCGGGCAGATTTTCCCCAACCCTTATCAGCCGCGCAAGAGCTTTGACGAAGCAGCCTTAGAGGAGCTGTCTGCTTCCATCGCCCAATATGGTGTGCTGCAGCCTCTTTTGGTATCGCCGACTGAGGACGGACGTTATCTGCTGATTGCCGGCGAGCGCCGTCTTCGTGCTTCCCGTATGGCGAAGCTGACGGAGGTACCGGTGATTATCAGCGATTATACTACGCAGCAGATTGCAGAGATTGCGCTGATTGAAAACCTGCAGCGTGAGGATCTGCATTTTCTGGAGGAGGCCGAAGGCTATGAACAGCTGATGGAGCAGTTCCATCTGACGCAGGAGGCTATGGCTGCGCGCGTAGGCAAGAAGCAGTCTACTATTGCCAACAAGCTGCGTTTGCTGCGCCTGTCGCCTGCTGTACGCAAGGTGCTGGTGGATGCCGGTCTGAGCGAGCGTCATGCGCGCGCACTGCTGAAGCTGGATGATGATGCCAAGCGTCTGGAGGTGCTGGAGGTTGTTGTTGCCAAGAATTACAGCGTGCGCCAGACCGAGGAATATATCAACAAGCTGTTGGAGGACAACCAGCAGGAAAAACGCCGCCGTATGGTGATTGTCAACGATGTCCGCATTTACCTGAACAGTATTAAGCAGGTTGTCAACGCTATTAAGGATGTCGGTATTCCGGTTAATATGGAGCAGACAGTGGAGGGCGATGAGGTCATCGTCAGCGTCCGCATCAAGAACCAGAAGAAGCCGAAGGGCGGCAACAGCAAGCCGCTGTTCTGAAAATGATAAGGAAGGAAGATTCCTGTAGCAACGATAAAAGCAGAGAGCTGTGTTCACGTGAAACACAGCTCTCTGCTTTTTGTACAAGGAGGTGGATGATTATACTCCGACTGCTGCCGCAGCCGTTTTCTACCAGAATTTGAGCATCTGGAGATACTCTTTTTGAAGCCCTTTTCCGCTGGGATTACCTCATGCAGGAATTTTGGCTTTACGTAACGTACAATCATTGGCGGTGTGCGCAGTGTTGTTTCGGCAAAGCGCGGCAGCTTGCTGTTGGCAGGCAGCGCTTTTGCTGCTGACAGCAAAGCTGATTTATGCCTAGTTACGGGGAGGCGATAGCGTGGGACGTATAGAATGGACAAGTATGCATTTTTCTCATGAGCTCAGGCTTAGGTGTTTGGCAGTTGCGTGAATGCAAGTTGCTGAATATGCTGCCAGCGCTGGTCATGCCGCAGGTTTTCTAGTCGCTGATGGGGCTGGTGAAGTGAGCTTTAGAGAAAAGTCTCCTTTAAAGTAAAATTATTTTTATTAATATAAGTTGTTGACAGACCCTGGGAATGAGTTATAATATAAGCGATATAATAGTGCTTTATAAAAGGTCAAGGGAGCGCTGTTAAAATTTCATATTGGAGGAGATGATATTGTGAGCAAGCATTTATCAACTTCCGTGAGGGTGCCTATTGAATCGGATAATCCCAGTATTGTCCGTAATGAGTCATTGTGCATCAAATGCGGTCAGTGCAGGAATGTCTGCACAAGTCCTGTTGGTGTGTTGGGAACCTATGCGCTGGAGCAGACCGGAGACAGAGCTATCTGTATTCACTGCGGTCAGTGTGCTAATGTCTGCCCTGTTGGCAGCATCACCGAGGTATATGAATATCCAGAGGTTAAGGCTGCCGTGCAGGATAAGGACAAAATCGTCATTGTCAGTACGTCACCTTCTGTACGCGTGGCTTTGGGCGAGGAATTCGGCATGCCTAAGGGGGCGTTCGTGCAGGGGAAGATGGTTGCGCTTTTGCGTGCTCTGGGCGTTGATTATGTGCTGGATACGAACTTTGCGGCTGATTTAACAATTGTTGAGGAAGCAAGCGAGCTTCTTGCCCGTATTAAAGGTGAAACTGACAAGCCGCTGCCGCAGTTTACAAGCTGCTGTCCGGCGTGGGTGAAGTTTGCAGAAACCTATTACCCTGAGCTCCTGCCGCATGTTTCTACAGCTAAAAGTCCGATAGGGATGCAGGGACCGACGATTAAAACCTATTTCGCACAGAAAATGGGCATTGATCCGAGGAAGATTGTTAATGTTGCCTTAACTCCCTGCACGGCGAAAAAATTTGAGATTCGCCGTGAGGAAATGAACGCTGCCGGGCAGAAGTTGGGTATAGCTGAATTGCGGGATATGGATAATGTCATCACGACGAGGGAGCTGGCACTGTGGGCGAAGGAAGCAGGCATTGATTTTACCAGCCTGGAGGACAGCGATTTTGATAAATTTATGGGCGAGGCCTCTGGTGCAGGTGTTATTTTGGCAATACAGGCGGCGTGATGGAGCAGCTCTCAGGACTGCTTATGCTTATCTTACGGGTGAGCAGCCACCTAAGGAAATACTCAAGCTCGAGCCAGTGCGTGGTTATGATGGATTGCGTGAGGCCAGCGTGGAGATAGCAGGCAGGGTTATCAATGTAGCAGTGGTTCACGGAACGGAAAATGTCCGAAAGCTCATAGCTGGTGGCATTGAAAAATATCATTTTATAGAGGTTATGACCTGTCCTGGCGGCTGTATTGGCGGCGGCGGGCAGCCCAAGGATTTTGCTTATGATGCTGACGCAGCACGCAAGGCACGTATCGAGGTCTTTATGAGCGGGACGCAGAGATGGAGTTGCATCTGTCTCACGAAAATAAAGAAATTCAGCAGCTTTACCAGGAGTTTTATGATACGCCCTTGAGCGACATGGCTGAAGCAATGTTGCATACTGCTTATCAGGACCGCAGCGCAGATTTAACAAAAGGAGCGAAAAAGAAAATGATGAAGTGGAAATGTTTAATTTGTGGTTATATCTATGAAGGCGAGGAGCTGCCAGCTGATTTTGTCTGCCCAATCTGTAAGCAGGGTGCAGATAAGTTTGTAAAAATCGAGGATACTCCTGGCGACAAGGCAAAGAATCCTTATGCTGGCACAAAGTCGGAGAAGAATCTGTTAGAGGCCTTTGCTGGCGAGTCTATGGCTCGTAATAAGTATACTTATTTGCTAAGTAGCGCAGGAAGCAGGCTTTGAGCAGATTGCTGCTTTGTTCTTGCAGACAGCAGAGAACGAAAAGGAGCATGCACAGCTATGGTTTAAGGCTTTGGGCGAGCTTGGCGATACTGCGGCAAATCTGCTGCACGCTGCTGAGGGAGAGAACCACGAATGGACGGATATGTATGTGCGTATGGCCCAAGAGGCAGATGCCGAAGGCTTCTATGAGCTGGCAGAGCAGTTCCGTGGCGTAGCAGCTATTGAGAAGCGTCATGAGGAGCGTTATCGTGCGTTGCTGCACAACGTAGAGGCACAGCAGGTATTTGCTAAGAGCGAGGTAAGAATTGGGAGTGTCGCAAGTGCGGACATATCGTTGTAGGTACGAAGCTCCGGAGGTTTGCCCGATTTGTAAAAACCCGCAGGCTTATTTTGAAATTCATACGATAAATTATTAAGAGCGGATGTTAGCTCGGTTTCTTCTGAGCTGCCGGAATTTCCCCTGATGCTTGCTATGAAGCTGGCGTCAGGGGATTTTTAGGTTCTATAAATAAGTGTTGGAATTGTAGTAAAATATTATCGACCAAAACAACATAATCTACAAAGGAGACCAGACACTCTATGCTTTACAACAATTATACACAAAATAACCCGTTTTCTACCAGAATTTGAGCATTTGGAAGATACTCTTTTTGAAGCCCTTTTCCGCTGGGATTACCTCATGCAGGAATTTTGGCTTTACATAACGTACAATCATTGGCGGTGTGCGCAGTGTTGTTTCGGCAAAGCGCGGCAGCTTGCTGCTGGCAGGCAGCTGCAGGCTGCGTACCTTGTCCTTGCTGTTGACGAAGCGGGCGCTGGCAGCGCCGGTCTGGCCGTTGACAACGATGACGAAGCGTTCGCCGGCGCTGTTGTCGGTATAGTCAACATAATAAATCGGCAACATGATGTCAGCTGAATGCTTGCGGAGATTGCGTGCCCATTTTCAATCTTAACATTTTGTAAGCCGTAATTTTCGCTGAGCCTGTTGCAAAGCTGCTCGTTGATCATGCGGTCAAGATATTTTTGTACCGGGAAAAGATTGCTGCGGGTGGTGATATGCACGTCACCCTCCAAAAATACAGGGTCGAAGGGGGCGAATTCATCAAAGTTCCAGGGAGCAACCATATCGACGGCGTTTTCGTCAAAGACATAGGTTTGCGGATATACCAGTTTAAAACCTCCTGATAAATTTCGCAGTCACCCTTGTTGCTGGAGATTTGCGCTTTGACGCGCAGGTCTGCCAGCGTATAGGGAGTATAGAAGGCGGTAAATTTTTCCTTAATGGCCTTTTCCGCACCCTTAAAGGACATCGGCTCGCGCTTCATCAGCAGCTGCGCTCTGCCGAAGGTTGCTCCTTAGTGAGCTTGAAGGCAGGCGATGGATGGGTAGCTGCGGGAGCCTGCGCCTATGAGCTGGTCCTTGTTGTAGCCGCCGGCCTTCAGCTCCTCCTGCGTCAGACGGTGACCGCAGTATTCGCAGGTAAAAATAGTCTGCGTGGATTCGCCGGTAACATCGGCACCGCAGAGCGGGCAGGGCAGCTTGATGGTGTGGCTTTCTTCGTAAACCTTGGTGCTGAGGGCGCTGAAAACGCCCAGCTTATCTTCGATGCTTTGGGTGTTGTTTTTGAGCATCTCCGGCAAGGGCTCCATGAAGTATACGTGTCCCAGCTTCACCAGTCCGTTGACAACCTCTACAGGCTTATGGCGATACTTGATTTCGCTATCAAGAATATTTTCGCTGTTCGGCCAAGGCTCCTTGTTGCCGCAGAAGGAGCAGATGAAGCTGGTGCTGGCAGCGTCGGAATACATGGTGCCGCCGCATTTTTCGCATTGTATAGCACAACATTCGTCGTTTTCTTTAAACATAGGAACATCTCCCTTCCTTATCTTGCCTTCATTATAGCGCAAAAAGAGTGTCAGCGCCCCACCCGAAAGGGGAATTTTGGGTAGGTTGGGGTGAAATATTATCCTTGAATGATAATTTTCGGATTACAGGAAAAATTTATACAGATTTTCAATATTCAGATGTTTCTTGAAATATATTGAGAGTTATTAGCGGACAGCTTGTTTTTCAAACCGTATAAGTACTGTTTTGCTTTATATAAGCCTGAGGATGAAGTGCAGCAAGTTATATTATTATCGGCCTTTTTATTTAAAGTTTTCCTCCCTTCCTACCTAAATCAGCCTTTCGGGTGGGGACAAGCTGCTAAAAATACGCTATGCTATCATCAGAAGAATAGCAAAAGGCGGTGAGCAGCATGCGCAAACAAAAAAGCAATAAGCTGAGAATTATTCATCTGCTGTTATTGGCAGCGCTTCTGCTGCTGACAGCAAAGCTGATTTATGCCCAGGTGCGGGGAGGCGATAGCATGGGACGTATAGAATGGACGGGTATGCAATTATACAGAAACGGCTCGAATTATGATTATAGCTATAATTATGCGCTGCGTTTGGACGCTAAAAGCGGGCAGATGCTCTATGACTGCAGCTTTAAGGCTCCGGCAAATCTCAATGACGAAATCTGGCGCTGTGAGCTGGAGAGCGTGCCTGTGACGCGTGAGGAGCTTGTGCCTCTTGATGCGCTTATCCAAGGACTGCCGCTGGCACCGCCCAAGGACCTGAGCCGGTAGATGATGATTTGCTTGTCTGTGATGAAACCATGGAGATTTTTGATGTGTGTATCGCCAACTATAAGGATAGAAGCGTCAAGAAGCTGACGGCGCCTTTGAGCGGGGAGCAAAGAGCGGAGCTGCAAAAGCAGTTTCTGCAGCTTTACCTGAAGGCTAAGGACAGAGCTCCGCTTCGCAATTAAGCCTTAACAAAGGCGGTGAACGGTATGCACAGTAAATTATGGAAAATCACCAAAATACTGCTAGCGGTGCTTGTACTGCTGACAGTTAATATAGGTTGTGCGCCGGTACAAGGAGAAGATAAGATGACACACGTAGAATGGTCCACTTTTTATATGAGCCGGAACCATCAGTTCCGCACCCTGTGCTACAGGTTTGAGGCTAATTATGATCCTTTTAAGAAAGGGCAGGGTACCTTCAGCTGCTTTTTTTGTCGATAAAAAAGGGCGAAAAATTGCCTGCTGTCGTGCGGCAGAGGTGACAAGTGAGGATTTGGCAGAGCTGGATGCTTTTATCCAAAAACTGCCGCTTACGGAGCAGGAGCAAAAGCAGACGGATATGCTGTTTGCGCACGATGCGACGACCACGGAGTTTTATATTACTCTTGGCAGCTATAAAAATAAAAACAGACGCAAGGTAAGGCCACAGCTAAGCAGTATGCAGCAGGATGAGGCAATGGATATTTTAAAAAGGCTGTATGTTAAGGTGAGCAAGCGAGAAGGGAAATAGCGCCAGATACTTGGAGTTTAGAGAACCGCCGTGAGGCGGTTCTTTTTGTGTTTATGTGTATGGATGCTATACGAAGAGAAAGGCTTTCCTTGGGGAGAGCTGTCACCTGTAGGGCGACTGAGAGGGGTTGGGGTTATGTATATGTTCTTATTTTGCTGTAACCCCTCTCCGTCATTGCTGCGCGATGCCACCTCTCCCTAAGGAGAGTCCTTATTGTTTTGCTGTCTAATATTTTAAAAGCTGCTTTTTCCTAAAATATCCCCGCAAGCACTGCCGAAGTGCCTTACTCAGTGTACTTTGCTCAGTAAATGTGTTATAATAAAACAGGTTATTTGTAAAAATAAAACGAGTTTTATAGGATGGTGAAAAAATGAAAGTTTCTGCTGAAGACGTAAAGCATATCGCACAGCTTTCCCGTTTGACTGTTCCCGCTTCCGAGATGGAAGTATTCACCGAGCAGTTCAACCAGATTCTTAACTATGCCGACATTCTTGAAAAAATTGATACCGCAGGTATCGAACCTACCCCGTACGTATTGCCGGTAAGCAATGTACTGCGTGAGACGTTGTCAAAGAAGGCGTATCCCACGAGGAAGCATTGAAGAACGCTCCTGCTGTTCACAATGACGGCTTTAAGGTACCGCGCGTAATCGAATAAGAAGGAGGCAAACGCTGTGGATTTGTATAAACTTACTGCGCACGAGCTGCATGAAAAGCTCGTCAACAAAGAAGTAAGCTCCGTCGAATTAACTAACGCTGTTATTGCGCGTGTCGACGCAGTTGAAGACCAGGTTAACTCTTATGTAACCCTGGATAAAGAAAACGCTCTGGCACAGGCTGCCAAGGTTGATGCTAAGATTGCCGCAGGCGAGAAAATCGCTCCGCTGGCAGGTATTCCGGGCGCAATCAAAGATAATATCTCTACTAAAGGCCTGCGCACTACCTGTTCCTCCAAAATGCTGGAGAACTTCATTCCCGTATATGACGCACATGTTATCAAAAACCTGCGCGCTGATGAAACCATTTTCTTGGGCAAAACCAACCTGGATGAATTTGCTATGGGCTCTACCACCAAAACCTCTCATTTCGGTGTAACCCACAACCCATGGAACCTGGACCGCGTTCCCGGCGGCTCCTCCGGCGGCAGCGCTGCTGCTATCGCTGCAGGCGAAGCTATCTGGACTCTGGGCTCCGATACCGGCGGCTCTATCCGTCAGCCGGCATCCTTCAACGGCTGCGTTGGTATTAAACCGACCTATGGCCGTGTATCCCGTTATGGCTGCGTAGCATTCGCATCCTCTCTGGATCAGATCGGACCTATCACTAAAGACGTAACCGACGCTGCTCTGGTACTCAACACTATCTGCGGTAAGGACGAGATGGACTCCACCTCTCTTGACGTAGAGGTTCCCGACTTCACCAAAGCACTGGTAAATGACGTTAAAGCCTGCGCATCGGTCTGCCGAAGGAATACTTCGGTGAAGGCGTTGATGCTAAGGTTAAGGCTGAAATCATGAAGGCCGTTGAAAAATATAAAGAGCTGGGCGCTGAAATCGTTGAGGTTTCCCTGCCGCATACCGAATATGCTGTAATCACCTATTACATCATTGCTCCGGCTGAAGCTTCCGCTAACCTGGCACGCTTCGACGGTGTTCGCTACGGTTACCGCAATGTAGATGCAACCTCCGCACCGGAAATGACCACTATGAGCCGCACCGAAGGCTTCGGCCAGGAAGTACGCCGCCGTATTATGCTGGGCACCTACGTACTGAGCAGCGGTTACTATGATGCATACTACAACAAGGCTATGCAGGTTCGTACCCTTATCCGCCGCGACTTTGAAGCTGCGTTTGAAAAATGCGACGTGCTGTTGACCCCGACCTCTCCGGTTCCTGCTTACGGCATCAACGACGAGATGGATCCGCTGACCATGTACATGTTGGACGTAACCACTATTCCGGTAAATATGGCCGGTCTGCCGGGTATTTCCATTCCTTGCGGCTTTGCTGATGACGGCATGCCTATCGGTATGCAGCTGATCGGCAAGGTTCTGGACGAAGCAACCATTCTGCGTGCTGCTTATACCTTTGAACAGGCAACCGAATATCATAAAGTATTCGCACCGCTGGGAGGTAACAAATAATGACTAAATATATTACCGTTATCGGCCTGGAAGTCATGCCGAGCTGAAAACCAAAACTAAAGCATTCTGCAGCTGCTCCACTGCCTTCGGCAGCCTGCCTAACACCCATGTATGCCCGGTTTGCCTGGGTATGCCCGGTGCACTGCCTGTGCTGAACAAGCAGGTTGTTGATTTCGCTATCAAGGCTGGCCTGGCGCTGAACTGCGATATCCAGAAATACAACAAATTCGACCGTAAAAACTACTTCTATCCTGACCTGTCCAAGAACTACCAGATTTCCCAATTTGATAGACCTATCTGCCTGGGCGGTCATATCGACATCGTTGTTGACGGCGAGCATAAACGCATCGGCGTTACCCGTATCCACATGGAAGAGGATGCAGGCAAGCTGAACCACAGCGGAGCAACCATCAGCACCTCCGATTCCTCTGCAGTTGACTACAACCGTGCAGGCGTACCGCTGATTGAGATTGTATCCGAGCCGGATATGCGCAGTGCTGCCGAAGCTCGTGCTTACATGGAAAACTTGAAAGCAATTCTGGAATATACCGATGTCTGCGACTGCAAAATGCAGGAAGGCAGCCTGCGCTGCGACGCTAACATCTCCATCATGCCCGAAGGCGCTAAGGAATTCGGTACCCGTGCCGAAATCAAAAATCTGAACTCCTTCCGTGCTCTGGAGCGCGCTATCAACTATGAAGTTGAGCGCCAAAAAGAGGTTCTGGAAGATGGCGGCTACGTTGTTCAGGAAACCGTACCTGGGATGAAGCTAACGGCGTAACCCTGTCAATGCGTTCTAAGGAAGAAGCACATGACTATCGTTACTTCCCTGAGCCTGACCTCGTTCCGGTACAGCTGGACGATGCCTGGATTGAGCGTATCCGTGAAACTCTGCCGGAGCTGCCGGCTCAACGTCAGGCACGCCTGATGAGCGAGCATGGTCTGCCGGAATATGACGCTTCCCAGATCGTTTCCACCAAGGCTATGGCAGAATACTTTGATGAAGCAGTTAAGACCGCTAAGGACAGCAAAGCAGTTTCCAAACTGGCTGCTGGGCGATGTATCTGCTTACATGAACAACGAAGGCATTACCATTGCCGATTTCAAGGTAACCCCTGCACACTTAGCAGAGCTGGTTAACCTGATTAAAGACGGCGTTCTGTCCAGCAAGCTGGCTAAAAAGGTCTTTGCCGAAATGCTCAAAGAGGACGAAGCTCCGAAGGCTCTCGTTAAGAAGCTCGGTCTGGAGCAGGTTAGTGATGAAGGCGCTATCCTCAAGCTGGTTGAAGAAACCATTGCTGAGAACCCGCAATCCGTTGCTGACTACAAGGCCGGTAAGGATAAAGCTATCGGCTTCCTCGTTGGCCAGATTATGAAAAATCTCGCGGCAAGGCTAACCCGGGCATGGTTACCAAAATGCTCAAAGAAAAAATGCAATAAGGCACGCCTGTCCATAAAGCACCACCTGCTTCGCTGATTGCGAACCTGATGTGTATAATGGCATGAGCTGTATGCGTAATTTTAAGGCTCCCCGTCTGAACGGCAACGTTCAGGAGGGGGAGCCTTTTTGGTATTATCGGATTTGCTGTTTATTAGTGCAATGAATAGAAAAATAGCATATAATAATGTAAGAGGATTTTTCTTGAGCTTTAACACGCATTTATATATAATAACTGTATAAGGAGGAGTGGCGGCATGAATAATAATATTTTAGAATTGAATGGTTTATCAATCGAAATACTTAAGAGATTATCTTTTAAAAGTCATTTGCCGCTATCATTAAATCGTACATTGCGTCATTTTGATAAAATAGAGCTTATTAAAGAATTGACTGATATGACTAATTGGTTGATGAACAAAGCCTTTTAGCTGATGTGGCGCTTGACTATAGAATAAAAAGTTTAGAGTCAATTTTAGGAAAATATAATCGGTATTATCCTAATAAACCGGTTAAGCAGGTTTTTAATGATATCTTGGGCTTTAGGGCATTTTGCGATACATATAAGGAAATTTTAGAATTAGATAAAGATTTATTCCATATAGCAGATATGTCTCAAGGAAAATTGGATGATGATGGCTATAGAGGAGTACATGTTTATTTTCAAATGGACAATAGCTTTTATCCTATAGAGATTCAGTTTAATACGTTATATGACAGACAGATTAACAATTGGCTGCACGACTATCTTTATAAAAAAGATTATCCGAATTCTATTGGTTGTATAATGCGAACAAAATACGAGCATGGACTGATAAAAACAGATATTGAGTTTGAGGAGGTTTTGAAAAATGTGTTATCTGGTTGCTAAAGATACAGCAAAACATGGTTGTTATGCGTTAAAAACTATGCATGGAAAGCATTTGGTAGAATTAAAAAGATTTTTAAATGAGCTTGTTGCTACCAAAGGCATTCAGTTAGTGACAATTAGCAGACCTACAGCTTTTGGCGAGTATGCACCTTATCGTTTTGCACAAAATGAGGAAGAATTTGTTGCTCTTGTCAAAGCAATGAAAGCGTAGTGTAAATTGTAGGAGTGTGGTAAGCATGGAGAATTTTGAGTTTGAGCGAATAGCTTCAATGTATATAAATTATGGTTATGTAAAAAAATGTATGATAAAACAGCTGTATTAAATGCTAGTTACAAAAATTCTGATAAAGCATATTTTAAACTTGATGTTGCAGATGACACACACGTAGCTGTTATAATTAAATTAAAAAAGAAGTCTCTAATATTGAAGTTGAACACTTTATTGATGATTTTTGTAATGAAGTTATAGATCAACAGATAAGATTAGATCTTGATGTAAGAACTTATGATATTAAGAAAATTATTTATGAAAAAGCCTTTTCTGCATTGAAGGTGAAAAAATGAAATTATTACCTTTTGATTTTGACAGAATTGATATTAATCATATATTGATTACTAATATTTCTGGCGAAAGTTCTATAATGGATAAGATCGAATTTGAAGCTTTGTGTAATGAAGATTTTGAATGGATAGCTGATACTAAGCTTAATGAATTAATTGCCAAAAATTTTCTAACTCCTGATGAAGTTTGGCGTTGAGCATTGATTTACTTGCTAATAAGTTAAGAAGTCGCAAAGATTACTTACGATATTTTACATCTCTACATATGATCGTCTTAACGTTGCGTTGTAATTGTATGTGTAGTTATTGTCATGCGTCATCTAAGGCTGGAATAGATGATAAATCTTATGATATGGATGAATTAACTGCCAGAAATACAGTAGATATAATATTTTTATCACCTTCTCCGTCTATAAAAATAGAATTTCAGGGTGGTGAACCAACTCTTAATTTTGATATTCTTGAGTTTATCGTGTTATATGCAGAAAAATTAAATCAAAAATATAAGAAAGAGCTATCATTTGTGGTGTGTACTAATTTATTGGATTTATCTGATTATCAACTAGACTTTTTATTTAAACATAAGGTTGATATTTCTACATCGTGTGATGGGGATAAGAGGCTTCATGATTGTTGTAGAAAATCATTAGTCTCTGAAAGTGCTTACGATACTTTCATCAAAAATTTAAAAAGATGCAGGAAAATATATGGGGAAGATGGACCAGCAGCATTATTAACAGTTACAAGAAATAATCTTGGGAGCTTAAATAAAGTTATTGATCATTATATCGAATTGGGATTTAACAATATTTTCATTCGGTCGTTAAATCCATATGGATATGCAGTAGATAATAAGGTACAATTAGGCTATTCTGTAGAAGACTTTGTTTTTGCATATAGAAAAGCATTAGCATATATTATTGACATAAATTTACAAGGAAAATTTTTTTGTTGAAAGTTATGCGACTATTTTATTACAAAGAATTTTGACTCCTTTTGCGACAGGGTTTGTTGACTTACAATCACCAACAGGAGCAGGTATTTTAGGAAGTATATATTATTATAATGGTGATGTCTATCCTGCTGATGAAGGTCGAATGTTAGCAGCTAGAGGAGATAAAACATTTTATATGGGAAATGTAAAACAAAGCAGCTATAATGATATATTTAATGGAAAATTAATCCATAAAATTGTAAAAAATAGCTGTGTCGAATGTATGCCTATATGTGAACAATGTGCTTATAAGAGTTATTGTGGAGCAGATCCAATACGATATTATGTAGAGAGTGGCGATATAATAGGTAAGCGGTATAATAGTTCTTTTTGTAAAAAAAATAAAGCAATTATTGAAGAAATATTTCGATACCTCAATATGAATGATCCTAAAATTTTAAAAGTGTTTTGGTCGTGGATAAATAGAAAGCCTCTGGAGGTATAATATGATAACTGATAAGGGTAAAGCTGAAGGCTTACAGGGATTAAATATTTTTAAAATTACACGAGGCAATGGATATTTAAATTTTTTTGGGAATAGCATTAATGTTGTTGATAGTGGCAATTTTTCTTTAGCTAAAAATATTTTGACATCACAAAAGTCGTGTAAATGGTTTCAGAAAGGTGTAACAGATTTAAGTGAGAAATTTCTTAATTCTTTGAGTGAGGGTGATATAGTATCTGTATTAGAAAATGGAGTTGTAAATGTACTTTGGCAATGTAATTCGGATGAGAATTTATTATTTTTGACAGACTATTGTAATTCACATTGTATTATGTGCCCTCAAACGCAATTACCTAATATAGCGCATTATTATCAACAGGCGATATGTATACTAGAATTGGTAAAAGATACACCCAAATATTTATGTATCAGTGGTGGTGAACCTACATTTTTAAAAAATGAATATCTTACTGTTTTATCAATGATTAAAAATAAATTCCCAAATATTGCTTTGCAAATACTTACAAATGGCAAAAATTTTGCTGATTTCGCATTTGCTAAAAATAGTGTATTAACTTCTCCAGTTGATACTCTTTATGCTATCCCTATATATAGCGGAAATCCAGAGTTGCATGATGAGATTGTGTGTTCTAAAGGAAGTTTTAATAAAGCAATATATGGGATTTTGAATTTGTATCGATTACAACAGAATATCGAAATAAGAATAGTTATAACAAAGAAAAATTATAGAGATTTATCTAATATAGCGCATTTTATATATTGGAATATGCCGTTTGTTTTTCGTATTGCGTTTATGGGTATGGAAACACATGGTGCTGCGTCTGATAATTTGAAAGAAGTTTGGATTGAGCCTGTTGAGTATATGAAATATCTACAAGAAGCTGTATTATTTTTGAACGATAGAATGTTGAATGTATCTATATATAATTTGCCTCATTGTTTATTATCAAATGAGCTAAAAAATTTCGCTCAAGCTAGCATCTCTGAATGGAAGAAATCGTTTTTATATGTTTGTAAAAACTGCAGTAAGGCTAGTATATGTTCTGGTGTGTTTTCTACATCTATAAATATTCCGAAAGGAATACATTCTATTTAATTTAGTTATGTAAAAAAAGTCGTCACTTTTAAATAAGTGAGATTTAATCAATATCTGCTACTATAATGAGATCTGTGAGAACTATGCGATGAATGTGAGTAGTGAGAACAGTGAGAGTAATGATATAGTGCAGCATCAGCATTATCATTGTTTATTTTAGTTATAACTGAGTTTCTTACATTTTGGAAATCTTGACTATGCTGTAAAATTATTGGCATATCAGCATCAATGCTTTGAATTTCTTGAGCATAGACAGACGTAGGAGCGAATAAGCCAATGATAGACAGAATAGAGAAAAAAGCCTTTTTAATATCCATAACTATACTCCTTTACTTAAGATAAATTTATTGTAACATATTCTATGGTTTAGCACAAGTTACAGAGCCTTGAATTTATATTTGAGTTAGTATTAACTTCGTATTGTTTTTCTTCATCTGTTTTTAATAAAAATATTATATAATTTATCTATCAACGGTTTGTTACAAGGATGGTGAGCAACGTGAATTATTAAATTGAAGATGTTTTTAGTCCGCGTTCTTTTCCTCAAAATACATATATTTTCCGTAAGCTTGATGATGAAGAAACTGTTGATGACAGATTAAGACGTGCCTTGGCGATGAAGGGAAACCTGATTTTTGTTTCCGGTGCGTCTAAATCCGGCAAGACAGTGCTTTGTCATAGTGCCTAGCTGCTGAAAGCTACATTGCACTCAGCGGTAACCAAATAAGCACTAAAGCAGATTTTTGGAACCATATTGCGAAACAGCTGCCGTTGTCAGACGCAGTTGTAATGACAACCGGCGGGCAGGATACTGTTGCTAAAACAGGGCAGGCTCAATTTGCTGTTAATTTTGGTATAGCTAATATGGGAGTAAACATCAATAAAACTAATGGCGCTGCTTTAATCAGCAGCTGGCAATGACCAACAACAGAACAGAGCGCCAGATAATCCAGTATCTGATTGATAATGATAAGGTATTGGTAATCGACGATTTTCATTATGTAGCGCGAGAGATGCAGATGTATATTGCACGTACCTTGAAAACAGAGCTTTTTAATGGCTTGAAGGCGGTAATCATTTCCTTACCGCCTCGAAGTGATGAAGCAATTATCTGCAATCCTGATTTAATCGGCAGAACTACCTCGATTGAAATTTTGCCGTGGACTGCAGACGAGCTGAAGGCTATTGCTGTCAAGGGCTTTAAGCTGTTGGGCATGCGATAGCGAGG
>ENA-OQCS01000938-OQCS01000938.1-human-gut-metagenome-genome-assembly--contig:-NODE-938-length-15782-cov-4.135995_pt1 | contig 15782 bp, 14 predicted proteins | sample MGYA00242757_ERZ504575 | MGnify/ENA primary metagenome ERZ504575 (study PRJEB26092, sample SAMD00036297) | human gut metagenome | host: Homo sapiens | study: EMG produced TPA metagenomics assembly of...
CACTGATTGATTGACTATTACTAATTGAAGTTGAATCACTCTGACTTACAGAAGTTGAAGTAGATTGCGAAGCACTAATTGATTGACTATTGCTGATTGAAGTAGAATCGCTCTGACTTACAGAAGTACTTGTTGATTGAGAAGCACTAATAGATTGACTGTTACTAATTGAAGTCGAATCACTCTGGCTTACAGAAGTACTTGTTGATTGTGATCCACTGATTGATTGACTGTTACTAATTGAAGTAGAGTCGCTTTGGCTCACTGAAGTTGAAGTAGACTGACTTGCGCTAATAGACTGACTATTGCTGATTGATGTCGAATCACTTTGACTTACTGAAGTTGAAGTTGATTGACTTGCACTAATAGATTGACTATTGCTGATTGAAGTCGAATCGCTCTGACTTACAGAAGTTGAAGTACTTTGGCTAGCACTGATAGATTGACTATTGCTGATTGATGTCGAATTGCTCTGACTTACAGAAGTACTTGTTGATTTTGAAATGCTATCAGAAGTAATTGAATTAGATTTACTAGTTGATAAACTTAAGCTTTCACTCTTGGCTTGACTATTTTTTATAGAGACGCTCTCATGTCTACTTTGTTGTTCAGACACACTTGTAAACTCACTTCTTTGTTTATCATACTCAGTTTCTTTTTTATCAAAATCTTTAATTGAGAAAAAATAATTTCCCTTGATTGTAGTATTCCCATTATCAATGTTTAAATCGTTTGGTACCTCACCGAAATTTGGAAAAGTTTCGTCAGGATATTCATTCGGGTCTTTTGATGGATCTTTATGCACTGTTAATGTATAAGTTTCTCCATTATATGTAAATTGTATTTCATCCCCAGTATCATATTTAATATTGTCTTTGTTAAAAGAGTCCATTTTTTTATAATCGCCAAACCAATCAACAGGACGACCAAACATATAATAACATTTCGCTATATACCCAGTGATATTTCCATCTTTATCTTCATAGAAATAAAATTTAGTAGTTGAATTGCTATAGATTGGTGCTTTCTTAACAACCGCAATTTGAACCACATCGTTTGGATCTGCTTTATCATATTCAACAAATTCATATTTAACATTACCGTTAGCATCCTTTTTCTCAGTGACACCAACCCAGTCAAAATATCCTACATGACTTTCTGATTTATCCTTATTTTCGTATTTTACAAAGAAATTATTTCTTTTAGCATTACTTCCAGGTGCATGATTATTATATTGGTAACTACTATTTGTTATTTCACCGACACCATATTTTTGAAAGAAACTATACTTTGCTAATAAAACGGCTAAATTGTCCGCTTCGTCACGATAATCGGTACCTAATGTTTTATGGTCTTTTATTGCTTCTTGACGGATAGCCTCTAATTTTTCTTTTGAAGTGTTGATTTGTTTGATTAAGACTTCCAACGTTTCATTCAATTCCGAATCAAATTTTAAAGAAGTACTATTAAATTGCTCAGATAAACTTTCAGATTCACTTGCATAAGTAGAAGTTTCTGTAGATGTACTCAAAGATGTACTTGTTGAAAGACTTTCAGATTCAGATTTAAAATCTTCTGTACTAGTGCTTGTTGAAAGAGATTCAGATACCATTTCACTTTCAGCTTCACTTCCAGAAATACTTTCACTAGAAATTTGTGATCCAACTTCTGAAATAGATCCTGATACAGAACCAGATACGGATAAAGATGCAGCTTCTTGTTCAGCACCATTTTCACTAACCGCTTTTTCATTTCCTGTCTCATCAACAGTCATGATATTTTGTTCATTATTAAAGAATCTTGGTGCACGTTTAACAAATGCTTTTTGATTTGTTTGAACAGTATTGCCTTCAACTGCAGATGTTTCAACAGATCCTTCACTTTCATAACTACTAGTTTCTGATTTAGCTTGAGATAAAGATTCTGTTGTTGATTCAGAAACAGATTGAGATTCAATAATTTGTTCTTCTGAATGAATAACACCTTGTTCATTTTCAGCAGCATAAACGGCGTTGTTGCCCGCAAAAATAGTTCCGCCACCAACAACAGCACCAGCAGCAGCCATCCCCTTTAAAAGATTGTTCGATTTTTTTCTTCTTATATTCTTTTTCTTTTTCGACATTCTACTCATTCCTTCCCAAAAAACTTTTATATTTCTATATAGCCCATAAATTAGAAATAAAAAAAATCAAGCAGAGCACACGAAAAGATGTACTCTTCCCTTACTAGGTTTAATAGTAAACGGAAAGCTTGATTTATTCAAGTGAAAAACACGATTTCTAACCAATTCTTTTTAAATAAATCTACATTTGTTAATATGCATGAACATATATTAAAATAAGCATATAAATAATATAACCAGTATGCTAACCAGAGTTATATTTAGATAAACTCATCTAATCCAAAGCCATGATTGTATCTACAAATAATTTCTTAGTAAAATAGCCATTATTTATTAAATATTGTACATGTTTTAGATTCGAAACCATCTGATTATAATTATCTTCTGTACAATTTTGAATCATCTCATTAGCCTCTTCTAGACTTGAGACTACAAATCCAATTCCTTTTTCTTTCACAAAATCTGCATTTGATAAATAATCAGGAACTATAACTGGAATACCTGCTGATAAATAGGAAGCTAACTTATACGAACAATTCATCTTATAATATACTTTTTCATCTTTTGGATCTTCTTGATTACCCCAAACCAATCCAAAACCACCCTTAGATAATTCCAGTAACAATTCTGTTTTATTTAACCATCCACCAAAATGCACTTTAGAATAATCATAATCTGAATTATGATTACCAAAGGCATGAAGAGGTGTATCATATTGCCAATTCTGGAAAAAAAGGAAATCTTGAAACATCCCCTAAAAAATAGAGTTTTCTTTCAAAAGAAGGTGTGTGTAAATCCATATGCACATTAAAATCCCACATCTTCTGTACTACATATTTCTTAACAGTCAACCCTTCTTCTACAAGTCTTTGATACATTCTTTCAGAAGGAACAATGACCAATTCTGCTTTATTGTACATATCAATAAAATAAGGCATTAAAAAATAATTGTTCTCAAATTGAATTGGAGGAACATCCTGAATAAAAAATACTACTTTTCCTCCATACGCCTTAATTCTATCAACTAAACCATTATCCCAATCCACTATATTCCATGTAGGTGATTGAAAAATAACGACATCTCCAGGCGTAACTCTAGCTATTATCCCATCATATCGCGAAGATAATTCATTTTTTGGTTCTTTATCGTAAGAATATACAAACAAACCAATTTCGCTATCGCATAAATCTTTTAAAATATCCACCACTTCATGTTGCGATAATTGAACCACGCTTCTTGGGCTAAACCCATAAACATTTGTCACATGTATTCTCATAAACATCCTCCGATTTTCTAACTATAATACATATCCACCTTGTACATACGAAAGTAAACATCTAACATCAAAGAAATCAACATTATAATCCAATCCTATTGATTCCAAATTTTGAAATGCTTTTCCACCATCTATTACCGTATCTACGATGATAGTAAATAAATGTCCCTCATTTGTGTCTATTATATTCTTAACAGCTTCAAAATCTTCTGCCACATGAATCGTATGAAACAAAGGTTTTACTTGATTAATTAAACGAATATTACTTCCATAATATATATTTATATTGTTCACATCTGAAACACGTGTAAATAGTTTCTCAAAAATTTCTATTTGAAAATCCACCTTATAAATTGAACGATTCAAAAAATCAAATGGGTCATTGGACCAAGGCGTATTCAACAATGTTTTATAATACAAATAATCCATTTCTGTCTGACTATTTACAGTACATAATGTTCCAACATAATGATACACCTTATTTTTTAATTCTCTTTCATCCGCATGACGTATACTTTCCGCAAAATAATTCCAATTCTCATCAATCAACAAAGTATCATCTTTGTAAATCACATTCAACGCATCTTGATCCGGTAAATCTGATTCTGGATGTTCTTTCAAATATTCAATTGTTTGCGTATGCAAATCGCCTTTTCTTCGAATATTTTCTAAGTTCATATATAAAACACCCGAATTAAAATATTTAGATTTTTCAATCACTTTACCTCTAGTGGGATATGTCCAAATATAGCCTTTTTTCACATTCAAATCCGGCACGCAGCCAAACAATAATCATTAATATCTATATCCCATAATTCTTGAATATCTCTATTGAACAATAAATCGGCATCTAAATAAATAATTCGATTCAAATCACTAAGAATTTTTGGCAACATTACTCTAAACATAGCTCCAACCGTATAATTTCCCATTTGAGCATTATATTCTTCAAACAAATCATCTGATAACGAATAAAACTTAATACGATCATCAAACTTTTCAACAATCTCAATCAATTTAATTTTATTCACATTACTCAAAGTAGAATCATGTAGTATATGGAAACAAACCTTTGAATTTGTATGTTCCAATATAGACTGAATTGTCACGCCAACCCAAGACGTATAATCCCCTGTTTTATCATACAAGCCAAATCCCACTTGTATTTCATTTTCAATGACACGATTACGCATACAAAGTAATGTATTCTCAACAAAGCATAAACGCTCAATAGCATCCATCAAACACTTCTTTGTATGACCATAATTTGAATCTAAAAATACACTACAAAAACCACAATTCTTAAGAAAATGGTAATTCACATTTTTGTTAACAATGATAGAATCAGCTCTTTTTAAAAGATTTAAATAACTAGAATCCAAACACTCCCCATGTATATAAATAATTAATTTTGTACGATACGCCAGGATTTTTGCCAACAATAAACTATCATATTTATACCCATTTAATGTTGGTAACTGTAATACAACTATATCACCAAATCCCAAAGCCGAAATTATTCCATCCAAGCGCTTTGACAATTCTACATCACTATCACTATCAACAGGATATGTATAGATTCCCATTTCATAGGCCCCTAATTCAATACCAACCTTAGAAATTTTTGCCTGAGCATCCAACAATTCTTTAGAAGCATTAAATCCATTAATATTCGATATATGTAACTTCATAATAACCCCCTACATAAAACCACCATCATTAACCGAAAAGAATCTCGCGACGACAAAGAAATCTTTTCCATTTTTAAAGCCTAGCTCTTCTAAATTTTGTATTGCCCTACAATCATCTGATTCCCAATTGACAAAAATAATGATTGGACTCTTTTCATCCTTCAATACAAATAAATCTTTACATGGTAATATATCAGAATCCAAATTTTTCGCATATTCTAATACTCGATAATCTCCACCTTTTAAATGAATTCTCTGATAAAGTGTTTTTAAAAGCTCATTCTCTTCTCCATAAAAATATGTTTAACGTCTGGATTACTTAACAATTGAAGCATATTTGATACTGATAAACCGATCGTTCATTCTATCAAAGCATCGTTCAAATTGATGATTCATTTCATAGTCTTTCCATGGGGTTCTACAAATTGTTCTAAAATACTCTTTATCAAGTAGACTATGTGAATATAACATTAATAAGTCAGCCGCATAATGAAAAATAGCTTTATCTAACTTTTCAACATTATCCTTTCTGTGCATAAAAACAAATTGATTCCAACTACCATCCAAATATAAAACTTTATTATGAAATAACACGTTTAAAGCATCTTGATCGGGTAAATCCGCTTCTGGATTTTCAATCAAAAAATCCACAACTAATTTTTTTAAATTTCCAAATTCACGAATCTTCTTTAGATTCATATAAAGTACACCCGAATTAAAATAAGATTCTTTTTTTATTTCAGGATATTTATTTAAGATCCTAGGATAATTATGAACAGCCACACCTTCATCCACAACTCCAGCTAAACAATATTCACGAACATCGACATCCCATAATTCTTTTATATCTCGATTCACAAATAAATCGGCATCCAAGTAAATAATGCGATTTAAATCTGGCAATAATTCTGGCAACATACATCGAAACATTGTTCCAATTGTAAACCCCTGCGTACGATCTTTTATACATTCAAATTCAGCACTGTCTATTTGATGAAATTCAATAACATCCCCCTTTTGATGCGCGACTTGTTTTAATTTTCTCTTATTTTCTTCACTCACTGTTTCATCATGCAAAATATGGAAACAAATTTTTGAATCCGTATGCTCAAGTATAGACTGCATAGCCGTTCCTACCCAAACACTATAATGACCATCCTTATCATGTAGTCCAAAACCTATATGAATGATGTCCTCATCCTGTTCATTTAATACTGGTTCTTCTAATTGATCTACTGCATCAATTAGATATTTCTTGATATAAAAATCAGAAGATAATACATTGGATGATTTTGAAATTATCGAAAATTCATAATTAATATTCTTCTTATAGAAAACATTCGCATAATTATGCTCCTTTAAATAAGCATGTACCTCATTATTTGTAGGCATGATCAAATCAGCTGCATTTAATACATACTCATATTCAATTGTTTCATGCAAAAGAATACAAACCTTTGTATTATAAGCCTTAATTTTATGAATCAATAAATCATCATAATGTTCACCATTACCAGTAGGCAATTGTACAAACACCAAATCATTAAATTGAAGGGATGAAATGATTCCATCTATTCTTTTCGACAATTCATTCTCCGTATCTGTACTCACATCAAAATTAAAGATGCCCATCTCTTTAAATCCCAACGCATGAGCTGCATCCGCAAATTGATTTTGTTTCTTTCTTAAATTTTGATCATGTATAAACCCATAAATATTCGTTATATGTACATTCACACCCAATACCTCCATAAGAAAAAATGGACATGTTGTTAACACATCCATACTATTCTGGAATCGTAACTCCAACTTTCCATATCTGATTCAAAAAGCTAAGATTCAACGTAGCCAAACGATTATGCTTATCATACTTCACAATATAATCATCCATATTTTTTAGTGGACCTTGAGTCACATGAATCTTATTATTCACTAATTCACCATACGACATTCTTAGAACCTTTTCATCATCCAACAACATATTCAAAATACGAATTTCCTCATCCGTTAAAGCTGAAACTTCCTCTTCATATTTCAATTCATGAATAAAAACACTTTGTAAAGGAAACTTTTTAAAGATCGCATCCACTTCAACCTGAGAAAGTTTACTCACCACAAATACATACCCACCAAATAAAGCTCTTTGTTGAATCTGTTTTGAAACTCTATGATAAAATTCCATCTTCGGACTAAAAGCGTAAATACCATCATTCTCATTCAAATATTTACATACCTCTTCTTCCTTAGAACGAATGGTCAATAACACATACCAATGTTCATTATTCATACGTAAAACCCTTTCAATACATACAAAAATTATAAAATGGTTAATTCATTGTGTCAAATCCATTAAAAAGGCAAATCAATCTCTGGTTCTTCCTCCTCTTTATCCACTTCTTCTTCAAAAGTCGGTAAGTTATCTAAATCCAATTCATCCAATCTATTGTAATCAAAAAAGGCTCTTCCATGATTGGATCCCAATTCATACAATAGCTATACACATAATTTACTTGTGCATCCGTTAAACCACTTAGTAATTCATCAAACTCTTCTTCCTCACGCAATTGGTACAACCACTGTAAATCATACGCACTATGACCTGCATCTACCACATATGAAGTCTTTCCTTCTCTTTCTTTGTGAGTTTATTTTCTTTTTCAAATTTTCTTAATTCATTCTTACGAATTCTATATTTACTCTTCTTTTTCATACACCAAAAATAAGGGTACACATACGCATACCCTAATATCTTTTATAAGCTTTTCAATTCTTCTGTAATCGCATTGATTGCTTCATCAACCTTGGAAGCATCCTTACCACCGGCTTGAGCCATATCTGGCTTTCCACCACCATTACCAGAACAGATTTGAGCCGCTTTCTTAACCAATTGACCCGCATGTACACCAGCCTTTACAGCCTCTTTACCTGCACCAGACACAAAGACAACCTTTTCACCATTTGTATTCACAAAGAATACAACCATCTTGTCATCATTAGCCTTTAAGTTAGAAACAATATCCTTTAATGCACCTGCATCCATGCCAGAAACAGATTTGATCAATACATTGACTTTACCAAAGTCTTTCGCTTCTGTAGCCCACTCTTTAGACTTCAAAGTAAAGATTTGATTTTTCAAATTATCAATTTCCTTTTGCATATCACGCATCGTCTTATAAGCAGCCTCAACCTTTGTATCAATATTCTTAATACCCTTTTGTTTAGCACTATCCGCAATATTTTCTAACATTGCATGTTCAGACGCAAAATCTTGGTAAGCCGCAAACTTAGTCTTAGCCGTAATACGACGAGAATCTGAACCAATACTTCCTCACTAATGATCTTGCATAAACCAATCTGAGCTGTATTTTCTACATGACATCCTGCACAGAATTCTTTCGATACATCCCCCATTGTTACAACACGAACTGTATCTCCATACTTTTCATCAAATAATGCAGTTGCACCCGACTTCTTAGCCTCTTCAATCGGCATAATCTCTTTAGTAACTGGATAAGCAGCACTAATATATTCATTCACAATACGTTCAACTTCAGCCAATTGTTCAGCTGTAACCTTTTCATAATGATTAAAGTCAAAACGCAAATATTCAGGCAATTGTAAGAACCAGCCTGGTGAATATGATCACCCAATACTTTAACTAAAGCCGACTGCAATAAGTGTGTACAAGAATGGTTCGCGGTAGTTGCCAAACGATCTTTGACATTCACTTCACCATGTAAAGACATACCCTTTTCTAATACACCACCATTGATTTTAACTGTGTGGATATGTTGTTTATTACGCGTCTTTTGAACATCTAATACTTCAACATCTACACCATCCGCACTAAATGTACCTTTATCGGCAACCTGTCCACCACTTTCGGCATAGAAACAAGTTTCATCTAAAATGATCATTCCTTCATCTTCTAAAGAATCAACCATTTTACCCTCTGCATTAAATAAGGCAATGATTTTACCATCACAAGTTAAGTAATCATAACCAATAAACTCACTAGGCTCATTGAAGTTCATCAACTCTTCATTTTGAGACGCAAAAGAATCCTTTACATTACGCGCATTACGAGCACGCTCTTTTTGTTTATTCATTTGAGCATCAAAATCTTCATGACTCACTGTAATACCACTTTCCTCGGCAATTTCTTGTGTTAATTCAAATGGGAATCCATATGTATCATACAATTTAAAGACAACTTCACCACTCAACTTACCATCTTTAGCCTTGCTGATTTCATCATCCAATAAAGCTTGACCAACCTTTAAAGTCTTCTTGAAAGTTTCTTCTTCCACCTTAATCAATTTTTGGTTAAATTCAACATGCTCTTGTAAGTATGGATAGAAATCCTCCATTAAATCCGCAACAACAGGAACTAATTTATATAAGAATGGTTCATCCAAACCTAATTTTAAACCATAACGAACCGCACGACGAAGTACACGACGAAGCACATAACCACGACCACTATTTGAGAAGTTAGCCCCATCGCTTAATGCGAAAGTCACTGTACGAACGTGGTCCGCAATAACACGATATGCCATCTTGTATTCCCCTTCATAAGGATGTTTAGCCATAGCTCAGTGGCACGAATAATAGGCAAGAATAAATCGGTATCGAAGTTTGTTTCGCCATCCTGAACTAAGGCAACCAAACGCTCAAGACCCATACCTGTATCAATATTCTTTTGAGGAAGTTCTTTATAATCTTTACGATCAATACTTGGATCACAATCATATTGAGAGAATACGACATTCCATACTTCTACATAACGATCATTTTCCATTTCATCAAAGAATAATTTTTCTCCTAATCCTTCAGGATCATATTTTTCTCCACGATCAAAGAAAATTTCACTATCTGGTCCACCAGGTCCCTTACCAATTTCCCAGAAGTTATCATCTGTCTTTAAGATATGACTTGGATCTACACCACAAATTGTAGTCCATACTTCATATGCACGCGCATCATCTGTATATACAGACACATACAATCTGTCCTTATCAATACCCATCCATTCTTCGCTTGTTAAAAATTCCCATGCGAACTGGATTGCTTCATCCTTAAAATAATCTCCAATTGAGAAGTTTCCTAACATTTCAAAGAATGTGTGGTGACGAGCCGTACGACCCACATTTTCAATATCATTTGTACGAATTGATTTCTGCGCATTCGCAATACGATTTGAAGCTGGTTTTTCACTACCATCAAAATATTTTTTCAAAGCCGCAACACCCGCATTGATCCATAATAAAGTTGGATCATTGTGCGGAATCAAACTTGCGCCCGGTTCAATCATATGTCCTTTTGATTTAAAATAATCCAAGAACATCTGACGAATCTGATTACCAGTTAATTGTTTCATCTTTCTTTCCTCCAATAAAAAAACGCTCCTATTTCTAGGAACGTATAATTACGCGGTACCATCCTAGTTCATTTTTCAAAATAGAAAAATGCCCTCAATTCACTCGTTAACGCCGACTACGTTTCAACTCCAAGTAGCTTCAAAAATAAATTCCTGAAAGGCTTGCACCAAACGCCCTCTCTCTAGACAAGAAAATTATTTCTTACTTATCTTCTTCACTGTCGAATCGCTAAAATTTTAACACTCTTTCACCAATTCTGCAAGACGAATCACACCATCTTTCATCAATTCTTTATCCATACTCGCAAAAGATAAGCCAATCCCACTACTTGAATAACTAACACCCATCCAATTGGATTCACACAAAGACTTGAACTTTTCCATATCCACATCCAACTTGATCCAATACGCCATATACGTTTCATCCAATATATAAGAAACACAAAGATACGTATCCAATAACTTCTTTAAATACAAATGCTTCTCTCTATATTCACGCACCAATTTTCTCAAATGCTTCTGCAAATACCCATCCACAATATACTGACTAAAAGCCACCTGCTCCAATTTACTTGCCGTAGGACCAAAGAAAGAAGCACAATACTTCTTTGTATATTCCTCATTTAAGATCATATATCCAATACGAAGGCTAGGAAGTAAAAGTCTTGAAAAAGAAGAAAAATAGATCACATGATTCGACATCGAACATAAACTCGTCTTAATTTTAGAAGCATACACAAGCTCCCCATTATAGTCATCTTCTAAAATCAATATATGACTTAGCCCAACCAACTCTTTTCTCAACTTTTCAGACATAGACTGACGATTCTTACTAAAACAAGTTGTATTCACATACACAACATCCACACACTTCGTTTGAATATCTTCAATAAAATGATCTGGATTTAAATATTTCACAGAAAAGCCATAACTTAAAAATACTTGTTTAGCTTGTTCATCCACCAAAGTCGATAAACCAATCACCTTTTGTTTATCCAACATCCCACAAAATATATACAACAAAGACTGATAGTTAGAACCAATCACCATCTGCTCAGGAAAACACAATATATTTCGATTTTGATATACATACTTACACAAAGCCTGTCTTAAACATACTCCCCTTGAGCTAATCCATAACTTGACATTAATTTCTTATCATTCAATACATCCTTTATATATCGTTTCCAAATCGATGTCTCAAATGAATCAATCGAAACCGATTGGATTCGAAAATCATAATCATATTCCTTTTCTTTGTGACTTGAAGAATAATCCAAGATTTCATGATGCAATAAAACCCTTTCCGGATTCATACTCACAACATACCCAACCTTTTCCTTACTTGAAATAAACCCATCTAACACAAGCTTATTATAAGCTAGCTCCACTGTTGTCTTAGACACATTCATCTTCTTGACACATTCACGAATCGAATCGACACGATCCCCATATTTTAAAATTCCAGAAAGAATCGACTCCCTATATGTATTATAAATCACTTCATATTTCTTCATAAACTGTCCCCTATTTATTTTTTATAATTGTATATTTTTTTGAATACAGAAACAAGTATAATAGTCATTAAGTTGTAAGAAAGAAGGAAATGATCATGAAAAATAAACAGACCTATGAAATCGTATTAACAGGACTTGGCATGGCACTAGTCTTTGTGGCAACCATGTTTATCAAAGTTCCAAACGCACTCGATGGATATTTCAATCTAGGCGATGGATTCATCCTATTATTCGCAAGCTTTTTAAATCCATTTGAAAGCTTCTTAATTGGAGGACTAGGAAGTGCACTAGCCGATGTGGCCGGAGGATATGGACACTACTTCTTCTTTACCCTAGTCATTAAAGGACTTGAAGGAATTGTCGTATCTCTACTGATGAAAAACTACTCTAAACCGAAACAAATCTCAAGCTACGTATTAGGATCTATCATTATGGTCTTTGGATACTTCATCGCCAAATATATGTTAAAAGGAAGCTGGATCGTTGCCGCTAGTGAAATTCCCGCTAACATTGTACAAGGTGTAACTGGCATTGTGATTGCACTAATTGCCTATCCAATGGTCAAAAAAATCGTACAAGATAAGTTAAACTAAAGTCTGGAAATTCCGGTTCTAGTAAAAGAATTAGGACCTATATTTAACAAAAAGGTGTAAATATGCTTTATTTACGCCTTTTTCTTATATTTGTAAAAGTGATAAAACGGGAGAAGGAAGCTAAAATTTAGGTCAAAATCATGTCTCATAAAAGAAAAAATCTTTTAGATGAGCTCAACAAACTGGCTCCATCTGAAGCAGAAAAATTAATCAATCAGTATGCTAAATCCAAAAATAAATCTGTTCCAAAATCTCTAGTAATCACCTATGCTCACGATATAGAGAAACATTTGGATACGGTAACTGTATCCTGTCCATATTGTCAGAGTACAAATATTATTAAAAAAGGAAAAATACAACATGGTTTGCAGCGATATCAATGCAAATCATGTTGCAAAAAATTTACAAAATTGACAAATACTATATTGGAAAAGTCTCCATGGTCATGGAATGTATGGACTAAAGTTTTGTATGAAATGTTACATTTTTCTTCTGTAGATTTGATTATGAACACTTTAATCAATGAACATTACGTAGTTGAAATAACAAGACCGACAGTTTTAATGATGGTTCAGAAGTTGAGAGAACTTTTTGTTTATGTTCCAAAGCCAGAACTTCACGGCGTGATTCAAATGGATGAAATGTTTTTTCATGAATCACAGAAAGGAATTGATAATCCAACGGATGTTTTGAAAAGTGGAAAAAGAAGAAAAGGCCGAAGGAGAAGTGAACCGTCAAAATATGGAACCATGGGTAATGAATTTGGAACAGTATTGTGTGCTGTCGATGAAGTCGGTCATGCTATCGCAAAGCATGTATGTATGGGCCATATTGAATTAGATGATATTTACCTTAATATTCATCCTTATTTAAAAATGTTACATTTATCTGTACAGATATGAATCCAATTTATACGCAGTATACAAGTATGGAGTCTTTACCTCATTATGTGATTCATAGTCAGTACCATAAGAACAAAGCTAAATGTAAAAACGAAAAAGCTCTAATTAGAGCGTATGAAAATGATTTATTGGATTACGTTGAAGGAGCTGGAATTCTGACCTATAAGCAGATGAATGAATTGAAGAAAGAAAAACGTTTAACCATTAATGGTGTAAATGGCTTCCATTCTGAATTAAGGCGTTATATTGATAATATTGAACGAGGCGTCTCTACTAAATTCTTAGATAACTGGTGTTCATTCATTTCATATGTACACAATTATAAAATCGATAATGGTCATACTCCATCCTCACTAGATGAAGTTGAAAGCATTTTAAAAGAGTTGTTGAACTTAAACATTCCTGTGCGTATCAAAAATATCAAACAAAAAGAAAATGCAGTCCGAAAACAGACTGCAAAGTATACGAAAAAGCTAATCGAAACAACCGTGGCTTCTAGAGTTAAATCGAATAATCCTTATTTAAAATTCAATGAAGAGGATGGTGTTCAAAACTTTGATAAACGATATTTTGTGATGCATATACCAGAATACAAAAGAAGAAAACTGGCAAAAATATTAGGCATTAAACCATTTTCTCCAACAGCCATTTCAAGCAAAGAACTTAAAAAGAAGTTATTAAAACATCCGAAATTAAAAGAAGGAATATTAGAACTTATAGGCTTAAAAGAGCATTTATTACGTTTAGTAATACAACCACTTTCATAGTAAAATAGAAACGGTTACAATATAAGAAAGTGTGAATTAAATGAGTGAAACAGGCACAAATTATAAAACATATAAGACTATTGATGAACAAATAGAATATTTAAAAGAGAGTAAAAAAATTATCGTTGATGATGAAGACAGACATTATTTTGAAGAGCGAAATTACATTTCTTTGATTAATCCATACAAAGAATATTTTTCAACGGGGAGAAATAATAAAGGAAAGTTGGTTTATAAAAAAGAAGCAAATTTTAAAGAATTGATAAATCTAATAAACATAGATGATAAATTTGCAAAAAAGCTTTATGAAGCAATCGGCTATTTCGAGAGAAGTTAAAAAATGTTCTGTTTTCAGAAATCTGTAAATTATATATAGATAATGAAGAAAAAGATATTCATTGTATTTCTTATGTGAGTGAAATACAATCGTTTATAACAAAACAGACCGAGCTTCCTCCACAGTTTTGTTCAAATTTTAATTATTTATATGTAACAGAAAAGGGAAATATTAAGAAAATAATTGATAATTACAATATTAAAAGAAAAACTGATGTTTTGATTCATATTTATCAAATTGCAACAAATTCTAGCATAGATGGAAGTGTATTAGAAGATCATGAAGAATGTTCGAATAAATTAATTCGACATTGTTATAAAAAACAACAAATAGTTCCTTTATGGATTATTCCTAATGCTTTGACTATGGGAGAATTACAAACGCTATTTTTGATGCTTCCTGATGAACCTCAAAAAAGATAATATCGAAAATAATGAATATAGATACAACTAAAGTAAGTTCAAAAAACGTCGTTGCTTTTGCTGGACAGATTGAGCAAATTAGAAAATTAAGAAATATTGTAAATCATTATGAACCAGTTCTCCCCTTTTTAATGTCTGAGATTAAAACAAAAAAATTGAACAATCTCAATTGTTTACTACACTAGAAATTTTATTTAAAATATCCCCTATTGTTGATATAAAACCTGATGAAATCCAAGCTAAAATAAATCCATCTAACGCAAAAATTATACGTATTCTTAACGTTATGTACAAAAGCATATTATCGTAAAATATAAAAAGTTGTGGCCGATTTAACTGTCATAACTTTTTTTCATATTTAAAATTTGATAGGGATAAATAAGCCTTTAAAGTTTAAAGGGTTTTCTTTGTCTAATTTAGATAAAATAAAAGGCAAACCCTAATGATTGGTTACATTAGTGATTCGCCAGTTTGTGACCCCTGGTCACCTTCGTCGTATGTAATATACCATAATTTTTGCAAAGGTGCAATTTTTTTATAATCCCCATTACAATATGCCTTATCTTTTTACAAAGTGGCAAAACTTTTTAGGTCCTGATTTTTTTACTAGAACCGAAATTCCAGGTTTTTAATTTGTTTTGAAAAAAGACTATATAAAAATAGTTAGGGTCTAGATACGCTATAAGATTACATAGGGTAATGTGCTAGGCAGCTTAAAATTCGCTCCAAAGTATTTTGGGGCGTTTTTTGTTATACTTGAATTGAAAGGATAAT
>ENA-OQCS01000940-OQCS01000940.1-human-gut-metagenome-genome-assembly--contig:-NODE-940-length-15764-cov-1.861994_pt1 | contig 15764 bp, 22 predicted proteins | sample MGYA00242757_ERZ504575 | MGnify/ENA primary metagenome ERZ504575 (study PRJEB26092, sample SAMD00036297) | human gut metagenome | host: Homo sapiens | study: EMG produced TPA metagenomics assembly of...
TCTTCTTTACTTGGATAGTCGGGCCAGATATCTTCCATGCATTCATAAATCTCACCATTCGTCTTCCATTTCCTGCAATTTCAATCACTTCCAGTGGCGCACCAGACGTTGTGCATAGTCAATCAGTTCATCCTTGGTTGCAGGCCAGGGTGCGTCTTCCAGTTTTGAAGCTAACTCTAATGTCCAATACATAGCTGTCAAGTATTAATAACCACCTTACGGCGGTCAGGTTCTCAAATTTTCCGCAAAAATAAAACAATATTCTTTAGATGCAAGTATAATCCCAGATAATTTCTTTACCATTATTCCGTATGCATTCCTTACGTGCCAGAACAAACAGATAATCAGACAATCTGTTTATAAAAACCAGGACAGGTTCTTCAACCGGAATTGTCTCTGCCAAACGGTAGATCTGGCGTTCGGCACGCCGGCAGACTGTCCGGCACACATGTGCCAAAGAGGCCGGGCGGCTTCCTCCCGGCAAAATAAAGTTGCGCATCTTGGCAGTTCGTTATCCAGGCGGTCTATTTCCCGCTCGATACGGGTGATCGTTTCCGGCATCACCTTACTTCTACTTTCAGTTCCGTGTTTTCCTGATCGGTTGCCAGATAGGAACCGATCGTAAACAACTTGTGCTGGATAAACAGCAGGAAGTCCTGATCCGCTTTCTCTTCAAGCGAAGTGATCAACAACCCGATAAACGAGTTCAGTTCGTCGACCGTACCATAGCTTTCGATACGTTGGTGCGCTTTCGATACCCGTTCGCCGCCAACTAAGGAAGTGGTTCCCTTGTCGCCGGTCCCTGTGTATATAATGCTCTTTTTCATATGACAATAACTTATCGTTTTATTATATAATCGCACATCCTTGCCAGATGTTGCAAAAAGGAGTACAATATTCGTCAGATTCCGGGATTTGTGCAAGGATTCGGATTATTTATTTTGATGGGAAAGAAAAAATTGCAGGCATCTTTACCAATGTCTCGTCTTGATCCAGCTTGATTATAGTTCCTCCCCCTCGTCCTTGTACCCAAAGCGACATATTTAAGTGATAAATGAGGAAATTGCGGAAAACTTTTGTGTGCTAATATATAGATATTTACGTTTTGTCCTATATCCTTTTTTTATTTTTCGGCCTAAGTCAAATACCTTTTTGCCTATGGTCGAAAACCTTTTTTCACTAAGGTCGAAAAGGTATTCGACTTAGGTCAAAAACTCTATGACCTTATAGTTTAAAGCTAGAAGTATGGCCTCTATCACTCTATAATACTTTTATTCAAGTTAGCGTATGGTCTGTATATTTTTATTTGCATATTTGTTATTGTTTCCTATTATTATCACGGTCACAGATCAAATCGAGCATTGCAGTCGATGAGGTGATAGACGGATGTATAAGTCAAAAATCAATTTGTTTGTATCTTTGGATAAAGAGTCAGAAATAGACGATATAATCCTCTTGTGTAACTTCTTGTTGAAAAACACGATTCCCATTGAATACAGGTCGATCGTCACCGTTACTTCGGGATGACAGCATACTTCCCGCCAGAATTCGCGCATTTTGCGGCTGGTTTTGATGCCTTCGAAGACAAAAACCGTATCGCCGTGCACATGTTTCAAGCATTCCTCAAACAGCCAGCTATTGTTTTGCTGCTCATACAGGGTGTTGAAAAAGACAAAATCGAGTTGCTCCATGTCTTTCAAGGCTTTCGGTAGTAAATCTTTGTAGCTCGATCCACGCTAGGTCGACCGGGTTACGGGCGGCTTTGCCGAAAGCGATACGGGCGATGGAGGCAACTCCGGTACGTTTTCCAGAGCGATACATTTCAGATCGGATGCATATGAAGTCAGATACAAAGTGGACAGGCCCATGGAAGGTCCGAACTGAAGGATGTGTTTTGATTTGAAATAGTTGGCAAGACGGAAAAGTAAGGCGCCGTGCTTGGGCCGTATCGCTTCGCGTTCGACAATCCGGCCGATCGTGCGGCGGCGCATCTTCCCCTTTTGCTGGCGGTCGGGATAAGTGATCTCGTCATCTTGGAAAAGCAGCTGCTTGCGGATCAGTTCGATGTCGTAGAAGCTATAGTATTGGCAACGCTCCTCAATCACTTTCGTGATCAGGTTGAAGACAAAGGGGGAATGAACCCGAAGCCTTTGCGGTAACGGATGCCTCTGTATAAAAGTATGCCTTTTCTTAGTGTATTAGCTTTGGGGATAATGCGCATGATTTATGATTTTAGATTTATGATTTTAGATTTTATGATTTGTGAACCTCGATCATAAATCTAAATATAAATCGTTAACTCTGCAAAGTTAATCATTTTCATGGAACATATCCATGATCTTTCCGCTAAGCTGCAAAAGGGAGATTTCGCATATCTTGGTGGAGTATTCGGCGATGGACTGGCGCTCTTCCGCTTCGAGCAGGCTGTTCTGGGCTTCACGCAATTCGATACCGGACAGGTCGCCCAGTTTATAGCGGTCGATCGCAATCCGGTAGTTTTCCTGTGCCGCGACCAAGTTCTCTTTTTCCAGGCTCCACAAGTCCAGGTTGTTGCGATAAGCCATCCAGAAGTTGCTCATATCGGCCCGCAATCCCAGTTCGAGTTCTTGTGTGCGCAATTCTTGGTTCTGAATCTGTATCCGGCATTCCGTTGTTCGCGTTTCCGGTTGAAACCGTCGAATACGTTGATGCCGACCGTCACCCCGTAGTTGAGGCCGAGGCGGCGCTGGAGGTCGGTCGTTCCTACCTCGTACCAGTTCGCCGTGTAGCCGTATCCGGCATTCAATTTGACATACGGATAGTTACGGCTCTTGATCTTTTTGTAGTCCAGCTCGGAAATCACCTGGTTCTTCTTGGCGATCAGCAGAGATGAATTGGAGGTAAGCGTGCTTTTCCATAGTTCACTTCATCTAAAAACGGGTTGGGGGTAATCAGGGAGTCCTTGATCAGTACTTGTTCCTCCACATCCTCCAATGCCATCAGCCGGTTCAGGCGGATACGTGAAGTATGCACTTGTTCCAACTGGTTCAGGACGTTGGAGCTGTCGGCATTGAAGTCGACTTGCGCTTGTTGGAGGTCCAGGCGGGACATCGAGCCGATATAATACCGCTCTTCCACGATACGCAGACGTTCGCGGGACAGTTCGAGCGTGGAGCGGAGGTTGCGGAGGCGGATCTTCTGGCGGATCAGGTTGTAGTATTCGCTCGAAAGGTCGGCAACGAAATCCTCGATTGTCATTCGGGTGTTCAATTCTCCCAAGTTTTGTAACTCTTTCAGTTTTTCGTAAGTGGCCTGTATGCCTAATCCGTCGAAGACGGTCCAGTTCACATTCAGGCCGATGTCTGCCGTCTCGTTGTGGATGCCGTTCGTTTTTCTGTCGTTCCGTCGGACAACTTGTTATTGTTATTGTTAAGCGTGCCGCTAAAACCACTGCTCAGGTCGACGGTCGGCAGGTAGCCGGCATTGCCGGGAGTGGCGTTGTTGTCGCTGATCTGCTGTTCGTTACGGATGATGCGGATGGAATAATTGCGTTCCAATCCGGTCTGGATGCAGTCGTCCAGGCTGAACACCCGTTGCGCCTCGGCCGGGACGACCGTAATGCTATACATATTAATAAAAGAAACCTCTTCATCCTCAATTGCCTTATTTCTTAATTTTTAATTCTTGATTATTAATTTTCGATTGTCTGTCCGTGGAAATAAAGCTGTACATCGCCGGGACGATAAACAGGGTAAGGAATGTCGAAACGATCATACCGCCCACTACGGCGATACCCATCGCGATACGTCCTTGTGCCCCTTCGCCCGAAGCATATACGAGCGGAACCAATCCTAAGATCGTCGAAATACTGGTCATCAGGATCGGCCGCAGACGTTGTGTGGAAGCCGAGCGGATCGCTTCCGCCATGCTCAGTCCCGCTTCCTGGCGCTGGTTGGCAAACTCTACGATCAAAATACCGTTTTTCGCCACCAGACCGATCAGCATGATGATACCGATCTGACTGAATATATTCATGGTTATATCTGAATAGCTCATAAAGATCAACGCCCCTGCAATAGCTAAGGGAACCGTGAACATCACGACCAACGGGTCTTTGAAACTCTCGAACTGCGCGGCCAGGACCAGATAGATCATGAACAGTGCGAGGATCATGGCAAACATCAGGCTGGACGAACTTTCACGGAACTCTTTCGATTCGCCCGACAGGCCGTACGGAAACTGTTGTCCAACGTCTCCGAGGCGATACGGTCCATTTCGTCCAGGCCGTCACCGATCGTATAACCTTTGTTGAGTCCGCTGGAAACCGTTGCCGACACAAAGCGGTTGTAACGGTACAGCTGAGGAGGGGCAACGTCTTCTTTCAACGTGACGAGGTTGTCCAGCTGGATCATCTCTCCTGCATCGCTGCGGACATAAATGGATTTCAGGTCCAACGGCGTGTTGCGCTGCTGGCGGTTGATTTCGCCCAATATCTGATACTGTTTCCCGTTCATGTAAAAATATCCCATACGCTGGCCGCTCAATGCATATTGTAGTGTCTGGGCAATCGTGCGGGTGCTGACGCCCAATGAAGAAGCTTTGTCGCGGTTGATCTCGATACGGGCTTCGGGTTTCGTAAACTTCAGGTTCACGTCTGCCATCTGGAACACCGCTTTCGCTTACCTTCTGCATAAAGGCGGGCAAATACTCCTGTAGCTTCTCCAGGCTGGTCGCTTGTAAAACATATTGAACGGGCATACCTGCGCGACGTCCTCCGAAAGTGGATTGCTGCTGGACGAAAGCACGTGCTTCTGTCTTGCCCCGTACATTCTTTGACAGCACATCGGCAATCTCCATCTGCGAACGTTCACGATCTTTGATGTCGGGAAGTAAAACGGTGATGTATCCGTTGCTGTTATTCGCACGAACCGTTAGGGCTTGCCGCTCGGGAGCCAACGTGTCGGCCATGGCGGCCACTTGGTCTGTAAGTCGCGGATGAACTCGAAGGTAGCTCCTTCCTGTGCACGTATATTGATCGAAATGGATGAACGGTCTTCCAATGGAGAAAGTTCGGAGCGGATGGTTCGCCAGAAATAGCCGATGGAGCCGAAAAGGATCACGACAATCGGTATGGACCACCACTTGTGGTTCAGGAACGCGTTCAGCGACTTTGCATAGATATTGTTCATGCCTTCGAAGAACGGTTCCGTCTTTGTGTACAACCAGCCTTTGTTTTCGCGTTTTCTCAGCAGCTTGGTCGCCAACATCGGCGTAAAGGTCAAAGCCACAAAGGAAGATATCGTTACGGAGCCGGCGATCACGATACTGAACTCCTTGAACAAGCGTCCCGTCATGCCTTCCATAAAGACGATCGGGAGGAACACGGACACGAGTGTTACCGTCGTAGACACGACGGCGAAGAATATCTCTTTCGCCCCGTCTATACCGGCCTCTTTCGGTTCCATTCCCTGCTCGATGCGGACGTAGATGTTCTCCGCCATCACGATCGCGTCGTCCACCACCAGTCCGACCGAGAGCACCACCGCCAACATTGTCAGCACATTGATGGAGAAGCCGGAGACATACATCACAAAGAATGCCCCGACCAATGATACGGGGATAACGACCACCGGGACAAGCGTCACGCGCCAGTCGCGCAGGAACAGGAAGATGATCAGCACCACGAGCAGGAATGCCACATAGATGGTTTCTTCGACCTCCGCGATGGAGGCCCGGATAAAGCGTGTATTGTCGTACACCATTTCGACCGTTACGTCTTCCGGCAGGTCTTTTTTCAATTGCTCGATACGTTTGTATGCCTCATCGGCAATTTCGATCTGGTTGGCGCCCGGCTGCGGATGATGACGTCGATAACCATCGGTTCGCCGTTCTTGCGCATCACGCTTCGCAAGTCTTCCGGGCTCACCTCGGCTCGCCCTACGTCTTGGAAGCGGATGATGTTGTCGCCGTCACGCTTGATGATCAAATCATTGAATTCCGTTGCCGTGTGCATCAGTCCTAACGTACGGATAGACAAGTCGATCGTGTTTCCTTCAATGCTCCCGGAAGGAAGCTCGACGTTTTCGGCGTCCACTGCGTTCTTCACATCCAACGGAGTAATTCCGTAGCCGGCCATTTTGATCGGGTCCAGCCACAGGCGCATGGAGTAGCGTTTCTGTCCCCAGATGTCCACGCCACTCACGTTCGGAATGGTCTGAAGCCGTTCCTTCACCGTCAGTTCGGCAATTTCACTCAGTTCCATCAACGAGCGTTTGCTGCTTCGGATACCGATCTGCATGATCGGGGTAGCATCGGCATCCGCTTTCGATACCGTCGGAGGGTCGCAGTCGCGCGGCAGGTAACGCTGGGCACGCGAAACTTGTCGCGCACGTCGTTGGCCGCCGTTTCCAGGTCGACAGACAGTTCAAACTCTACCGTGATACGGCAACTTCCCTGACTGCTGACGCTGCTCAGCGAACGAATGCCGGGAATACCGTTGATATTCTGTTCGAGCGGTTCCGTAATCTGGTTCATGATTACTTCGGCATTGGCTCCCGGATAGGTTACGTTGACCGAAATGATCGGGTTGTCCACACTCGGAAACTCACGGACCCCTAAGAACTTATAACCGATCATCCCGAACAACAGAAGGATGATCGTCATCACGGTCGAGAGTACCGGTCTCTTTATGCTTATTTCGGAAATATTCGCCATGCTGCTTCGTTACTTCAGGTTATCAATCGACACTTTCATTCCCGTCCGAAGCTGCATCACGCCGGAAGTAATCACCGTATCACCTACGCTCAGCCCTTTCAATACCTGGACCTGGCTTTCCGTGCGGAGTCCTAAGATAATTTCGGCAGGTTCGGCCACGCCATTCTTATACAGGTAGACGATGTTCTTTCCCATTTCCGGGATCAGTGCCTCGCTGGGGATCGCCAATGCGTCTTTTATGTCACGGCGGGTAATTTCGACAGATGTATAGCGTCCCGGCACGATCGACTCGTCCCGGTTCGGATAGGTTGCACGCACTTCAGCGAGCGGGTTGCCTCGTCGATCTTGCTTTCTACTGCATAAACGGTCGCTTTGTAGTCTTGCATCATGCCGACAGACGAGTTCATCCTGAACACGATCGGCGTACCGTCTTTGATGTCGGCAGAGTAGCGTTCAGGAACGGAGAACTCGATTTTCAAGGGAGATATTTTTGTCAGCTTGGTGATAACTGTCGAGGGGGAGGCATAGCTCCTTCGCTGACATTACGAAGGCCGATAATCCCGTCGAACGGCGCCCGGAGCTCGGTCTGGGCAATATTGGCTTTTACCAGTTCGATGTCCGCCATCAGCTTTTCATATTCGGTAGCCACTTGTTCATAAGCCTCCTGACTGACCGCGTCCTTTTCCAAAAGCGTATGCTGGCGGTACACGCGATCTTTGGCTAAAGGCACTTGCGCTTCCAACTTCTTCAGTTCCGCCTGTAACGGTTTGTCATTGATCTTGGCAAGCAGGTCACCGGCTTTCACATGCGTACCTTCCGTAAAATAGATGGCCACGATCTTGCCCGACGATTCGAACGAGAGGTCTACCTCCTCATCCGGGATCGTACTGCCGGTTACAATGGTCTTATCGGTAAGGGACTGATATTTCAGCACTTCCGCGTTAATGTTCAAAACTTGTTTCCGAACTTGGCTTCCGGCTGGCGGAACCACTTCGGCTGCATCTTTGGATGCCTTCATACGGCTTTTAATCTGCGGGTAAGCGATCATTCCGGCAATCATCAAAACAATTGCGGCCGTCACGCTCCACTTCACTCTCTTCGTCATATTTTTCTGGTATTCTACTTAAAACACTTATCGACACGTAAATATACACAAGTACGCGAAATTATAGACGAATTAGGTGCAAAAAGGTTTAACAAGAAACAAACTTTTGTTTTAGTCCGGCAGAAAAAACAGCAAGGACCTTCACAGGCACTTGCTGCCAAACACAAATTATGTTGAAAATCGTTTAGTTATTCCTATCTGTGTTACCTTAATTGATTTCACTGTGATTCTCTGTCGCTTCGTTGATAAGCGGTTTATAAGAATGTTTGCTAAATCGGACCGATTTTTTGCCTTTTGCTTCAGCACATCTCCCAATTGTAATTGGTGAAATCGTCACTTTGCCTTTGATAAGGCGAGGCAGATTATAAGCCTTTAGGTTGCGTTGGTTGTAAGTAGGATCTCTCTGTGGAAGTAGGAAAGGTTTGCTTAAGTTTCCTACAGAATCGATATGAGCGATATAGAGTCGGTTATAAATGCCATCCTCCCGTCGGCTGCTGAAGATAACCCAACGGCTGTTAGAGGACCATGTTGTACAGCTTTCTGCTTCCGGGCTATTCCACTCAGTCGCAGCTATCAATTTCTTAGTTTTTGTGTTATATAGATAGAGATCTGATTCGGGGATCCAGCTGGAGAAGCACCCATGAGGGGCGGCAGAACAGGCAATAAACTGTCCATCAGGTGAAATGCTGGGGAGGGTTACGCTTTTACCTGCATTTGTTAAGTCAATGAGAGTGTCTACCTGCTTGCTGAATTGATTATTTGGGGATCAAAACCAATACTACAGATACGATATTTTATATTAGAGAATTGTTGAGGCAAACTATCTATCCGGTCACACGTACAAAAATAGAGCTGTTTCCCATCTGGTGAAAAGAATGGAAAATTTTCTAGTTTGTTTGCATTGGCTAAAAGGGGACTGGTATAGACTTCGTTTTTGGAAATATCATACAAAACTATATCGGATTGCGTATCGTATACTTCGATGATTTTAGGGTGTGCATCGTAGAAAGACATTTGGGTTAGGTTTGTAGAGAATGCAATCTGTTTGCCAGAAGGATGCCAATCCGGATAAACGAAATTGGAAATCGTATGAGGAGTCTTTGTGTTGAGTTTTTGACATGCTCCTCCTTGTATCAGAATCGTTCCCGCATTTATTTTGCGCATGTGCATGACCATTTCATTCGGGTTTCCTTGGTTAAAGGTATGACAATTGATGCAGTTCTGCCCGCTTTTTTTGTTTGATATGATTTCCGTTTCCTTGAAAGAAGATAGTTCACGTTGACAAATGGCCATACTGTTCCAATTCGCATAGGTCGGTTCTATTAAACGATAGGCTAAGTGACTATCAATGGAATCAGTGGATACATCCCACGTGAAGGGAGAATATTGATACCATTCTCCTTTTTTTCGACTGGATACGGTGATACTTAAGCTCCCTCCTTGATTTTGATGAAGTAATTGTCGCCAGCGTTTAATCGGAATCTCTACTGCGTCATGCGCCGTAATCGTGATCGGATTTCCTTTCCCTTGAATCTGGATCATCCATTCATCACCCTCATCTTGTATCTTAAAATTCAAAGGAGCAATATTGACGGGCAAAAGAGCACCTTGATACTCCGGATAAATTGTTGGGAGTATGTTAAGATTTTCTTTAATGATTGGTTGTTGATGATTTTTGCATCCATAGAGCCACATAAGGCGATTAGAAGTATGTAAAAAATGTTAAGTCTCATATTTGTTTTTTATTATATTGTACGTAATACCAATAGGTGTCTTTATAGGGGAATAGTAATTCCTGGATTTCTTCCGGAGATTTTCCCGACTGGTTGATTTGTAAATATCGGTAGAAACGCTCTATTACAGTTTGTTCAATTTGCCATTTTGAAATCAATGAGTTATCTTTCAGTAGATAAGCATACATTAGCAAAAACTCTTGATAATGCTTGCTACTATGTATTGTGAGATGAGTCCGGGCGGCTAATTGGATAAATGCGTTATATTGATTGTTGAGCATATATTTTGCTAGCAGGAAATCGATGACTTTTTGATTGTTGGCTCCTGCTTGTGTCTCAAATTGTTCCACGTTGAAAAGCATCTCTTTGGCAAGAAAAAGCTTATTGGTTTTGGGTGAAAGTTGACTTTTTTTTGTCGAGGAGTCTGTGTTCATCTTTTGCCTAAATTTGTAAGCCCAGTCTTTGTAGAATAAGGTAGACTCCAGTAAGGCCACATATTTGAGGCTGGCAGCCCGTTTTCCCCTTCTGTATTCGATCTCCGCCAATCGTGTCAGATAGAGCGGGGAACGTCCGGATGGAGTTTGCGTGTTCGCCATGAACATATAGGCTCTGGCAGCATAGAGCATATCTAGCTGAAAATAAGTCTCAGCAGTCAGATAATTTAATAGATGGTTGGAAGACCAAAATTCGTTGACATGAGCTACTTGGAAATACGAGAATAGCTCTTTTGAAAGACGTTGCTGATGAAGCAGGGCAATGTTGGTATAGGAGGACATCAGAACATTTTTGGACAGGCTTTTTTTGCATGAAGGTAATCGCTTCGTCCCATTTTTCGTGGGTGATTAGATAATGTAGTTGATAAAGTCGTTCATCCTCATTTTGAGTTGGCTTAAGATGATCCCGATAGCGAAGAAAGCCATGAGCAGATTTAAAGCGAATCGTTTTTTGTCTGTTAATCGCTGTAAAAGATGATATGTCCCGTAAGCTAATAAGGGAGATATTAAAAATGAAGCGATAACGATACCAAGTGGATGAAGTAAGTCTTGTGTAATAAAACAAGCTATACCTATCCAAGCTTGTGTTTCATTGATGTCGAATTTATAATAAGTTAAGATAGGCAGTAGGATTGTAACGAGTGTATATAGAATCCAAGCAAGAAGTGAGTGTTTTTCTTCGAAACTTCATCGAGGAAGATGAGAATAAGATATAAATAACAGCCTATTCCAGTAAAGAAATAGCAAATCGGGTAAGTTGATTAGGATCAGAAGTCTTTTGCGTTTGCCTTCCTTTTCATGAAGAGTTATTCTTGCAAGTAAAAGGGTAATCTGAAGTCCAAAAATGAGTCCCAATGATGCGTTAGGGTTTAAATAGAAGAAAACCAGTGAAGTGATAGGAATCAGTTCCCATGAGACATTTCCTCCAATTTTCCAATGGCAGATCAGGTTGCGATATAATATACCGGTTAGTCCGACTCCGGCTCCTAAAATCCATCCCCCAAAATGATTTAAATGATAAAACTGTGTGAAAAACTCCCCTATATAGGCAGATAATCCTCCTGGATTATAAACTATTTCGTTGAAATAGTCTTTGTTCCATTCAAACAATCGTAACTGCTCGGCAAAGAGCAGATGATGATTATAGAAAAAGGCATAAAGGATTACTGTAAATAGGACGAATGGTAGTAGCCCGTAGGAAAATGTATGAAGTTGTTTCATATTTACCATGGATGAATAAAATCTTCTTTAGAATAAGTCTTAACTCGTTCGTTCATTGTACTATCTTGTTCCTCTTCTGTCCGGTTGAACAGGCGGTATAACCACGCAATTGGCGTGAGGATCAAAAAATAAGTAATTCCCAACAGGATTGGTGAGGTGATCTTGTTTAACAGGTTTCCGAAACGAATCCAAACCGTACGTATTTTCTTGTATATGTGAATCCAATTCATAGGACATTCAAAATAGAGTGTAAATAAAGGGGGCAATCACTGTATTGCTTGTAGAGATTAGCAACAAGCCAATCAATAGCAAGAATATTAATACAGGTAGCAACCACCATTTTTTTCGTTCTTTTATAAAAAGTAGTAGTCTTTCAATGTGTCCATATTCTATGATTTTTGTATGTTATTTTTATTGATTATATAATTCCCTAAAACCAAGAGATCTAAGTTGGTTGTCATAAAACAGCGGTATGCATCTTGCGGGGTGCAGACAATAGGTTCGCCACGTACGTTAAAACTTGTATTGATAAGCAAAGGGTAGCCTGTTAATTGTTCGAATGCCTGTAAAAGCTTCGTTAATTTGGGATTACTTTGTTCATCAACAGTTTGTACGCGTGCGGAAAAATCCACATGGGTAACTGCCGGAATATCTGATTTTGGTAACGCCAATCGTTCTGCGGCATCTAAATCTTGATAATGCTTTGGCAATGGTATCCGATGTTTCAGAGAAATGTTGGTTGTTATCAGCATATAATTGGATTCGGTCAGCTTTTCAAAATAATCGCCGACTTTTTCTTTTAATATAACTGGAGCAAATGGTCGGAAGCTTTCTCTGAACTTGATTTTCAAATTTAATCTTTTTTGCATCTCTTTATCACGGGGATCTGCCAAGATACTTCGGTTTCCTAATGCACGTGGCCAAACTCCATACGCCCTTGAAACCAACCTATACATAAACCGGAAGCTATGTGTTTAGCCACTTCTTCATATAAAAATGCTTCATCCAAATAGTGATAAGAAATGTTATTCGAGTCCAAAAAATCTTGAATCTCATGCTCTGTATATTGAGGACCGGTTTGGGCGAAGTGCATCTTGTCTCCGTTCATCCCGGCTTTTCGTGAATGTCTTGGTAAATATAATAAGTGGCCCAAGCCGCTCCTAATGCTCCTCCTGCATCTCCTGCGGCAGGTTGGATGAAGACATGCTCAAATAATTGTGAACGAATGATTTTACCATTTGCTACGCAATTTAGAGCGACTCCTCCGGCTAGACATAGGTTTGGAACAGCCAGTGAGCTTTTGGGCTGTTTGAACAATTCTCAATAGTATCTCTTCCAATACGATTTGAGCTGCAAGTGCTAGACTTGCGTGTTCTGGGCGTATTTCGCTTTCTGCCTTTCGAGGTTTCAATTGAAATAATTGTTCCCAACGCTTTTCATGAACCATTCGCATTTTTTTGTGGAAGGAGAAATAATACATATTCAATGATATAGAACCATCGGGATGGATCGTCAGTAGATGTTGTTTGATCTGATCGACAAATTTTGAGGTTTGTCGGTCAGATCGATCGGCGTAAGGGGCTAATCCCATCATCTTATATTCCCGGAGTTCACCTTGAATCCTAAATAATAGGTAAATGCAGAATAGAACAAGCCAATAGAATCAGGAAATCGCATTTCTTTTATTAATTGAATTTGATTGGCTTTCCCATGAGCGATAGATAGTGTATTCCATTCTCCTACACCGTCTACTGTTATAATCGCAGCTTCTTGAAAATCTGAACCGAAAAATGCGGAAGCCGCATGTGACAAATGATGTTCCGAGAACAAAAGTTTACAATGTTGTTCATCGAATTTTCCTAACTTGCGTAATTCACGCTTGAGCATTCGTTTGCAAAAAAGTTTTTCTTCAATCCATATTGGTATTCCTTTAATGAACTGTTCCACCCCCCATGGTGCGTATCGATAAAAGATTTCTAAAATTCGCTCAAATTTCAGATAGGGTTTTTTCGTAATAGATAATTGTGGAGATATCACACAATAAAATTCCCGCTTGCTGTAAACAATAACGGATTGCATTTGCAGGAAAGATGCATCGTTCTTGATTCGGGTAAAGCGTTCTTCTTGTACGGCAGCTATGATCTCGCCATCTTTTATCAAAGCTGCGGCTGCATCATGATAATATGCGGATATACCTAAAATATAGCTCATTTTATTATTAATTGTATAGGTCGGCTGCATCCTGATTACCCATTTGTAGATAGATCGATCGGATTGCTTGCCGGATTGAATCATTCGATTGCCAATTTAATTCTTGTTTGTACTGGATGATCTTATGGCAAAGCTCTTTGAGTCCGTTAAATTTCGGATTTCCGTTTCGGAGTATATATTCAATGTAAGGAAGAGCCAGATCGGGTTGATCGAGCCGTAAATGGATTGCAACTAAGTTCTGTGCTGTTTGAACCGTGGGATACAGGCGGGAAACTTCGTGTGTAGAAGAAGATAGCTAAAGGATATTCTTTTCGGATCTCTGCGAATTCTCCTCCTTGACCAAGGAAGGTGAGGTCGTAAGGGTTATCGTGATACGAACCCGGAGAATATCCAAACATAATTTTTCATTCTTGCTATTAAGTGCGTACTGATACAGTTGATCCATGGATTGATACCAGTTTTTTGTCGTACGTAGTTTGCTGCGATCTTTTCTACTTCTGTTTTAGGGGTAATTGTAGAGAGATCTTTTTCATAGAATGGGAATCCTTTACGCAGTTGTAAGCAAGCATATTCTCCAGCTAAGGAGTCAAACTCTAAAACAGGAAAGTTGTATAGATCTTCTGAAGTGCCGATTTGTAGTTTTTTGTTGGAAAAACAGGATTGGTTTTGCCGAAGAACTTCCAAAAAGCAATTTGCGATCACCCGATGCCCTTCGATAGTAGGATGTACATGTTCCAGCAATAATTCTCGTCCGGGAATACCGAACGGGCTTTTTCGGTTAAATTCCTCTTCGGTATTTACCAAGTAAATATTATCGTCATCTTTGGCTAATTCTCGGATGATCTCATTAATCTCTTTGGATGCTCTAAATCTAAGGGCGTCCAAGTCTCGTGCCCGACTGAAGGATGTGTATGCTGCTATGCTATCTTGTGCTTGCAATTGTTCTTGTGCCAGTTGATAATATTCATCGGCGCTATGTTCGTCAGACGATATGCTTTTGAAAGGCTTTAAGTCTTTTAAATTAACTCCGACAGTTGAGAAGAAAACTGGTATTTGGTGTTTTTGAACAGATTAAGTACTAATTTCATATTGTTTTGAAACTGTTCCAGTCCTTGTTGAAATAGTTTGCTTTTGTAGGGGATCACTTGCTCTTTGACCACATATTTCATCAAGTTGTCTGAGAACTCCTTTGAGGGCTTAAGTGGCTTTTTAAAGAATCGAGCCATTGAGTAAGACGTAACTGACGCAAACGGATTGCCCAACGGATAAATGTTGGATGGCTACCGAGTGTATTATTGGAGCCTACACCCAAAGCTCCGTAATACTCGTTGTGTCCACCATAAATAAAAATCGCATCTGGCTCAAAATGAACGAGTTCTTGCGTAAATCGTAAAAAGTGTAACTGTTGATTGCAGTCAGAGCTAATTGATGATCTCGATATCTTTGTCTGGATTTGTCTTTTGCAATTGGTATTTCAGCATTCGTTGGAACGAAATATTATTGGGATAGGGAAATCCCATTGCTGCTGATTCGCCCAGAACAAAAATTCTGAATGTGTTTTTTTGTTTCTTTTTCCGAAAAAACTCTACATTTCCGTTTGTGGCTTGTGATTGAGTAAAGTACCTTCTACTGATGTTTTTGTTGAGATATAAATATTTGCCATTCGCTGTTTGCAAGAAAAGATGGTCTAAATCTACACCATATCCGAAAGCTCTCAATCCACACTCTATTCCGATAAGAAAAAGCGAGGAAAGAAATAGATAGATACCTATCATCAGCAGATATTTGGATGTTTTACTCATATTAGGCCGTTTACATTGTGATGATTAAGGACTGTCTTGCATTTTCTTGTGTTAATGAAAAATGCAAAAACAGTCCTTAAATAGATCTGATTTATTTAACGGTAACTTCTATTACTTACTATAATTATAGAATCCGCCAGGGTTAACAGCTAAGGCTCCTACCCGGAAGTAGAAAGTCTTTCCGCTTTTGAGATTCTCGAACGTATGAGAATAAGTGGCAATGTCTAATTCGGTCTCCGTACCAAGTTTTACAGATTCTTTAGCCGTAAAGGTGTTTTTATCCACATACGGAGTCTTGCAGTAGTAGAATTCTACTGCTTGTATTGTTTTATCTAAAACATTGTCTACGGAAGTTTTAACCGTAACTTTGCCTGTTTCGTTGGATGTCGCTTCTGCCGATATGCGCAAAAACGGTGTTACTTCAAAGTTCATCTGCTTTGAACCTGAGACTTCCATTTCGATCGGTTCTACTGTCTCAAAAGGCCCTTCGGCTAAATCTTGTATT
>ENA-OQCS01000941-OQCS01000941.1-human-gut-metagenome-genome-assembly--contig:-NODE-941-length-15735-cov-7.865774_pt1 | contig 15735 bp, 16 predicted proteins | sample MGYA00242757_ERZ504575 | MGnify/ENA primary metagenome ERZ504575 (study PRJEB26092, sample SAMD00036297) | human gut metagenome | host: Homo sapiens | study: EMG produced TPA metagenomics assembly of...
TGGTATATACTAAAAAGCCAATGAAAAGCGCAAAACATGTTGTTAAATATCTTGGAAGATATACACATAGAATTGCGATAAGTAATGCACGTCTCAAAAAGTATGAAGATAATAAAGTGACATTTTCGTACAAAGATTATTCAGATCATAATCAAATAAAGGAAATGACTTTAGACGACACAGAATTTTTTCGTAGATATATGATGCATGTACTTCCACCAAATTTTATGAAGATCCGCCATTATGGATTTCTAGGAAACCGTAATAAAGAAGAAAGAATAAAAGCTGTACGAACTGCTACAAACACGAAAAATCCAGGACCATTACTAATTGACTATGAACAGATTATTTCGGATATATTAAAAAGAGACGTTTCCATCTGCATCAAATGCGGACAAAAACGCCACTATCAATTGGAATAATCCCACAAATTCCAAAGTCACCAGCCCAATGAAATCATTGGGTAAGGGGACCATACCCAATATACAGAAAAATCGTGAAAAATGGAACCTTTAAATCAAATATTTCGATAGAAACTAAAATTTTTAGAGGATAAGCAATTATACTTTTATCCATACAGAGATGTGTTAGTTCAATAAAATTAAAACACCAATGTTGTACAATAATGTGCTTCGATTGGTGTTTTTATCAACATTGATGTATTAATTTTCTAATGTATTATATTAACTTTCCCTATTCATCAGTAAGAGTAATTCTTACTGATTTTTTATTACAAAAGCCAAAAAATTGTGGTATCATTACTAGCGTTCGCTTTTTGGTACATATTGGAAACGTCTTTGATTGAACAACACAAAAAGTCATTTAGGAGGAGAAAATATATGCCAAAAACTAAATTCGAGAATATTGTATTTACTTTATTCATGTCTTTTTTAATGGTTTATGCATGATTTGTTACAACATCGCACTCAATATGGGTTGTATGTCCAATCAAGTCTTTTTGTTAGCTTTTCATGAATTGGTTATCATGTGGCCGGTTGCTTTTATTTTAGAATATTTCTTTGTTGATAAACTTGCTCATTACTTTGCCTTTAAAGTTGTAACACCAAAGGATCGACCTTTCTTTATCACACTTGCGATTTCTTTCTACATTATTTGTATTATGTGTCCAATCATGAGTTTAATTGCGACCATTCTATTTAAAACTCCAGGTGTCCAAATTATTTCAGTTTGGTTTATGACTATTTTATTTAATTTTCCAATGGCTTTCTTTTGGCAAATTTGTTATTGTGGACCAACTATAAGATGGTTGTTTGGAAAGCTATTTAACTAGAAGCAACGTATTGCTTCTTTTTTTTTCTTCGTCTATAATTAAATTTGTATTGAAAGGACTGTTTTAATATGAATAAAGAATTGATTGAAGAACTAAAAGCACAGGATTTTAATGTAGTGGCTGTATCTAAAACGCGTACAAAGGAAGAAATTGATGAAGTCGCCAAAATGGGGCTAACTACTTTTGGAGAAAATCGTGTACAGGAATTTATAGATAAGTATGATCCAAAATATACTTGGCACATTATTGGGCATCTACAGACAAATAAAGTGAAGTATATTGTTGGAAAGGTTGATGTGATTGAAAGCTTGGATTCATTGAAACTTGCTGAAGAAATTGAAAAACAAGCCAACAAACATGGCATCATTCAAAAGGTATTAGTAGAACTAAAAATTTCGGAAGATCCAAATAAAACGGGATATCCTTTTAAGGATGCGAAAAACTTTATTTCTCAACTACAAGAATTTAAACATATTCAAATCAAAGGCATAATGTGTGTTGCTTCAAAAACAGACAATCAAGAATTAGTTGAGTCTGAGTTTGAACAAATGCATACTTATATTTAGAATTAAAAGAACAATATTCTGAAATAGATACTTATCTATGGGAATGTCTCAAGATTACAAGTTAGCTGTAAAACATGGATCCAATACAGTTCGTATTGGTCGTGCTATTTTTGAATAATATAGAAAAAAGGATGTGCTATAAACTGGTTCAAAAGTCAAGGACAAATATCTGACAGTTCTTGTTAAATGAGTGTCACAAATAGTGATGCTCATTTTTTATGCTTGTAATTTATTTGTTGTTTGCACGACGAAAAGAAGTCCTAGTTTTTGGACTTTTTTCAATCTGAGATTTATGCTTTTTTTTAGATTTTAGTATAATGCGTCAATGTCTTTATAGTAATCAAGTTGTGTATGATTCTTCCAGTTCAATGGATCTTTCAATTGTTCCTTGATTTCATCAGTTGCTTCATTATAGTAGAAGCGCAAAGCGTCATCGATTTTTTTAGTACATCTTTTATCTTTGCCAATTGGTTTTCTACAAGTTCAAGCTGTTTATCCCATTTCTTCTTTTCTGATTTCATTTTCTTCTTATCTCGTTTTATGATTTCAAGTGGATCTGTAAATAATCGAGACTGTTGTTCATTGATTTTTGACGTTCTCTTTTCAATTCTTTTTTCTTTTCCTGCATCTCTAGTTTTGCCGCAATAATCTGTTCAAGCGACATTAATTCTGTAGCTTCTATTCCATAGTAATTGTCCAATGGATATTGTCCTGTTACTTTATATGTATAGAATTCACTTGGAGAAAGGGCTGCAAGGTTTTCCTGATAACGTTCATTATTGTGCATATTTATATATCCGTTGATCAATTGTTTTACAGTATCCAGATTTTTACATCTAGCGATAATGTTAATTATTTCGGTTTTCATTCGTCCAAAAAAAGATTCCATGGGTGCATTGTCCTGGCTGTTACCTCTTCTTGACATGGACTGAATAAAGTCATTATTATTTAATAATTGTTTGAATGTAGTTGAAAGGTACTGAGAGCCTTGGTCACTGTGACAGTATACTTCCATATCTTTTGGAAACTCACTTTTATGATCATCCATCATATTGTTGAATGCTTCCTGTATAAGAGCTACATCCATTTTACTTGATACGGCATGTCCTAGTATCTCTGTTGTATAGGCATCTTTAAAAGCACACATGTAGGCAGGTGTGCGATAGTAACCATAATGAATGTAAGTGATATCAGTAAGAACAACTTGTCTTACTCCTAGTTTGAAATTGCGGTTGACAAGATTTGGTTTGGCCATACATTCATGGTGATGTGTAGCCTGACCTTTATAGGCATCTTTTTTAGGAAGCTGTGCCGTGATCTGCATCTTTTTCATGATCTTTGACGTTCTGGATACACTGATCTTATAGTTGAATCTTCTAAACATATGGCGGCGGAACGTTCTTTTGCCCGGGACAAACCCCAATACTTTGATTATCTCTTTAAAACGGCTGATTACGTAACTTTCATCTTTTCTTTTAGCTGCTAGTTTTCCATTTCTGTCTTCTTTTCGTGTAACATAGTTATAATATCCTGTACTGCTGATACCGAACATCTTGAAAACCTTTGTGTTCGTATATCCATTTTCTTCTGCTTTTCCTCTTTTTATATAGTCATATGCCATGTAGAATTTATCATCTTTTACTTCTTGACGTTGTACGATGAGTATATCTCCTCCAATATGGATGGCATTTTTTTTGAAATTCTACGTAATCTTCCAAATATCTGATACGAGCTTCCTGATACGCTACTTTTTCTTCAAGACTCATTTCAGGCATTTCTTCAATTGGAACACTTCCATCAAAGTTATCTGCTTTTGGTTCAAACTCGCCATTTCTAGCCTTTTGTCTTGCTCGCTTAGCTGCAGACTGCGCACAGTCTTTTCCAAGTGTTTTTGTGTCGAATCCCAATGATTCATAGGCTTCGATAGCTGTCATTCCTTTTTCCAATTGTTTATAAAGGGCAATATAAAAATCCTTTGTATAAATGAATGCGTCCATCTTTTCTGTAAGTTCTGCAACGAATTTATTGTCTGCATGCGCAATGACCGCATCACGATGTGCTAATCTTTGTGCTTCTGTCTGTTTCTTCTTTTTCTTTTTTACTTGAGCCATAATTCCAATTTCTCCTGTGTAAAGGCACCAAGTTCAACTGCTCGTTTTAATGCCTTTATTCCTGCTTTTTCCATCATCTTATCATATTTTTCCTGCTCGATTTCCATATATTTTGAATATTCACCATCCGACATTGAATAAAGATATTTTTCATAGTCCACAGGAGTCATCTTATTTCGTGTCCATTGAGGACGTTCATAATTGTAGTAGTACACATATTCATCAACTCTTTTCTTCACATCTTCCGGAGTGGAGCATTTAGAGAAGTCACACTCATCCTTCATATGTCCAAGTAGGACTCCTGACTAGAGTTGTCCCAGCAGTTGCCTCGACGGGACATAGATTGTTCGTAACCTAGTTCTTTTAATTTATTCTGGAATGCATCGTTAAAATAAAGTGTCCCCTGATCTGAATGGAAAAGAGCATTTTCAGAAGGATCAAGCAATCTATCGTAGCTTTAGCCAGATTCAAATCATTAGAAGAAGATGTAACATGATTTACGATTCTGCCTGTGACCGCATCCTTTATACATGAAAAGTATTCCGTTTTATTTGTACTGTATTTTAAATAACTCACGTCTGTAAGCAGTATTTCATTAGTCTTGCCAGACGAAATCTTCTTTTTAACAGGTTTGGTTTTCGATTGTTTTTTAAATTCTCTTTATTCGTTTTTGATTCAGGGCGTTCCTTACGCACAGTACATACACAACCATATTTTTTCATCAGTCTAAGGATCTTGGCTCTTCCAAAATGTACACCACACATTCCAGGAAGCATCATATAAATGATACGTGAACCTTTCTTGAACCCTTTATAGTCCATAACTTTCTTTATATGTTGAAAATCAATCTCATCCTGCTTATCCTTCATACCATAGTTGTCATTTGAAAGAATCGAATAGTAGGATGATCTGGATAATCCAATCTTCTTAAGGATCGATTGAATGGAATAATCGTATCGATCATGAGGAAGGTCCTTAATCCACATACACAACACTTTCTTTTGATTGAAAGTATAGTGTGGAAGATTGTTTCGTAATCTGTTGAAATGCATCAAAGACATCTTTTCTAAAGCTTGAATCTTATTGTATTGAACACGAATTTTGAAATCCAAATCAACTTCATCTAAGACACTCAAAGATTCAATATTCCAGTTGTTCAATTTATGTTTAATTCTGTTACATACACCAACAGGCAGATTAGATCCATTGATTTCAAATATGCCAAGAACCTCATCTATAGGAAAATCTTTAAATCTAGAAGCTTCATTATAAAAACTATTATTAAGAACAAATTGTTTAGATGTACACCTTTGAACATATGGATGATGAATGTATTTGGTTACTATATCTGAATCAATTTTTTCATCACGTGGATTTACACCTTCAAGAACCTTTTTTAACATGTAGATTCTTTGATAACCAACTCTTTTAGGGGCTAAGCCATAAGATTTTAACTGAGTTTCGATAGATACTTTAGGATATTCTTTATAGACTTTATCAATAAATTCAGAAGTGAATCGAATTCCTTTTCCGAATTTCATAAAAATTCCTGAACTAATCAAAAATTCATTATCATACTTTTCAACTAATGAATTTCGTATTCCAAACACTTTATTCTTCCCACCAGTAGGACGACCATCTCTTTTAAAATTTCTATGTAGCCTGTTAATAACGTCACATCCGATTATTGTACAGTTAAAATTATGTAACGTGAGAACTTTTCTTATTTGAGCCACTGAAGGATATTTGATCCATTCATCATAAAGAATACATCTAAACTCATAGGTGAATGATAGTCTGTTTTCTCGAATATTTTTTACATAGGGTGACTTAGACAATACGTCTATTTCATCCTTCGTAAATCTTTTGGCTCTTGACATATTTATTTTAAAACAACGAAAAAAGATACCCACAAGTGAGTATCACAACTGTCACGTTGTTGTCCTCCTTATGGGTACCATTTTACTATGCATCCTTTTCATTTTGTGTTTCTGGCAAAATCAGTCTAACTGATTCTATACGGTTTTTTTCTACCTTTAAGACTTTAATGCGGATACCATTTGGTAAAGTTGTTTCATCATTTGTCTGTGGTAAACGACCTAGTGCATCAATGACAAGTCCTCCAACTGAATCAAAGTCCTCACTATCTAAATCTAAATCTAAATAATCGTTTAAATCATGTAAACTTAAATAGCCTTTGACATCATATGTTTGATTATTTAATTTAATAATATTTTCTTCTTCATGTGCATCGTATTCATCTTGTACATCTCCAACAATTTCTTCAATAATGTCTTCTAACGTAACGATACCTGAGAATTCTCCATATTCATCCATGACTATCGCAAGGTTAAATGTGGATTGTTTCATTTCAATCAATAATTCAGATACTTTTTTATTTTCATACGTAAATTTAGGTTTACGTAAAATCTTTTGCATATCAAAATGTGAAAAATCATCATACATCAATAAGTCTTTCATATTGACAATACCAATAATATTATCGATTTTATCTTTATAAATTGGAATACGCGTGAATTTTTCTTCTCTAAATATCTCCAATAAATCTTTATATGTACTGTCGATTTCTGCCATCACAACATGAACACGAGGAACCATTACATCTTTTGCCTTGGCATCCCCTAAATCAAACACTTTGTTGATCATATCTTTTTCATCTTCTTCAATGACACCTTCTTCATGCGAAACATCTACAATTGTACGCAATTCACTTTCAGTCATTGATATATTTTTATTTGAATTTTGTATTCCCATTAATTTTAGTATGCCTGAACTAAATAAATTCACAAACCAGATAACTGGTGTTAAAACTTTCATCAAAAGTAAAATGATTGGTGCATACGCAAGCGCAAGTTTATCCGCATTAATCGTAGCCCATGTTTTTGGTGTAATTTCACCGAATACTAAAATTAAAAAAGTAATAATAAATGTAGCTATACTAACGGCTGCTCCACCAAAAGAATATGCGATCACAGAGGCAATACTTGCAGCTGATGTGTTGACTAAATTGTTTCCAATTAATATTGCGCTCAACATTTTTGATTGATTTTCCAATATTTTTAAGGCTAATGCAGCCTTTTTATTTCCTTCTTCTTCTAATGTTCTCAAACGAATTTTACTGACTGAAACCATTGCCGTTTCAGCTGAAGAAAAAAAGCCTGATAATGTTAATAAAACTACTAACTCTAGATTTGTATCCATAAATCCGAATCCATTTTTCACACTCCCTATATTTTTGAATATTGTATCATACTCACGATATTCTAGGAAGGGCAAGTCGAATTGCCTTCTCTACAATTTCGATTGTTGGATTTTTAAATCCTTTGACTTCTCCATCTAGATTTGCATAAATAAGCTCATTTTCCGTATCTAAATGAACTGTTTTTGCCTGATACATAGAGACTAGATTTGTGTATTGAAGGTGATTTCCTTCTTGGTATTTTTTTGCCAATTTTATGATTTGATGTCTTTTCACATTTGAAATCAAGCAAACATCCATCCATCCGTCATCAATATTGGCATCTGGACATGGTTTAAAGCCTCCACCATAGTATTTTCCATTCGCAAATACTAAAAATCCATATTTATCTTTCGGTAATTTTTTTGTATCGACCTGAATTTGATATTCTTTACATATCGGTTTTCTTAAACTGATCAAAGCGGATAATGCGTATGGAATAATACCTTCTGTAGGCATTTTTTTCTTTAGTTCATTTACTTGTTTTGCGACTTCAACATCAAAACCAAAGGAAACGGTATTTATTGAGTATTCTCCATTTACTTTTATTAAGTCACAATCTGTATATTCTGGTTCTGAATAGTTTGCCAAATTTAAAAAGTCTTCTCTTTTTAAATCTTCAAAATATTTCACAAAGTCATTCCCTGTTCCAATCGGAATCACAGAAATGGTCACATTTTCTTTTTCTGCACATCCATTGATGACTTCATGCAAAGTTCCATCTCCACCACAAACAAATAAATGTACAGGTTCATTGGATAGAGCATATTTTTTTTGCGATAAATGTCGCATGTTCAGGACCTTTGGTTTTTTCGATAATGATTCTTTTTCCTTGAAAATGTTCTTTAATTTCCTTAATCAATTCATATTGACTGTTCTTTCCAGATTTAGGATTTACAATAAATACGTCCTTCATATACTCTTCCTTTCGTTTTATACTTCAATCAATCTTTCTACACAGGTACTCGCAAGAAGTAGTCCTGCACTTGCAGGCACAAAAATTGCACTTGGTAATGGTTGCCCTGATTCTACTGGTATAGGAATTTCTGTAGATGCTACAACCCATATTTTATTTCGAAGACGATTTTTTCGTTTCCATTGACGAATTTGTTTAGCCATTGGATCATAACTTGTCTTTTCTATTTCTGTAACAACAAGTTTTGTAGGATCTTTGCGCCTAGCCATTCCCATACTTGATAAGAATGGTATATTTCGATCTATACAGGCTTGCATTAAATCCTTCTTACTTTGAATGGAATCAATGCAGTCTACCACAAAATCAATAGGTTGTGAAAAAATCGCATCATCTTTTGTTTGATCATAGAAAAATGCAAATGTATCCACAATACAATTTGGATTTAGTGTACGAATTCTTTCTTTCAATACATTGACTTTAATTTGATCTACTGTATCTAAAGTTGCAACCAATTGACGATTAATATTGCTGGGTTCCACGCAATCTTTGTCTATTAGAATTAGATGACCTACCCCAGTTCTTGCTAAGGCTTCTACACAAAAAGATCCAACTCCACCTACACCAACAACAAGGACTGTCTTATTATTTAGTGTTTCTAGAGCCTTTTTTCCAAGCAACAATTCACTTCTTTCATTTGTCTTCATCAACCAACCATTCCTTTACTGCACTATATATTTCATCTTTATTTTGGGCTTCAAACCAATGTACTGGCATTTGATTTTTAAACCATGTATATTGTCTTTTCGCATATTGTCTAGAATGTGTTTTTATAGCTGTTTTTACTTCCTCTATACTTTTTTCTTTTAAGAAATAATCTTTAAACTCTTTATATCCAATACCTTGAAAACTTGTATATTCCCATGTTTTTGGATTTGAGAATAGTTCTTCTACTTCTTTGACCAAACCATTTTCAAACATAATATCCACTCTTTTATTGATTCGATCATGCAAAATTTCTCGTTTCACATCTAAACCTAAAAAGTATACATCATACAATGGAATATGTTGCTGTTTGTCTTCTTGTTCTGATTTTGAAGTACCACTATGACAAATTTGTAGAGCACGAATCAAACGTTTACGATTGTTAGGATGAATTTTTTCTAGAGCTTTTGCATCTTTTTCTTCTAACATCACAACCAATTCTTCATTTGTTTTAGAATTTAAATAGGTTGTATAAGCTGTATCTTCTTGTTCTTCTTGAAATTCATAGTCATATAACGCTGCCTTTAAATAAAGTCCTGTTCCACCGCATAAAATAGGAAACTTTTCTCTTTTTACAACATCTTCGATAGCTGTACGACATTTTTCTTGAAAAACCTTTACGTTATAAGGTTCATCATAATTTTGGACATCAATCAATTCGTGATGAATATCCTGCATTTCTTCTTTAGTAACTTTTGCGGTACCAACATCCATTTTTTTATATACTTGCATACTATCACAAGATATTATTTCTCCATTCAATTGTTTTGCCAACCATACAGAAAGGCTTGTTTTTCCAATTCCGGTTGGTCCTACAATTGCTAAAACTTTTTGTCTATCCACGTTCAAATTCCTTTCTCAACTCACCATCACTCATCACAATGACTGTAGGTCTTCCATGAGGACAGTGATATGGTTGTTTACACTTTTGTAAATCTAAAATGACTTGCTCCATTTCCTGCATAGATAATGGTCGATTAAAACGAATTGAACTATGGCAAGCCATAGTCGCAATCATATGTTTTCTAAGTTTTGCCATATCTACGTCTTGATTTTCCACAAAATAATCTAATAAATCTTGTAAGAATTGTTTTTGGTCCACATCATGAAACCATAGTGGAATTTCACGAAGAATCAATTGATCTGTGCCAAATGGTTCAAATTCAATCCCAAAAAATGCTGTTTTTTCATTGATTGTCATATATTGAGCTAAAACATTACTTGATACATCCAATTGAATAGGAACCATTAATGGTTGTTTATTTGTACATTGAACCAATAGTTTCTCATTCAATTGTTCATAATGATATCTTTCTTGTGCAGCATGCTGATCCACAATAACTAATCCTTCTTCATTACTACATAATATATAGGAATCATGAAGTTGGGCTAAAACCTGCAAATGCTTAAAAAATTCAGGACCCTTATCATTCGTTTCTTCCACTTTAGGTAATGGATATGAAATAGGCTCTTCTTGTATTTTTATTTCAGGAATCTTTTTTTCTTCATATATTCTTTTTTCCTCAACTATTGTTTCTTTAATTGGCTTATAGTTTTGAAACTTTGTTCAATCGTTTTATCTTCTTTTAAACGCGGCTTAACAGGATATGAATATTGTATTTCTGGCTGTTCAAATATAACACTTTTCTTTTCTGGTTTACTTACTGAAACTGTTTTTAGAGATGCATTTAATGCATCTTGAATCGTTTTCTTGATCAAATCTAACATTTCACCTTGTTTTGATAAACGAACTTCCCATTTATTTGGATGAACGTTTACATCAACCAATTGTGTATCTGAATCCATCTGTAATACTACAATTGGAAAACGATTTGGCGGCATATAATCACTATAAGCATCTAGAATCGCTTTTTGGATTGCGACACTACGAATCAATCTTGTATTTAGAGTTAAAAACATAAAATATTTTGTTGCACGATTTATTTTTGGCTGAATCGCATATCCATGAATATGAAAATCTTCATTACTTCCTTCAAAATGAATTGCATTCTGTGCTACTTCTTTCCCATACATTTGATATAGAATTTCTTGAATATTTCCATTTCCACTCGTTTGAAATACAACTCGCCCATCATGAGAAAGTTGAAAACGAATATCCGGATGTGATAATGCCATTTTATTCATTAAATCTGCAATGACAGAAAATTCATATGAAGTACTTTTCAAATGTTTGAATCGAGCCGGTGTTTTTATGAACAATCCAGAAACATCTAATTTTGTTCCTCTAGGACAATTACATTTTTCATCCACATCCAACTTCCATAGTTATATCTTAATAAGGTACCTTCTTCACCATTGCTCGTTTGTAATTCGACTTGGGCAACAGAAGCAATACTTGGTAATGCCTCTCCTCTAAATCCCATCGTTTGAATATTGAACAATTCTTCTTCAGAATGCATTTTACTTGTAGCATGTCGCATAAAAGCTAAATGTGCATCTTCATGATCCATTCCACAACCATCATCTGTAATCACAATTCTTTCAATACCACCTTGAAAGACTTCAACTTCTATGACTGTAGCACCTGCATCAATACTATTTTCAACGCATTCCTTTACAATTCCAGCTGGTCTTTCAACAACTTCTCCAGCCGCTATCATATTTGTTAAATGTTCACTCAAAACATGAATCTTAGCCATACTTCACACCTCCATTCATATGAATTTCATATTTATAATTCGATTTTTTCACTTAGCTTCTTTAATTCATACAGACAATCCAGAGCATCTCTTGGTGTCATTGAATCAATATCTAATTCTTGTAATTGTTGTAAAAGTTTGGATTTTTCTGGTTGAACTTGTTCCATCACAAATAAACTTGGTTGATAATTTTGATTATTATCTTGATTTTCAAAATTTGTTAGAAGTTGTGCCGCTCTGTCCAAAACAACTTTTGGTAAATGCGCAAGACGCGCAACATTGATACCATACGACTTATCTGCTTTTCCGTCAATAATACGGTATCTAAATTCAATTTCATTTTTTTCTTCACGAACATCCACATGAACATTGTGCATTGATGGATGTTCTTTTTCTAAATCCGTTAATTCATGGTAGTGTGTTGAAAATAATGTTTTTGCACCAATAGCTTCATCAATATATTCGAGCATTGCCTGTGCAAGAGCCATACCATCATATGTTGCTGTTCCTCGACCAATTTCATCAAACAAAATTAAAGAATGTTTTGTTGCATAACACAAAGCAGCATTTGCTTCCATCATCTCTACCATAAATGTACTTTTTCCAGTTAGTATGTCATCCGAAGCACCAATTCTTGTAAAAATGCGATCAAAAATAGGTAATTCTGCTGTTTTTGCAGGAATAAAACTTCCCATTTGTGCCATTACCACCAATAAAGCGTTTTGTCGCATATAAGTTGATTTACCACCCATATTTGGCCCTGTAATTAATTGAACATGTTCATCTTCTGACATTTTCCAATCATTCGATACATATCTTTTTTTCTTCATACGATCATCTAATATCGGGTGTTTTCCTTCTACTACATTGACATTGCATCCAGGATGAAAAACTGGACATACATATCCTTTTTCACTAGCAAGAATAGCCAAAGAAACTAGTACATCAATTGTAGACAATGCTTGTGCACACGCATGAAGATCAAATAAATCTTTTTTTTATTCTTAATAATAAATCACTAAACAAACTTTGTTCCAACTTCACCTTTGTTTCTTGTGCATGTAAAATTTGTTCTTCTTTTTCTTTTAATTCTTGTGTAACAAATCTTGTTGCATTAGCAAGTGTTTGTTTTGCATGATATCCAAATTCATCTTTGATATTTGATAAATTCCCATTACGAACTTCAATAAAATAGCCAAAAATACGATTGTATCCGATTTTTAATGATTTTACACCCGTTCTTTCACGTTCTTTAGCCTCAAGTTCTAAAATAAAATCTTTACCTTTTTTGGCAATTCTTCTTACTTCATCCAATTCTTGATTGTAACCATCATTAAATACACCACCTTCTTTTAGTGTTAGTGGTGGATTTTCTACAATCGCATTTTTAATTTCATTATATAATTCCTGGCAATCTGGCACTTGAGAAAATTCTGGATATGAATCCAAAGAAATAGCTAGATCCAATATAGGTTTTGCATGTTCAAGTGTAGCAACAAGTTGTAAAACATCTCTAGGACTAGCACTACCATAAGCCATACGACTTGCAAGTCTTTCCATATCATATACATATACTAAATGTTCTTTTAGATTTTCTCTTAACATGAAGTTTTCTTTTAAATCTTTGATTGCAGCTTGTCTTTTAGCTATTTTATTTGCGTCAATTAACGGATATTCAATCCATCTTTTTAATAGTCTTGATCCCATTGCACTTTGGCATTTATCCATAAAAGACCATAAACTTTCTGCCTTAGCATTTGTTGATTGACTTGAAACCAATTCTAAATGATTCTTGGTTTCATAATCCATAACTAGCACTTTATCTTTGTCCATCGATTCAATCGGCAAGAAATGATCAATATGTTGTTTTTGTGTATCTTTTAAATAGGCCATTAAAAGTGCAAACGCCTCTTTTAATGATTCAGATTCTATTCCATTTAATAATGGTAGATCTTGTGAATCAACACTTGACTTTTTATGTTTCGAAATAAGTATTGTTTCCATTTCTTCTAGTGCACTCATCCATTTTTTGTCCATTGCCATCGGACAAACAAGTTCACTTACATTTTGTTCTAACAGTGCTTTTTGTAAAGCAACTAATGATCGTTGTAGAGTTTGATATTTCAATTCACCCGTACTTAATTCACAATAAACCACTGTTATTTCAAAACTAGAAATATCACACGATGCCATGTAGTTTGTAGTTTTGGCATCCATAGTTGAATCCATATAAGTTCCTGGTGTAACAATTTTTACAATTCCTCGATCCACTAATCCTTTCGCATTAGAAGGGTCTTCTAATTGTTCACAAATTGCTACTTTATATCCTTTTTTTACTAAACGAGAAATATATGAATTAGCTGCATGAAAAGGAACGCCACACATCGGAACTTTTTCTTCTACGCCTGCACTTCTTCCAGTTAATACTAAATCTAATTCTTGTGATACCAATTTTGCATCGTCAAAGAACATTTCATAAAAATCCCCTAAGCGATAAAATAAAATCGCATCTGGATTTTCTTCTTTCATTTTTAAATAATGTTGCATCATTGGTGTATATTTTTTTTCTGCCATAAATCATCATCCTAACATGACTATTGAACTAACACACTCTAACGAGTGTGGGCTTTTTTTTTATATAGCCTAGTTCTTCTCTTGTTTCTTATTCTATCATAGTTTTGTCTTTATTTTTGAAAGGATGATGTTGTTATGAATAAAGATGAAGCTTTAAACAAATTTACTTTTATGATGGAATATAGAAATCTTTCATCAAATACCATTCACATGTATCAATGGTATCTTTCCCAAATGTTTGATTTTTATCATTTGGAAGATGTATCTATTCTTAATGTTTCAATGGCGCAGAACTATGTCGTACATATGAAACAGACTTATGCACCTACTTCTTTAAATGCAATTATCAGTGCTATCCGTTACTTCTTTGATGTTGTTTTAGAAAGCCCATTATCTAGAAGACAGTTCCCCAACATTTTATATGATCCCGTAGAAATCACAGTTTTTACAGATGAACAAATTCATTTGTTGCTCGATACAAAAGATGTACGACTTCGAACTTTTCTGCTTCTCGGTTTGGATGCCGGACTTAGAGTCGGTGAAGTGGCTCGTTTAAAAGTTAGCGACATTGATTCTAAGAATATGTTGCTTTCTATTCGAAATTCAAAGCGTGGTAAATCTCGCAAAGTACCTTTATCCAATGCGTTATTAAATGCTCTTCGTAAATATTGGATTGTTTATAGACCGGATAAGAATGGCTATTTATTTCCGGCCGGTCATTCTGGTTCTAAAAATCCATACATCAATCAGAATTACATCAATATGCTTTTCAAAAACCACATTAAAAATTTTTCTTTCTATGTTCCAACCATGCGTTTCCATAATCTTAGAGACACATATGCTACACTTATGCTCAAAAACGAATGTAATATATTCACTTTAAAGAAATTATTGGGACATTCAAATTTTTCTTCTACATCACGCTATATCAAGTTCGATATTTCTGATTTAGCACAAGCGCCAGTTCTTTCTTCTTTAATGGAGATTGAGTAATGGTACATATTCAAGACATATTCAAATCCATGGATATCGAAGGTAAAATCGATTATTCAAAATTGAATCACAAACAGAAAAAAGCTCTTCGTAATATCATTGAATGTAAAACAGAAGCTATGGGTTTCAATACGGATGTTTGTGAATGCTGCGGTCATACTGAGATTCACTACAATTCATGTAAAAATCCAAACTGCCCTGAATGTGGATCTGTAGACAAGGAAATATGGATACATAAGCAGGAGCGTTTTACTTTGAATGTGAATTATTTTCACGTTGTATTTACAATCCCCAGTGAATTAAATGTACTTTGTCTAATAGATCCAAAATTCATGTATAAAGTTTTGTTTGATATTTCTGCAGAAACCATCAAAGAACTGTCAAAAGACAAAAAGTATTTAGGAGCTAAAATTGGATTTACTTCTGTACTTCATACTTGGGGACAAAATCTTTCTTTACATCCGCATATCCATATAATCGTTCCTGGTGGTGGAATTGATTCAAATGGAAAATGGAAAAATTCAAAAAAGAAATTCTTTCTTCCAGTAAAAGTAGTATCTAAATTATTTAAAGGAAAATTCCTAAGCTATACTAAAAAGAATT
>ENA-OQCS01000943-OQCS01000943.1-human-gut-metagenome-genome-assembly--contig:-NODE-943-length-15724-cov-4.981727_pt1 | contig 15724 bp, 23 predicted proteins | sample MGYA00242757_ERZ504575 | MGnify/ENA primary metagenome ERZ504575 (study PRJEB26092, sample SAMD00036297) | human gut metagenome | host: Homo sapiens | study: EMG produced TPA metagenomics assembly of...
CATTGTAAGTATCCTAGCAATGCTGACAAGTCTGAAGCAAAATTAATACGATTGCAACCGCACACTGTACGATAATTGAAAATAAGGAGTTTCGTAATTTTGGATGAACTTTTGCAAAGATTTAAAGAATAAATTATCTTTCGCCATAGCATACTCGATACGTGGCTGGAACATAATACAAGATGATAATGAACCAATTACAACAATAATTGCCATAATTGCAACAATTGTACCTGCATAATGTCCAATTCCTGGAAGCTTAGATGCCAACAATGCGATTGGAGCATCAGATGTAGCCATTTCATCAATAGAAAGAATTCCAGAAGCTACAAATGTTAATCCTGCATAAAGAGCAAGTACAACAACTGCTGTAAGAATAAGACCCAAAGGCATATTCTTTTTCGGATTTTTAATTTCGCCTGACATATAACAAGCAGCTCCCATACCATCATATGACCATGTTGTTGCAGCTATACCTGCGATTAGCGCAGCAATTCCACTTGTTGCATATCCTTCCAAAGGTGCAGAAGATAATAAAATATCCCCCTGAAGATTGAATAAACCAATACCAATAACCAATGCAAATGGTAAAATTTTAAGAGCTGTAATAATTGTCTGGAATTTTCCACCACCTTCTACCGAACGTATGTGTACTCCCATGAAAATTAATACAAATACTACAGCAACCAGCTTTAATACCAAACCATGAATCGGAATAAAAAATGCAAGATAATTCACAATTGCTAAAGCCATGATTGAAATTGACGGTGGGTCAGTTGCCCAAAAGCTGATCCATCCACACAAGAATGCGAGTGGTCGTGATCCTGCTTCACGGAAGTAAACATATTGTCCACCATCCTCTGGATAAGCAGATGCTAATTCCGAATATACAAAGTTTGCTGGAATCTGAAGCAATCCCCCTATAATGAATGCTAATACCAGAAACAAGCTACTACCGGCAGCATTTGCTACCTCAGATAAAGATGAAAAAATACCAGAGCCTACTGTAGTACCAACGCCAAGTGCAATAACAGCGCTAAGTCCAAGTTTACGACCAAGTTCGTTTTTGTTTTCAGACATAAAAACTCTCCCTTTCCTTTTAAACAGAGTATAATTGAAAAATCTTGTGCACGACTTTTCTTTTTTTAATTTCCTATTATCTTCGATGCTTTTATATTGTAAACAGCTATCTATCTTCGCTATCACAATTTCTTAAACAATCTATTACTTTTTATTTATTCACTTTCACATTTAAACGATTCCTGCCTCGGCCATTAGCTCACGCATGTTTATCAATGGCACGTTTCGCATAAAAACGTGGTTCGTTAATATAATTTGTAACCAATTCAAGTGTTGCTGTTTTATCATAACCTATTCGTTTCATTTCATATAGCATTTCTTTAATTGGAATATTTCCCTCTCCTGGTATCATATGGGTGTCTGATCCATTTTCTCCATCAATAATATGCATATGATCCATCTTATTTCCGAGTTTATCAAAATATGCCATAATACTTTCATGCTGTACAAATGGTGGAACAATATCACACATGCCGACTACATATGGATTATCCACTCTTCTAAATAGCTCCACCAAATCATTTGCTCTTGTAAAGAAATTAGATTCATACGGTGTTAAAGCTTCAACTACTAGCTTGATTTCTAGTTTTGCTGCATAATCTCCCAACTCTTGAATATTTTTTTCTAATCTGCCCACCAACTGATCATATGTAGCAAGATATCCGCCGTTTGCAGGACTTGTAAGTACAAATTCCGCACCCATCTCTTTTGCCATTTCAAGAGACAGTTTCAGATAATCAACAGCATCTCTTCTCTGAGCCTCTGAACCAATCATATAATTGTAAGGATAGGCATTATGCTCCGGTGTGTAACCAAGCACCGGCATTTCATACTTTTCAATTAATCGGCGAACTTCATTAATATCTCCCGCTTTCAGATCCGGTGCATATGCATGTGGACGCCCACCCCAAAGCTCGATATAATCATAACCGTACTCTTTAGCATCCATAAAACAATGCTCCAACGGATTCCTCTGATATCCCGATGTAAACATTCCGACTTTAACATTATTTTATTCCTCCTTGTTGTGTTTTTGTTGGTAAAATTATATAATAATTAAGCACCATTTCTATTCGCAAGAGGTCTAAAATTCAATTATAAAAAATGTATAAAATCCCATAACCATGTTGTTTGTTATTCTAATTCTATACCAATTTATGTTATTCTGCATGTTTTATCCCCTTTATCCCCTCTTCTTTTTATGCATTATGCGCATAGTGGTATGTTTTGATTTATATTTATACCAGTTTCATCAGATACACTTATTTTGCCACTTATTTTTTAGTTATCCATCCAATTGCCAATGCTTTGTGCACCATGATAACTTATAAGTGTTCTAATAAATAGTGTGCAATATCTGTTAGAACACTTCGATGACTTTTATTCATTAAGGAACGAGCATTCAGCTTTGATTTTTTTGTTGCTGGATATCTGACCTTTCTAAGGTTCATCTGTTATTTGATGTCGCCTCACTTTTACTCTTAATATCTTTATTTTCCTATACATAAGCCTAAATTATTCACGGAACAGTATCTGAAGCGATAACTGTGCATGAATCTAAAAATTGATCCATGCAGCCATAACATCACTCAATTAACCCGTCAAAAGTATAAAATCCCTGTGGCAGAGTTCAGAGTGCAATTGTTAAGCTATCAAGGTTCGTTAATAGTTGCTATTCCAGCTGTACATTCAGCTTACCGATATTTGAAAGTGTCTCATAGAATTCATTCTTATAAGGGCAGCTACTGCACAGCTTGAATGTGATATATCTTGCTGAACGAATTATTTTTGCAGCAATCTTCAGCAGTTTTAAACGGACGGTATCTATGCGTTGTTTTCGCATGTTTGCTGATAACGCCAATCGTCTAAACCAATTAAATATGTTATACGCAAGAGCGTGTACCTGAAGTCTGTTGGCATTTACGATTCTAGCATGGCTACTTACAGAAGCGAAATCAAAACCAGATTTGCTTTCTTTGATGAAGTTTTCCATCCGTCCTCTTTTGCAGTAAAATTTTATGAGATACTCTGGTGAGGAATCCATGTTTGTGACAACAAATGTGTACATGTAAACCATCTGGTTTTCCGGCTTTTCAACCTTGCAAACCACACGCCTTTCATAAGGCCATGGACCTGCTTTGTACATGAATTCACCATAAACTACCGCATAATCAACTTTGTTATTCCTGGTGATTTCATCAAGCTCATCCACAAGATGGGATGCTTTTTCACGGAGAATACCATTCTCCTTCAGCCGGATGACATAGCTTGTGCCATTTTCCTCGCACTGCTTGTAAAGGTCAGGCGTAGCAAAACCGCTGTCACCCCGAAGCAGAATTTGGATTGTTGGATAATCATTCAGATATTCATCAAGTATCAGTTGCAGGAAGTCAACCACTCCAGTGCAGGAATACTGTGTTCCATCACGAAGTTGGATTTTTATCAGATCCCCAGTCATTCCATCATAACAGACAAGTGGATGGTATCCATTGCTCCGATAATGAAAGTTAAAGGCTCTGCTTCCTGTTTACCGTATGCATCAAGAAGAGTGGAATCCAGATCCAGAATAACAGCCTGTGGCATCTGAATACTGTAAACTCTTTTTCGAAGTATTCTGCCAATCGTAAGGAATTGGTTTAAAGTATCTTCATCCATACGGTTAAAGAATCTTGATACCGTAGGTTGTGATGCTAAAGCATCTTTATTTAGTACTGCTTTAAATACTGGGTCATTTGTAAGTTCATCTGAAGCATCATCTTCAAAATAACCTGCAATAATCATATAGATTATCTGAAGGAGATTCTCCTTGTCAGTGTGATATCTAAATGATGCAGAATCATTAGTCTTAAATGAGCGACTGAAAAGTTTATCAATGTCAAGTTTACTTACGAATTCTTTGATAAGAAGCAGGCCTGCATCGGAGGATAAATCTCCTCCATCAAAATTTATTTTAATCTGTCTATTGCTTTCTAGTGATAAGGTGTTTACAATACTCATGAAGGGCTCCTTTGTTTGTATTATTAATGGCTTTGAACACCTTAATTTTACCACAAACGGATGCTCTTTTTATTCACTTGATAAGTGAAAAGCAATATTCAATTAAAATATAGTAACTATGTGGCTTTCAGCCACTTTCACGGCTACGCGTGAATAATCCAGGATAAGTTATGTCTTTACAAATATCATTAATCATTAGGAGGTTTAAATAATATGTCTGAATACGCAGATCTTATTTTATTATCAAACTGTATTTTTACAGCCACAGAGGAAATACCTTTCTCTGGATATATTGCTATCAAAAACGACCGGATACTTTCTATCGGAAAAGGATTGGCTCCTACTGAACTAATAGGAACAAACACAAAATATCTTGATTATGGGAACAAAACAATTACGCCTGGATTCTCCGATGTACATTGCTTTTTCACAGGTTATTCTGTAGGATTTGTTGGAATAGACTTATCCGCAGCTACTTCTCAAGAAGATATACTGAATTCAATTAAAGAGTATGCGAAAGGAATTCCTGCAAACAAACCTATTTTGGGACATGGTTGGAACTCCGATACAATCCAACCTGATGGAACAGATTTGTTAGATGAGGCTTTTTCCACTCGCCCTGTTCTTCTGTTTGCAAAAGGCTGCGAAACTTGTTGGATGAATCAAGCTGCTATAAATCGTTATCAGTTTACCCCGAAAACCTGTTATCCGGAGAGTTATGTTCGCTTTTTACCAGACTTACTTGGAGATAAAGACTTTATAATTCCGGAATTAAGCGCTATATTAAAATGATGAACAGTAAAGGAATCACTTCCATCAAAGAAATGGGATTCGATGATTTCTACGGATTTACTGACATTCTCGCAGAACTAGAATCCGAAAACGCTTTAACTATCCGCGTAAACTTTATGAGCCAACCTGTTGCTGAACCTTTTAATCTCTCATATGGCAAGGAAATGCGTGAAAAATTTAAAGGAGAGTTTGTTCGTTTTTCTGGATATAACCAAATGACTGACGGTTCTATAAGCGAACTTTGCGGTGATTTGAAAAAACCTTATTCCTGCGCAGATACGACCTGTGCACAAGACATTGATTGGGATCTTTTAGCAAACGATACCTTTAAAGCTGATACCGAAGGATTTCGTTTCTCATTACATGCTCAAGGAGATGCTGCTATTTCAAAGTATTAGATATTTATGACTCTTGCCAAAAAGATGAAAATGGAAAACTTATAAATCGTCACAGTATTACCGATCTTGAATTCAGTGATCCAACAGACTTGGAGCGTATGGGAAAATTAGGCGTAATTGCTGAAATATACCCTCAAATTCAATCTATCGCAAATCGAAAAGACAAACTTGCCATGATTGAAGAAAAGATTGGTATGGATCGCGGACAGTATTATTGGAACAGACGTAAAATGGCTGACAGCAATGTGTTATTAAGTTGCGGAACTGATCTTCCACTTCTTATTGATGATATCCCAGAATCTATTTATCATGCAGTCGGAGGAAACTTCCCTGAAGGTGGAGAGCCATTTAACAAACAAAATATGCTGACTATTCCTGAGTTACTAACTGCATGGAGTGCTGGCGGTGCTTATAATCTATATCAAGAGAAAGAGCTCGGCACACTGGAAAAAGGAAAAAAAGCTGATATTGTCGTATTCGACGGAAATCTATTTGAAACAGCTATTGAAGAAATTCGTTCTCGCAAAGTAGAAGTAACTTTTCTCAACGGACGAATCGTATATAGCCATGAATAAATAAAAAATATCTCTCTTATCTAAACAGTTTATATTCTCTTTAAGAAAGGAATGGAAATATTTATGAAAGAGTCTTATTTTATGGGGATTGATACTGGAACAAACTCTAGTAAAGGTGTATTAATCAATTCTCAAGGAGAAATTATAGCAGAACATACAACTGAACATGCAATGACAAATCCTGCCCCAGGTCACTATGAACATGATGCCGACAAAGATTGGTGGGGGGATTTATGTATTATAAGCAATGCACTGATTGAAAATCCAAAGTTTCACCATCTGACATTAAGCAATCGGAACAAGTGCACTTGGTGCCGACTGCCTACCTGTCGACGATCAGTGTCGACCTCTACGCAAAGCTATCCTATATGGTATTGATGCACGTGCAACCGATGAGATAGAACAACTCACAGAAATGTATGGGGAAGAACAGATCCGACAGTGGTACGGACGTCCATTATGCTCCAGTGATGTAATGCCTAAGATTCTTTGGATAAAAAATAAAGAGCCAGATATATATGCAAAAACCCACAAGTTTCTAACAGGCTCTAGTTTTATAGCAGCAAAACTTACTGGTAATTATGTAGTCGATCGTTTTTTAGGACTTGCAAGTTTTAATCCACTTTATTTTAATGATGGAACACCAAATCCTGAAACTTGCCTACCAATTGCCGCCCTGATCAGCTAGCAGAAGTGAAGGAAGCAAATGATATCGCAGGTTATGTAACTGAAACTGCTTCAAAGGAAACGGGTCTTGCAGTTGGCACTCCAGTCATTGTAGGAACAGATGACTCCGGCGCAGAAGCAATCAGCACTGGCGTTGTTGCCCTGGTAAATGATGATTCAATTCGGTTCTTCCATTTATATGATTCTCGGGACAAAAGAATTGGTTGATGATGAACGCTTATGGCGTGAAGAATTTATTGTACCAGGACTTTGTGACATATCTGCCGGCACTAATGCTGCAGGCTCTCTTACTAAATGGTATAGAAATACAATTTTCCCAGATGCACTCGAACTAGAGCAAAATGGTGGTCCTGATGCTTACATCACCATGATGCAAGATTTGGATAAAATTCCTGTTGGAAGCGATGGCCTTATTACACTCCCTTATTTTGCTGGTGAAAGAACTCCAATAAATGATCCTCTTGCAAGGGGAATTCTATTTGGATTAACGCTTGCTCACACGCGTCAGCATATGTACCGAAGTGCTTTGGAATCTGTTGCATACTCAGTAAATCAGCAATTAAAGATCATGCTTGAGCACGATGTTCCTATCGACCAGATTTTTGCCGTAGGTGGTGGTGTTAAAAATGACTTATGGATGCAAATTGTTGCAGATGTTACTGGTAAAGAAATCAGTACCCCTGCCATTACTGTAGGCGCGAGTTTTGGCGATGCTCTAATGGCTGCATCGGGAATCAAATATTCAGGCTTTGAATCTTTCAACAAACTTACAGATTTCATTAAACCTGGAAAAACCTATCATCCTAATAAAGAAAACCATGAAGCATATAAAAATATCAGAATATTTATGATTCTCTTTATCCTGCTACTGTAAACTTAATGCATTGTTTATCAGACTAATCTTTGTAGATTAGACGTAAACGCAAAATAGCGAGTACCTGTTCAAAATCATCCGATGTGAGATAATAGACTCATCACTACAAAGTCTAAATAGTTTAGTACTCAACTTTTTAGACTTTATCACAGGAGGTGAGTCATGAAATCTCACACAAGTTTAGTTGCACAGCAAACCCGCCTGAATGAATGGGCTGATTTGATCCGAGACTGTCAAAACCGTCCACAGGGAATGAAAATCGATGAATGGTGTCAGCTGCACGACATTACAAAAGCGAGTTACTACTGGAGACTCCGGAAAGTCCGTGAGGCTTACTTAGAAACTGCGGAGCATACACAAGCCTTTGTAGAAGTTCCTTCCTCTGCACTCCATCCGGTAAATACGACCTCAGAGCATAAAATCGCTGCCATAATCAGAAGTGGAAGCAACCTCACGTTGGAAATCACCGACCAGGCTTCTGCCTCCTTTCTAAGTACACTTTTGGGAGTGATCAGAAATGCTCAATGATGGTACCGGATTCAAAAAAGTGTATCTGGCAACTGGATTTACGGATCTGCGCAGAGGAATTGACGGCTTGGCAAGAATCATACGTTTTCAGTTCCAGCTCGATCCTTATGATAAGAATACATTATTCTTATTTTGCGGTAAGCGTACGGACCGGATAAAAGGACTCATCTGGGAAGGTGATGGATTTCTCCTTCTGTATAAGCGGATTGAAAATGGGAACTTCCGATGGCCTCGTACACAGGAGGAAGCGCTGGAGATCAGTGCAGACCAGTATCGAATGTTGATGCAGGGTCTGGAAATCGTTGCCAGACATCCCATAGAAGAAGTTCCTGATCCTGGATTCTCCTTATGATTTGTGCAAAACATAGAAAATAAAATCACTTTCATCCACACCGGGTTACCCAGTGCAATATAAAATTGAAAGTTATTCACATCCTGAAAGTTTTCTGTGAGTTTCTATGATACTCTGGATTCCAAAACTTTTCAGATTGTGGATAACAGTCATAAATATCTGAAATTCTGGCTTTTATCTTCAGGTATTCATGACTGTTATCCACCGTCAAAGTAACGAAGGTAACAGAATGCAAAAATAGCCAAAAACTGTTGATTCTGCTATAATACCACTTAGGAAAGTGAGGTTTGGTTATGGCAGTCAATTATACGGAGGAACAATTAAATAACGTTGATAAGTCGTTTCTTATCCAGCTTCTTTTACAACAGCAGGAACAGTTGAATGCTTTAACAAAGGAGCTTCACGCATCGAATGAAAAAATGCAGCTTCTGATGGAACAGGTGATCCTTGGTAAGCAGAACCGTTTTGGCAGGTCTTCTGAAAAAATGGAAGATACCAGTCAGATCTGTTTTCGAGAAGTAAACGGAACGATTGTCTTTTTCAATGAAGCAGAAGCAGTCTGTGATCTTAATGCGGCAGAGCCTGAGGATCTGGAACTGAAGTCTCCAAAGCAGCCGAAGCGTAAGGGAAAGAAAGAAGCAGATCTTTCCGGGCTTCCGGTCAGACGGATCGACCATTATCTGTCCGCGGAGGAATTGGAAGCGGAATTCGGTGTCAGGGGTTGGAAACAGTTACCGGATGCCATTTCCAGAAAATATCATTTCGTACCTGCGAAGGTAGAAGTAGAAGAACATCACATCGGTGTGTATGCCAGCAAAACAGATGAACACATGGTGAAAGCAGACCATCCAAAGACGTTACTGCATGGGAGTCTGGTATCACCATCTCTGGGTGCTGCGATCATCAATGGAAAATATGTGAACGCAGTTCCTCTCTATCGATTGGAGCAGGAATTCCAGCGTTATGGCCTGCAGATCACAAGGCAGAACATGGCAAACTGGTGCATACGTTTGGCAGAGGAATATCTATCAATCCTTTATGATTATCTTCATAAAGAATTGTATTTCTACCACGTCATCCAGGCAGATGAAACGCCGGTGCTTGTAAACCATGACGGGCGCAAAGCCGGAAGCAAAAGCTGGATGTGGGTATACCGTTCCGGACATTTGTATCAAAAACGGCAGATTGTCCTGTATGAATACCAGCAGACGAGAAATGCATCCCATCCACGGGAATTCCTGAAAGGGTACGACGGCATCTGTGTAACAGACGGTTACCAGGTCTACCATACTTTAGAAAAAGAGTTGGAAGAACTGACCATTGCTGGATGCTGGGTGCACTGTCGCCGCAGATTTGATGAAGCCTTAAAACTGATCCCAAAATCCTATCAAAAGGAATCCAATACATTTCTTCTGATGAAACAGATCCAGGCGATCTATCGGGAAGAAGGGAAGCTGAAGGACCTTTCTTCTGATGAACGGCTTAAGCAACGGCAGGCGGTTATCAAACCGCTTGTGGATGCGTTTTTTTGCGTACCTAAAAACTATAAATGTGTCCAAGAAGGATAAATTTGGTGATGCTGTTGGCTATGCACTGAATCAGGAAAAATATCTCCGGGTATTTCTCACAGATGGGGATGTTCCGATCGATAATAATGCATCCGAAAGGGCAATCCGTGGTTTCTGTATCGGAAAGAAAAACTGGCAGATGATCGATACGATCCATGGAGCCAAATCTTCCGCAATCATTTACAGTATTGTAGAAACTGCAAAAGCCAATAATCTGAAACCTTTTGATTATGTGCAGCATCTCTTGGAAGAGATGCCGAAACACATGGATGACAGGGATTGTTCCTTTTTGGAAAATCTTCTGCCATGGTCAGAAAAACTTCCGGCAGGAATCCGCAAAGCTTAAATATTGGTGGCTGCAAAGCAGCCGCCTAAAAATGTCAAGGTACTCGCTATTTTGCGTTTACGATTAGACTTTATAAAGACTATGTGATAATTCTTTCATCAAACAAAAAGTACAGCTGTATGAGTTTTTAATAACTCTTCTGCTGTACTTTTTAAATCTATTATTTTATTCATGAAGCTGAATTGTAAATGAAGTCCTGTCACTTCTGATAAAAGAGCGGCTATACGCAATCGCTCTACCATTATTGTCCCAGTAATCACAACTCAACATAATTAATGCTACTCCATTTGGAATATCTAATAATTTTTTTATCTTACTCGTTCCATCTATAATCTCCATTGTTTGCTGCATACTGGAAATTTCTATTCCATAAAATGCAAAAATATCTTTTATTGTAAAACTGATGAGTTCACTACTTCTAACTTCGGCAAAACATCTTTTGGTACATATATATCTTCAATTGCCAATGGCTCACTATCCAAAGTTATTTGATGTCGTACACAAAAGATTAAATCATCTGGCTCAATATTAAAATAATTTGCATACTTATTTCCTGCTGGTCTATATATTTTTGCCTGCTCCTTTATCGAAACTCTTTTTGTTCCTGAAGACATTACATTAACAAACCCACCATGTTCATCCAGGTTTTCTTCGTATTTATCACCAACAACAAAAACACCTTTTCCCTGAACACGTCTCAAAATTCCTTCATTAACTAATGTATCTACTGCGTTGCGAACAGTCAACCTATTAATACCATAAGTTTCTGCTAATTTATTTTCAGACGGAATTGCTGTTCCTGGAAGGTACTCTCCCTCTTCTATTCGATTTCTAATAATTTCTCTCAGTTGAAGATAAATTGGTGTACGATAACTTAATTTTCCGTCTTCACGCTCTTCATTTTCTTCGGTATAGTTCAATTTATTATCCATAAATCTGCCCTGCTTTTCTCATTATTCACTCTCTATTCTGCTAACAAGCTTGAATTTATCTCCTCTAATTAATTGTTTATAATACATAATTATCACTCCTTCTTCATCTTTCACAACTCCAGATGTAAAAAACAAAGGAGAATCCGGTATTATCTCCAACAACGCTGCTTCTTGTTCACTGGCATATGTAACACTAATATGCTCCTCGCCCGAAATCTGCTTTCTATGATATACATTTTTCAAAATTCGACCCATGCTAGTTTTATCAGTATAATACTTTTCAAAATCTGGATATCGTTCACAATCAAGATATGTTGTTTCCAAAAAACATGGAACATCATCTATTTTTCTAAGAAGAATATACTCATAAACCTCTTGTCCGAGCAGAACATGAAGTTTCTTAGAAATCTGTTTAGTTGCTTCAACTTTTCTTACAGAAATAATCTTTTTGCCAAAATAGATCCCTGCTGTCGAAGTTCTCCTACCATTGAATCTACTCCAACCATGTTTCGATTCTTCTTTCCTACAGATACATAACTCCCGCTCCGTTAATTCTATATAACACCCCACGACCAACAAGTGTATCTACCGCCTGTCTCAGTGTCGTTCTGCTTACTCCCCACATTTCACACAAATCTCTCTCTGATGGAATTCTTGTATTCGGAGCCAATCGATTTACTACAATAAAATCTTCCAATTTTTCCACAGCCTCAGTTCCCGGTGGTATACGATATTCCATATTCTTATTCTCCTTACCATTGTTTACAGACCACTTTCAAATGTAAGCTAATTCTATCATCTTTTTCTTCGTTTTCCAACCAAAACATATACCAAACTCAAACGATTATGTGTTTTAATATTCATCCAATAATAGCAAGCTTCTTTTTCTTCTCCGGTACAAGCCCCAAAGCAATATACATCGACTAATATTATCCATTTTTTTCTTTCAAATCAGGCACGATTGTCGCTCCATTTCACTTGTATCAGCTTTCGAATTATATATGAAATTTTATTTTTCTATAATTTTTTGTTTGGTTTTTTTGCTACTTATCTATTTTAAATTATATCATTGAGGCATATTTATGTCAATTATCACAACAGTATAAACACTGAAGAACAGTATCTTCATTTGCATGAAAAAACCGCCCAAATCTCTGACTTCAGTCAATAGAATATGAGCGGTATATATTTTATTTTTCTTCTTGGATAATCACGTTAATTGTACGATGTGCCGGCCCATCAAATTCACAGAAATATATTTCTTGAGCACCACCTCTTACCATTTCACCATCTATCACTGGAAAATGGCAATGATTTCCAGTAAGCATTGCTTTCAAGTGTCCTGTTGGATTTCCTGCTGTACTACCATAATCTCGAAGCATTCTTGCATGGCTATACGGATAATCTTCTGGTATTAATCGTCCCAGGAAATTCTCAATATCACTTTCCAGACATTCTAATGCTTCGTTCACAGTTACACCTGTTGTTGTGTGCTTTGTAAGAACCGTAACGATTCCATTCTGAACTCCACTTCTTTTTACAATATCCAAAACTTTCGGAGTAATTACTGTATATTCATTATATTCTTTTGTTAATAATGTAATTGATTCAACATACATCTTCTTTACGCCTTTCTATTAGGAATTCCACCTAAGAACTCAATTGCGTTTTCCCCACAAATTAAATCCAAAGTGCTTTCACGAAATCCCAGTTCTTTAATTGCATGCGCCATTCTGATTTGCTCAAATCTCGGATTATTACTTCCAAACATTACCTGATGTCTCAAACTCCGATCAATCCATGTCATCGGAACATCTCTTGTCAACATCTGTGTATAAAACTCCTTAGCATTATCAAAATACAATGCGCCAGTATCTGTATATACATTAGGATACTTCAACATCAACATAGCTGTCTCTCTACACCATGGCCATCCAAAATGTGCAAGACAAATTTTTAATTTTGGTCTTGCTGCTGCCAGTTCCTCAAACATTTCTGGGCGACAATATTTTGTTAATGTATCCGGTTCCCATGACATTCCACTATGGAAAATAATTGGTTTTTCATATTTTTCACAAATATCATACAGTGGCATCATTCTTTCATCCGTTGGATAAAAATGCCCTTTACCTGGATGTAATTTCAAACCACTTAATTTTAATTCTTCAAATGCTTTCTCCAATTCTTCAGCCGCATCTTCTGCAAACGGATCAACCCCCGCAAATCCAATAAACTTATCTGGTGCCATGTTAACAAGTTGACTAATTTCCTCATTGCTTACCAGCACTTTTCCACCTTGCTGTGTACGATAATCTTCTGGAAGTAAGCATAAATAATCCAAGCCTGCACATTTCATTTGATTAAAAATATGTTCCAATGGTGCCGTTCCATTTTTATGAATATCTAATGTATTATGTCTTAGTTCTTCCAACTCTGAATCTTGATTGATTGGTTCATAAAAAGCTGGATGAACATGCATATCTATAAACATATTTCTCTTCCTTTCTGTATTTTATCAATACCTAATTTCTTTTTCCCATGCTCTACTCTACCCATGGTTCAAATACCTGAACTACCGAAGCCGCTACTTCTGCACCTTTTTTTAAACATTCATCTACACTTTTACCATTCAATATTCCATAAAGAAATCCTGCAATGAAACTATCTCCAGCTCCAACTGTATTGACTACTTCTGCCTTTTCAATACCACCTACATAGAATCTTTCACCATCCCATGCAAGACTACCATCTTCACCGAATGTGACAACAGCAATTTTCATTCCACGACTCACTTATCTTTTAAAAACTCTTCAATCTTAGCATCCCTTCCTTCATGATAAGAATAAAATCCATAAGTAACATATGGTAAGGTTTCTTCTACCAACGGATGATCCAGTCTATCTGCATAATCAAAAGCAATTGGAATTCCTTTTGCTGCAATCATCGGTAAGGTATTCTCAGCTTTTCCCCAAAGTGCTGTATGAACGAGATCATGCTCTGCCGCAAATTCAATATCTTCTTCATCAAAACAATATTCTCCAATACACCTTCTACATAATCGCCATGCACACGGTCTTTTCCATCCATATCCATATAAGTTACTGCTGTAGCACCATCGCCAATTTTTAAATGACTAATGTCTACCCCTTCTTTTTTTAATGTCTCTAACATCCATTTTCCATTTTCATCATTACCTGTTGTACTGATAATCGAAACAGGGATTCCAAGTTTTTGAAGATTCACACCTGTATCAACAACATTCCCTGTTGGATATTTTTTCCCAATACGTTCATAAACATCAATACAATTGTCTCCTATTTCTGCAACTCTCATTTTCATTGTCCTCCTTTTTTTACTTTTTTAATTCTTTCATTCATTGCATTTTTCTACAACTACATCATAGTCATGATTTAACATTTTTGTAATAATTTCTGCTACGGCATCTTGATTGTTGTTCTTCTCTGTTACAAAATCTGCTTCTTTTTTCACATCATCCACTGCATTTGCTACAGCTATTCCTACCGCTGCATGCTGCAACATGTCCAAATCATTATAGTAATTTCCAACAGTTATAATATCTTCTTTACAAATTTCAAGCATATCTGCAAGTAACCGTATTCCATTCCATTTTGACACACCCTTAGCCATAACATCAATGCAGTTCGGCTCCGAACTTACGTAGTATACCTCCGGAATACACTCATCAATATAAGCGGCCACATCGGTCATATCCTGTGTTGCATAAATCCTTCCAAGCCATACTTCCAATCTGTTTCTTCTAGCGAATTAATTATTTCAGGAATTACACCGACATTCTTCGCATACTCTAGGGTTTCATCTGTCATCTTTGTAACTTGCCAAGTCATACCATTATAAATTTGAAGCTGTATATTCTGCTTAAGACAATGTGTAATTAGCCTTTTACACACATGTGGAGGAATTAAATCATTATGAAGCACTTTTCTATCCTTGCATCGTAGTATCTTTCCCCCAGTGTTAAGAATCTGATAATCCACAAGCCATTGTTCATCCTTTAATGACATCATATCACTATCTCTTCTGCCACTTACAAATACAATTTTATGTCCCTCTTGCTGTGCTAGTTTAATTGCTTCTTTGCTTTTTTCCCCTAAACTATAGTCGTCACGTACAGCAGTTCCGTCTATATCCATTGCTAGCAGTTTTCGTCTCATTTTCTTTTCCTTTATCTTGATATTACAATGTTTCTCGATACTTGTAAACAACCTGCATAAATTCCTTTACACGGTTCACATCAACTCGATTTTCAAAGATACCTCCATACTTAAATGTGGTTCCTACAACAGCCGCATCTGCCGTTGTTAATTTTCTTTCAATAGTATCCACACGACATCCTGTATTACACAACACAACTATTTCAGGATTAGCCTCCTTTACGCTTGCAATTAATGTATCATCTACATCTTGACCAGCTGCATTTGCTGAAATACACAATCCATCTGGTGCTGCTTTCGTAATTGTACTCTTAGCAATCTCTGCTAATGGACGAGTATCTAATTCCGATCCGATTCTGGGTTAATAAAATATAACATTTTCAAATCTTCTAAAGGAGTGCT
>ENA-OQCS01000945-OQCS01000945.1-human-gut-metagenome-genome-assembly--contig:-NODE-945-length-15709-cov-2.120074_pt1 | contig 15709 bp, 20 predicted proteins | sample MGYA00242757_ERZ504575 | MGnify/ENA primary metagenome ERZ504575 (study PRJEB26092, sample SAMD00036297) | human gut metagenome | host: Homo sapiens | study: EMG produced TPA metagenomics assembly of...
GTGGACAAAGTAAGATATGTTTCCGAGCAAAGTAACACCACGTACATGTTCCACGAAGATATCTTACTTTTTTTCAGTGAGATATGGTCGTTCATAATACTCTATATAGAGTACCTTGAAAAATCCTTCAAATCTTTCAGCCTGCTCGCAAATGCCCTGCCCGTCGGCTTTTCGGCTGAAGAATTGGGCTCGGGAATCCTTCAGCCGGGATTGGAATCCTTCAGCCGGACCGGTGTTCTTCCAGTTCTTAGGGAATTGGTTTTTCTGAAGGATATTTTCCGGCTGAAACATTTCACAATGCATATCCTTCAGCCGGAATGCCGACGGGGCAGGGCGTTTTGCGGAATGGCTGAAAGATCTGAAGTAAAAATAAGGCGTTTCGGCATGTAGATACCGTTATGGGAAAAAACAACAGGTCAAATTTTAAAAAGCTCTTGTTCTTTCAATGAAAACGTCTTGTTCTTTTCTGAAAAGAACAAGGTCTTTAAAAAAAAGAACAAGACGTTTGAAAGGTTAGTAACGTGTATGCCGGAAGGTTAATAACGTGTGGGATGATACGTTACTATTGAATATTTTACAATTATAATTCATTATATTGCATACTATACATATCAAAACCGTCAGCCCAATAATTGCGTTTGATTTCATTCAGTGTGAATCCTTGCTTTTCATAGAATTTATATGCTAATTGCGAGGTTCGGACTGTTATTTTTTTGATACTGGGAATAGCCTTTAAAACCTCAATTCTGTATCTTAAAAGCTTTTTACCTAAAGATTTGCCTTGATAGTCGGGATGCATAATATCCCAACTTATTTTTCCAATGGTTCTTTTTTCTGCGAAATTTATCCCGCCGCATCCAACCACTTTCCCGTCAACGAGCAAGACATAATAGAGCTCTATTTCTTTATCCAAATAATTGCTCAAATCATTAACTTCCTCTTTTGCAAAGAAGTTGGGTGTGTTTAATTTAATTAAATTCATGACAACTTCTTTATCTGTCGTCAAATATTCTCTAATTACAATTGAATTATCTTGTGTCATAGAACTTTCGTTTGAAATTCGTGGCAAAGATACGAAAATTAAAAACTGACAAGAGATCAAAATATTGTCTATTGAAAAAATAGTAAATAATTATTTGACAGCATAGCACCACAAATTATTGAAATTTGCACAGTTGCTGAATCGTTACCTCTGTTCCTTAAATATTACGCTAAACATTTGTTTTTTCAATTGGTTAATCCAAGATGATGAAAATCTAAATAAACTGCTCTTAATATAATTTGAAATATCTTATCCCAACTCTTTTTCTGTGTCTAAGTCTGGGTACAATAAAAAAGCATGTCCAGTTTGCTAATGGCGTTACGAGCTTCCTGTATATGTCTGATGCTGAAATGCAACGTGATGGTACTTTGATGATTGGCGGGGGAGGGAAGTCGGAAATCAATGGAAAACCTGTAGAAAATAGTATATACCTCTCTAAGTAAAGTCTTCTCTGCGATAAAAATCGTATCCTTTGCAAAAATCTCTTAATTGTTGCTTTCCTCTGATTTTTCCCTTAAATTTGTTAGTGACTTACTAAATTTAATACAGGAGGAACGAGTATGGGACAACAGACTTTTGAATTTTTGCTATTGGCAATGTCCGCACTTGCGGTGATTGTATTTGTAGCCCTCTATTATGTACGTGCCGGTTATGGTATATTCCACACCCCGAAATGGGGACTTTCAGTGAACAATAAATTAGGTTGGGTGCTGATGGAAGCGCCTGTATTCCTTGTAATGCTTTATCTGTGGTGGAACAGCAGCGTGCGTTTTGATGCCGCTCCTTTCCTCTTTTTTCTTCTTTTTGAATTACATTATTTCCAGCGCTCTTTTATCTTCCCTTTCCTGATGAAAGGAAAGAGCCGGATGCCCCTTGCCATTATGTTGATGGGAGTGGTCTTTAATGTCCTGAACGGACTGATGCAGGGCGAATGGTTGTTCTATCTGGCTCCGGAAGGACTCTATACAGATGCCTGGCTCAGTACTCCTTCTTTTTGGTTTGGGATCATTTTGTTCTTTATAGGGATGGGCATTAATCTACATTCCGACAGTGTGATCCGCCATTTACGTAAACCGGGCGATACACGTCATTATTTGCCGCAGAAGGGAATGTACCGATATGTCACTTCGGGCAACTATTTTGGCGAGTTGGTGGAATGGATAGGGTTTGCCGTACTCACTTGTTCGCCCGCTGCATGGGTGTTTGTGCTGTGGACGTTGCTAATCTGGCTCCACGTGCCAATTCCATCCGTAACCGTTATCGGGAAGAGTTTGGTAAGGATGCGGTAGGAAAAAGAAAAGAATGATTCCTTTTATTTATTGAATTTGAATAGTATATCGTTTCTGTTTCAGGAAATGATGAAAGCGAAACATAACATATGAATGATGAACTCTAAATTATTTACTCCCGCTTCTATCGGACCGCTGACTTTGCGTAACCGTACGATTCGTTCGGCTGCTTTTGAGAGTATGTGTCCGGGCAATGCTCCGTCCCGGCAATTGAAGGATTATCACTGCTCGGTGGCGGCAGGTGGAGTGGGAATGACTACTATTGCTTATGCAGCAGTTACACAGAGTGGCCTTTCTTTCGACAGGCAATTGTGGATGCGCCCTGAAATTATACCGGGATTAAGGGAAATAACCGATGCGGTTCATAAAGAAGGGGCTGCCGTAAGCATTCAGTTGGGACATTGTGGAAATATGTCGCACAAAAGTATTTGTGGGGTAACACCCGTAGGAGCTTCTTCCGGTTTTAATCTTTATTCGCCTACTTTCGTGCGTGGCTTGCGCAAGGAGGAACTGCCGCAGATGGCAAAGGCATACGGTCAGTCGGTCAACTGGGCACGTGAGGCCGGATTTGACGCGGTGGAGATACATGCGGGGCATGGCTATCTTATCAGTCAGTTTCTTTCACCTTACACCAATCATCGTAAGGACGAGTTCGGTGGCTCGTTGGAGAACCGTATGCGCTTTATGGATATGGTAATGGAGGAAGTGATGCGTGCCGCAGGTAATGACATGGCCGTTCTGGTAAAAACCAATATGCGTGACGGTTTTAAAGGCGGCATGGAAATAGATGAAGCTGTGCAGGTAGCGAAACGGTTGGTACAAGATGGGCTCATGCGTTGGTGCTGAGCGGAGGCTTTGTAAGCAAAGCGCCTATGTATGTCATGCGGGGAGCGATGCCTATAAAAAGTATGACACATTATATGAACTGTTGGTGGCTGAAATATGGGGTGCGTATGGTAGGCAAATGGATGATTCCGACAGTACCTTTCAAAGAGGCTTATTTTTTGGAAGATGCATTGAGATTCAGAACAGAAATAAAGGAAATTCCGTTAGTATATGTGGGGGGGCTGGTATCTCGTGAAAAGATAGATGAGGTATTGGATGATGGTTTTGAATTTGTACAGATGGGAAGGGCGTTGCTGAATGAACCTGGTTTTGTGAATCGGTTGCGCACTGAAGAAAAGGCGCGTTGCAATTGCGGTCATAGTAATTATTGCATTGCGAGAATGTACACTATTGATATGGCATGCCACAAACATTTGGAAGAGAAATTGCCCCTTTGCTTGGAACGTGAAATAGAAAAATTAGAGAACCAATGAGTAAATTAGCCATAATAACCGGTGCCGATGGAGGAATGGGAACCGAAATAACCCGTGCGGTAGCACAGGCCGGTTATCATGTAATTATGTTGTGCTACACTCTTTTCAAAGGAGAGGAGCGTAAGAACCAGTTGATTTTGGAAACAGGCAATAAAGAGATAGAAGTCAGACAAGTTGACCTTTCTTCCATGGCTTCTGTGACTAATATCGCGGACGACTTGTTGGGGCGCGGAAAGCATATCGATTTACTGATGAACAATGCGGGAACAATGAGTTCCGGCGGTTTGATTACAACGGAGGATGGTTTGGAATATACGGTAGCTGTGAATTATGTGGCCCCTTTTTACTGACTTTGAAATTATTGCCTCTGATGGGACAAGGAACCCGGATTGTGAACATGGTTTCTTGCACGTATTCCATAGGGAAGATTACTCCTGAATTTTTGATTCGTGGAAAAAGAGGCAGTTTTTGGCGTATCCCTGTTTACAGTAATACAAAATTGGCTTTGTGGCTTTTTACCCGTGAACTTTCTGAAAGGCTGAAAACAGAAGGAATTACTGTCAATGCTGCCGATCCTGGTATTGTTTCTACCAATATCATCCGTATGGATATGTGGTTTGACCCGTTGACTGACATACTGTTCCGTCCTTGTATCCGTACTCCGAAGCAAGGAGCCGCGACAGCTGTCAGTTTGCTTTTGGATGATCGATGGAAAGAAGTTACAGGGCAAATGTTCGCTTCTTGCAAGCCTAAAAAAGTAAAGGATAAGTTTATGAATCATCCACAGGCAAGACAGCTTTGGGCGGATACGAAAGCATATTTGGAGAAACTGAAATTGGAGGAGCCAATTGTCTGAGAATTCCTTTAAATACATAAAAAGCCGTATCATTACTTAAAAGTAGAGTGGATACGCTTTTATGGTCGGTGAAGAGTGTCTGGTTTCGGATTGCAGTGTAGTTGAGGTTATTCTTTCTTGGCTGCTTGTTCAGCCAGCATCTGTTCACGGCTTTTACTTTGAGTCACAATATAAACTCCCGTGAATACCAGTGCCACAGCTATTCCTTTGGCAATGCCGAAGTTCCCATTCCTAACAAGATAGAGACACTGGTTCCTACAATAGGCTGCACATAGTTGTACATACTGATGACAGTAGGGCGCAATGTTTTCTGTCCGATCATCATCAGAATATAGGCAAGGAATGTTCCACCTACAATGACATAGGCTACACAGGTCCATGTGGAAGTGGAAATTTCGTGAAAATGTATGGTCGAGACCTCATGATAGGAAAATGGAATAAAGCAGATGGCTGCATAGGTGAACATCCATTTCATTAAAGTAAATATGTTGTATCTGCTGATCAGTCCTTTAAAAATAGCCAGATAGAATGAGAAACTGATTTGTGCCAACAGGCAAAGCAAATCTCCGGGAATACTTCCGCCTTTTCCATCTGTTGAGCCTTGACTGCTTAATATGAGTGTCAAGCTCCGATGAACCTAGAAAAATGCCAATCACTTTTTCCCTGTAACCGGTTCTTTCAGATAAATGGCAGCGACAATCATAGTGGCGATAGGGGCTGTGGTTGTTACAATGGAAGCATCGATGGGGGAAGTCAGTGATAGTCCGAAAGTAAAACATCCCTGATTCAGGACGATACCCAACAATCCTGCAAAGAACAACATCATCAAGTCGTGCGGCTTTACTTGTTCTTTAGGAGCGAAAATAGAAGCTATCCAAAAACAGATAGCACCTCCTGTCATTCGAAATGTAGCGAGGGAAAGACCTGAAATACCGTTTTCTAACGCCGTTTTACCAATTGGGGACATCAATCCCCACATTATGGCAGCGCCTAGCAATGCCAAATGTCCTTTGTACTTTTGAATAGCCATTCTTTTTACCTTAAATAACAGTGCAAATGTAGGAGGTTTTTTTTATATTTTCTATCTTTGCTTACAAGTAAATCTATCAAAAATGAAAAACAAGCTGATTATATAAAACGTATTGAGATAAAGCGGCTTTGGGGCCGTAAAGATATCTCATGGGAACTGCGTCCGGATGTCAATATTCTGAGCGGAGTGAATGGTATCGGCAAGAGCACTATCCTGAACAGATCTGTGAACAGTCTGACGGCTTTGGAAGGCGGAGCGTTGAGTAACGGTTCGACTCCCGGGGTACATTTTGTCTTTTCTCCGGAAGATGCGACCCTGATACACTTTGATGTAATCCGTAGTTTTGACCGTCCGTTGATTCATTCGGAACTTCTCGAAAAGATGGCGGATAAGAATGTTAAGACAGAACTGGATTGGCAACTTTATCAATTGCAGCGGCGTTATTTGGATTATCAGGTAAATATTGGTAACCGCATTATTGAGTGCCTTACTTCCGGTGGCCCTGACGGTCAGCTTCGTGCTGCCGAAATGTCTTACCCCAAGACAAAATTCCAGGATTTGATGGATGACTTGTTTGGTGAAACCGGTAAAAAAATCATTCGTAAAAGTAATGAGATTTTGTTTGAACAGGATGGAGATATACTTTATCCTTATCAACTGTCTTCCGGTGAGAAGCAGATTTTGGTTATCTTGCTGACGGTTCTGGTACAAGACAACCGTCGGGGAGTCCTGTTTATGGATGAACCTGAAGTATCCTTGCATGTGGAATGGCAGCAACGCCTTATTTCATTGATACGGCAATTGAATCCTAATGTACAGATTGTGTTGACAACTCATTCGCCTGCTGTGATTATGGATGGCTGGCTGGATGCAGTGACCGAGGTGAGTGATATTACAAAATAAACAATTTCTAACGACGATACTATGGGAAAAAGATTGTCCGAGAATCTGTCCTCCTTATATATTGGTGCGGCCAACAAATTGAAACCTAAATGTTCGCGACGCAAGATTATTGCATACGTTGAGAGCTATGATGATATTTCATTCTGGCGTACCTTGTTAGGTGAATACGAAAATGAAACTCGTTATTTCGAAGTGATGCTTCCTTCGAAAACCACTTTGGCTAAAGGTAAGAAGTCTGTGCTGATGAATGAACTGGGACCTCAGTTGGGACAAAATATGATAGCTTGTGTAGATAGTGATTATGACTATCTGTTACAGGGGGCTACCCATACTTCACGTTATATTATAAATAACAAATATGTTTTTCATACCTATGCATATGCTATAGAAAACTATCAGTGTTATGCTGAAGCATTGCATGAGGTTTGTGTCATGGCAACGTTGAATGACCATCCGTTGGTGGATTTTGTCGCTTTTATGCGTATGTATTCCCAAATAGCTTATCCGTTGTTCATTTGGTCGGTGTGGTTTTATAGAAAACATAATCTTTCCGAATTTTCTTTGCTTGACTTCTGTTCGTATGTGAAATTGGATAGAGTCAGTGTCTATCATCCTGAACGGAGTTTAGAGAGTATGAGCCGCAGGGTGAGGCGTAAATTATTGGAACTGGAACGCCGCCATCCGAAAGCCTTGGAGGAAATAGAGGCGATGAAGCGGGAATTTGCCAAATTGGGAGTGAATGAGGACAATACCTATATGTTTATTCAAGGACATCACATTATGGATAGTGTAGTGATGAGATTGTTAGTACCTGTCTGCAATGTGTTACGCCGTGAACGTGAAACGGAGATTAAAGAACTGGCAGAGCATAATATGCAGTTTCATAATGAACTGACCAGCTATCAGCGCCGGCAGTTGGGAGTAGACATTGTACTCCGCAAACATACCAGCTATAAGTTATCACCTCTTTATAAAAAATTGGAAGCAGATATAGAACGTTTCTTGAAACATATCTGAATCGGTTATTTCTTATGGGAGGCAAGTGCTTTGGCTATGAAATGATCTAGTGAGAATTTACCCGGTCCTGCTATATACAATAATATGAATACTACCAGATAAATAAAGGCTAATTCTTTAACGGCGAAAGGATCAGAACCATGAACAACAAAGAATGCGATACACATGGTGAAGATCATCGGAAGCATTGCCAAGCGATAAAGGAATCCGAAAATGAAAGCCATCGAACAAACCATTTCACCAAAAATAGCCAGTACCAGTGAAAGTTGGCTGCCTATTCCTAAAGGATCGGGAAAACTGCCGGACATGACATCGTAGTTGGCCCATTTCTGTACACCGTGCGACATGAGTAAAATACCAAACAGGATTCGTAAAGCTAATATCAGAAGTGACATAGCAGTGCCATCGGGCTTGGATGGAAATAAGAATTTATAAATGACTGACATAATACGTTTTTATTTTTTTGTTTATACTATATTTATATAAACGTAACAAAAGGGTGAAATGTTCAAATCATTCACTGTTTGTTTCTTTGGAGATGGTTGATTCGCTCATATTAATTTTTTATTGTAGAAAAAACTCTTGAAACGAATGTCAGGACTTCGTGCAAAAGGAATAAAAAAAAGAACAATTATAATAAATATTAGTTCTATATGGTATAATGTTTGTCGTACCTTAGGTAACGATAAAAGCTAACATACGAATATATGAAAACAATTAAATGTATTGGAGTGCTGACATCCGGAGGGGATGCTTCTGGCATGAATGCCGCTATCCGTGCGGTAACCCGGAGTGCAATTTGTAACGGATTTAAAGTGAAGGGTATTTATAGAGGATATGAAGGGCTGATTAATGGAGAAGTGAAGGAACTGACCACCCAGGATGTGAGCAGTGTTATTCAACGTGGAGGAACGATGTTGAAGACAGCCCGTTCTGCTGAATTCCAAACAGTAGAAGGACGCAAGAAAGCATACGATACTATGCAGCGAGAAGGAATTGATGCTTTGGTGATTATAGGTGGAAATGGTTCTATTACAGGAGCCCGGATTTTTGCGGAAGAATATGATGTGCCTTGTATCGGGTTACCTGGTACAATAGATAATGATCTTTATGGTACTGACTTTACCATAGGTTACGATACGGCTTTAAATACGATTGTGGAATGTGTGGATAAATCCGTGATACGGCAACCTCTCACGACCGTATATTCTTTGTGGAAGTGATGGGACGTGATGCCGGTTTTCTGGCTCAAAACAGTGCCATTGCTTCTGGTGCTGAGGCAGCGATTATCCTGAAGATCGTACGGATGTGGATCAAGTTGGAGAAATTTATCGGGCGCGGTTTTCGTAAGACAAAGAATAGCAGTATTGTTATTGTTTCCGAGAGTCCGAAAGACGGAGGTGCCATGCATTATGCAGAGCGTGTCAAGAAAGAATATCCTCAATATGATGTGCGTGTTACCATTTTAGGGCATTTGCAACGTGGAGGTTCGCCTAGTGCTTATGACCGTATTCTTGCCAGCCGTCTGGGGGCGGGAGCTATTGATGCCATATTGGAAGGGCAGCGCAACGTGATGATTGGCATTCATAACGATGAGGTGGTATATGTACCTTTTTCTGAGGCAATTAAAAAAGACAAGCCCCTTGATAAATCGCTTATCAAGGTGCTTGATGAATTATCTATTTAATGAAAATAATCATGAAAGGAGAAGCGGAAGTAATTCTTCTGCTTTTTCTATGATATGTGCCGGATGTAAGGCTTCCAATTCTGTGCGCGGCCGGAATCCCCATGCCACACCTATAGCTGTTACTCCGGCATGATGCGCTGTTTGCATATCTACATTAGAATCACCTACATAAAGTATATCTTCCTGTTTGACTCCTGCTTTTGTCATGATTTCGTTTATGATGGATGGATCGGGTTTTGCGGGGATACCTTCGCGTTGTCCCAGTACTTCCACAAAGTTTATTTCTGGAAAATAGTGTGCTATTAACTTTCGGGTAGCTGCTTGGTATTTATTGGAGGCGACCGCTATCATGATCCCTTGCTGTTGCAGTGTTTTTAATAATTCGGAGATACCGGGATAAGGGCGGCTTAAATCGGCATTGTGCTCATCATAATAAGGGATGAATTGTGAACGTATCTTTAATACATTCTCTTCCGTACGCTCCCCTTCAGGCAGAGCACGCTCAAATAATTTATTGATTCCGTTTCCTACAAAAAAACGGTATGCTTCCATTTCATGTGTAGGATAGCCATAATACTGTAAGGCTTGGTTGGTGGCGGCAGCTAGGTCGGCAATAGTGTTCAGTAATGTGCCGTCCAGGTCGAATATTACAAGTTTCTTCATATTTGTACTTCTTTTATCGGTGCAAAGTTACTATTTTTGTATGCAAACTAATAATAATGCTTATGAACTTCTAGAATTAGTGAAGGCGCGCTATTCTGCACGCAAATATGCCAATCGTCCTGTTGAGGCTGAAAAGTTGGATTATATCATGGAATGTGTACGTTTTGCACCGTCTGCAGTTAATTTTCAACCATGGCGTTTCCGTATTGTTACAGATGAGGCCGTACTGAAAACGTTGTATTCATGTTATAAACGGGAATGGCTTGCTACGGCTCCTTGTATCATTGTGGCTTGTGTGAATCATAATGAGTCTTGGCATCGGCGTGCCGATAATAAGGATCACGCTGATATTGACATTGCTATTGCAGTAGAACATCTTTGTCTGGCTGCTGCCGAACAAGGACTGGGTACTTGTTGGGTTTGTAATTTTGACACTCCGCGATGCAGTGAGGTTTTGGGATTGCCTGAAAATTTGGAACCGGCCGTCTTGATTCCGGTCGGTTATGCGGAGGATGAACCCACAGAAAAGAAGCGGAAACCATTAAATGAAATCCTTCTTTAAAAAATCACAAAAACACCTTTCGGAGTGCCATCGGGCAGGCAGATTTAATTTCCTTTTACAGTGGACGAAGGTACTATTAATCTCTTGGCCTGATGACTGTTCCGGATTTTAAGCTCATTCTTTTTAGTCTCTTCTTATTTTCTGATAATTTTGCATATTTTGTATTCCATTTATGATAGAAGTAAAGCCGAAATGGCTAAATTTGAGCACTTTTTAGGCTTTGAATAACCTATGAGTGTAGTAAGTACTATTAATAACACTAAAAATTATGGAGAACATAGGAGTTGGATTGATGTTGATGGTGGTCGGTATGGCGACTGTCTTTGTCATTCTCCTCATCGTTATCTATCTAAGCAAGTACCTTATTACTGTTGTCAACAAAGTGGCTCCCGAAGAAGCTCCTAAAAAAGCACCTGCTGTAGCACCTACGGCAGATACTGGTGCTATGGATGCTATTAAGGCGGCAGTTGAGATTTTGACGGCAGGTAAAGGTCAGGTGATAAAGATTGAGAAGTTATAATCCCAAAAAAGAAAAACACATTTATCAAAAATGGAAAGAGAAGTAAAATTTAGTCTGGTCTTCCGCGATATGTGGCAGAGTGCGGGTAAGTACGTGCCTCGTGTAGACCAGTTGGTTAAGGTTGCCCCGGCTATTATTGAAATGGGCTGTTTCGCCCGTGTGGAAACAATGGTGGTGGTTTTGAACAGGTAATTTATTGTTTGGTGAAAATCCGAATAGAGCTGTGCGCGAGTGGACGAAACCCTTCCACGAAGCAGGCATCCAGACTCATATGCTGGACCGTGCGCTGAACGGTCTCCGCATGAGTCCCGTCCCGGCAGATGTCCGTAAATTATTCTATAAGGTTAAACATGCGCAAGGAACAGATATTACCCGTACTTCTGCGGATTGAATGATGTCCGCAATATTATCCCTTCTATCGGCTATGCTCACGAAGCCGGAATGATTTCACAATGTTCGCTCTGTATCACTTTCTCTCCGGTACATACTGTGGAATATTATGTGAATATGGCCAAACTGCTTATAGAAGCCGGAGCCGATGAAATCTGTATCAAAGATATGGCCGGCATCGGACGTCCCGTTTCATTGGGAAAGATTGTTGCCGGAATCAAGAAGATTAAAAATATTCCTATACAGTATCACTCTCATGCGGGGCCCGGATTCAATATGGCTTCTATTTTGGAAGTATGCCAGGCTGGTTGCGACTATATTGATGTAGGTATGGAACCATTGTCATGGGGAACCGGCCATGCTGATTTGATTAGTGTGCAAGCCATGTTGAAAGATGCCGGATTTAAAGTGCCCGAAATTAATATGGAAGCGTATATGAAAGTGCGTTCTATGATTCAGGAGTTTATGGATGATTTCCTTGGTTTATATATCAGTCCCAAAAACCGTCTGATGAATTCTTTACTGATTGCTCCGGGATTACCGGGCGGCATGATGGGAAGTTTGATGGCCGATCTTGAAACGAACCTGGAATCTATCAACAAGTATAAGGCAAAACGTAACCTGCCGTTTATGACTCAGGATGAATTGTTGATCAAGCTGTTCAATGAAGTTGCTTACGTATGGCCGCGTGTGGGTTATCCTCCTTTGGTTACTCCGTTCAGCCAGTATGTGAAGAACCTTGCCATGATGAATGTAATGGCTATGGAGAAAGGTAAGGAACGTTGGGGAATGATTGCCGATGATATTTGGGATATGATTTTGGGTAAAGCAGGACGTTTACCGGGTAAACTGGCCCCTGAAATTATTGAAAAGGCAGAACGTGAAGGCCGCAAGTTCTTTGATGGCAATCCTCAGGACAATTATCCCGACCAGTTGGAAAAATATCGTAAGATGATGCTTGAAAAACAATGGGATAAAGGACAGGATGACGAAGAACTGTTTGAGTATGCCATGCATCCGGCCCAGTATGAAGCTTATAAGAGTGGAAAGGCGAAAGAAGACTTCTTGGCAGATGTGAAGAAACGTCGTGAGGAGAAGGCGAATGCCACTATTCCTGTCGAAGCTGAAAACAAAACAAAAGTACTGACAGTGGATGTGAACGGACAACCTTATCGTGTTACAGTGGCATATGGTGCTGTAGATCCTGCTATGCTGACAGCTGCTTCGGGTGCAGTTCCTGCACAAACTGCTCCTGCTCCGGTAGGTGAAGGGAAAGATGTGCTTTCTCCGTTGGAAGGTAAATTCTTCTTGGTAAAGAATGCTCAGGAAACCCCGAAGAAGGTGGGTGAAAAGGTTAATAAAGGTGATGTGATTTGTTACGTCGAAGCAATGAAGACCTATAATGCGATCCGTGCGGAATATGACGGTACTATAACTGCTATTTGCGCTAATTCGGGTGACACGGTTTCAGAGGATGACGTATTAATGAAATAGTATAATGGAAGATATATTTGAAAGACTTTATGATATGACTGCTTTCAGCAATATTATTGCTGAGCCGCAATTCTTGATAATGTATGCCATTGCGTTCATCTTACTTTACTTGGGTATCAAGAAAAGTACGAACCACTGCTGCTGATTCCGATAGCTTTCGGAGTGTTGCTGGCTAACTTTCCCGGTGGTGAGATGGGGGTTGTCCAGGCCGATGAGAATGGCATGGTAATGGTGAATGGAGCACTGAAGAACATCTGGGAAATGCCGTTGCACGAAATTGCGCACGACTTGGGCTGATGAACTTTATCTACTACATGTTGATTAAGACCGGTTTTCTTCCGCCTATTATTTTTATGGGGTAGGTGCTTTGACAGACTTTGGTCCGATGTTGCGTAATTTGCGGCTTTCTATTTTCGGAGCTGCTGCACAGTTGGGTATTTTCACAGTATTGTTGGTAGCTATCTTGATGGGGTTCACTCCGAAAGAGGCGGCTTCATTGGGTATTATTGGTGGAGCAGACGGTCCTACCGCTATCTTTACCACTATTAAACTGGCTCCCCATTTGCTAGGCCGATTGCTATTGCCGCTTATTCGTATATGGCTCTGGTACCCGTTATCATTCCGTTGGTTGTGAAAATCTGGTGTACGAAGAAAGAATTGAGTATCAATATGAAGGAACAGGAAAAGAAATATCCTTCTTCGGTAGAAATCAAGAATCTTCGTGTGCTGAAGATTGTATTTCCGATTGTAGTGACTACGGTGGTCGCTCTGTTTGTGCCAAGTGCAGTGCCTTTGATTGGTATGTTGATGTTTGGTAACTTGATTAAGGAAATAGGTAGTGATACTTCACGTTTGTTTGATGCAGCTTCAAATAGTATCATGAATGCGGCAACTATCTTCTTGGGGTTGTCAGTCGGTGCGACAATGACTACGGAGGCATTTTTGAACTGGACTACTATCGGCATTGTGGTAGGTGGTTTCTTGGCGTTTGCCTTGTCTATTTCCGGTGGTATCTTGTTTGTGAAGTTGATGAATCTTTTCACCAAAAAGAAAATCAATCCACTGATTGGTGCTACAGGTTTGAGTGCTGTGCCCATGGCCAGCCGTGTGGCTAATGAAATTGCTTTGAAGTATGACTCCAAAAATCATGTGCTTCAATATTGTATGGCAAGTAACATTTCAGGAGTTATCGGTTCTGCCGTGGCTGCCGGTGTGCTGATTTCATTCCTACAATAAAATACATTGTATTTAAATTATTCGGACACGAATTATACGGAAATTACAGGTGTTTTAGACAATACTGTAAAATCTGTATAGTTCGTGTTTTTTATTCATTCTCTCTGTATCGTTCTCCTAGCTAAAACAAATAGAATAGGCCCTCTCCTCACGAAGAAAGCCTATCATCCGATTAATGTTTAATATAAGAGAGAGTTTTATAGTCCTAACAGTTCATTGAACTTCTCTGCTGTTTTGGGATCTGACGGACGTGTCATATTAGCAGAGATGATGTTACCATCCCGATCCAGCAGGATAAAACGGGGAATGCCGTTGATGAGGTAAGCATCCATAAAGGTCCTGTCTGTTCCCATGTGTAACTGGATCCCTTTCAGTTGATCCTTTGTTACCATGTTCTCCCATGCCTTTTTGTTCTTGTCGCATGACAGGCTGACAAAATGAATATCCTTTCCTGCATATTTCTCTTCCAGTTCCTTTAACGCGGGAAGTTCTCCACGGCAAGGACCACACCAGGTAGCCCACACGTCAATATAGATATATTTTCCTTTCAAGTCAGTCATTGAAACCGTCTTTCCATTTATATCCGGATAGGAGAAGCTAGCTGCTGAGGGATTGCCTGATCTTAATTTTTCCCACTTGGTACAAAGTGCGTTGAATTTTTCTATGGACTTTGTATCCTTCACGTGTTTGCGGAATAGGACAATCAGTCCGTCTGCTTCATCCAGTCCGTTATTGTCTACAAAGTTATAAACAAATTGGTCAATCAGAAATTCTGCAACCTTTCATCTTGTATGGTTGCATCTACGTAGTTTACACTTTGTTCTGTAGAATTGGATGCAACTGTTTTTCCTTTATTACTAAAGGCGCTGATAGCATCGGGAAGAAAAGCCTTATATTCTTTTAGAGCTAATAAACCGGCATTGATCGGAGTAATAGCTTCCAGTTTTTCATAATATGCTTTGGAAGGAATATAGTTGTCATCCTTTCCAAAATGAGGATGATACAAAGCGTATTTGGAGAAATAATAATACGTATAGAATTGCAGACGTATTTTTTCCTGTGCAGTGAAATCGGCTGGAAGTTTTGCGGCTTCCAATACTTGGCAATTGACTGCATACAGCTGTCTCCTTTGTGTATAAGGGCGGCTTCCTGCATTTTCATGTCGGGCATGCCGAGTGATCGGAGCTCTTTGCTTCCCAGATAGGTGTTGATAGCGGCGCCTGCTCCTTCAAAGGTTGTGTTTCTCCACATGTTATCACTGTCGAATGACAAAGTAAGGTCTTGATTAGGGTCCAAATAAAGGGTACGGCGTCCGCGTGTGTATTGCATGGTTACATATTGCGGAGTGAATCCCGTGATTTCTATGTTGCCGTTTCCTGCGGCGTCAATCGCTACTTCTTTTTGTTCGCCACTTTGGCTGAAAGTCAATATAACTTTGACCTTCTCATTGGGATTGGTGACCTTAAAAGTGAGCTTTGCAGCTTCCGCAGCAGTGAAGGTACTCAGCGCAAGGCCAAGTACCAGGATGGATTTTAGAGTTCTCATCTTATTTTTTCTTTTAGGTTTCGATTTCGTTCAATATTTGTCGCGTCTAAAATATTAAATGATCGCCTTTGGTTTGTCTTCTAGTACGAAGTTTCTGGAAACAATCTCCTCACTACTATAAGGTGACATCGAATAAATTCCTGGAAGGTCCGTTAC
>ENA-OQCS01000946-OQCS01000946.1-human-gut-metagenome-genome-assembly--contig:-NODE-946-length-15705-cov-1.901143_pt1 | contig 15705 bp, 21 predicted proteins | sample MGYA00242757_ERZ504575 | MGnify/ENA primary metagenome ERZ504575 (study PRJEB26092, sample SAMD00036297) | human gut metagenome | host: Homo sapiens | study: EMG produced TPA metagenomics assembly of...
AGTACCTTTACTACCAAGTGCCACAGAGTCTGCCAAAGAAGCCTTATCCCAAGTCAGGTAATAAGAACTGGTCTTCAAATGCACATACTTGTCACCGATCTGTGCATAAGAGACAGTAAGCAATTGCTGCGAACGCAGCAACGAGAGTAGAAAATCTCTTGTTCATAATCTAAATTTTAATATTAAATAATACAGTTAATTGAAATATCAGTTCTTACTTCTTACTATCATTATGTACAACGTATATATAATGTACACGTGTTAACATTTGTACTTTGATAGCAAAAACGATCCTTTTTTTTAGTCATTTTTTTTGCCTATCTTCGAAGTTCGTATTGGAAAGATGGTTTTTTGTACTCCAATTGCTATCTAATTGATAAGAAAGGATATAGGGGTACGAATTTTTTTACAGAAAAGAGTTGTGGTTTAAAAAGGAATGCGTATTTTTGTCTCGGAAAAATGACAAATTTAAAGGATCGTTTTTTTTAGTCATTTTTTAGCCCACCAATCACTTGATTTACAATAAATTATTTTCCAATTACCAAGTCTTAAATTTCATCAGCCCCGTTTTGGTTCAAAAATCGGTCCTTTTCAAGGAAATCCTTGATGCTTACTACGTTTCAGAGGGATACTTATCCGTTTTTGATCCGATGCCTATTTGTTTGTTTTTCGGTGATTGTCCGATTTTCCTCCCCCAAACGGCCATTATTACTGCATCGGCACAAACCCTTCGTAGCGAACCGTCCAGCTCCCGTCTTTCGGAAACCGGGAGCCTCCCCCCTCCGAGCCGTCCCAACCGCCACACATCATGGCGACTGCCGTCAGCAACGCTCCGTTGGAAGGGAAATAGGGAAACGGACCGCCTGTCGCCAAACCATGTTCGTCGAACTGGAATCCGGCGGAAGGGTGCATCAGCATGTCAATAGCCAGTGCCGCTGTCCCGTACGGGCTGCAGCCATGGCCAACATCGGGAAATCCCAGCCCCATATGCGATTGAATTGCCATTCTTTGCTGACTTTCTCCAACGTGCGCTTGAAAGTCGGCTGATCTACCCCATCACCAGGCAACATGCCGTAGACACCGGTCAGGGCCGGATGCTCGTAGGTATATTTTGTCCACATATCGGGGATGCCCTCGTAGGTAGTATAGACGCCGTCGGCAACGGAAGGGGAGCCATCTTCGAAAGTACTTCCTTCCATTTCTTCGTTCTTTTTTCCGACAGGCCCAACCGGTCCGCCCATTCCACGCCGTGCGCAAGCCGTAGCGGAAATAGCCTAACTCGAAAATCGGATTGATGGTCTGCAATGGGTCCGTATTCTCGGAAACGACAACGACAGGAGGCCCCAAGACATATTGTTTCGTCTTTTTGTCGTAGAAAAGGTAATCTGCCATATAATCGGCCGTGTTCAGCACGACGTCTTTCCATTTCTCCAATGTTTCGGGAGCAGGTTTCTGACGGTATTGCATCTCGGCGAAGTAGATCGGATGGGGTTCGTGCCAGATCAGATAGCATGGGCGCTACCAGCCATTCGCGGTTGAAGTTTCCGGTGCACTTCGGCCAACGTGCACCGCTACGACCTTCGCTCTTGGCGCGTTCGAGAGCCTTCGGCATAAAGTCCTTATAGACGTTCAGATAGTTATCAAAACATTCCATCCGATTCCACAACCCGTAGTGCACACCATGCCACCAAATCATCTCGAAGTGGAAACGGCCGAACCAGCCGTTATTCACCAAACCGGATTCCTGAGGTGGGAACAGTCCGCTTTCATTTGCACGCATCAAGTACTGCGAGAGGACAATACGCCGCTCCAGTTCCAGCCAGCGGGGATCTTTGCTTCCGGAGAGGTCGACGGCAGCTCCCGAACGCCAGTATTTCTCCCAACTGGCAGCACTCTTCCGTTCGATAGAGGCAACCGACTCGGTCACATCGGCGACCGGTTCAGGAGAGAAGCAGCAAGTAAAGGAAAAGGTGGAAGTATGCCGGGGCTGGAGGAGGAAGGTATGCGCCTTTTCAGATTCACGGCTGAAAGTGGCAGGGCCGGTCCAGTCAAGGGTGGCGTAGTAGTGCGTGTCATCCATCGTACGGGCGATACGGACCGAGTTCGGAGCCAACTTCTCGAAGGTGGAAGTATGGCCAGAGATCGTGTCGTAGCGTCCTATATAATGTTTGAAATAGCGTCCGTCGGGATAAGGAAAGTCGAGATAGATGCTCATATTACCATCGTTCAACAGTTCGGACTCGATGCTGACTCCGATCATATCTTTATCGGGATGGCAGACGGTACGCACTTTCACCTCTTTGCGGTTCAGTTCGAAACGGCTATAGACAACACCTGTCCACAGATCGATTTCCTGCCGGGCATTGCCCAGGTCAATTTCCCGCGCTTCCGTACCGTCTTCACGCAGTAGACGGAAACCGATACGGCCCAGGTTATAGCGATGAGGGTTCTTGGTCAGCCATTCGGACAGTTCGGGCTGGTCGGGATTGCGAAGTTCATAGGCGATCTTTTTGCCGTGCGTCTCCACGACAACCGGACGGTAATCTTCGGCTCTCATCTCGGGGAGGGGAAAACTATGCCAGCTCCAGTCGGACAGGGTGTTGAAGGGGACGAAGGTCTGCAATCCGGTTATATCCATCCCGAAGGCAAACTTGCCGTTACCTACTTGTGCCGGACTTTTCAGAAGCGTCCCGGTCGTACACACGCGATGCCGCTTGACAACGGCCTCCCGGTCAATGGGCTCTCCCATAACAGACAAAGGTAAAAAGACCGACAGGCAAAAGAGGCTGACTAAACTTATCAGTTTTTTCATGGTAGTTATCCTTTTATATGTTTCTGTGGATAAAGATAAGAGATTGCCGCCAAGCCTCAGTTTACAGTTCTGACATTTTTCCTTCGATTTCTGGTAAATAATGGTTTACTTGTTACTTTTGGCTTGATCCAAAAGTAACAAAATCAAGGCTTAACCGTCCGGTCTACTCCGGGCAAAGGAGCAGGCAGCATCGGCCATCCTTGAGTACCAGAGAAGACCGGTCCTACTATATTATATATTGCCGGTCTTCTTCTTCCAAACCAGGAAGAAGGCTAAAACAAACGATTGTTATGGCAAAGCGATAATCTGTGAAATGCCGTTTTCCATGCCTAAGCCTTCAGGAGCGACAAAGATGTATGTCGAGCAGACAGCCGTCATAAACAAAGCCGGAATCAGCGTAACGATATAGGGCTTCTTCGAGATCACCAAGTAGACAGTCAATGCCCATAAGGTAAACACCGCGAGTGTCTGGTTACTCCAAGCAAAATAGCGCCAAATCATATCGAAACCATCCTTGTCTTTCTGGCTGTAAAGCAAAAGAGCGATAGCCACCAAGAACAAAGGAATGCAAATCACGAGCCGCTTGGAGACACTGCGCTGTTCAAGATGCAGAAAGTCCGCCACAATCAGGCGGGCCGAACGAAACGCCGTATCACCGGAGGTAATTGGGGCGGCAATCACACCTAAGACTGCAATATACCACCTACCGTACCGAGCCATTCTTTCGTAATACTGTCGACGACAACGGCAGCATTGTTTTCACCCATACCGTTGTTATGATAGAAATAAGTAGCAGCAGCAGCCCAGATCAACGCAACGATACCTTCCGTAATCATGGAGCCGAAGAAAATAGGACGTCCGTACTTCTCATTCTTGATGCAACGGGCCATCAACGGACTTTGTGTCGCGTGAAAACCGGAAATGGCACCGCAGGCAATGCTGACGAACATAATCGGGAAGATAGGCAGATGACCGGGATAGGTGTTCGGCATCCCGTCCGTGATTTCAGGCAACGGCGGATGATTGACGAACAACATCACCAGAATGCCGATCGCCATAAACAACAAAGCGGCAGCAAACAAAGGATAGATTTTCCCGATAATCTTATCGACCGGCAACAAGGTCGCCAGGATGTAATACAAGAACACGACAATGATCCAGAAGTAGTATCCAGATGTTCCGGTGTCAGCTTTGCCAGCAAGCCGGCAGGCCCGGCCACAAACACGGAGCCGACCAGCACCATCAGGATTACCGTAAAACCACGCATGAACTGCTTGAAGTTCACGCCCAGATAACGGCCGATAATCTCAGGCAAGCTCTCCCCGTTATGACGCAGGGATAACATCCCGGACAGGTAATCGTGTACTGAACCGGCAAAGATACTTCCCAACACGATCCACAGGAAAGAAGCGGTTCCGAACTTCGCTCCCATAATGGCGCCGAAGATCGGTCCCAGTCCGGCGATGTTCAGAAACTGGATCATAAAGACTTTCCAAGTTGCATCGGAATATAATCCACGCCGTCCTGGTGCGTATAGGCAGGAGTCTGCCGTTTGGCATCTATGCCGAAAATACGTTCGATGAATTTACCGTAGATGAAATAACCTACGATGAGTGCAATAAGGCAACAAACAAAAGTAATCATAATCGGTAATTGAAAATGGAAAATTGAGAATTGAAAATTAGATTGATAAGGATACAACAAGAGAGAGAAAATGGAAAATGGAAAACTGAAAAATAAAACAATTCTTCTTTATCTTTCAATTTTCCATTTTCAATCTTCAATTCAGAAGTTTTTTAACGACTTCCGAGATCATACGTCCTTCGGCTTTTCCGGCTAATGCTTGGAGGCAATGCCATTACCTTACCCATGTCCTTCGGACCGGTAGCCCCGACCTGTGCAATGATTGCCTTCAGCTCGACTTCCAGCTCTTCGGCAGACATCTGTTTCGGCAGGTACTTTTCGATAACGGCTACCTGTGCCAGTTCGACATCGGCCAAATCCTGACGTCCCTGCTGCACGTAGATAGCGGCGGAATCCTTACCCTGTTTGACGAGCTTTTGCATGATCTTCAATGCATCGGCATCTGTCAATGTATCGTTGGCTCCCGGAGCGGTCTTCGCTTCGAGGAAAAACTTCTTCACGTTTCTCAGTGTTTCAAGGGCGACTTTATCTTTCGCCTTCATTGCGTTTTTAATGTCTTCGCTGACTCTTTCGAACAAATCCATAGTTTTGCAAATTAAAGAATTAAGAATGAATAATTAAACCTTCGCGTATCCAACTACTCATCATTAATTTTTCATTATTAATTATCAATTAGTCATTATTCATTACCTAAAACTAATAACTGTGCCGCCAGATTTAGGCTTCTTGTTTTGGTTAGCGGCAGGCGAGGTGAACGACATGCCTTGGGTACGTACCGGTTCCTCACCCTTCCGGCGTATCTGCTGCACGTCTTTGGCAGTCCGCTTGTAGGCAGGTTTGTCTTCCATGAAAGAGATCAGAGCGTCATCGTCCAATTCGTCGACGGCAAATACAACGATTTCGGCATTCGGACGCGAGTCGATATATTCACCGTAATAACGTCCCATCAAGGCATCTTCTTCCGCTCGTCTTTTTCTTTCCGCTTCTTCCTTCTCTGCCATTTCGCGCAGTTGTTCTTCTGTGACAAGCTCCTGCTGTTCCGTCTTGGTCAGGATATCTTCCAACCCGAAACCGGTCACCAAGATCGTAATCTTGATCTTATGCCCTAAACTGTCATCATAACCATGTCCCCACTTCACCTCGTATTCAGTCTTGAATTGCGACATGAATCATGTATATCGTCCATTTCACTGATACGAAGTTCGTCTTCATGGCTATAATAAATGACAAACGCTACCCGTTTAGCATTGAAAATATTGTTCACATCGTTGACCAACGTACTCTCCAAAGCTTCCGTAATCGCTTGTCGCAAACGTCCTTCTCCTTCTCCGAAACCGATACTGATCAAAGCTACGCCACTGTTACGCATCGTCGTGTCGACATCGGCAAAGTCGACATTCTGTTCCAAATCGGTCGTCACGATTTCGGCTATGCTCTTGGCCGCGATTGTCAATGTTTTCATCCGCTTTACGATTCGCCTGTGGAACCGGCATGTCGGCAAAATTTCTCAATCGCTCATTGTTAATCACTAAAAGCGAATCGACATTCTGCGCCATATTTCTGACACCACGGAGCGCTTTCACGATTTTCGGCCGTCCTTCAAAGACAAAAGGTATCGTAACGATACGACAGTCAGAATCCCCATATCTTTAGAGATCTTAGCGACTACCGGCCCGGCTCCTGTTCCCGTACCACCCCCCATTCCGGCCGTAACAAAGGCCATACGAGTACCGTCATCCAACATCCGGTAGATGTCTTCTTCACTTTCCAAGGCGGCTTTTTCTCCCACTTCCGGAACATTCCCCGAACCAAGTCCATGCGTCGTATTCTGTCCGATCAGCAATTTATTAGGAACCTCCGACTTCTGCAACGCCTGATTATCGGTATTGCATAACACGAAAGATACATCCCGGATACCTTCGCGATACATATTGCTGACCGCATTACCACCACCGCCACCGACACCGATCACTTTGATGATTGTCTGAGGCGCTTTTGCCAAATCAAAATCGTATGTATTATCGTCCATTGTCGTCTGTCTTTTATTGTTACCGATTATTGCTCATCTTTCAAGGCCTTGTCAATGCCTTCTCCCACCTTATCCACCGCATTTTTGAAAAGGTCGCCGATACCCCAGCCCTTACGGTTCTTTTTCTCTTCCTCCTTCTTTGTTCCGGAATTGCGGTTCTTAGTCGTAGCCGCTGACTGCTTTTCAACAGGCGGTTCTTCCTGCTTTTCTTCTATTTCAGCGATCACGGGTTCTTCTTTCGGCTCGATCTTCGGTTCTACCACTTTCGGTCTCTCCGGTTCGGGAGCGATATAAAGGGCGCAGTTCTCCGTTCCTTTCAGCAACAGGGCGGCTGCGGTCGTATATTCGGGATTATTGGCAATCATCTCGCCGTCGGCAATCAGATCTTTCCGGACGGAAGCATAACGAACATCCATCTTGAAACGTTCGCTGAGGGCTTCACGCATGTTCTTCAGAGCGGCTCCGTTGCCGGCAATCACGATACTGTAACCGGGATCTTTCGCCACTCCCGCATCTTCCATGCGGGAGTATATGTTTTCGATGATCTCACGGCTGCGGACTTCCACCACCATATTGATATCCGAAAGTTTGATCTCGCTCGAATGCTGTCCGTCGGCCAAGTCTACCGTGACCATCTGCTGTTCGTTATCTTTTTCCCAGATAGCGTTGCCGTAGGTGCGCTTGACACGTTCCGCTTCCTTCTTCGGCATACCCAAGGACATCAAGTCGCGAGTGATCAGATGGCTGCCCAACGGAATAACGTAGAGACCGGCCAGACTGCCATCCTTGTACATCGTGACAGAGGTGACGCCTGCACCGAAGTCGATCAACGCACACCCTTTCAATTTCTCCTGTTCCGTCAGGATCAGGTCTGCCACGCCAGCGGCGCAACAACAACACCTGCCACATCGAGCTTGATCTGCTCCGCCATGTTCGTGGTTACGGCATGACGAAGAGACGGACGGCCAACGAGCAACTTATAGTGGGCTTCAATACGCGAACACCCCAAACCTATCGGATGGGTTTCCGGCTGGTTGTCGAGATAATAAACGGGAGCGGCTATATCCAGCACGTCCAGCATATCGGGACGATACTGCCGGCATTCCTGATCCAGTTCCTTCAGCACCTCTTCAGTCACCGTACCGCTACCGAGCACTTTCGACACGGCATGGTTAATCGAACGAAGCGACTGACCTCCCACCCCGACATATATCTTACCGATACGGGAACCACCCAATTTGTTTTCCAGCTTGCGGATCAACCGCACGATCTTGCCGGCTGCATCTTTTATATTATATACACATCCTCTTCGTATACAGGTATCGGAGTTCTCCACTTCGTAGGCAATGATGGAAAGTGTTCCGGCAGGGCCTTTCGCGCCTACCATGCCGACCATGTGAGAAGAGCCAAGGTCGATGGCCGCTATAAAGTCTGTGTATGCCATATTCTCTATCTTTTAGTACAAACAATCTGATCCTTATATTTTAAACTGATAATGCTGTACTTCTCCCACCCCACCTTCGGGATCGCTTTCTCGTAGAAGAGCCGGAGATTGTCCAGCTTCTCCTCGAAATCAGCAAAGGAGCCCAGTACGATACGATGGTTACCGACCCGCGGAATCAGCTCCACCTCGTTATCAGGATGAACGTAAATCTGTTCTATCTGATTATTCCAGAAATCATTCTCCTGCAAAAATAATGCAAATTTGTATAAGTCGGTTACCGCCAGCTCTTTTTCCACATATCCGCTCACAACCGGAACGTGCGCCACATAACGGCGGCTGACAGGCATCGTGCTTCCCAGATTATCCACATAATAGTTGCCTCTCAGACTTATCACACGCAAGATAGGAATTTTTGCTCCACTTCCAATTTAATCATGCCGGAAGGAGTCTTGTAAGCTTCCACACGGGCAATCATTTCGTTTTTCAGCAATTCGTTTTCAATCCGGTCGGTGTTGATCTCGTCCATCGGCCTCTTGATCGGGTTCAAGTCAGCTTCTTGAGGATATGCACCAAATCGCTCTCGCTCACAAAATGCTTGTCAAGGCTGTCCACGACCACTACTTGCAGGTCACGGCACAACTCCTTCTGCCTGCTTTCCCGAAAGAAGAAGGAGACAAACACGATGTAGCAGAACAACAGTGTTGCAACGATTATGGATACGATACGGATCACGATTTATTCTTTTTTATCCAATATTTGTTTTACCGGATCTACCAACAGTTCAATATTGCCGGCTCCGACCATCAGGACGACTTCGAGATTACCGGCTTCGGCAGCCACCACGTCCAACAGTTCTCCTTGCGGATCAACCGCTTGTCGGCAATGGTCACGGCATCGAAGATAATCTGTGAAGTGACACCCGGTATCGGCTCCTCACGTGCCGGGTAGATATCCAGCAGTATCAGTTCATCCAGGAGCGAGAGGCTGGCGGCAAAGTCGGCGGCAAAGTCACGCGTACGGGTGTAAAGGTGCGGCTGGAAAATACCGGTCACCTTGCGTCCGGCATACAGCTCCTTCACGGAAGGATGCTTGCCTTCAGCTCGGCAGGATGATGGGCATAGTCGTCGATCAGGACGATATTTTCTTTCTTGAGATGGAAGTCGAAACGACGGCGCGGACCGGCAAAGGTCGCCATACCATGCTTGATCTCCTCCGGTGTCACACCGTTCAGCCAGGCAAGGGCGATAGCGGCAACTCCGTTCTCGATGTTTACTTTCACGGGCACGCCCAGCTGTATGTCGGGGATGCGGACATCAGGACCGACAAAGTCGAAGAAGATTTCGCCACCTCCGATGCGGACGTTCTCCGCATAAAAGTCGGGACTTCCAGTTGAGAGTTGAGAGTTGAAAGTTGAAAGTTCTTTTGCGTCGAGAGCGCCGGTATAAGTATAAAACTTCACGCCTTCCTGCAGGCGGGGAGTGACGTTGATGCTTTGTTTCATAAGCAGGCAACCGTCCGGGCGGATCAACGAGGTAAAATGTTCGAAACTTTCACGATAGGCTTCCGGAGTCCCGTAGATATCCAGATGATCGGGATCGGCCGCGGTAATAACGGCCATATAAGGTTTCAACCAATGGAACGAACGGTCGAACTCGTCCGCTTCTATCACGGTCAGGTCACTCTTGTCGGAAAGCATCAGGTTGCTGTCATAGTTCTTCAGGATACCGCCTAAGAAAGCATTGCAATCCACATGAGACTGTTTCAACAGGTGGGCGACCATCGAAGAGGTCGTTGTCTTGCCGTGCGTACCAGCCACACACAATCCCCGGTTGCAACCAGTGATCTCGCCTAACACACGTGCACGCTTCATCACCTCGAAACCATTCCCCCGGAAATAGCAAAGCTCCGAATGGTCTTCGGGAACGGCAGGAGTATAGACGACCAGTGTCTTTACCGGATCGGTAAGTCGTCGGGGATCAGGTCGACATTGTCTTCATAGTGAATGGCGGCTCCTTCATAATTCAACTGCTCCGTCAGACCGGAAGGAGTCTTGTCGTAACCGCCCACCTTCTTTCCCTTCGAAAGGAAATAGCGGATCAAGGCACTCATTCCGATCCCGCCGGCCCCGACAAAATAGACAGCCGTTATGTTGTTTATATCCATATTTTCTTACTCGTTACTATTCTTTGTTACAAAGATACGATCTTCCCACCGTATTTGCCATAAAAGAACGGCATCTTCTTCAGAAAAGGCTATAGCTTTTCTTGTAAAAGACTATAACTTTTCACCAGAGCCATAGCTTCTCCGGCAAAAAGTCATAGGTTTTTCTTTTCGATAATCTTGACGATCTCGTCCACTATGCGTTCCGCGCTCTGGTGCTGGGCCAATGTCGCGATGTTGCGGCCCAAGACACGGAGACGTTCGTCGTCGTGGATGATTTCGAGAGCCTTCGACACCAATTGCTGTTCGGCATCTTTGTCGGCCACCATGACAGCAGCATCTTTACCCACCAATGCCAAAGCATTCTTCGTCTGATGGTCTTCCGCCACATTGGGAGAAGGGACCAGGATCACCGGTTTCTTCAGCAGGCAAAGTTCGGAAATAGAACTGGCGCCTGCACGGGAGATAATCAGATCGGCCGCCGCATAGGCATAGTCCATACGGGTGATGAAGTCCGAGCACCAGATCGGCATTCCCCTGTAAGCCTTCAGATGTTTCAAGGCTTCTTCATGGTAATAGCGTCCGGTTTGCCAGATTACCTGTACGTCGACATCCGAAGCGAAAAGTTTATCCAGATCTCCCTGTATGCTGCGGTTGATCGTCCGTGCACCCAGACTGCGCCGACCACCAGAATCGTCTTCTTATCCGGGGAGAGGCCGAAGAACTTCAAGGCTTCCTCACGCTTGTCCGACGCCTCTTCCAGATCCTGACGGACCGGATTGCCGGTCACGACGATACGGTCGGCCGGGAAGAACTTCTCCATGCCTTCGTAGGCGACGCATATTTTGCCGGCTTTCTTTGCCAGGAGCTTATTCGTGACACCTGCATAGGAATTCTGCTCCTGTATCAAGGTAGGGATTCCTAAGGAAGCAGCCATCCAGAGCGTCGGTCCGCTGGCATAACCGCCTACCCCCACGGCAATATCGGGTTTGAACTCCCGTATCGTCTTTTTGGCAAGCTTGAGGCTTTTGAGCAAACGACCTGCGACACGGATGTTATTGGCCAAGTGGGCACGGTCGAAGCCGCTAACCGGCAACCCCACGATGCGATAACCGGCGGCAGGCACTTTCTCCATTTCCATCCGGTCATCAGCTCCCACAAACAGTATTTCCGCCTCCGGACGTTTCCTGAAGGTATTTGCAATGGAGATAGCCGGGAAGATATGCCCTCCGGTTCCACCGCCGCTTATGATGATTCGGTACTGTTTCATATTTTAGTTTCTGTTGTTGTTTCTTCTATTGTCCGCACGGCCTCCAATGGATTCTCTTCACCCACGGGAGCTTTCGCGGTCGCTTCGAACGGTTTATCCGAAACGGTATCAAGGATTGCATCCGCGATCCTTTCGCTTTCCGGAAGCGTACCACCTTCGGCAATAGCAGCAGTCCCTTCTTCTTCCGGTGTTTCTTCCTCATTTCCCATATTGGCTCCGAAACGGCTAACGCTCAAGATGATGCCGATATAGGCGCAACTGATTACAGTCGACGTACCTCCGGCTGACCAACGGCAAAGGTTGTCCGGTCACCGGTATCAGATCTACCGCCACCGCCATATTCGTCAAGGCCTGGACGACAACCAACAATCCGCAGCCCAGCACCAGGAATTTAGGAAAGAGCTTATCACATCTACGAGCAATCATCCCCACCCTGACAAGCAAGATGATATACAGGAGCAGGACAAAGACACCCCCGACGATTCCCAATCTCTTCTATAATAATGGCATAGATAAAGTCCGAGTAAGCCTGCGGCAGAAAGTCGCGTTGCTGCCCATGTCCGGGGAACTTCCCGAACAGACCGCCACGTGCTAGTGCAATCTTGGCATGCACCACCTGATAGTCGTCACCGTCAATGCTGACAGCTCTTCCCGGTTCAAACTTGACGGCATCCGCCGGATCGGAAAAACGCTCGATACGTGCTTTCCAAGTGTGCACACGATCCGGCATCAAGTCGATCACCTTGTCCGGGGCAAACCGTATAAAACCCACTAACATCAAGACGCCGATGATACCGCACCGCCCAATCTCAGCAAACGTCCGATGGATATCTGCCCGATGAACATCATCATGAAAGTCACGGCGAACAGCAGGATAGCGGTCGACCCGTTATTGAAGAAGATCAGAAAACAAACACCCCCAACGCCTCCCAAGATGTACCAGAACATCTGTTTATCCGTGAACCAATTCCGCTTGCTCAGGATAAACGCCGTATAACCGATAGCGGCTATCTTGGCTATTTCCGAGGCTGGAAACGGATTCCGAGAATTTCCAGCCAACGAGGTTCCCCATTTACCACGACACCAACAAAGGCGTAATGGCCAACAGAACCATCGAGACCGGCAAAAGCAAACTCAACAAGGAATAGAACCTGCACGGTATGTTGTGCATCAACAGTACAAGCACGAAACCTCCCAACAGGAAAGTCGCATGACGTACAATAGGAGCCCAATGATTCGCATTCTTATAAGCAATCGTACTGGTTGCACTGAAGACCTCGATCACCGAGACCAAACACAGGAACATGAAGATCACCCATATCACCCGGTCGCCTTGAACAGTTTACTTGCTAAATCCATTTCTTCGTCTTTCTTTACAGGTTACGCACACAAGCCTTGAACTGGTCGCCACGATCCTCATAGCTCTTGAAGAGGTCGAAGCTGGCACAGCAGGGTGACAACAGGACGGTATCTCCCTTTTCGGCCAGCTTATACGCTTTCGATACGGCTTCTTCCATCGAACGGGCATCCTCGATAACAGGAACCTTCCCGTCGAAGAAACCATGCAGCTTGGCATTGTCCACACCGAGGAATACAAGGGCGTGCACCTTTTTCTTCACCAGCTCTTCGATTTCGGAATAATCATTTCCCTTATCCGTTCCACCCAGTATCAAGACCAGCGGAGTGGTCATGCTCTGCAAGGCATACCAGCAGGAGTTTACATTCGTAGCTTTCGAGTCGTTGATAAAATCGACTCCGCGCACACGTGCCACTTTCTCCAGGCGATGTTCCACCCGGTAAAGTCGCTCAGCGAAGCCCGTAAATTCTCATCGTGGATATCCACCAATTTGGATGCGATACCAGAAGCCAGCGAATTATACAGATTATGCGTTCCCGATAATGCCAATAAATCTTCTTCCATTGTAAACGTTCCGTTTGAGGTTTCAATTATTATCTTTTTGTCTTCCGTATAGCCTTTACGCCGGCTTCGTGAGTTTCGGCGAACGGGTAGAGAGTTGCCTGCGGATGGCGTTTGGCGATTTCGCGGGCAATAATGGGATCGTCGTTCCAGAATATGAAAGCATCTTCAGCCGTCTGGTTCCGGATAATGCGGAATTTGGCATCCACATAGTTCTGCATCTCGTAGTTATAACGATCCAGATGGTCAGGCGTTATATTCAGCAAGATGGCTATGTCCGCCTTGAATTCGTACATGTTGTCGAGCTGGAAACTACTCAGTTCGATCACGTAGACGGCGTGAGGATCTTCAGCCACCTGGAGGGCAAGGCTGTTCCCGACGTTCCCGGCAAGCCCCGCATCCACTCCCGCCTGCCGGAGGATGTGGTAAGTCAGCATGGTCGTCGTCGTCTTGCCATTGCTCCCGGTGATACAGATCATCTTGGCATCCGTGTACCGTCCGGCAAATTCTATCTCGGAGATGATAGGCGTACCTTTCTCCTTCAGTTTCTTTATGATAGGAGCCTTGTCGGGAATCCCCGGACTCTTGATGATTTCGTCGGCATTCAGGATGTCGGCTTCGGTATGCCGGCCCTCTTCCCAACAGATACCGTGGGCATCCAGCATATCCTTATACTTGGGTTTGATGGACGAGAAATCGGAAACGAACACATCGAATCCTTTCGCCTTTGCCAGCACGGCGGCACCTGCGCCACTTTCACCGGCCCCTAAGATAACAATCCTTTTTCTTCATTTGATTTATGATTTCTTTATTCATTTATGATTTATGATTTATGATTTATGCGTCGATAATAAATCACAAATTATAAATCATAAATCACTTTACCTCATCTTTAACGTCACAATCGTTATAACTGCCAGGATGATACCGATCAACCAAAACCGGACCACGATCTTCGATTCGGGCACCACGTTAAAAGGTTTCTGTATCAAAGCCTGTATTCCCGCATTACCGGGCTTCTGGAAATGGTGATGAAGGGGAGCCATCTTGAAAATGCGCCGTCCCTCACCGTATTTTTTCTTCGTATATTTGAAATAGAACGTCTGCATAAGGACGGAGAGATTCTCCACCAGGAAGATGCCGCACAAGATCGGGATCAGTAATTCCTTCCGGATAATGATTGCGAATACAGCGATGATACCGCCTAACGTCAAGCTACCCGTATCCCCCATAAACACCTGTGCCGGATAAGCATTGTACCACAAGAATCCGACCGTTGCCCCGATAAAGGCAGCCGCAAACACCACCAGTTCTTCCGCCCCCGGAATGAACATGATATTCAGGAAAGAGGCGAACTCGAAGTGCGACGACATATACGCAAGTATTCCGAGTGCCACCCCGATAATCGCCGAGCTTCCCGCCGCCAGACCGTCCAGGCCGTCCGTCAGGTTCGCCCCGTTCGACACGGCCGTCACCACGAAGATCACCATCAGGACGAAGACCAGCCAGGCTGCCTCTTCCTTATATTCGCCTGCCCAGTTGACCAACTGCGCATAATCGAAATTGTTGTTCTTCACAAACGGAATCGTCGTCTTGGTCGACTTCTTTTCAACCGTATGGTAACGGACTTCCTCGATCACATTGTCATGCCGCACTTCCATATTCTCCTTGATTACCACATCCGGACTCATAAAAAGCACCAGGCCGACGATCAACCCCAGACCGATCTGTCCGATAATCTTGAACTTGCCATGCATGCCTTCCTTGTTCTTCCGGAACACCTTGATATAGTCGTCGGCAAATCCCAACGCCCCTAACCAAATGGTCGTCACCAGCATCAGGATCACATAGATATTGGTCAGCTTCGCACAAAGCAAGGTCGGCACCACAATCGCAATGATAATGATGATACCTCCCATCGTCGGCGTCCCTTTCTTACTCATCTGCCCTTCCAGGCCGAGGTTACGCACCGTCTCGCCGATCTGCAACATTTGCAGCTTGTCAATGATACGGCGTCCGATAGCCGTCGAGATGAACAAGGACAGGATCAATGCCAGAGCAGAACGGAATGATACATACTTGAACATACCGGCCCCCGGAAAATCGAGCTGATCCAAATAATTAAACAAATAATACAACATAAAAAACTTCGTTTTTCAGTTGAAAGTCGAGAGTTGAAAGTTGAAAGTTAAATACTGCTGAATATAACTTTCACCTTTCACCTTTCACCTTTCAACTCTTAAATATTTCTTTTAACTGTTCCCGGTCGTCAAAATGATGCTTCACGCCTTTTACTTCCTGGTAATCTTCATGGCCCTTGCCTGCAACCAGGATCACATCACCTTTCCTGGCGAGCATGGTAGCTGTTTTGATCGCCTGCGCACGGTCCGTAATGCAGAGCGTATGTTCCATATCGGCAGCATTCAGG
>ENA-OQCS01000948-OQCS01000948.1-human-gut-metagenome-genome-assembly--contig:-NODE-948-length-15702-cov-1.698555_pt1 | contig 15702 bp, 21 predicted proteins | sample MGYA00242757_ERZ504575 | MGnify/ENA primary metagenome ERZ504575 (study PRJEB26092, sample SAMD00036297) | human gut metagenome | host: Homo sapiens | study: EMG produced TPA metagenomics assembly of...
TGAACAGAATAGAGGTCCCTTTTTCCTTTTTCAGTTCATTCATCAGCTTTAAGATCTGTGCCTGAATGGTAACGTCCAAAGCAGTAGTCGGTTCGTCAGCGATCAGAAGACTTGGTTCGCAGGCAAGAGCCATGGCGATCATAACTCTCTGACGCATTCCACCTGACAGCTGATGCGGGAACTGTTTCATAACAGATTCCGGATTCGGGATCTTAACAGCTTTTAACATTTCAAGTGATTTCTCACTTGCTTCTTTTTTTGTGATTTTCTGATGGGTTAAATAAACTTCATTTAACTGTTTTTCGATCGTATATACCGGGTTCAAACTTGTCATCGGTTCCTGGAAAATAACGGAAATCTCATTTCCACGAATCTGGTACATATCATTGATTGTACACTCCGCAAGATTTCTTCCCTTGAAAGTAATTGTACCGCTGTCGATATATCCGTTTCCATCCAAAAGTTTTAAGATACTCATTGCCGATACACTCTTTCCACTTCCGGATTCTCCTACGATCCCCAATGTTTTCCCAGGCTCTACTCGATAGGAAACACCGTTGACCGCTTTTACAATTCCTTTTTTTGTCTTAAAAAATGTATGTAGATCATCTACTTCCAATAAATATGCCATCGTTATTCCTACCTTTCATTTGCTTTCGGGTCAACTGCTCTACGAAGTCCGTCACCAAACAAGTTGATACTTACAGTACAAAGTCCTAATACAACTGACGGGAATACCCATCTCCACCAGTACTGTGAGATAACTTCTGAAGAACGACAGTTGTTCAGCATATTTCCCCATGAAGGAATTGGCTCTGCAACACCGAATCCTAAGAAGGATAATCCGGATTCTGTCAGCATACAGGTTGCAAATGAGATTGTTGCCTGTACGATAATGATCGTCATTACGTTCGGTACGATATGACGGAAAATAATATTCTTTTCTCTTACACCCAGTGCTTTTGCAGCGACAACGAATTCTTTGTTACGTTCTGCAAGCACCTGTGCACGGACAAGACCTGCGATACCGGTCCATCCGAGGAAACCGAGATCAACATGATCATGATGATTCTTCCGACATCAGATACTTTATTTCCGATCAAAGCTGAAAGAATCAGTGCCAGCGGGATAAACGGAAGGGATCCGACAACCTCTGCCAGACGCATAAGAAGGATATCCACAGTTCCACCGTAGTATCCGGAAATACCCCCTACTAAGATACCGATCGCGAACTGGATGATAACAGCGATGAATCCGACTGTCATAGTCATCTGTCCACCCTTTAAGATACGGTAGAATACGTTTCTTCCAAGATTATCTGTTCCAAGTAAGTAACCTTTCAGTCCCCATGTCACAACAGAGCCGTCTTCTTTGATAATACAGTTCTGATAATAGCCGGAAGCTAATTTTGCAATATTGGTTGCCTTAGCAGGAACCTTTGCCTGATTATTTTCATTTCCGCCCCAGGCTACTGCGTTTCCATCTTCTGTCACAACAACAAGATGGTTACGTCCACCTGAAATATCCACTGCTTTGCCCTGCACTTCTTCCGGTACGGAGAAAATATGGTCGTGATTGTTTCCCCAGACTTTTACAGTACCATCTTTTAATACAGCTGCTGCTGCTTTATCTGTTAAAGCGATTTTTCTACTTTCCCTGAATCTCTTCCGGTACATTATCTAAAGCAGTTTCTTTCTTTGCAAGCGAGATGACTTTTCCATCCTTTGTAAGAGCAATGGCTGTCTGAATATTTGCTTTTACTTCTTTGACTTTTCGTCTTTACATTAGCTGTAGAAATATCAACTGCACTTGTATTTCCCCATGAAACAGCTTTTCCGTCTTCTGTTACAACAACGGATACCTGATATCCTGCTTCAATGTCAGCAATCTTTTTGCCTTTCAGTTCCGGCGGAATCACATTAAGACCCATTCGGTTGAAGCCCCAGGTGTATAAGTTACCTTTATCGTTGATTGCCAGCACGTGGTCCTGACCAACTGCGATATCAACAACTTTTCCCATATCAGCCGGAATTTTTTCAGGTTTTTCGTTAACTGTCCCCACTCATAAACGTAACCGTCTTTGTCTACTCCTACACCATATGTCGGACCAAATTCAATCACTTCGGCATTGTCTTTTAAATCTGACGGAACCGAAAGGAATGAAAATCCCGGTGCGATATTTTTCTGTGTTGGATCCTGATAGTTTAAATCCTGGTGAAACCAGATCGGAAGGATGAAGCACATTGCAAAAATTGATACAAATACGATCAATCCTCCCATAGCCAGTTTGTTCTCCAGCAGATTTTTTATAATCGTACGAAAAGGACTTTGCATCTGTTCTTCTTCAAGAACGGAACGCTGCTCTTTTTCTTTCTTCTTTCCAAATAACATTTGTCTTCCTCCTAATCGAGTTTAATTCTTGGATCAACGATACAGTAACATAAGTCTGTGATCAGGTTTGCAGCAAGTCCTAACAAAATGTAAAACATCTGCATGGACAGTGCGACTGTATAGTCATGCTGGTTCAAGGAATCGATCAGAAGTTTTCCGACACCTTTCCATGAGAACAGAGTCTCAATGATAACCGCTCCACCAAAGATACCTACGATAGAGCCTACGATCCAGCCTGTGATCGGGATCATCGCGTTACGGAACGCATGTCTGTAAATAACAGTTTTTTCTTTCAGACCTTTGGCACGGGCTGTTCTTACATAATCCATAGATAATGCATCAAGAAGAGCTCCTCTGACATAACGGATCAGCCCACCGATACCTGTCAGACATACAATAATAGGAAGTGCCATATGATATAAATAATCTAAGAATGCACGGAAGCCTGTAAAATTTGCACCCGTTGTGACCATTCCACTGATTGGAAAGATCGGAATTTTAATTGCAAACAGGTAGATAAAGATCAGCGCCGAAATAAATGAAGGAATACTGATACCGATCATAGTTGCTACCTGGAGTGATGTATCAAACACCGTGTCTTTTTTTACCGCACATTTGATTCCCAGCGGAATTCCAATTGCGAAAAGGAAAATATAATATACAACGTTCAGGGCGATTGTATTTTTCATCGGAGGTCCGATCAGTTCTTTAACCGGAATACGATATACGGTAGAGTAACCGAAATCTCCCTGTAAGATATTTCCCATCCAGCTTAAATACTGAACCGGAATCGGTTTATCAAGTCCGAGACGTACTCTTGCCTGTTGATAAAGCATCTCATACTGTTCCGGTGAAACACTCTGCTTTTGTCCCTCGACCATAAGTCTGGCAGGGTCACCAGGTACCATTTTAAAAATACCAAACAGTAAGATGGAAAGCAGGAAGAATACTATAATAATATAACCAAGTCTTTTCAATATGTATTTTGCCATAATGTAGTTTTCTCCTTCTGGATGAAATAGTTATTCCTGAATTATTCATGACATGTGATTCTGTCCGAACCATTACCATAATTTTGTTTTCGTATAAAGAAAAGATACGGGAAGACAGAACATTTCCCTTTGTTCTGTCCTCCCTGTTTTGTCATGCATATCAAAAGTTAATAGAATTGATCTAATTCTGATGAATCCTTTATGCTTATTCTTCAAAGTATGCATCTAATACCATTGCTCCCCATCCCACATGAGCTCTAGGAACGAAATTCTTAAGCTTCGGATTGAAGAACATATAAGAAACTCCTGATCCCATTGGAAGACTTGGAAGTTTTTTGTTGTATGCCAGCTGGAATTCTCCATATAATTTTCTGAATCCGTCAATGTCTTCAGAATCAACTTTCTGCATCTCTTTACCGATTGCTTTTAATTCCGGATCGGAAATGTAGTTAACATTCCAGCTTCCCATTAAACTCGGATCGTCATCGAAGCAGTTCCAGTAGAAGAGAATTTCCGGAATTCCGATACTACTGTAGAAAATGTTATATTCTGGTTCATCGATACCCTGGCGATTCAAATGGTTGATCATAAGAGCAAAGTCCATAGATGTGTATTTGTATTCCATACCGATCTTTCTGCTTCCGGTGGGATTACTGTGTTGTAAAGTTTTGAGTAGTCATCTTCGCAGCATGCTACTTCAACTTTTAATTTCATCAATTCACCATCTACTTCTTTATAACGGTATTTGTCTGTACCTTCTTTTGTACTCTTCACCTTTTTCGTTCAGTGTCCAACCACCATCGATGAGTTCCTGTTTTGCTTTATCAAGGTCATATGAGTAGTGAATCAGTTCAGATTCAATATCATCTTTGATTGCTGCAAAATCTGTTGTAGCATCTGTTGCATAACAGTCTACCACTGTACCGTATCCGCCTGTTAACTGTTTGTTGATTTCATCACGGTCTACGATATAAGCGATTGCACGTCTTACTTCTTCAAACTGTGTCGGTCCAAAGTCACACATATAACGCATCTCGTTGATACGTGTTCCCGGTACAAGACCATAGTTTGCATCTAATTTTCCTTCTTCTACTTTTGTTAAAGCAGCTTCGATCTTTTCTCCTGTACCTGCTGAGTAGAAGTCGATAGTTCCTTTTTCAAATTCGTCACGGATTGTTTCATCTGCAACCGGTTTTGGAAATAATTGTCTGGATATGTGGTTTTGTTCCATCATATGTTCCAAGGTATTCTTCGTTGATCTCAAGTTCAACAGTTTCTGTTGTAAGGTCAACACTCTTTAATTTGTAAGGTCCACATACAACCGGTGCTTTGTAACGGAATCCTTTATCCGGATCAAGTAAGGTTTCTCTGATGAGATCTTCTGTAAATCCGTCTGTGAGGTATGCTCCGTTTCCATCATCCTTCACGTCGCATCCCGGAGCGATTGCTGCAAGCGGTTCCGGTCCATAGGCAACATTTGCCATCTCATAGTAGTTCGGAAGCTGATCTGCACTGATTGTCATAGAAAATTCGTAATCCCCAAGAAGGTTAACACCTGCGAATTCTTTTGTTGTTCCCTGTACATGATCGTTGTATCCAACTAAAGCCCATCCGTATGTTGCATCACCTTCACAGGCTGCAAATTCCGGAGAAGAATGAAGCAGAAGACTGAATACATAATCTTTTGCTGTGATCGGAGAACCGTCACTCCATTTCAGGTTATCATTGATTTCAAAACGGTATGTCTTGCTTCCGTCATCGTTTTCGATTACTTCGTGATCTTTAACAACAACCGGGTCCCAATCAAGAACATAATCACGATTGTAATCAGCGAGGGCGTAACCACTCATCAGTCCGATAAATCCAGAGTTCGTTGCACTATTTGTCCATCCGCCGTACATATCCGGTGATAAGGTACCTGGTGAGATCGCAACTACAACCTGTCCTCCTACAGGTGCATCTTCCGGCGGTGCACTCTGCATATCTTCGGTTACCTCTACTCCAACCTGTTTGCTTTCACCATCATCCTGATTATTCTGGTTCTTGCTGGAAGCTCCTCCACCGCCACAGGCTGTGACCGAGAATACCATGATACCAGCCAGCATGAGGCTATCATTCTCTTTTTCATTTTGCATTCCTCCATAAATGTAAACTTTGTGTTAAGACAATTATAACATTTTACCAATTAAACATCTATTATCGTTTTCGTTTTTGTGCATTTTTGTGAAATACGACGTATTTTTATTGTATACAAAAAAACAATTCTTTCATGGACGGATTTTACTACATATATTGGCGATATCTGTTTTTCATTCACACACATTCAAATTGTTAACAGTCTACAATTTGTGCATTTTTAACAAATTGTTAATTGTTGACATTTGACTAAAAAACAAAAAAGCAGAACGCTTATTCTGCTTTTTTCATCAATCTTTTTGTTATCGCGATAAGAGTACGACGTTTCAACGTGTTCCGTAAACGCAAACATTTCCACCGGCTGTATCTTTTTACCTGATATCCTTTTTTGTCAGATACTTCAGATCTCTTGCCAGTGTCTCCGGATTGCAGGAAATGTACACGATCTTCTCCGGTCCCATCTTCACTGCAGATGCCATAAATTTTTCATCACTTCCGGCTCTCGGCGGATCCATAAACAGCACATCCATACTATTTCCCTCTGCTGCCATCGCCTCCATAAACTCCCCGGCATCTCCCTGGAAAAATCTCACATTCCGGATCTGATTCTCTTTTGCATTTAATATTGCATCCTTCACGGCATCCTTATTAAGTTCCACACCGACTACTTCTTTTGCATGTCCCGATGCGATCAGACCGATCGTTCCGATTCCGCAATATGCATCGATCACGCTTTCTTTCCCTGTCAGATGTGCAAATTCAATCGCTTTCTGATAAAGGATCTCCGTCTGCACCGGATTTACTTGATAGAAGGACTTTGGTGAAATCCGGAAAGTACACCCGCAGAGTTCATCCCGGATAAATCCTTTCCCATATAACACTTTTTCTCTCTCCCCAAGGATCATACTGGTCTTTCTGTCGTTGATATTAAGGACAACCGTTGTAATCTCCGGATGCTCTTTTCTGAGTGCTTTTACGAAATTATTAGACGATGGAAGGATTGGTGATCCAAGCACCAGAACCACCATAATCTCTCCGCTTTTAAACCCTCTTCTGATCAGCACATGACGGAACAGGCCATATCCTGTATCTTCATCGTAGGTTTTGATCTTAAAAGATTTCAAAAGTCCCCGGATCGTCCGGATGATCTCCTGACTCTTTTTGTCTTCGATCAGACAGTTTTCAACAGGAACGACCCGGTGTGTCTTCGCTTCATAGGTTCCGGATACGATATTTCCCTTTCGGTCTCTGTCGAATACGGCGTGTACTTTATTTCTGTAATAATACGGATTCTCCATTCCGATGATCGGTTCTACTTTTCCGTATTTTGACAACAGAGCGTTCACCATTTTCTGCTTCTTTTTCAGCTGCTCCTTATATGGCACTCCCTGATACTGGCATCCTCCGCATTTTTTTGCCACTTTACAGGCTTCCGGTTCTGTCTGTTTTTTCTTTTCTTCCATTTTTTACCTCTCTTCTTTTTTTATTCTTTTCTCAAAAGAGATCCGGCATATTATCCAGATACAACTCTTCTCTGACCTGGAGATGGTAATATGCTTTTTTTGTATCTGATGTATTCATTCTTATTATAATCCTTTTAATCATTCAGATCCGTCTGGAATCTTGATAAATGTTCATACGGCAGGATCAGTCTCCCCCTGTATAATCCGCATCCGTCATTGATGAGACTATTATTTGCCGCAGCAAACATATTAACTTCCAGATCCTTCAGTTCCAACCCCAGAAGCCGCATTCCTCTTTCGTATGCCTCATCAAAATAAATGCATTCTCCTTCCGGAATAGCTTCTCTTCTTGCCCTGACTCTTTCCTGTTCCTTTCTCGTAGGCCTGGTGATTTGCCGCTCCAATCTCCGCTATATCATCCATCTTCTTTGTCCGCAGTTGTACTTCCATGTAACTTCTCGAACAGTTATCATAAACGTGATGTGGAGTGATTGATAGCTGCCTCCGCTTCCATTGGAAATATAATCCCGATAATAAGGTTTCACCGCCTCATCCATAAAAGGAGATGTACTTTCAAGCACCCCTTTTGCAGGTTCTGCCGTAAATCCTCTTTCCTCCAGAAACCCCGGAAGAACATTCGCGATCCTGTATAAATACTTGATTTCCTCTTCTTCTCGCAGTTTCTCATCCCTGATATGGCATTTTGGAAGAGAAATTACCAGACGGTATGCGATAATATCCCGAAAGCAGCTCAGTTTTTCCCTTAGGTCAGGCACCGGCGGATAGGTATGATGTTTTTCATAATAATCATAAATATATTCTACAATATACCCGTTGAATTTTTCCTCTGCGCGGATCAGGGACTTGATCCTTCCTTTAAAAGTAAAAGCAAGCAGAGGATATTCCTGTACCATGTATTTATAAAAATCCCTGATTTTCTGCGACTGTGCAGTAAGGAAATCATTGTGTTCAAGCAGTTCCCTGAACTGGATCAGGAAATTGGAATGGATGAGATCTATTTCATTGTGATTCTTCTTTGCTTCTTTCTTCAGATCCACTGTATAATTTCTTAAAATCCGAAAAATCGTATCACCTGAATATAAATAGTCATTTAATGTGATCATACGTTCCACCCTTTCTATTTGATTTTCTTATACAGTATAGCAGAATCTGGCTGGATTGGATACCGTTTTGTTAAATAGAAGCAGGGATTGATCTGCTGCATATAATCCAGCAAGGTCAATCCTGCTTTATCATATTTCTAAAATAAAAGCTGAAGCCCCATAGCATGATCCACATATACGCACATGTCTTCAGAATCATCAGTAATCTACTTTTGGTTTTGTTTTACTGAATAGTGTTACCGGAGTGTAGCATCCAAAGGAGATAATGATAGCGGCAATCAAATCAAAAATCAAATATCCGACATCAAATGCTCCTTCGGATCTGCTTACGAAGAACATGCTGCCATCAAGGATACTGCAGCAGAGGTAAGAGCGCTTCGCAAAAACGGAATTCATGTATCCGCCGTCTTTATGGGAAACGATGGCGAAGTGACAAATGCTAAACAGATTTACGGAAAAGAATTTACCAGGATCCGCCAGATTGATCAGCTTTCAAAAGCAGCTGGACGTCTGATTCAAAAAGAGATCCGGGAGTTATATAGTTAGTTACTTGTGGTTTTCCAGCTCCAGAACAACCACTTCACAGCTCCGTAAATTCAATGAATCCTTTTCAGAATCTACCGTTCCATCTATACGGTTCGATAACCATACTTTTTCGATTTCGCTCTTCAGTTTGATTGTTGCAGCATCCTTTCCGAAATTAGCAGCCACAAGAATGCACTTGGATTCATCTTTACGGTAAAATGCCATGACTCCGTCCACATTTTCATATTCCGGAAGAAATTTTCCATAGGTAAATACTTCTTTCAGTTCATCCGATTTACGCAGTGCAACCAGTTTGCGATAATAATTCAAAACTGAATCTGGATCCTGTTCCTGAGCTTCCACATTCACGTCTTTAAATAAAGGATTTACCTTTAACCATGGAGTTTCTTTTGTAAAACCGCCATTTTCCCCGCTCGTCCATTGCATCGGTGTTCTTGCATTGTCACGGCTCATACGGCTGCATACTTCCAAGCTTCCTGATCCGATAATCCCGCTTCACGGGCAGTATGATACTGGTCTTTTGTACTGATATCATCAAATTCCTCCATGCTGTTCCATTTGGCATTTCTCATACCGATTTCCTGCCCCTGGTAAATGAAAGGAATTCCTCTGAGGAGAAGGCTTATGGTACCAAGCATCTTGATTCCGTCCGGTGTCTGAGCATAAGATGGCAAAAATCTGGATGCCCCTCTTGGCTCATCGTGATTTTCAATGATATTCGCCTTAAAGCCATACTTCTGTGTTTCTAATTGTGCCTGAATGATCGCAGCTCTCCATTTCGCAAATTCCAGCTTCGGAGCATCATACCATCCATGTTCTCCATCAGTGAGCGTATGGGCGCTAAAATCAAATATCGTTGAAAAATGACCGGTTTCTCCAATAAATTCCGGTAATTCATCCGGTTTCATGTTAAATACTTCTCCGACTGTAAAGGCATCATACTTTTCAAAAGTTGATTTTTTCAGATCCTCCAACAGCTCCCCTACTCCGTCTACACTTTCAACCATCTTCCAGCAGCTTGCCAGACCATCTTTCCCATCCGGTGCAAAATCAGGAAAGTTCAGATCCTTCTTAATGTTTATGATCGCATCGATTCGAAAACCGGAGAGACCTTTTCCAGCCACCAGTTGATCATTTTGTACAGTTCCTGCCGTAACTTCGGATTTCCCAATTCAGATCCGGCTGTTCCTTTGCAAACATGTGAAAATAATATTTGTCCGTTCCCGGTACCTTTTCCCAACAGCTTCCTCCAAAATAGGAACGGTAATTGCTCGGTGGATTGCCGTTTTTTCCCTTGCGGAAATAAAAATAATCCGCAAACGCTCCATCTGGATCAGCAAGTGCTTTCTGAAACCACTCATGTTTATCGGAGCAATGATTAATAACCAGATCCATAATAATATGCATATCTCGTTTTTTTGCTTCTGCCAGCAGTTCATCAAATTCTTCCATTGTTCCGAATTCTTCTGCAATTGCATAGTAATCCGCAATATCATATCCCTGGTCTACAAATGGTGATTTATAAATAGGTGATAACCAAATAATATCGATTCCTAATTTTTTCAGATAATCCAGTTTAGAAATAATTCCTCTCAGATCTCCGATTCCGTCTCCATTTGTATCCAGAAAACTCTTTGGGTAAATCTGATACGCTACTTTGTCATGCCACCACTTTTTTCCCATTTTTATCAACCTCTTTCATATATAATCATAGTATTTGTTCGCCATTGCGTTATTGCTTTAGCTGTATTATACTGCTATTATAAGATCTTATTCTTGACAAATCTTGCATTATTTTTTCATTATATAACACAATACTGCTATTATGGAGAGGACAAAAAATGAAAACACCACATTCACTTATACCGGAGCAAAAAGAAAATATCAAACATGGAGAAGTTTATTTTCCAATCCAGAAGTATATTACAAAGCTGACAAAAGAAGCACCTGTCATAACAATGCACTGGCACGAGGAAGCAGAGCTTACCCTTATAACAAAAGGTTCCTGTGTCTACCAGATCGATTTAGTTGAATATGAGGCAAGTACCGGGGATATCCTGTTTATTCCTCCCCTGCTGCTGCATTCCATTATCCTGAAAAGCAGTCAGGACTTCTGTTCGGAAACCTATGTATTCCATATGAATCTTTTGGGAGGAAATACTGCAGACATCTGTTCTACCCGCTACCTTACGCCCATGGTAAACCACGAATTATCTTTACCCTGTCTCATTACCGCGGATCATCCTGCATATGATTCTCTTTGCAAGTCTTTTGCACAGCTTGCCTCCCTTTACGATACCCGGATGTTTGGATATGAACTCGCCATAAAATCTTATCTGCTGCAGACACTTTTTCTTCTGCTCCAGTACAGTAGCACAAGATTCTCCACGGAATCAGACTCTTCCGACAAATTAAAAATTGTACTTGATCATATTGATCTGCATTATGCAGAAGCTCTGTCGGTTTCTGAACTTGCAAAGCTATGTTATTTCAGCGAGTATCATTTTATGCGCTTTTTCAAAAAACACATGAATATGACCTGCATTCAGTATATTAACAATATCAGACTGGAAAAAGCGTAGAGTTATTTGAACACGGTAACACCTCCATATTAGAGGTGTCTTTATCTGTTGGCTTTCATAATCTTTCTTATTTTTACAGAGCATTCAAAGCAAAATACCATATGACACCACTGGCTTTTATAAAAAGATTAGAACTGGATTCTGTATAAGCTCATTCCCTGAAGCGATTTTATATTTTCTTTAAATCCTGTTATTTTTTACGATAAATCCGAATCATCAAAGGCGTTTCTACCAAAAGCATGGCAACCCAGCCTGCCAGATAGGAATATGGCAACGCTTCAATTCCAAAGTTCCACAACAAAATCATAGGTGCTGCTGCAATGACTCGGACTGCCATATTGGTAAAACTGCTCATCAGTGTCACCTTCAGGTCTCCGATTCCACGAAAGAATCCTTGAATTGCATTCGTAACGGCCGGAAGAATATACATCACAGCAATCAGATGCAGATAAATGACACCATGTCCTATTACTTCTTCATCTTTTACGAAAAGTGCCATTAGTTCTCCGGCAAATACCTGGCAGATCACCATAACAGCTGCTCCATAAACAATTTCCAGAATCATCCCACAACGAAATCCCTCCCGCATGCGGTCATTTTTTCCGGCTCCCTTATTCTGCGCCATAAGTGCCGTCATGGCATGGGCAATATTCTGTTCCGGTGTAATTGCAAAGTCATCAATCCGATTGACCACCGCAAAAGCTGCAGCCACGGAAACTCCCATAGTATTAACCAGCGCCTGGATCGCAATTTTTCCCATTTGCACGGTGGCCTGCTGCATGGCGGATGCCCATCCGTAAGCAATTGTTTTCTTCAGCAAACGTGAATCGAATACCAGCCATTTCTTACCCAGACGAAGAATCGGTACTTTTTCTGTATATAAATAATACAGAACAGGCAGCACAGTGCCTCACTAAGCACTGTGGAAATGGCGCATCCATTGCTTCCTGCCTTTAGTACAATGACAAAAAACAGATCTCCGAATATATTCAGGACTGCACTGATAATTAAGAAATACAAAGGCGATGCACTGTCTCCCAAAGCCCTTAAGGTACTGGAAAAAAAGTTATACAAAAAGGTGAACATTAGTCCCAGAAAAATAATCCGTAAATACTGCCGCGTCATCTCCATAATCGATGCATCTACTGCAGCAGATGCAGGATCGGTACAGCAAATACCACGCAAAGTAAAGTCAGAAAAAATGAAAAAACTACTCCCGACAACATGGTTGTACTGATCTGCCTGTGCAAAGTCTTATAATCCTTTGCCCCATACTGAATTCCCATGAGGATACTTCCCCCCATACATAATCCATTTAAAACAGTATCATAAGCGTACTGATCGGATTACAGATACCAACTGCCGCCAGCGCTTCTTTCCCCACAAAATGCCCTACGATGATGCTGTCCACCGCATTATAAGTCAGCTGAAACAGATTTCCCAAAACAAGCGGCACAGTGAAATTCACAAGAATCGGCATGATTTTTCCAGTTGTCAGATCTTTTGTCATCTCATTCCTCTCCTTCGGTAAAATTTAAAATTAATTCTCTTCCGTTTTCTTCCTTTTCCTTTCAGAAACCCTTGGCACTGACTGAAGAGTAATAGATGGAATTTTTAAACCCATTATTCCCTTCAGAATCCAGGTAAATGATAACATGACCAGAACCGGAATGGCACAGGTTGTCACAAGCAGCACTGCCACGCCCTCTATAATTCTGTTTAATCCATCCTCAAAAGCAGAGAGTTTTTCTGTAGCGACTTCATCTACCGCATCAATCGCATCATCAACCTTATCCTTCGCATCATTAAGAAATTCACTGAAAGAAAACTTTTTATCTTTCGTTTTTTGTGCTTCATCCTTCTTGTCTGCGTTTGCAGAGGTATCTCCCTCATCTAATAATTCTTCCGTATCTTCCAGTGTAAAATCAGCTTCATAGGACTTTGCATAGGTTTCATTTACCATATTCGTCACCCATGCACTGGTAGGAACCAGTCCCCACAAAAGAACACCCAGAATGATACTCTTGATTCCGATTCTGTAGATAAATTCTTTCCATCCGTTTTTCAAAAAGTTGCCTGCTGCCAGAAGCACGCATCCGATAGGAAATAAGATTTTAAATGCAATATACCCGGTGATAGTCAGTAAATATTTTTCAACAATGATCACTGCATAAACGATCACCATATAGCCTGCGACATCTGCCAACTTATTGGCGATCGGAGTTGCGGCTTCTCCCGGTATTGCTGCAGCACCTGTTGCAAGAGCGGTTGCTGTTCCGGAAAGCCCAAGTGCTTTTTTCTGCAATCCATTCAGCGTTTTGATAACCCAACGGTACGATTCGACAGAAGTTGCCCATTTGGAAACAACAAAAAATGATGCAAGAGCAATCCCAATGCAGATCAGCATCATGATCAGACGATTTCGCATCGGTTGCTTATAGTTTCTAACTGTGATTTCATGCTGTCTGCCATCATAGGTTCTTTCATACTTATTTTCCTTTCATGCTATCTATTCTCGGATAAAGAAAGGATCGGATACAAGCTCCCGATCCTTTCCACCTTTTCAGTTTTCTATTTGTCCAGAACCGCAACCTGAATTGTCTTTACTGCTTCCTCCATACATTTGATGTCCTCGGCACGCAACTTTATATCCAGACACTTTACGGTATCTTCCACACTGGAAGCTTTTCGCATTCCAACCAGAAGACTCATTCGGTCATACTGAGATAATGCCCAGGCTTCTACCAACGTTGCAAAACTGCAATGATATTCCTCACAAAGCGGTTTCCAGATTTCAAAGGCCCTGCGAAGTCCTTCTTTTTTCTCCGGATCTGTCCAAGGTATTCTGGATCGGATATCGGTTTTTGCAAATTCACGTTCCATAAAGGCAGGAGAAGTTAAAAATCCTTCCTCCAACACACCATAGGTCTGAAATACCGTGTTATACTTTTTACACAGATCAAATATTCTCTGCCATGGAAAGGAGAGAGAATACTGAAAAATTCCTGTACAACGGATACTTTCCGCCGGCTTCCTGATATGCAGCTAAATCTGCGGGTTGACTGTTAGAAAGTCCATAGGTGCGGATTTTTCCTTCACGAACCAGATTTTCCAATGCTCCTACAGTTTCTTCCACCGGAAAGCTGCCACAGACATAATGTACGATAACAGAATCCAGATAATCGGTTCCCATTCTGCGCAGAGAGTCTTCCACGTCCTTTTTCACTGCTGATGCGCGGGTGTCATTGTTAACGGTATAACCGTCTCGTTCATAATGAAAATTACCGCCCTCATTTCTCCAGTTCAGAGAGCATTTGGTCTGCAAAACAAAATCATTTCTTCTGCTTCAGTGCCTTACCAAGCAGTTCCTCACTTACTCCTGTACCATATACCGGTGCGGTATCGATGTAATTCACGCCATGTTCATGACAAATATCAAGCAGGCGCTTCGCGTCCTCAACTGTAGAATCTCCGTCTGTCCAGACACTTCCGCCGCCAAGCCCCCAAGTACCTAATGCAACCACAGAAACATCGATGTCCGTGTTGCCAAGCTTTTGAAATTTCATTTTAATTCCTCCGTTTTTCGTTATTCTTTCCTGCTTTTTATGCAGTATCCTAACCGTACAGCGTTCCCCTCACAAGGCTGTCTATATTTAAAAAGACAATTTTGTCACATCTGTGCGTTACTTACTCTACCTATTAGTATATACCACGCTCCGGAATAAGTAAAATAAAATCACTTACCATTCAAAAGCCACATGAATTCATCAAACCGGAATCGATTAATAACCCCAACTGATTATTTCCCAATTCTTTTTATCTTTTGTTTTCACTAAATGCCACTGCCAGTTGGTATATGTAGCATTAGGATTGCCCCCACCATCTCCACCTTTTTCGTCTGTATCAAAGGTTAATAATACTACAATAAGTTCTTGATTATTTTCTTTCCAATCCATTACTTCTTAGTTATAAAATGTGACCCCATGCGTTCACTATTCCAACTGCTGTTCAACCAAAACTTTTCCATTATACAGTGCAAAATAAAAGAGACTTCACTCACCATGAATGAAGCCTCCTCAAAATACAATACTGTGAATGATTCACAGAACATATTTTATCGCAAAGCTTTTAAAAATAGAATAGATTTTACCAAACGACAGTTTTCAAAAAAGCTTGCAAATATGCACGCTCTTGTTGTTGCACTTTTCTTCAGATTGTCTACAAACATCTGATAAGCTTTTTGAACATAAATTCAAACACTGCTTCTTTCGTCGAATCGCAGGGATTCCGCCTCTCTTTTGCACACACAATCCAGCAACTGCATTTCCCAAAACAGCACACTTTTTGATTTCTTCCCATTCCATTTTTTCCAACATTCTTATTCATAGAAAGGAGACTGCATAATACGCCTCCCCAAAATGAATCATCCTGCCCAGTCGTGTCGACCGCATGTATCTGAAATGCTTTG
>ENA-OQCS01000949-OQCS01000949.1-human-gut-metagenome-genome-assembly--contig:-NODE-949-length-15700-cov-4.431837_pt1 | contig 15700 bp, 20 predicted proteins | sample MGYA00242757_ERZ504575 | MGnify/ENA primary metagenome ERZ504575 (study PRJEB26092, sample SAMD00036297) | human gut metagenome | host: Homo sapiens | study: EMG produced TPA metagenomics assembly of...
GACGGGAGAATTGACCCCGGTGCAGTGATAGTTGTGCTTCACACGGTAATTTCCCCTGCCAGCGGTCGTCCCATCAGTTCGCGTATTTCGGCAGTGGATAATCGTGCCCCAGAAGGAACATCAGCTTGGTTACGGCAGATTCCGTTGTGCTGTCATATCCGCAGACAACTCCTGCTGCATCAGTTGGTAACCGGTTTCATAGCGCTCCATTTCAACAGTGCCGGCACTGCATTGGGTGACGTTGACAATGATGATGCCTTGTTCGCAGGCATCATGCAGGCGGCGTAGAAACCATTCCTTTCGGGGAGCGTTGCCGGAACCGTAGGTTTCGAGGACTACGGCCTTCAGTCCTTTAGTGGCAAGTATGGCTGCCACGACATTTTCCTGAATACCTGGAAAAAGCTTCAGTATGGCGATGTTGGTATCAAGCAGATAATGAGGCTCCAGTTCGTGGGGAGTGCCGTGCGTATGAATTTGCACATTATTATATTTAATATGTATACCGGCGGAAGCGAGTACCGGATAATTGAAGGAACGGAAAGCATTGAAGTTCTCCGCGTTCATTTTGGTGGTACGGTTGCCGCGCATCAGGTGGTTTTCGAAGAAGATGCAGACTTCGGGTACGATGGGCTGTCCGTTGGAGTGGCGGTCGGTGGCTATTTCGATGCTGGTCAGCAGGTTTTCCTTGCCGTCTGTGCGGAGCACGCCAATGGGCAGTTGCGAGCCGGTTAGGATGACGGGCTTGTTCAGCCCTTCAAGCATGAAGCTGAGTGCAGAAGCTGTGTAGGCCATGGTGTCTGTGCCATGCAGGATGACGAAGCCTGTATATTGGTTGTAGTTGTTGCTGATGATGCGTACCAGTTGCGCCAGGCATCGGGGTCCATGTCCGAGGAATCCATGGGTGGGTCGAATTGATAAGTGTCGATACGGAACGCAAATCTCTGAAGTTCGGGAACATGTTTTTGCAACTGCTCGAAGTTGAAGCTTTCCAGGGCGCCGGTTTCTGCATTCTCTATCATTCCGATAGTTCCACCGGTGTATATTAGCAAAACGGAAGTGTTTTCTGGGTTCATGCGCACTTTTCTTTCATGTTTTCCATGCAAATATAATGATATATATTGAGAATGATAGCAAAATGTTAGAAAAGAATAAACGGATATACAGAAAAAAGGTATGGAAAGTGTGAAAGTGTAAGCCGTAAGTTGTGCATATTTCTTGCCTTTTTAGAGGCTTTCTGTATTTTTATCGCAAAAAAGTCGCAAAAAGTGATAGATTGAATGTTTTTATTGTTACTTTTGCAACACTTATCATAAATGATAGAAACAAGAGACTATGAACAAGTACTATCAACATACAGTCACATCCATGTGGACCATGACCCTTAGGGGTTAGGGATAGTATTTTGTGTTTCTATGTGTTACACCATTTTCAAGCAGTTTTTCCATTTAATTAAAGTCAATGCAAGCCGTAGCAGCTTGTTTCCGACACATTGTATCAACCATCTCAACAATATAAAGAGAAATGAAAGTAATGAAATTCGGCGGAACGTCCGTAGGTTCCGTGAACAGTATTTTGAGCGTCAAGAGAATTGTAGAAGCAGTCGATGAACCGGTTATCGTGGTGGTGTCCGCATTGGGCGGCATCACGGACAAGTTGATAAACACCTCTAGAATGGCGCAGCCGGTGATGCTTCTTACGAGAATGAGTTCCGGGAGATTGTCTATCGTCATGTGGAAATGATTAAGGAAGTGATTCCGGCAGGCGAGGCGCAGGTTGCCTTGCAACGCCAGATTGGTGAGTTGCTCAACGAGCTGAAGGACATCTTTCAGGGCATTTATCTGATAAAGGACCTTTCGCAGAAGACGTCCGATACGATTGTGAGCTATGGCGAACGTCTTTCATCTATCATCGTTGCCCAGTTGACGGGAGCGGAGTGGTTTGACTCACGCAAGTTTATCAAGACGGAAAAGAAGCATTCCAAGCATGTGCTGGATACGGAGCTGACAAATTCGTTGGTGCGCGAGACATTCAGCAGCCTGCCCAAACGCGTATTGGTTCCGGGTTTTATCTCCACAGACAAAATGACGGGAGAGGTAACGAACCTGGGTAGAGGTGGCTCTGACTATACGGCGGCAATCATTGCTGCTGCACTGGATGCCGACAGTCTGGAAATCTGGACGGATGTAGACGGATTCATGACAGCTGACCCGCGTGTGATTTCCAGGGCATACACTATCAATGAATTGAGTTATGTGGAAGCTACGGAGCTTTGTAACTTCGGTGCGAAAGTGGTCTATCCGCCTACAATCTATCCGGTTTGCCACAAGAATATCCCCATTCTGGTGAAGAATACCTTCAATCCGGAGGGTGTGGGAACTGTCATCAAGCGAGAGGTTTCCGACCCGCAAAGCAAGGCCATCAAGGGTATTTCATCCATCAATGATACGAGCCTAATTACAGTGCAAGGCCTTGGTATGGTAGGTGTCATCGGTGTGAACTACCGTATCTTCAAGGCGCTGGCAAAGAATGGCATCAGTGTGTTCCTTGTGTCCCAGGCTTCTTCGGAGAATTCAACGTCTATCGGTGTGCGCAATGCGGATGCTGATCTGGCTTGCGAGGTGCTGAACGAGGAGTTTGCCAAAGAAATAGAGATGGGAGAAATTTCTCCTATTCAGGCAGAAAAGAACCTGGCTACCGTGGCCATCGTAGGCGAGAACATGAAGCATACGCCGGGTATTGCCGGAAAGCTGTTCGGTACGTTGGGGCGTAACGGTATCAATGTGATTGCTTGTGCGCAGGGTGCTTCGGAAACCAACATCTCGTTTGTAGTGGACAGCAAATCATTGCGCAAATCGCTGAATGTCATCCATGATTCTTTCTTCTTGTCGGAATATCAGGTACTGAATCTTTTTATCTGCGGCATAGGAACCGTAGGCGGCAGCTTGATAGAGCAAATTCACAGCCAGCGCCAGAAGCTGATGCAGGAGAACGGCCTGCAGCTGAATGTAGTGGGCATTGCCGATGCAAACAAAGCCATGTTCAGCCGCGAAGGTTTCGATTTGGGACGTTTTCGTGAAGAACTGCAGGAGAAGGGAAAGGACAGCTCTCTGGAAACGCTGCGTAATGAGATTATCGGTATGAACATCTTTAACTCTGTCTTTGTGGACTGTACGGCAAGTGCAGGCGTGGCTTCCCTTTACAAGGACTTGCTGCTGCACAATGTTTCGGTAGTGGCTGCTAACAAGATTGCTGCTTCTTCCGAATACGAGAACTACCGTGAACTGAAACAGATTGCCCGCCAACGCGGTGTGAAGTACTTGTTTGAAACCAATGTAGGCGCCGGACTCCCCATCATCAATACCATTAACGACCTTATCCATAGCGGTGATAAGATATTGAAGATTGAAGCCGTGCTGAGCGGTACGTTGAACTATATCTTCAATAAAATCAGTGCCGACATTCCTTTCAGCAAGACCATTAAGATGGCGCAGGAGGAACGTTACTCCGAGCCCGATCCGCGTATCGACCTCAGCGGAAAGGATGTTATCCGCAAACTGGTGATTCTGGCACGCGAGGCCGGTTACTGTTTGGAACAGAGCGATGTTGAGAAGAACCTCTTTGTGCCCGATGACTTCTTTGAAGGCTCCCTGGATGACTTCTGGAAGAAAGTGCCGAGCCTCGATGCCGATTTCGAAGCCCGCCGCAAGGTGTTGGAAGCCGAGAACAAGCATTGGCGTTTCGTAGCCAAACTGGAAAATGGCAAAGCATCTGTCGGTTTGCAGGAAGTCGGCGCCAACCATCCGTTCTACGGGCTGGAAGGCAGCAATAACATCATCCTGCTGACCACGGCACGTTATAAGGAATATCCGATGATGATACAAGGCTACGGAGCCGGTGCGGGTGTAACGGCTGCGGGGGTATTTGCGGATATTATGAGCATTGCAAACGTTTAATCCAAATCGTAATATAGAAAGATGAAACACATCATTATATTGGGTGATGGTATGGCCGACTGGCCCGTGAAGGCTCTGGGAGGCAAAACCTTGCTGCAGGCGGCTGCAACTCCCTATATGGACAAGCTGGCACGCATGGGACGTGTGGGAAGGCTGGTGACGGTGGCCGAGGGATTTCATCCCGGCAGTGAGGTGGCGAATATGTCCGTTCTGGCTATAACCTGCCGAAGGTGTACGAAGGCCGCGGTCCATTGGAGGCGGCGAGTATCGGTGTGGACTTGCAGCCGGGTGAGATGGCGATGCGCTGCAACATTATCTGCATCGAGGGAGACAATATCAAGAATCATTCTGCCGGGCACATTACTACAGAGGAAGCGGATGTGTTGGTAAAATACCTTCAGGAGCATTTGGGTGATGACCGCGTGCATTTCCATACGGGCGTGCAATACCGCCATCTGCTGGTAATAAAAGGAGGGGACAAGCGCATTGACTGTACGCCGCCCCACGATGTCCCTTTGAGCCTTTCCGTCCGTTGATGGTGAAGCCGATGGAGGGTACGGAGAATATTTCGCTCCCCGAAGGCGGTGCAGAGCTTACTCCGAAGCAGACTGCCGATTTGATTAATGATTTGATTCTCCGTTCGCAAGTGTTGCTGGAAAACCATCCGGTCAACATGAAGCGGAAGGCCGAGGGTAAGGACCCTGCCAATAGCATCTGGCCGTGGAGTCCCGGTTATCGTCCGCAGATGGAGCGCCTTTCAGACAAGTTCCCGCAGGTGAAGCGTGGTGCTGTGATTTCTGCCGTGGATTTGATTAACGGCATCGGCTACTATGCCGGATTGCGGCGCATCACCGTAGAAGGTGCGACGGGGCTTTATGATACCAACTATGAGAATAAGGTGGCTGCCGCCCTTGATGCATTGCGGACGGATGATTTTGTCTACCTGCATATCGAGGCCAGTGATGAGGCCGGTCACGAAGGAAATGTCCCCTTGAAGATTATGACGATTGAGAATCTGGACAGCCGTGCCGTAGGTCCTATCTACGAGGCTGTGAAGGATTGGGAGGAACCCGTTGCTATCTCCGTATTGCCCGACCATCCCACTCCCTGCGAACTCCGTACGCATACGGCCGAACCTATCCCGTTCCTCATTTGGCATCCGGGTATCGAGGCTGACGAAGTACGGACATTTGATGAAGTGGCAGCCTGCGAAGGCAGTTACGGACTGATGAAAGAAGACGAGTTTATTAATGAATTTATGAGTTCCACCACAGAGTAACACAGAGTTTCACGGGGTTTTATTTATAGAGAATTCTGTGAGACTCTGTGGTGAATAAAAAAATACCGCAATGAAATATTATAGCACCAACAAACAAGCCCCCGAAGCCACTCTTGAAGAGGCCGTGGTAAAGGGGCTTGCCGCAGACAAGGGGCTTTTCATGCCCTTTACAATCAAAACTCTGCCACAAGAGTTTTACGATAGCATCGATACACTCAGCTTTCAGGAGATAGCCTATCGCGTGGCAGATGCTTTCTTTGGCGAGGATGTTTCTGCCGATACGCTGAAACAGATTGTTTATGACACACTCAGTTTCGATGTCCCTCTGGTCCGGGTGACGGAGAATATTTATTCGCTTGAGCTGTTCCATGGTCCGACGCTTGCCTTTAAGGATGTGGGCGGTCGCTTCATGGCGCGTTTGCTGGGATACTTTATCAAGAAAGAGGGCAAGAAGCAAGTCAATGTTCTCGTTGCTACTTCCGGTGATACGGGGAGTGCTGTTGCCAATGGTTTCCTCGGTGTGGAAGGCATACACGTCTATGTGCTCTACCGAAGGGAAAAGTCAGTGAAATCCAGGAGAAACAGTTTACTACCTTAGGGCAGAATATCACGGCCATTGAGGTCGATGGCACGTTCGACGATTGCCAGGCTCTGGTTAAATCCGCTTTTATGGACGGGGAACTCAACGAGCACCTGCAACTGACCAGCGCCAATTCCATCAACGTGGCGCGTTTCTTGCCGCAGGCATTCTATTACTTTTATGCCTATGCTCAACTGAAGCGTGCCGGTAAGGGAGACAATGCCGTCATTTGTGTACCAGTGGTAACTTCGGCAATATCACTGCCGGCCTCTTCGGCAAGCGTATGGGACTACCCGTGGAACGCTTTATCGCTTCCAACAACCGCAATGATATCTTCTTCCAATATTTGCAGACGGGTGTTTATACACCGCGTCCCAGTATCGCTACCATTGCTAACGCGATGGATGTGGGCGACCCGAGCAACTTTGCCCGCGTACTCGACCTTTACGGAGGCAGCCATGCCGCCATCTCTGCCGAAATCAGCGGTGCCACTTATACCGACGAGCAGATTGCCGAAACCATGCGGGAAGTGTGGAAGAAGGACCATTACCTGCTCGACCCGCACGGAGCCTGCGGCTTCCGGGCCCTGGCCGAAGGACTGAAACCCGGCGAAACGGGCGTATTCTTGGAAACGGCCCATCCGGCGAAGTTCAAGGATACAGTGGAGAAGATTATCGGTGAAGCCGTAGAAATACCTGCCAAGCTTCAGGCCTTTATGCGCGGCGAGAAGAAGAGCCTGCCAATGTCGAAGGACTTTGCGGACTTCAAGCAATATCTGATGCATGTATAAAGAATGGGACGTCAGTAAAGAAAAACACCGGATTGCTTGACATTGCCTTTCGGATGTTGTATCTTTGTAACTGCAATCTTAGTTCAGATTCAATTTTAAATTAGCATAAAAGGAGAGGCGTCGCTTCTCCTTTTTTTGTTGTGTTCTTCCGTCACTTCATTAGCCAAAGCTTAGGGTTTACTCTCCTAAACCAGTGTTTTGCAGATTTAATCCTCCACTTCAGCAAGCGGAATGGTGGGCATTTGCTTGGAAAATTCCGGCGGTTTTGACGAAAAGTCCGGATGTTTCGGATGAAAAGCTCCGAGCTTTCGGATGATATATTCAGCGCTGACAGATGGTGTGTCGAGGATAAACGGATGATATGTTCGGGACGGATACATGGTTTGTTCCGGCTATATGAACGGACGATCATGCGTCTGTTCCGTTAATCTTCCATAAATCTGCTCTTGACAAGATTGGCTGCTTTATTCTGTATCGGGTTCTTCCCGGATGATGTTTATCATGCTGCCCAACTTATGATGGTTGTTCCATAGCACAAGCACTTCAATCTTCCGGAGACTGTGCCGGTAAAGAAGCGTATAGTCGGGATGCGGAATGATGTACCGTATGTTCTCTGCTTCGGTGGGCTGTCCGATAAACGGATTCAGCGTGACACGGTACAATGCATTTTGGAACAAGGTGTACAGAGTCCCGCCACACCGTTTGTTGCCATCTCTTTCTTGCGAGGAAATCAGCAGGTCCTTCAGAGCTTCTTTGGCAAGTGGCGACCAGATTATTTGTTTAGCCATGCTTCCACCTCCTTACTGATTGTGACATCCTCTTGTCCTTCTCCCTCATCCAGTTGCCGGCAGGCTTTCTTAAGGTCATGGCGTAGCCGGGTGGAGAATGCGAGGACTTGCTTTGTTTGCTGGGACGATTGCTCTTCTTTAACTTTTGCCATAACGTTATCTCCTTTTTCCTTAAAACATTTCAAAGTAATGAATTGTTTGAGGGGAAATACGAAGCTGATGAAAGATAAGAAACTGGAAGCCAATCTCAGTATGGTTGCATCGCGCGTCATGGCGGGGTTGAATATGAATGGATTGAAATTTCTGCTCCCTTTGTGGCTGGGTGCATTGACAGGTGTCACGGTGCGTTGTGTCTTTGCTGCCGTGGCATTTTGGATAACAAGCTGGTTTGTAAAGGAGGCACCGGTCACAAGGCGGCAGCGGATAGGGCTGTTCTGTCTGGGAGCTTTCGGACTCTACGGGTTCATGTTCTGCTATCTGCTGGGCATCAGTAAGACGACTCCGGTTTCCAGTGCCATCTTCAACTCCATGCAGCCCATTTGGGTCTTTCTGATATCTGTCTTTTTCCTGCACGAAAAGGCTACGCTGATGAAGATAATCGGCATAGCGCTGGGTTTTGGCGGTGCGTTGTTGTGTATCCTTACGCAAGGCAGTGATGACCTGGCGCACGATGCGTTTACGGGCAACATGCTCTGTATGGTGAGCTCGCTGGTCTTTGCCGTTTACCTGATTGTGAGCAAGAAACTGCTGGAAGAGGTCGGGGTAGTGACGATGATGAAGTACATCTTTGGCGGTGCGGCAGTAACGGGATTGATTGTGTCGTCCATTATAGGCTGGGATGCACTTGCTTACGGATGCCTTGCATGGGGAGTGGCACTGGGTGCCGTGGGCGGTGCTGGCGTTTGTGCTGGTTTTCCCTACTTACCTCAGTTACTTTCTGGTTCCGGTGGGCTTGAAGTATCTCAAGACGACGGTTGTAGCCATGTACAGCTATCTGATACTGGTGGTGACTACCGTTGTTTCCCTCACCTTGGGGCAAGACCGTTTCAGTTGGACGCAAGCCGCTGCCATTGCCATGATTTGTATCAGCGTGTACTTTGTTGAAGTGGCGGAAGCGAAGAAGTAGTGACGAATACCAGGTATTCCCCTTCCGCCTCGATGGTGAATTCTGTACTGGTGCATTCGTTGAGTGTGCCTTGCCACCAGTTGGTGAAATCGCTGAGGGGATAGACCAGTCCTTTGCCATGCAGACCGTGTGCAGTGAAGTTGATGATGGATACTTGCTGTCCGGGATGGCTTGGGAAGGTGCGGGTACTCCGGCAGGGGATGAAGATGCCGTAATCGGTATAGGTACGTACATCGGCTCCGGCACGGAGATAGTCGATGAGCAGGCTGATATTTCCCAGTGTATGGTCTTCACGTTTGCCCGTGGCACCGATGATGGCGATACGGCGTTTGCCTTTCGCCAGCAGGAAGTTGACGGCTTTAGTCTGGTCGTTGGTCTCCTGGTCGCTGATACGGTGTAGGATATGTCCGAACTTCCGGCGGTTTTCATCACTGAGGGAGTCACCGTCGCCGATGATTACGTCGGGAGTATGGCCCCGGCGGATGTATTCGTCCGCTCCGCCGTCGCAACAAACCACGTAAGGCGCTTCCGCCAATATCTTTAAAGGTAGGGGACTTGCAGGATATTCCCCATTCGCCAAAACTACGGCATCAATAGTTAATAATTGCTCGTTGCTCGTTGATAGTTCGTCTTTCATGTCTTTCTTAATCCCTAATCTCTAATCCTTCATCCTTGTTCATCATTTTCCTCCATTTGAAGTAGCCAAAGATAGCTATAATTGTGTAAAGGGCATATAGTCCGGCTGTAAAATCAAGTCCTTTGTAGATGTACAGTCCGGCGCTAACGGCATCTACCGCAATCCATGCCCACCATTGCTCTACATATTTCCGTGCCAGCATCCACATGCCGGCTATGCTCAGTGCGGTGGTGAAGGAGTCCAGCCAGGGCACATTGCTGTCCGTGAAGTTTATCAATATCCAGGCAATGCCAAGCAGAGCGGCGATGAATACGGCGGTAAGCGGCAGCAAGTAGCGCGCCGGCATATGGGTGATAGGAAGTTCCAGTTTTTGTTCTTCTGTTCTTGTGTCCTCTCCTTTCTGTCCTGCACCTTTCCGCCGCAAGATAGTCCGGCGCAGAAATGCTCCGTACTTCCACATCATCCAGCCGTAGATGGCAGCACCCAGATAATAGATGTTGATGCCGAAGTCTGCATACAGCCCCGCATCATAGTAGACAAAAATATAGACGGCAGGCATAATGATGCCCGCTATCCAAAGATAAATGCTTGCCCGGTACTCCAACCAGAGATAGAGAATCCCGACCACAGTGCCTATAATCTCAAGAGTATGTTCCATCAGAAATTGATTGCTATATGTCCCAATACATTCGTTCCCGCCTGGGCAGCGTAGCCGGCATAGTTGTAACGGACTTTTCCTCCGTTGTCGTCGTGATAGTATCCGCTGCCTGCGTATCCGTTGTTTTCGTATTCTTCATTGAACAGATTGTAGATGGTGCACCCTACGGTTACCGACTTTACTTTAGGCAACTTGAAGGTATAGGACAGATTCAGGTTGCTTACGAAATAAGCATCTAGTGTGCACTCCTCTTGCTTGGCGTTACTCATGTATTGCTTGCTGATATATTGTGACTGTAACGAGGCCTCGAATCCCTTGAACGTATAGCCGAAGCGGTTGTTCAGTATGAAGTCGGGAGAGAATGCGATGGGGGTATCCCCGTGTTTGATGACCCATGCTTCCGACCCAGCCTCCTCGTTTTCAAAAAGTGTCTCGGTAAAGTTCTGCACACGGTTCTTGCTGAGTGTGGCATTGATGTCCCATTGCAAGCCGCAGTCCAGTTTGATGCCAGCCATCAGTTCAATACCCGTACGGTAGCTGTCGGGCACGTTGCTGGCCATGGCTTCGCCTATCTCGTTCAGCTCTCCCGTCAGTACCAGCTGGTCTTTATAGTCCATATAGTAGAAGTTGGCACCCGCATGGAGCCATGAGTTGGCGAAGGTATATCCCAGTTCGTAGTCGAACAAACGCTCAGCCTTGGGATGTTCGGTGAAGTAGCCGTCGGTGTAGTTGTTGCGCGTAGGTTCTTTATGGGCTACGCTGAACGAACCGTATAAGCGGTGGTTGCGGTCGATTTGCCAGGACAGTCCGGCTTTCGGGTTGAAGAAGTCGAAGTCTTCGTCAATGTCCAATTTTTGCATTCCCGGAGTGGCGGCAGTCCAGTTGTACTTGTCGTTCAGTCCGTTTATCTTGTAGTTGATGTGGCGGTATTGCAGGTCGAGGTAGGCGCTGAGGCCGCTTACCAGTTCATAATTGACTTTCAGATAAATATTTCCGTCATTCTTTGTGGCGTTGTTGCGGTAGTAGTCGTGGTCGGGGTTCAGTTCGCCGATATAGTTCTTTACCCAAAGCACTTTTCCGAAGTGGTCGCCGTCATAGCGGTTCAGTGCACCGCCTAGCGAGGCATGCAGACGGTCGGCTTTGTAGCTTACGGAGAAGATTCCACCGCCAAACCAGTTGTCCATTGCCTTCTTGCGGATAAGGTCGCTTACTTCTACCTTGCCGCCATTGTATTCGAAAGGCGACATACCGTACTCTGTCAACGAGCGTTCACCTTTATATTCTTGATAGTATCCGTCGCCTTTGGTGTAGTGCAGGCCGATATTTAGGTTCCATTGCGAGGTGAAATTGTGGTTGAATAGCAGCTGGTAATTCTTTTGCGTATAGTTGTCGGTCTGGTCGTCATAGAAATGCAGTGCACCTCCTTCGTCCGTGAGGTAATGCTTCTCGCCGTTGTCATCTTTATAATATTCTTTGTTGTATACATGGCCGTCCCGGTCGGTGGCGTACATGAATCCGCAGGAATTATAACGCCGTCCGTAACGTTCCATCTCCTCCTTGCTGGCATAGTTCATGCATGGTAAGTGCGCTCTTGCCGGCAAAGGTTATCAGCTTGATAGAAGTGTTGTCATTGTAGTACCCTCTTGCAGGTAATAGGAGTTCAGTCCCACAGACGCCCGGTCTATATATCCGTCTGTACTGATGTTGGAGAGCCGCGCGTCGAACGACCAATGATTGTTGATGAGTCCCGTTCCCACTTTCACCGTCTCCTTGTGCGTATGGAAGGAGCCGTAGGAACCGTTGAATTCTGCATAGGGTTTCATGGAGAAATCACCCGTCTGCATGTTGATGCTGGCACCGAAAGCTCCTGCACCGTTCGTTGAGGTACCAGCTCCGCGTTGCACCTGCATGTCCTTGACGGAGGAGGCGAAATCCGGCAGGTTGACCCAGAATACCGTGTGGCTCTCCGCATCGTTGATGGGAATACCGTTAGCGGTGACGTTGATGCGTGTGCCATCTGTTCCGCGGACTCTCAGCGTGGTGTAACCCACTCCGGCACCGGCATCGCTGGTAGTAATGGCGGAGGGTGTCATACTCAACAGATACGGTAGGTCTTGTCCGAAATTCTGTTTTTTCAGTTGTTCTTTGCCTATATTGGTGAATGCCACCGGTGTGCTGTTTGTGGCACGTGTGGAGATGACTTCCACTTCCTGCAGGTTTATCACCCGCAGACTGTCTTGCTCTTGTGTCTGCGCACAGACACCCAGTGCTGCCATAAGGAGGCAGGTCGCCATTGCATGTCTCTTCATTTGCAATTGTTTCGTTTAGATGAATACAGAAAAGGGGAACTTTTCTTCTTTTCCCTCCGCCGGCATTACCCGGATCAGGTTAATGGGTATGATCTCAGCCCGTCGTATTAGGGCACCCCTTAGTTGAAATCGGGAGCAAAGGTAGGAGTTTTCGTCGAAAGTGGCAAGTTAAGTGAACGAAAGTCAGAGTTATTTGTTAATTTTGCAGCATTAATTTTAAAAAAGAGTATAGTTATGTTATCATCTTTATTCATGGTAGCCTTTGCTGCCCAAGTTGCTGACGACGGTTTCAGCAAACTGCAGATATTCCTTCAGCAATTGATAGATTGGGCGTAAGTGCCGGTGGACGTATTATCGGAGCCATTATCATCTTTGTGGTAGGACGGTTCCTTATTTCCCTTCTTCGGAAAATGCTGGCGAGGTTATTGGCAAAAAGACATGTGGATGCCAGTATCCAGAGCTTCGTGAAAAGTTTAGTCAATATCTTGCTGACCATTCTGCTGATTATTGCCGTTATCGGCAAATTGGGAGTGGAAACCACTTCTTTTGCAGCTTTGTTGGCATCTGCCGGTGTGGCTATCGGTATGGCACTTTCCGGAAACTTGCAGAATTTTGCGGGTGGACTGATTGTCTTGCTGTTCCGTCCTTTCAAGGTAGGTGACTGGATTGAAAGCCAGGGAGTGTCCGGCACAGTACGCGAAATCCAAATCTTCCATACGATTCTGACCACAGCCGACAATAAGGTAATCTATATCCTAACGGTGCGTTGAGCAGTGGTACAGTGACTAATTACAGCCGTGAGGATACGCGTCGTGTAGATTGGGTGATCGGTGTAGAATATGGTGAGAATTATGACAAGGTAGAGAGCACCGTGCGTCGTATCATCTCCGAAGACAGCCGTATCTTGAATACTCCCGAGCCGTTTGTGGCTCTTCATGCCTTGGATGCCAGCAGCGTGAATGTAGTTATCCGTGTTTGGGTAAAGAGTGGAGATTACTGGGGCGTTTATTTTGATATGAACAAGAAGATTTACTCCGTATTCAATGAGGAAGGTATCGACTTCCCATTCCCGCAGTTGACGGTGCATCAGGCGAAAGACTGAGTGGGCTACAAGTTTCAATTTACTGGCTATCAGCTACTATAAGTACGGTACAAGTGTACTGCATTATCATACTGCAGGACACTTGTAGCCCGTAACTTAATAGTAGTCGGTAACTCCGTAATTTATTTATAACTTAATTCTGCCTCTATTTCTTCGCAGACATCTTGCTCCAGGTTGAGCAGCTGATTGATTTCTTTTCGTTTTTCCAAATCCGTGAAATAGCTCTCCACTACTGCATAGATGTTGAAGCCGGTTGTGGAACCCGCAGCCAAATCCAATGACTCAACCATTTTCTCTACTGCTTGATGAATGCGTTTCTTACTGATAAAATGCAGTTCATTACTATGAATTAAGCTCTTTTCCATGATATTTTCTGTTTTAGTTATTGTAGTTATAACATTCTATCAAGCAAGTAAGTTCATGTAGATTGAACAGATTTGACAGTCGGTCGAATGATATTTTTTATATATTTGCAAAAAATATAAACGCGGCAATGAAAGAACTGTTTATAAAAATACTCCGTTTTCTGATGTTTGTACTGGTCGTAGCTTTGGGCTGCATCGGATATAACATCTATGAAGATACGTTGGCTGCTGTGTGGATACCCGTAGGGTAGGACTTGTGGTGGCAGTCGTTACACTTCCTCTATATAAAAAATGGATATGGCTGACAACGATGGAGCAAAAGGCAGTGAATATATTGTGCCATGTGGTGTGCGTGGGTGTCATCAGTTGTTCGCTTTTTCTGGTAGGGAATTATCGGATGGCGGCTCCTGCTTCGACAAAGGAGGTGACGGTTACCGTACTTGAGAAGCTGATAAAAGAACATGAAAAGAGACGTAAAGTAGGCAAGCATCGTTATGTGTCGGACGGAGTACGTAAGGAATATTACTTAAAGGTGGCTTTCGAGGATGGAGCGATAGAGACCTTGCATGTTTCCACAGCCACATACAACAAAGCACGAAAAGGCAAACCGAAAGTCCTGACTTTGCAGAAAGGAGGTTTCGGATTGCCGGTGATAACGAAGGGGCTATAGTTTTCATCCCCCCATGCAAGACATCAGATGAGGAACTGAATGCTCTTCTTAAAGATTTCTGCGTACAAAATGTCCGTCAATCCAAATGGTGGCATGGTGTCCTTTGAATTTCAGTAATACATAATTGGGAGCTGCCGGGCCTTTATCTCCACCTTACCGGTGAGCACTACGCTGTTTCCTTCTTCCTGAAAGCACAAACCTGCTTTCGGATTGGCTGCACCTTTGTTTTAAGACTGTCTTTGCCGGTTGCCAACCATACGGTGGTGGCCCCTTCCGACTTGATATTGCTCATTGGAACGGGGCTGGGATGATATTCTTTATAGGTTGTAAAGATACAGATAACTGATAGGGAAATCCCTATGTATAAATAGAGAGAATCACGGAAAAGGAGGTTTTTATCATACTACATTTGCTGTATGGATAAATACTAAAACTTTCTATTATGAAAAAGATGTCAGTTGTTTTAGGCTTGTTACTCGCTGTCTTGGTGATGGGCTGTGGCATTTATGAAAGCTACGGGTTTGATTATAAGCAGTTGAGCAGCATTGAACGTGGTATGAGCTTTAAAGAGGTGTGTACCATTTTAGGAGAGCCTGCATTTAGAGATTTGAATAAGGAGGGAGAGGCTTGGACATTCCGCGCTTATACTCCTGCGGGGTGGTCGGCTGTCAAGGTGTGGTTCAAAGACGGAAAAGTGGACGAAATGAAGAGCTATCTGGAGGATACTTATCCGGTTACCACTTCGCGGGACAAGAGTTTCATGAATGAGAAAAAAGAATCTTCCGACAAGAGTAGCGAAACAAAGGTAATAGTTTCGCCGGAAGGGAAACATTACATCAAAATGGGCTCGGTAGTAGTCACTCCCGAAGGCAAGCATATAATAGTACCTTGATTATACCAACATAATCGTTTCCGGATATAGTATAATGTGAATATACCTTTCTATAAAGTGTTGATATTTATAAAGTTCTATATTTTTGCAGATTTTAGGTATATGTAGTTCAAAGAATGTTATCTGAAATGAAAAGAATGGGCAATGTTTGTCATTGCTCTGTCTTTATCTTATATTTGAGTAGATAATATAGGATATCATTTTAAGAAAGGAACTAATAATAAGATAATAATATGAAGAGTATTGAGAAGGCGACCAATAATATGAAAATGGTATATTCCATTTTGTGCAATCTTAAGAAGTGTACAATCTTTGAATTGCAGAAACTGACGAAGTTCAGGGATGTGGATTTGTGTTTGGCCTTGGGGTATCTGCTGCAGAATAACCAGATTTATCAGAAGCGTATTGATAACATGGTTACTATGGAGTCATCGCAAAATGAAAAGAGATACAATAGGTTTACCACACATTTTGCTTACATGCTTGCATGGTGCTTTCTAATTGTTTGTTATACCGCATTTACAGTATGTAAGCAGATGCCATGCAAGTAT
>ENA-OQCS01000950-OQCS01000950.1-human-gut-metagenome-genome-assembly--contig:-NODE-950-length-15676-cov-1.836517_pt1 | contig 15676 bp, 23 predicted proteins | sample MGYA00242757_ERZ504575 | MGnify/ENA primary metagenome ERZ504575 (study PRJEB26092, sample SAMD00036297) | human gut metagenome | host: Homo sapiens | study: EMG produced TPA metagenomics assembly of...
GATTCAGGATCGCCTTTGTTCTTGATACAGGTAAGTCTTATTGGCGGAACCGCACCCTTTGTCACGCACAGGAACTTATATTCCATACCTTCCGTAGCTTCGATATCGATCTGGGCAGGCAGGTTGCATTTGGTGTTCACTTCGTCGTACATGTTCAGGGGAGCGTTCTGCGAATAGCGCAGATTCTCTTCCGTATAGGTTTTATATACACCCAACGAAAGTGCCTCTTCATCGCAGTAGCCAGTCCACACCTGCTGTCCCTTTTCGCCGTGGATGATAGCCGTACCGGTATCCTGGCAGAAAGGAAGTACACCCTTAGCAGCAACTTCTGCGTTACGCAGGAAAGTCAACGCTACATATTTATCGTTATCACTTGCTTCCGGATCACTCAGGATCTTAGCCACCTGCTCGTTGTGCGAGCGGCGAAGCATAAAGGAAACATCACGGAAAGCGGCATTAGCCATTGCCGTAAGACCTTCTTTCGCTACTTTCAGAACCGGGGTTCCTTCGAACTCGGAAACCGAAACATAATCTTTTGTAAGCAGATAATACTCTGTTGTATCCGGACCCAATGGGAACGGAGCCTGATACTTGAAAGGAGTTGTTGCCATAGCGTTTGTATTTTAATTTATAATATTGGTTTTTGAATCGTATCCTCGATACGGACAGGCAAACTTATATAAAAATCATGAGATTCGACGGTTGTTTGCCTTTTTAAATGATCATTTCAAGTTTATTTTAAATTCACTTCGTATCTTTGGATACTGATAAGGCTATATTTATGAAGATATTAATAGTTGAAGACGAACCTTCGCTCAGGGAACTGATGCAGAAAACACTGGCAAAAGAGCGATATGTAGTGGAAACGGCAGGCACCTTCCATGAAGCGAGCCTGAAAATAGCGGACTACAGCTACGACTGTATCCTGCTCGACATCATGTTGCCAGATGGGAACGGTTTGAAGTTGTTGGAGATGCTCAAGGAACAGCAGAAGCGTGAGAGCGTCATCATCATCTCTGCCCGCGACTCCATCGAGGACAAGTCCTGGGGCTGGAACAGGGAGCAGACGACTATCTCCCGAAACCCTTCCACCTGGCCGAGCTAAACGCCCGTATCAAAAGTGTGCTGAGACGACAACGCAGCGACGTTCGCGTTCCCTACGGCTGGGAAACCTACGGATCGAACCAGATAGTTTCCGGGTATTCGTTGACGACAAGGAACTGGAACTTCTCAAGAAAGAATACGACATTCTGTTCTATTTTGCCAACCGACCAAACCATATCATTGACAAGGCCGTACTGGCCGAAGCCGTCTGGGGCGACCATATCGATCAGGCGGACAGTTTCCATTTCGTCTATGCACAAGTCAAGAATCTGCGCCAACAGCTAAAGAAGGCAGGCGCAACAATTGAAATCCGCTCTATCTATGGCTTCGGATATAAATTAGTCATCAACGAAGAGGAATAAGGCACGACAAATATGAAATTGATTTACCGTATATTGCTTCGCCTATCCCTGGCATTGCTAGCCGTCCTGACGGTATGGACGGTTTTCTTTTATTTCACCATGATCGACGAGATCAACGATGAAGTAGACGACGCGCTGGAAGACTACTCCGAGACGATCATCATCCGTTCGCTTGCCGGCAAAGAGCTTCCTTCGAAAAACGACGGGAGTAACAACAGCTATTCCATCCGTCCCATAACAAGGAAGAAGCCAGACAATACCCGGCGATCGAATACTACGATGCGACATATATATAAAGGAAAAGGAAGAGACTGAACCGGCACGTGTGCTGCGGACCATCTTCGCCGATAAAGATGACAATTATTTCCTACTGGAAGTCTCGACTCCCTCTTTTGAAAAAGAAGATTTACGTGAGGCCGTCGCCAACTGGATTCTCTTTCTTTATATTGTTTTACTGGTCACCCTGCTTACGGTCTGCATTTGGGTGTTCTATCGGAGCCTGCGCCCGTTGTACGCGCTACTGAACTGGCTGGACAGTTATTTGCCGGGCAAACAGCACGGACCTGTTCCCAACGACACCCGTATTCCGGAATTCCGCAGGTTGAACGAAGCAGCAGCCCAAGCCGTCGAACGCTCGGAACAACTATTCAAACAGCAGAAGCAATTTATCGGCAATGCATCGCACGAACTTCAGACACCACTTGCCGTTTGCAACAACCGTATCGAATGGCTGCTCGACAATACGGAACTGACGGAGGAACAAATGGAAGAACTGTTCAAGACCAAGCATACACTGAACTACATCGTCCGGCTGAATAAATCCCTACTGTTTCTCTCCCGGATCGACAACGGACAATTCACCGACAGCGTCCGGTCGAAATCAACAGCATCGTCAAACGGCTGTTAGATGATTACAAAGAGATATTCAGCCACTACAAAGCCCAGATCTCACTGGAGGAACAGGGCCTACTGAAGATAACGATGAACGAGACACTGGCGGAGTCACTCATCTCCAACCTGCTGAAAAACGCTTTTATCCATAACAAGGAAAAAGGACACGTCCGTGTCACGATCCAGCAGACTCGCTGACTATCGCCAACACAGGGCAAACCGTACCTCTCGACAGCGAGCATATCTTCGAACGTTTCTACCAGGGGAGCAAGAAAAAGGAATCGACCGGACTCGGCCTCGCCATAGCCGAAGCGATCTGCCGCCAATACGGGTTGCACATCTCCTACCGGTATCAGGGTGAAGAGCATATCTTCCTCCTTCAATTTTACCTCGATAAATCATGAGGAATATAGGCGATGGATTCCATAACTGAAATTATATTTTTACCTTTGCCACTATTATGTATTATTGGTTCCATCAATCGTTTTATATGGCAAAAGCCCTCCCGTTCATCGGCGGATGGCTGGCAGACCGCCTGTTGGGTGATCCTGAAGGATGGCCACATCCAGTTGTTGGTTTCGGCAAAGCGATTTCTTTAGGAGAGAAGACGTTGAACAAAGGAAATGACCGGGCTGTCAAAGGAGCGTCATGGCACTCATACTGGTTGCCGGAACGTATTTGCTCTGCGAACGGATACTGATGCTTGCCGGATACTTTCACCCAATGGTCGCTTCGATTCTAGTCGGGATAGGCGTCTTTTACTGCCTGGCGGGGAAAACGCTAGGCAAAGAAGTGAAAGCCGTTTTTGAGGCAGTAGACCGTAGCACGGAAGAAGGACGCAAACAGGTCGGACGGATCGTAGGCCGCGACACCGCCCATCTCTCCCCACAAGAGATACGAGCCGCCGCTCTCGAAACGCTCGCGGAAAACCTAAGCGACGGAGTGATAGCTCCCATGTTTTGGTTTGCCCTGCTCGGACTTCCCGGCATGATGGCTTACAAAATGGTGAACACGCTCGATTCGATGATCGGCTACAAAAACGAACGTTACTTAGAATTCGGGCAGATTGCCGCAAGGCTAGACGATCTTGCCAATTATATCCCTGCCCGGTTGACAGCATGGTTGATGCTGCTGTTTCCGGCAACTTGAACAAAATGGATTTCGTTAAGCGCTTCGGCCCGGCTCATGCCAGCCCGAACTCAGGCTATCCGGAATCTGCCCTTGCCGCTATATTGAATTGCCGTTTCGGAGGAACCCACGATTATTTCGGGAAGCCGGTAGAAAAACCTTATATCGGAACCAACGAACGGACTTCACAACAGAAGACATGTTGATTGCCATCAAACAAACAGCAATGCCGAACTTGCCATGGGGCTTATTGTTTGTTTAATATCAATAATTATCCACTAAATAAAGATGTACAGAATGGAAGTAAGATTAAATAACTCATCAGTGATTCCGGCCTTTGTTCACGCAGGGAAGCGGACAAATTCATCGAAGAAGGACGTGTCACCGTAAATGGCAGCCTACCTCAAGTCGGGCAGAAAAGTAACCGAAGCCGATATCGTCATGCTGGATGACATACAAATTAAAATCGGAAAGAACACGGGCAAACAAACATCTTCCGCACGGATCAATATCCAAGAGTTGGAACTTGCCGGACAAGAAAAAAAGGCGAAGAAGACAAAGCCTTTGTCTACGGCGACTTCCGAAAAGAAGGCGGCTTCTCCTGCAACCGGTTCAAAAGGCCTACGCCCCGGCAAATATGTAAAATACAATAAATATGCAGCCGCCCGCCATGCTGCACGCAATGGAGAAAGTCCGAGAAAAGAGACAAAGGCATCCGGCATCGACAAAGAGATGCTGAAAGAGGCTTTGCGCCCCAAATTCGGCAAATCATTAGGACGGTCGGCCGTTGCACAACGCTTGGCTTCTTCTCCAAAATCGGCTGCGTTGCGCAAGACAAGCAAGAACAACCCGCTCAACAAGGCAAAACGCGCTGCCGCCCGCAATAAACCGAAAGGAGAATAAGACAATGGGAAAAAAGCATATCGTTTTAGTGACAGGCGGCCAACGTTCCGGAAAAAGCGGATATGCGCAAAAACTTGCTTTGTCACTGACAGCTAATCCGGTTTACCTGGCGACATCACGTGTCTGGGACGAGGAGTTCCGCGAGCGTGTACTTCGCCATCAGGCCGACCGGGGACCGGAATGGACGAATATCGAAGAAGAGAAATACCTGAGCCGCCACGATCTGAACGGCCGTGTGGTCGTTATCGATTGTGTCACCCTCTGGGGTACAAACTTTTTCTTCGACAATGAAGGTGACACGAACCGTTCCCTGGTCGAGTTAAAAGAAGAATTTAATAAATTGACAGAGCAGGACGCCTATCTGATCTTCGTTACAAACGAAATCGGGTTAGGCGGTGTTTCTCCCGATGCGGTGCAACGCCGGTTCACGGACCTGCAAGGGTGGTTAAACCAATACATCGCATCCCGTGCCGACGAAGTTGTCTTCATGGTGAGCGGTATTCCCATGAAGGTAAAATAATAAAAACACTATACCATGATCTCTTTCAACATTCAAAAACCTGATATCGCCATTGCCACAGCCCTGCAGGACAAAATCGATAATCTGACGAAACCCAAAGGGTCATTGGGTACGCTTGAAGAAATTGCACTTCAAATCGGTCTGATCCAACAAACATTATCCCGGTGCTCCATCATCCGGTCAACGTTATATACGCATCCGACCACGGGATCGCCGACGAAGGCGTCAGCAAATCACCCAAAGAAGTAACACGCCAGGTGATACACAACTTCCTGAACGGGGGAGCAGGCATCTGTTTCCTTTCACGCCAGCACGGCTTCGAAATCAAGATAGTCGACGGTGGTGTGGATTTCGATTTCCCTGCCATCCCAGAGTTGATCGACCGGAAAATCAGGAAAGGGACCCGCAACTTCCTGTATGAAGCAGCCATGACACAGGATGAAATGGAATTGGCCATCCGATATGGAGCGACATTGTCACGGATTGCCACGACAAAGGGAGCAACGTGATCAGTTTGGTGAGATGGGAATCGGAAACACCGCTGCGTCAAGTATGTGGATGACTTGCCTGACAGGGATTCCACTGGTCGATTGCGTAGGCGCCGGAAGCGGCTTGGATAACGAAGGGGTCAAACATAAATATAATATCTTAAGAAAGGCACTCGAGAACTACAAGGGAGACAACAGCACGTTGGATGTAATCCGCTATTTCGGCGGCTACGAGATGGTGATGGCTGTGGGAGCATGCTCCGCGCGGCAGAATTGAAGATGGTTATTCTGGTAGATGGCTTTATCATGACAAACTGCGTACTGGCTGCTTCACACTTGTATCCGGAAATGCTTCCCTACTGCATATTCGGACACTGCGGAGACGAGGCCGGACACAAACGTGTACTGGATATCCTACAAGCCAAGCCGTTGCTAAATCTCGGCTTACGCCTGGGTGAAGGTTCCGGCTCCGTATGCGCCTATCCGATTGTGGACTCGGCAGTCCGCATGATCAACGAGATGCACAGCTTCCAGCAAGCCTCCATCACCAAATATTTCTAACTCCTTTTTAATTATTAATTTCCAATCCATGCTCCGTATCCTTGCCGCCTTTATATTTTTCACCCGGCTACCATTCTGGCGACTGGCTGAAGTTCCTTCGGAATATTTCAAGAATGTAGTCAGCCGCTGGGCGTTAGTCGGCTGGCTCACAGCCGGGCTTTCCGTAATCGTACTTTACACAGCTTCACTGATACTGCCGGCAAGTGTTGCCGTACTATTGGCCAATCGTCACCCCGGCTGCTGATAACCGGTTGCCTACATGAAGACGGACTTGCCGACTTTTTCGACGGCTTCGGGGGAGGGACTTCGCGCGAACGTATCCTTCAATTATGAAAGACTCACATATAGGAAGCTACGGGGTGATCGGTTGATTCTTTATTTTGCACTTCTATATACATTGTTGAGCAGCCTGCCACTGACTCTTGCCGGAAGTGCGATACTGGCAGGCGATCCTTTTTCCAAAGGAGTTGCCGGAATGATCATCAATAGGCTTCCCTACGCACGCAAGGAAGAAGAGGCCAAAAACAAAACGGTCTACAGCCGGATGACTACAAGTGAATATACATGTTGCCTTTTCTCCGCTCTGATTCCGATGTTCTGGCTGCCGGAACCCGTTTATCTCCTGGCAGGTCTACTGCCTGTTCTTGTCTTTTATTTTCTCACCTCTCTAATGAAAAAGAAAATACAAGGCTATACAGGTGACTGCTGCGGAGCAACATTTTTGCTTTGCGAACTGAGTTTCTATTTAGGGATAGCCGTTATTTATACGACAATCATATAAAACATATATTACATGGAAATTTATCTGGTCAGACATACATCCGTCGACATTCCCGCCGGCTATGCATACGGACAAACCGATGTTCCCCTTCGTCCTTCATTCGAAGATGAAGCCGAGCCGTAAAAAAACTTATCCGGCCATACATTCGACAAAGTGTGGAGCAGCCCGCTTACACGCTGTACCCGCCTCGCCGCCTATTGCGGCTACCCGGACGCAGAAAAGGAAGACCGCATTAAGGAAATCAGCTTCGGGGAATGGGAAATGAAATCTTGGGATGAACTATCCTCCGATCCTCGATCGAAGCCTGGTTCAACGACTGGATCAATGTTCCGGCTCCTTCGGGCGAATCCTTGCAAGATCAATATACCCGTGTCAGTCATTCCTAAATGAATAAGAGAAAGTGACCTGCAGAAGTATGCATTTTCGCACATGGCGGAGTCTTGACCTGTGCCCGTGTCTATGCCGGAGAATATGACTTGAAAGAAGCATTCAAAAATGTCCCTTCATACGGAACGGTCATCAGGCTGGAATTGGATTAAGCAACATGCGTCCGTTTCTCCGAAGCACTAATTACCTTGGATGCTACTGCACATCTCCTACACGACTGCAAATACTAAGTTTTGGACATGGGAACGGGCTATCACCTGTTTGGTGGCTGGAAAACAAAGCCGGATTATCTCCGATATACCGGATACCATGTCCAATTTTCTCTCACGAACCTGAAAGCGATAACGGTAGGTTTCTACAATATCTTTCCGGTAGCGTCTATGCGAAGTTTCACTTCCTGCTTGCCGGATTCTAGTTCAACGAGATACCATTCGCCAGTCAGAGTCTCGATGAAATCAGCATCGTCGATCCTATAGGTTGCATATTGCGAAGCCTTGATAGCAGCCATTACCGCGTCCGGCAGCGCTGTAATACGAAGTTCCGTTTTAGTCTGCATCCAAGCGCCTCCATCGTCGAACAGGAGTTCGCGGCAAACTGTTCCATCCAATATTTCAACTTCCGTAACACCTTTTTCCCGGTCGATATCCAAGATACGGGCAGAAGGATAATGTTCTTTGACATAAGCATCTACGGAAGAGGAAGGCTGTGACGGGATGAAATCTTCATATCCATCGTTCCCACCCGCATCGAGAACGGTTTTCACCAAGATACCGTCCGGAGAATAATAAAGATCCACCTCACTATTGCCCTGTTCCGTCTCGATCACATAGACGGTCTCGACATCCCGGCGTTCGATCATATCCACATCGTCCACTTTCCAAGTCGAATATTCACCTTGCTGGAAAGCAGTCTTCACCGCATCGGGAAGCTGTGCAAAAGGGATATCCGTTTCCGTCATATACCAAGTTCCGCTATTGTCGAACCAAGCTTCCTTCTCTACTTTATCTTGTTTGAAATCCACAATCAAATAATCGTTACGCGTCTCCCACTCCACATCTTTTGCCGCAGGATATTTTTCGTCAAAAGCAGCTTTGGTTTCGGCACTCACATAACCGGGAACCGGTTCGTTATCATCATTGTCACAACTTTGGAACAGGCACAGAGATAGTGCCGCAAGTAAAAATACATTTTTAATCATACCATTTCTATTTAAAATCGGTTCTTAATTAATTGTCTATATCTATCAAGTTAAACTTATTGTCAAACTCCAGCTTCATACCGTTGGCAAGTTTCGCCTCATACCCCCGGTCTTCCTTTTCGATCTTAACGACCTTATGATCGGGATAAGTAGCCTTTACATAGCGTAGGATGGCTTCGGGAATGACAGCTTCGGGAACAGTGGAATACTTGCAATCCACTTCTTTCCAAGTTCCGTCCTTAAAGAACTCCACTTTGCTGCTGTTGGCAAAAATCACTTCATACTTCTTGTCGAAAAAATCCTTTTCCATCTTTGCCAGTGCCACCTTTTCCTGTGGGAAATATTTCTTTACATATGCCTGTGCCTTAGCGGGCAGCTGGTCGAAACGAACCGGACGGTCATCGTCCGCGCGAACGCCCGTACTTATGGTAAGCAGGCAAACTAACAGTGCTAAAATTTTCTTCATTTCATTCATCTTTTATAGTTCTACTTTTTATCTGTCTAATCTTTTGACAGGACAAATATCAGGAGCAATTTTAAAATGAATCTGAAATAGCTGATTATTTTCCTAAAATCGTATATTTGTCGCTATTATGGCAAAGCATCTTATTATTATAATATATTTCGGATTATGCCTGTTTCTCGGTGTTTCCGTCAAGGCACAGATCAGTCACGGAGGACAGCCACTCCCTCTCACGGCCACCAAAAGCCTGACAGAGGATATGTTTATTACAATGCCCCCATTCGACCTGGCGGAACAGCTCCGGCTCGATTCGCTAGAAGCAACCGGCCTACGGAATGGATTCCGCTTTGCCTATAAGTTCGTGACAGACTATACGCCGGAGAATTCCGGAGTCCGTTTCACCCTGCCCGACGGGACAAAGGTCTGGCGGCTCGGAATACGTTCGGAAGGTGCGCTCTCCCTCAATATAATGTTCAGTAAATACCATCTGCCCGAAGGCGCACGCGTATTCCTGTACAATAGCGACCAATCGGAAGTCTTGGGCTCGTTCAACCACCTGAACAATTCGGAACGTGGTATTCTGCCCGTGGCCCCGATCCAGGGAGACGAGTTGATCATCGAATACCAAGAACCGGCGAAAACCGCTTTCCCTGGAAAACTCGCGATCGGCGAGGTGAACCACGGCTATCGAAACCTCAGACTCTCGGAACCGCAGCCCGACTTTGCGGCTTTCAGATGTATGCCGGTCATCGCCTGCTACCAGGATTCGACAACCCGTTACGACGCTATCGAACGCAGCGTAGTCCTGATGATTATCAACGGGACGACCGGTTGCACGGGAACGCTTGTCAACAACACGGCTAACGACGGAAAACCTTACCTCCTTACAGCCTCGCATTGCTTGAATAACCAGTTCCAGATCAAAAACCCAGATTATGAAGAGGTGGCAGGCAATATTGTCTGTTACTTCAATTACAACAGCCCCCAATGCAGTCCGGTTGAACCTGGACGTACTGACCAGACAATCGCTTCGGCCCATTTCCGGGCTGTGAATGAATCAACGGATATGGCATTACTGGAATTGCAGGACACACCACCCGCCGATTACCGAGCCTATTATGCCGGCTGGAACGCTCTGGATGCGGGGACAGCTCCTTATACGTGTATCCACCATCCGGGCGGATCGCTCAAGAGGCTTAACCTCGCCGAAGGAAACGTAGAGCTGACGACCTATAAAATACAGGTTACCGACTTCAATGAAAATTCACATTGGAAGGTAGCCCGTTGGGCGACAGGATGTACAGCCGGAGGCTCGTCCGGTTCTCCCCTTTTTGATAGCGACAACCGGATCATCGGAGGCTTGACAGGCGGTGCTTCCAGCTGTCTCAATCCGGTCGAAGACTTCTTTTTCTCCATACAAAAAAGCTGGTCCGAACCGGCCGATAGTAGCAAGCAGCTCAAATACTGGCTCGATCCTATCGGAGTAACAGCTCGCAGTTGCAACGGAATGGATCCGAACGAAGGAAGCGGAACGGCCAACGAGCACATAGAAGCGGCAACGGATGTCAGCCTGTCTGTCGACAGATACCGGCATACGATCCACATCGACTTTGCAGTTCCCGTCAGCCGGGCCTCCCTCACCTTCGTTTCGCTCACAGGAAAGGCTATACGCAATTATTCCATCACCGGGCAACAAACGACCTTGCCGATTGGTTCGATCCCGGCCGGCATATATATTGTGAAAATTGTTTACAATAACAAACTTATACTCAAAAAGCCCTGTTTTGATTAAAATTTGACAATAAGGGTTAGACAAAATCCGAAAGGATTCACCGGATTCATTTCCTATCTGTTTTGACATCAGACTGAAAAAAATGGAGACAAGATTCATTAATAAGTATTAATTGGAAAGATTTTATCTCTTGTTTGCTCTTCATAACAAAAAAATGCTTTAGTTTTGCACTTTGATGGCTAAGGGATATTTGAAAGTGAATATATAAACATAGTAACATTTTAAACTTACATCAAATTATGAACAAAAAGTATTTAATGCCTTTCCTCGTATTGGCAGCAATTCTGACTTTTTCTTCTTGTTCAAACAAGTTGAAACCGTTAGCTGAAGAGTACATCAAAGCTGAACCGCAGCCGCTTGAGGCCATCGGAGGCAAAGTTCCTGTGACTATTAATGCCACATTCCCTGCAAAATGGTTCAACAAAAAAGCAGTTGTAACTGTGACTCCGGTTCTTCGTTATGCCGGTGGTGAAGCATGGGGAACATCTTACACTTACCAAGGTGAAAAAGTAAAGGGCAACAACCAAGTTATCCCACAGAAAGAAGGTGCTAACGTAACCATGAAATCTGCTTTCACTTACAAACCGGAAATGAAGAAATCTGAATTGTATCTGACTTTCGACGCAAAGATCAAGAACAAGACAGTTAAATTGCCGGATGTAAAAATCGGAGAAGGTGTGATCGCTACATCCGAACTGGCTGACGCAGCTACTGCTAATGCAGCTATTGCAGCAGACAAATTCCAACGTATCATCAAAGAAGCTCACGACGCAAACATCATGTTCCTTATCCAACAGGCTAACCTGCGTGCTCAAGAGTTGAACTCTGACGCAATCAAAGAATGGAAAGAACTTGTTAAGAATGCAGACGAAGCTCCTAACCAGAACGTAGCAATCGAAATCTCTGCTTACGCATCTCCTGATGGTGGTGTTAAACTGAACACTGGCTTGGCTGAAAGACGTGAAGGCAACACAAGCAAATACCTGTCTAAAGAATTGAAGAAGATGAAGGTTGACGCTCCGGTTGACGCTCGTTACACTGCTCAGGACTGGGAAGGCTTCAAAGAATTGGTAGCTGCATCTAACTTGCAAGATAAAGACCTCGTACTGAGAGTTATCTCTATGTACCAGGATCCCGAAACAAGAGAAAAAGAAATCAAGAATATCTCTGCTGTTACTCTGATCTGGCAGAAACAATCTTGCCGCAACTTCGTCGTTCTCGTTTGACTGCCAACATCGAAATCATCGGCAATCTGACGACGAAATCAGCGCATTAGCCAAGAGCAATCCTTCTGAACTGAACATCGAAGAAATTCTGTACGCTGCTACTCTGACTAACAACGACGCAGAAAAGATGGCTATCTATACAAAGGCTTCTGAACTGTATCCTAACTGCTACCGCACTTGGAACAACATCGGTATGATGGCATTCCGTGCCGGCGACCTGGCTAAGGCAGAACAGATGTTCAACAAATCAAACTCTGTAAAAGCTAACCCGGAAGCTAACATGAACTTAGGTTTGATCGCTCTGACTAAGGGTGACCAGGCTAAGGCTCAACAGTTGTTCGGTAGCGCAGCAGGCGTTGCTGAATTAGGCGAAGCTCTGGGTGTTCTGTATCTGGAACAGGGCGAATGGCTAAGGCCGCTAACTCTTTCGGTTCAGTTAAGTCTAACAACGCTGCTTTGGCTCAGATCCTGACTAAGGATTACAGCAAAGCTTCTCAAACTCTGAACGCAGTTGCTAAACCCGACGCTACAACTTCTTACCTGAAAGCTATCGTAGCTGCTCGTACAAACGACGCTAACGCAGTTATCAGCAACCTGAAAGCTGCTATCGCTGCTGATAAGGCTATGGCTAAAGAAGCTGCTATCGACCTGGAATTTGCAAAATATGCAACTAACAGCGAATTCGCTGCATTGGTTAAGTAATAACAAACTTATTCCATATATCCGAAAGGCCGCCTCTGTAAAAAAAAGGCGGCCTTTTGTTCTTACCAGGAAACGCATTTTCGTAAGAATTAAAACAGAGATTGCCATGAGGAAACTGATCTATTTCCCAATCGCCAGTCTGATGGCCGTAACAGGTAAATCGCGTCCGCAAGGGAAACAAGCCGGTTAGGACCAGCGTCGCTTTTCACCATTTAGCCAAATATCTAAATAAATCCGACAAAAAATACATTTGCATATTTGCGACTTTGCTTACTTTTGGACATCCTAGAAAATAAGAAAAACACACATATGCAAAAACTAATGAAATCACTGATCGTCGCCTTTGCCTACATGAGCATGCCGATTATGGCACAAAAGACCGATCTGGTAAACCCGATCATCGGAACAAACGGGATGGGACATACATTTCCCGGCGCCTGCGCTCCGTTTGGTATCGTACAAGTAAGTCCTGATACCGATACCATTCCTCATAACATTGACGGTGTCTATCAGCCTCGCGCGTATGAATACTGTGCCGGCTACCAACATAAAGACAGTTCCATCGTCGGCTTCAGCCATACCCACTTCAGTGGAACGGGGCATTCCGACCTCGGTGATATTCTGCTGATGCCCTTCACCGGAAAATTGCAGATCAACCTGGTACGGCTGATAATCCGGACAGCGGCTATCGTTCCCGATTCAGCCACGACACCGAAATATCCCGTCCAGGCTACTACGAAGTGTTGCTGACCGACGATCAGATCAAAGTGCAACTGACAGCAACCGAACGGACCGGTATTCATAAATACACCTATCCGCCGATCAGAAGAAACAGCTGATACTCGACCTCAACCACGGTATCTACAATTACGATGGCAAGGTGTTATGGGCAAACCTCCGGGTCGAAAACGACACTTTGGTTACGGGCTACCGCATTACCAACGGATGGAGTCGCGTAAACTATACCTATTTTGCCATCTCGTTCTCCCAGCCGGTCACCCGTTACGGATATACAGACCGGGAAAAAGTCAACTATCCGGGTGGTTTCCGGCGTTTCAATACAGCAGAGAACTTCCCGGAGATCGGAGGACGTAAGTTGTTTCCTATTTCGAGTTCAAAGAAGGAAGCGCTCCGCTCGAAATCAAGTGGCTCTTTCGGCTGTCGGAACAGACGGAGCCGTAAGAACCTGCAAGCAGAGGCTACCGGTAAATCGTTTGACACGATCCGCCAGGAAACGAATGGGAAATGGGAGAACGCACTATCCGTCATCGATGCAGAGGCAGTAACGACCAGCTATCCATGCTTTACACATCTTTGTACCATACGATGATCAACCCGTCCGTTTATATGGATGTAGACGGGAAATACCGAGGGATCGACCACAACATCCACCAGGCCGAGGGCTTTACAAACTACACCGTATTTTCAGTCTGGGATACGTACCGGGCTTTACATCCGCTGTTCAACATCATCAAACGGGATGTCAGTACGAATCTTGTAAGTCGATGCTCGCCCATTACAGCCAAAGCGTGCATCATCTGCTGCCGGTCTGGTCGCATATGGGTAACGAAACTGGTGCATGATCGGCTATCACTCGGTTTCCGTCCTGGCCGATGCCATCACCAAAGGCTTGCCAATCGACAAGCAGGAAGCAGTCAAAGCGATGGTCAGCAGTTCAAACGTGCCTTATTATGATCATACGGATGAGTATAAACAATTAGGATATGTCCCTTTCGACCAATCCCCCACTTCCGCCTCCATCACGTTGGAGAATGCCTATGAAGACTGGACGGTCTATCACACCGCCCTTTTGCTGGGAGACAAACAGATTGCCGATACTTACAAGAAACGTGCCCTCTACTACCGGAACGTGTTCAAACCCGGTCTCGGTTTTGCCTGTCCGCGTTACAAAGACGGTAGCTGGAAAGAGAAGATCGATCTGCTCAGCACACACGGACAAGGTTTTATCGAGGGAAATGCCTGGAACTACTCTTTCTATGTTCCGCAGCTCCGTCCGATCTGATTCGCCTGATGGGTGGAAACCGCAGTTTTATCAACAAGCTGGACTCCTTGTTTACCATGCATCTGCCGGATGAATTCTTCGCCCAGACCGAAGATGTGACACGAGAAGGCCTGCTCGGCACTTATGTCCACGGTAACGAACCGAGCCACCATATCCCTTATTTATATAGCTGGACTACCGAACCGTGGAAAACGCAATACTGGATTCGTGAAATCATGAACCGTATGTACCGCAACAATATCGACGGTTTATGCGGCAACGACGACTGCGGCCAGATGTCCGCCTGGTACATCTTCTCAGCCATGGGCTTTTATCCGGTATGCCCAGGAACGATCAGTATGTAATCGGAGCTCCTTACCTGCCTATATGCAGGTAAACCTGGAAAACGGAAAAACATTTACAGTCAGAGCAGACAAGGTCAGTGACAAGAACCGCTACATCAAATCTGTCACCCTAAACGGTCAACCTTACAAAAAGGCCTACATCACCCATCAGGACATCATGAACGGAGGGGAACTCGTCTTTCAAATGACTTCAAGTCCAATAAGAGAAGGCAGTTCACAGCAGAGGAAAAGCCGTACTCATTAGTCGAATAAACACACAACACACCATGAAATCACTTATAATTAACTATCTCTCGATTCTTTTATGTACACAGGCTTTCTTTGCCTGTGCACCCGATGTAAAAAAGACTCCCGAACGGACATTCCGGATCATTCATAACAACGATGGTTCCGACCTGTTAGGAAACCGCTGGTTCAAATATCGTCCGCTTACGCTTGCCGACTTGGACTCCTGCGTCGATATGGTGGCGAACTCACAGGTCACGACCTATATGATGTGTTCCGGCAGCGATTTCTTCTATGTCCGTTCCAAATATGGGCATGTGATGGGAGACGATCTGGACGGGACGTTGGATTGCGGTTGCGACACAGCCCAATACAACTCTTTCCGAAAATACTACCGGAACCATCTGAACCTGGAAAAAGAGGGGACGGACTTGGTCGCTTATACTTTAAAGAGAGCCAAGGAGAAAGGATGGAAGCCTTCATCACCTACCGGATGAACGACTTGCATTTCAATGATACGACTACCCATTGTCCGATCTGGTATACCGATTTCTGGATTCAGCATCCTGAATACTGGC
>ENA-OQCS01000951-OQCS01000951.1-human-gut-metagenome-genome-assembly--contig:-NODE-951-length-15668-cov-4.293739_pt1 | contig 15668 bp, 22 predicted proteins | sample MGYA00242757_ERZ504575 | MGnify/ENA primary metagenome ERZ504575 (study PRJEB26092, sample SAMD00036297) | human gut metagenome | host: Homo sapiens | study: EMG produced TPA metagenomics assembly of...
TGTGAATGATTGTCCGCGGAAGGGTCGCGATGAAAAAGCTGAGGACACTTGCCGATGTGTTGCATCAGGCTGGCTTTGCCACATAACGGGCGTGTTTCTTGTCTTTTTCCTGCTCTGCTCAACGGCCGTCTGGCTGTCCGAGCCCACGACCCTCACCTTTGGCGACGGGCTCTGGTTTAGCTTTGAGACCGTGTCGACCATCGGTTTTGGCGATATTCCGGCCGAGACGCCGGTTGCCCGCGCCATCACCGTCATCTTGAGCGTCATCAGCATCTTCTACATCGCCATGCTCACGGGTGTTGCGGTGAGCTACTGCAACACGCTCATCAAGCTGCGCCAAAAGGACACCATGGCACGCTTTATGGACGACTTGGAGCATTTGGAAGAGCTCGACCGCGACGAGCTCGCCGACCTGTCGCGTCGCGTGCGCGAGTACCGTCGCCGGCAACGTTAGGGCTAGCGCATCGCGCAACAAGGGGGATTGCATATGAATATCACGGTGTACCTGGGCGCGAGCGTCGGCAACGATCCGGCGTTTCTGCCTGCGGTGCAGGAGCTCGGCACATGGATTGGCGCTCATGGTCACGCGCTGGTGTACGGCGGATCCAGGTCGGGCCTGATGGGCGCGCTTGCCGATAGCGTGCTCGATGCCGGCGGCCACGTGACGGGTGTGGAGCCGAGCTTTTTTATCGAGCGGAGTTCCAGCACGACGGCATCGACGACCTTATCGTGACGAGCGATATGGCCGAGCGCAAGGCGAAGATGATCGAGCTTGGTGACGCGTTTATCGCCTTTCCGGGTGGCACGGGTACGCTCGAGGAGATTGCGAGGTTATGTCTGCCGTGTCGTTGGGGCACCTCAACGCGCCGTGCATCTTGTACAACCTGGACGGTTACTACAATGACCTGAAGGCACTGCTCGAGCATATGATCGACAAGGCCTATCGAGCCTGCAGCGCCAACAGGGAATTTATTTTGCCGACAACCTGCAAAAGATCGCATCGATCATCGACGGCTAGGCAACGGCTCGCATGCGCGCGACACCCAATAGTGCCATTTGCAGCGCAGATGTTGGCGCGTTCAGGCCACGTCCGCTCTACAATAAGACGTATTTCTGTCGACTTTGACTACGGGAGGGCCCGATGGATAAGCTTGCCAAACCTAAAACCGCGCGCTGTTTTGGTCAGCGTTGCCGTGACCGGCGCGTTCGCAGGTGCCGCAGTCTGGCTGTTCTTTTTGCGATGGAGCACGGCATCGACTATCTGTGGACCGAGATCCCGCACATGTTGGGCGCCGCTTCGCCCGAGCTCGCGAGCGGCCCGTTCGGCTTTTGCCGTATCCGTTTTTCGTCTGCCTGCTGGGCGGTCTGCTCATCGGTCTGTACGAAAAGCTGACCGGCACCAAGACCGACGACCTCAACCAGGTGATGGCCAAGGTCAAGCAAGACGGGCGCTACCCGTACGACAATCTGGGCAAGCTTTCGCTCGCGGCATTGCTGCCGCTGCTGTTTGGCGGAAGTATTGGACCGGAGGCCGGCCTGACCGGCGTTATCGCGGGTCTGTGCAGCTGGGTCGGCGACCGCATGCGCCGCTTTGGCGCCGAGTTTAGGGAGCTCACGTTGTTGGGTACCCAGGCCGCGCTGACGGCGCTCTTTACCGCGCCCGTCTTTGGCTTTGTGGCCCCGCTCGCCGGCAGCGCCGATGGCGATGAGGATTCCACGTCTGACGAGATCACCATTAAGCTCCCCAAGGCGCAGAAGACTGTGGTCTACGGCATCGCGATCGCGGGTGGTTTGGGAACCTATCTGCTGCTCGGCCAGCTTATGGGCGGCGGCATGGGCATGCCAGGTTCGAGGCTGCCGAGGTGGGCAACCTCGAGCTCGCATGGCTTATCCCCCTGTCGCTGATCGGCACGGTCTGCGGTTGGCTGTACTTTGTCTCGGAGCACGCGAGCGAGGCGCTGGCCCATGCCATAGGGGAGCGCCCCGTCGTCAAGGCCATGCTGGCTGGCCTGGCGCTCGCCATCTGCGGAACGGTTCTGCCCTACACCATGTTTGCCGGCGAGACGCAGGCCGATGTCCTCATGGAAACCTACCTGACCATCCCCGCCGGTGTGCTTATCGCGACCGGTCTGGTCAAGGCTATGCTGACTCCCGCCCTCATCAACATGGGTTGGCGCGGAGGCCACTTCTTCCCGGTTATCTTCTCGGGCGTAAGCCTGGGCTACGGCCTTGCCATCCTCACCGGCGCCGATCCGGTCTTTTGCGTTGCCGTCTGCACGGCCTCGACGATGGGCGCCGTCATGCGCCAGCCGTCATGGTCGTGGGCCTGCTGCTCATGTGCTTCCCGCTCAAGGGCATCGTCTGCATGATCATCGCCGCCGTCATCGCCGCCGGCATTCCGTTGCCCAAGTCACTGCGCAAGTAGCGCGGCTTTATCGCGGCACAATGCTCGGAGGATAAGAAATGATTCTGTACTTTAGCGCGACGGGAAACAGCGAGCATGTGGCGCGCCGTGTTGCAGCGGCAACGGGCGATAAGTCATGTCGATTGAGCGCTTTGATGCCGAGTCCCTTCGTCTTGCCTTGGCGGGAGGCCCTGTCAGCTTGGATTTGTTGCCCCGGTGTATGCCTGGGGCTTGCCGACGCCAATGATAGAGTTTTTAAAGACTGCCGACCTGTCGATTGCCGCTGGCGCAAAGGACGGCGGGCGACCTTATACGTTCTATGTCTCGACGTACGGTTCGACGACCGGCCAATCGGCGAAGTTTGCCCGCGATTTGCTGCGCGAGCGTGGGCTCGAGCTGGACGCGGCGATGAGCGTCAAGATGCCCGATACCTGGACGCCTGTTTTCGACCTGTCAGATCCTCAAAAGGTCGAGAGCATCAACAAGGCTGCCGAGGCGCAGATTGATGCCGTGGTCGAAGCGGTACGGGCGCGGCGTACGGGCAACATGATGCGCCATCGCGTGCCCTGTTTGCATCGTGCGCATATCACGCGTTTGGGCTGCCGCGCATGCAACGGACGAGCAAGTTTGCCGTCGATGCCGATCGCTGCATCGATTGCGGCCTCTGCGCCAAGCGCTGCCCCATGGCGGCAATTGAGATGCGTGACGGGCTTCCCGTCTGGGCAAAGCCGGAGTGCGCCGCCTGTCTCCGTTGCCTGCACTGCTGTCCCAAGTTTGCCATCTCACGCGGTAAACGCACGGCTGCCCACGGTCAGTACAAGCATTCCAAGCCCGGCGTGAGGATGTAACGGCTGCGTGCCTGCTCTCTAAAAGCTCATGGTAAGAAACAAGCCGCGCGAGGCCGTGTGTTTACGGTCTCGCGCGGTTGTTGTTTAGAGCTTCCTCAACACGATTGCGATGGTGTTGAGGTATTCAAGCGCGCCCGCTTCAACGGCGGCGCGGTCGCCGCTGCGTACTCGTTATCGCAGGCGAGCCAGTCTTCCCATGCCTCGTTGGTGCAGAGCATGGGCTGCATCGAGACGGTCTCGACGCCGGCGGTCGGCTCGATCATGGCGCGCCACCAGGCTATGTCGTGCATGTAGTCGAGCTGCTCAGGCGTCCAAGATTTGAGCAGGCAATCGGGCAGATTGTCGTGGCAGTCGCGGACCATGCCAGGGATGCTCCGGTAGAGCATTCCACCTTGCTTTACGTAGGGGAGCAAGCGCCGCCCAGATAATGCGGGTCACGCCCATAGTAGTTGTACGAGTCGATGCTCACGACCGCATCAAAAAAGTCATGCTCAAATGGCAGCCCCTGAGAGGCATCCGCTTTAACAGGATGAATGGTGTTGCGGGGAATACCGAGTGAATCGAAGAACGCGCGGTTCTCCTCGGGGTCGCTCCACAGATCGACGGCGTAGGTGTCAAACCCGTATTCGCGGGCAAGCAGGCGCTGGTGATACCGGTGCCGACCCAAGGTCGCAGACGCGGGCGCCGCGGGGGATACGTGCGCCGCGAAGCAGCTCTTCGCAGAGCTTGAGGGGATTCGGCCCCATAATTTTAGAGCGTACGAGTGTCGCGTCGAAGCTGGTGGCTTTCGGGAAGGATTGAGATTCCTGGGATTGCATTGTTCTTTCCTATCAGGTGCAAATTGGCAGATGACGGAGGCGGAACGGCGCAACAAACCACGGCCGTTGGACGGCCGTCTTCATGGTTCTATGCGATTGACCGTTCCCTAAAGAACAATGACCAAAAAGACATCCCCTTGGATGATCGAGATTGGGCCAAGGCCCGTGACGTCTCTATTGTAGGACGTTACGGGCTGGCGGGGGATATGCCATTTGTCATGTATTGGCGGACAGTCGATTATGGCCACGGGCGTGCCGAGACTCGCGTTCCCTGCGCCTTACTTCCATATTGCGAGTGCGGCGGTGCCCAAAACGATGAGGGCAAGGCCAATGCCGCTGCGGCGCGAGAGTTTTTCGTTGAAGGTCAGGCGCGCGAACAATACCGAAACAAGGATCGAGAGCTTGTCGATCTGTACCACGACGCTTACCTGCCCGGCGGCAATGGCGTAGTAGTAGAACAGCATGACGCGCCGGTTGCAATGCCCGATGCTGCGAGAAACGCGAGTTCATGTCGGTCGACGCACGCGACCTGCTCCAGTTTTCCCTTGGCCGCCACAATCGCCCACGCCATGGCGAGTACCACACAGGTGCGGATCGCCGTTGCCAGATTGGACTCGACGCCCTCGATGCCAACCTTGGCAAGGATGGATGTGAGCGCCGCGAAAACGGCGGCGCCGATGGCGTAAACGAGCCAAGTCAGGTCTTGCTTCTGGCCCACGCCGGCTGACTGTCTCTTCTCAATCATCAGGAATGTGCCGAGGGTGATTGCGGCCGTCCCGATAAGCTTTACGGCAAGATTGCTTGTCTCGCCAAAGAGAACAATGGCGGTAAGCGCGGCGAGTACGGTGCTCATCTTGTCGACGGGTACGACTTTGTTGACGTTCCCGATGCTGAGCGCCTTGAAATAACAGATCCACGAGCGCCGGTGGCAAGTCCCGAGAGAACGAGGAACAGCCAGGACTTGGGCGCGATGCTGCCAATGGTTCCGACGGATCCGGAAACACCTGCCATTGCCCAGGCAAATATGAGCACCATGCAGGTGCGGATGGCAGTCGCGATGTCGGAGTCGGTATGTTTGATGCCACATGGCCAAAATAGATGTGATGCCGGCAAAGAATGCCGATGCAAACGCTGCAACAACCCACGACACGGGTGCGGTGCCTCCTCAAGAACGACTACGCCAGGTCTACGGTGCTCGTCCGATGATACCGCTTGCGGCTACAAGTCGCGTGCTCGATAGATCTTGGTGCTGACGGTGCAGCTGATTGCAAATAGCACGAACGCCAGGACGGCAATGCCGGCGCACAGACATCCGATGACGGCGGGGTCGGGATTTGCTCCGGCAAATGACATAAGCCAGATGCTAATGGGGTTGGAGGAGCTCAGTATTGCCATAGTGCCGCAGCCAAGTAGGGCAAACAGGCCGACGGATAGGCGCAGTGCCTCCATGTGTCCAAATCGGAAAAATATCGCTGTGCCAAAAACACCATCATGAGGGAGATGAGCATCGACGTCGCCGAGGCGGTTGCGATTTCAAAGATCGTCTGGCCTGTCGAAGGGATGCCCATGTGGTCGAAGAACGGAAGGGCGAGGATGTTCAGGAGCGTAGCCGCGCATGCCATGACGGCCGAGGAGGCAATAATGCACAGGTAGCGTGCGCAGACGATGTCTTTGCGCGAGAACGGCAACGTTGCTCGATAGCGCTCCCAACCGTTTTGGTTATCGTAGCCAGCCAGCGAGTTCATGATTATGATGGGCGACATGGCGCTGACTGCACAGGTGCCGGCGCTCATGCCGGAGTCACCATCCGTCGCGTTGGCAAGGGTCAGCACGACGAATATGAACAGGCCGACGCCGGCGATGCTCGGGAGAAACGAGCGCATGATGGCGGTCTCGGACATAAAGGCGCGTTTCATTTGGATGCCCCTTTCAGCGTGAGGCGCAGATAGTCATCGATGGAAATCCGATCACAGGGAATCGCGGGAAAGGCCTCGAGCGTTTCGCGGCGATTGGGGACGAGTACGTCAACGCTGTAGGCGTGACGGGTGGCGCGGGCGCCTTCGACGTAAGCCATAAGCTCGGCAGCTTGCGCCTGGGAACAGTGAGCAATGCCGGCGCGATCGGTAATGTCCTCGCGCGGCAGGTCGAACACAATCGAGCCACTATCGATGCAGGCGACACGGTCGGCGGCGCGTTCAAGATCGGATGTAATGTGGCTCGAGAACAATACGCCGTGCTGTCCGTCGGCAACAAAGGCGAGCAGCTCGTCGAGCAGCTCCTCACGTGCCATGGGATCGAGACCTGCCGTGGCTTCATCCAGGATGAGCAGCTCGGCCTTGTGGCTGAGCGTACACGCGAGCTGCAGCTTCATACCCATGCCGCGGGAGAGGTCTTTGACCTTTGCCTTGGGGTCCAGGCCAAACCGGTTGATGTGGCCAGCAAACGTTTCATGACTCCACGTGGGGTATGCCGGGCTTACGAGTGCCTCGACCTCGGCCACTTTGAGCGTGGAAGGGAAGGGGCACGTGTCCAGTACGAGACCGATGCGGGAGCGCATGCGGCGTTGTTGTTCATCGGACGCATTGGCATTGCAGCGCTGCCCAAACAGGTACACCTCGCCGGCATCGAGCTTTATGAGTCCGAGTGCGGCGCGGATGGTCGTTGTTTTACCGGCGCCGTTTGCGCCCACAAAGCCGACAATCTGACCGGGTTCTACGGTGAGTGTGACATCGCGCAGCGAAAAGCGATCACTTACGCGGCGTGAGACACCTTTGAGTTCTAGCAAGTTTTGCATGGTATAGCCTTTCTTGCAGATGGCTACTGCATGGTTTCGGGGGCTACCAGGTCGAGCATCTCGTGCAACTTATCGCGCGTGACGCCCAGGGCTTCTGCCTGTGTCGCTGCCTGTGCAAGCAGCTCTTCGACATGGCAGAGCTGGTTTTCGCGCAAGAGCTCTTGGTTGCCCTTGGCGACAAAGCAGCCTTTGCCTTGCACGGTGCAGATAAAGCCGAGCTGCTCTAGGTCGGCGTAGGCGCGCTTGGTGGAGATGACGCTCACGCCGAGGTCGCTTGCGAGTGCGCGGATGCTGGGGAGTTTGGCTCCCGCGGCGAGCACGCCCGAAAGGATTTGAGCCTTGACCTGCGAGGATATCTGCTCGTAGATAGGCTTGTCGCTCGAATTGGATAGGATAATGTCCACAGCGGCTCCTTAGCTGATGGGCTACACGTGTATATAACCGGTAAGCACAGTATATATACACTATGCACAGTTACGCAAGAGGAAAATCGGAATGATTGGCCACCGTTTGTCTAAATCTGTAACAACAAGCCCCGAATATCCCAGCTAGTTGTTACAGATTAAGATGCTGTTTGTCCGCCGGTCCTTTTGTCTCGATTTGTAACATCTGGAGCGGTTTTGGGCGGCTAGATGTTACAGTTCGAGATTTTGCCGGCAGGCCCATCCGTTTGTCTCGATCTGTAACAGGTAGAGGTTCAAAACCGCTCCAGATGTTACAGATCGAGACAACTGCTGCGGAGCGCCGCCGCCGACCGGCAGTCAAAGCCTCGACTGATGAATTTGTCCTGATAGGTGCCCTGTCGCAGCATTTCGCGGCTACAATAGTCGCGTTACAACGACGTAATGCACTCAATGCAAGAAGGATCCGCATGGCAAGCCTGTCGGATGAAATCTCGTCGCGCCGCACATTCGCGATCATCAGCCACCCGGACGCCGGTAAGACCACACTTACCGAGAAGCTGCTGCTCTATACCGGCAGCATCCAGACTGCCGGCTCGGTCAAGGGCAAGAGCTCGGCCAAGCATGCCGTCTCGGACTGGATGGACATCGAGAAGGAGCGCGGTATTTCCGTTACTTCCTCGGTGCTGCAGTTCACCTACAACGGCGCCTGCGTCAACATCCTCGATACCCCCGGCCACCAGGACTTCTCGGAGGATACCTACCGTACCCTTATGGCCGCCGACGCTGCTGTTATGGTCATCGACGGCGCCAAGGGCGTCGAGGCCCAGACCAAAAAGCTCTTTAAGGTCTGTACGCTGCGCCACATTCCCATCTTCACCTTTGTGAACAAGCTCGACCACGAGGCTCGCGATCCGTTTGAGCTCATGGAAGAGATCGAGAACGTCCTGGGCATCAATACGTATCCCATGAACTGGCCGATCGCAGCGGCCGCAACTTCCGCGGCGTGTTCGATCGTCAGACCCGTCGCGTCATTGCCTTCGAGGGCGACGGCCACGCCAACGCCACCAAGAAGGTCGCCGAGGTCGAGGCCGAGCTGGGCGACCCTGCCATGGATGAGCTCATCGGCGAGGAGAACCATAAGAACCTGATGGACGACATCGAGCTGCTCGATGGCGCTGGCGACGAGCTCGACTTGGATGCTGTGGCCTGCGGCAAGCTGAGCCCGGCGTTCTTTGGCTCGGCGCTCACCAACTTTGGCGTGGAGCCTTCCTCAAGGAGTTCCTGCGTCTGGCCCCGACGCCGCGCGCCTATACCGATACGCTCACCAGCGAGCCGGTCGATCCCTGCCGCGACGACTTTAGCGGCTTTGTGTTTAAGATCCAGGCCAACATGGACAAGAACCACCGCGACCGCATCGCCTTTGTGCGCATTTGCTCGGGCAAGTTCGAGCGCGGCATGGACGCCTTCCACGTGCAGGGCAACCGCAAGCTTAAGCTTGCTACTGGCACCTCGATGATGGCCGATGACCGTGCGATTGTTGACGAGGCGTACGCGGGCGATATCGTGGGCCTGTTCGATCCGGGTATCTTTAGCATCGGCGACACTGTGTGCTCTGGCAAGCGCCACGTGCAGTATCCGCAGATCCCGACGTTTGCCCCCGAGATGTTCGCTCGCATTACGCAGGTCGACACGCTCAAGCGCAAGCAGTTCGTCAAGGGCATGGAGGAGCTTGCCCAAGAGGGTGCTATCCAGATCTTCCGCGAACTGGGTGCCGGCATGGAAAGCGTCATCGTGGGCGTGGTCGGCGTGCTGCAGTTTGAGGTGCTCGAGCGCCGCCTCAAGGCCGAATACCGTGTTGAGGTTCGTCGCCAGCCGTTGCCCTATACCGATATCCGCTGGATCCAGAACGACCCCGACATTATTGATATCCCGGGCCTTTCGCTCACGCGCGACACCCTGCGTGTCGAGGACATGCGCGGCGGTAAGCTGCTGCTGTTCACGAGCCGTGGAACGTGGATTGGGCAACCGACCACAACCCCGACCTTATCCTGTCGGAGTTTGGCAACGTAGCGTTTTAACGCATCGGCGCGGTGCCCTGCGGGGCTGCCGCGCCGATTGCTTGCCTGATGCCGCGCGAGCGGCTATCATACCCACCGTCGTCTCAAGACCGGGGCGTCCGAGCAGTTCGGGTCCGATATCCTGCTCGTTAAACCTAAAACCAAAGGAGTACATAATGATCAAGAAGGTCATGGAGGACTACAAGGTCCTGCTGCGGAGCATTCCCGCGGCAACGGTTTCGCTGTTTTTCGTGAGCGTCATCATGATGAACCTGCTGGCCAACAAAGAGCTCATCAGCCTGCCATATCTGGCGCTCGACTGTGGCTTTGTGGTGAGCTGGGTTTCGTTTTTGTGCCAGGACATGATCTGCAAGCGCTTTGGCGCCAAGGCATCCATCAAAATCTCTATCCTCGCGCTGCTGGTCAACCTGGCCGTGAGTCTGTGCTTTTGGGCATGCTCGCTCACGCCCGGCATGTGGGGCGCCTACTACGACACGGGCATGATCGAGGTCAACACTGCCCTTAACGCCACCATCGGCGGCACCTGGTACGTGGTGCTGGGCTCTTCGCTGGCAATGCTCGTTTCTGCCGTGGTTAACTCCACGCTCAACCAGTCGCTCGGCCGCATGCTCAAAAAGAATAACTTTGCGAGCTTTGCCTTCCGCTCCTATGTGTCCACGGGTGTTGGCCAGTTTATCGACAACTTGGTCTTTGCCATTGTGGTGAGCCACACGTTCTTTGGTTGGACCTGGGTGCAGGTCCTTATGTGCTCGCTGACCGGCGCTGTTGCCGAGCTGCTGTGCGAGGTTTTCCTGAGCCCCGTGGGCTACAAGGTCGTGCGCGGCTGGGAGCGCGAGAATGTGGGCTCCGAGTACCTCGAGCGCCACGCAACCGCCTAAGGAGCAAGTATGCGGGTTTTGATCACGGGTGCTTCGGGCGGTATCGGAGCCGCATGCGTGCAACGATTTTTGGACGAGGGCCACGAGGTCGTGGGCTTTGATTTGCTACCGGCGGCGATCAAACACGAGCGCTACCGCCATCTGATCGTTGATGTTCGCAAGCCGGACGCGTTTCCAGACGATCTTGAACCCCAGGTGATCGTGAACGTTGCCGGTACGCAGGATTCGGCTGACGACATCGCCGCCAACCTGTATGGCACCATCAACGTGACCGAGCGCTACGCCTTTGCGGGGGAGGGGCTTGCCGCCAAGCCGGCGCCGGCTATCAATCCGTGGTCAATGTGGGGTCGGCGAGCGGGCATACGGGATCGGAGTTTCCCGACTATGCCGCCAGCAAGGGCGGCGTTATCGCCTACACCAAGAACCTTGCAAACCGTCTGGCGCCGCAGGCTATCGCCAACAGTGTGGACCCGGGTGGCGTTATCACGCCGCTCAACCGTTGCGTGATGGAAGACGAACACCTGTGGAACCAGATTATGGAGCTCACGCCGCTTAAGCGCTGGGCCACTGCCCAAGAGATCGCCGAGTGGATCTACTTTGTGGGCGTGACCAACCGGTTTATGACCGGGCAGAGTCTGCTGATCGATGGCGGCGAGGCCGGCCGCACACAATTTATTTGGCCCGAATAGGAAACGCGCCCGATGGAAAGCCGTCGGCGCGTTTTGATGTATCGATTTTTAGCCGAGGCAAGTCCAGTTGACGGGGGTCGAGCCGTGCTGTTCGAGTAGCCGATTGGCTGCCGAGAAGGGACGCGATCCCATAAAGGCGGGGAGTTCTGCGTGGCACGGTTGGCCGAAAGCGGCGAGGGGTGCGTGGAGGCAGGCAGAACTTGCCGGTTGCCTTGCCCGCACCGGTTGCGACGAGCTTACCTTCGACCATCTGCTGGGCAAAGCGACCCCATGCCAAAAAGACTACCGGTTGGGGCAGCTGACAGCAGCGCTCGATAACGTAGTCGGTGAGCGCGCTCCAGCCTAGTTTGGCGTGCGAATTGGCGGCATGCTCGCGCACGGTGAGCGTAGTGTTGAGGAGCAGGACGCCTGTTGTGCCCATGGGGTTAGGTCTCCCGTGGCGGGAATGGGACAACCCAGATCGGCTTTGAGTTCCTTGTAAATGTTGCGCAGGCTCGGTGGCAACTTGGTTTGCGTCGCGGGGACCGAGAACGACAGCCCCATTGCCTGGTTGGGTCCGTGATAGGGGTCTTGACCCAAGATGACAACCTTGACCTGGTCGGCCGGCGTGTAGGCGAGGGCATTGAGGATGTCGTCTTGTGCTGGGTAGATAGTCTGCTCGGCACGCAAAAGGGCGATGCGCTCGAGCAGCTGGTTCGTAGTGTCACGTACCGGCTGCGGTGCATCGCCCAACCAAGTTGCTATGTTGCGGTCGCGGGTCGCGGCGTCCATGGGGCTCCTTTACGTCAGATGCTCTGCTGGCATCTATTGTAAAGGCGCACCGGTTGCCTTTATGCCGCGGCTGTATGAAGAGTGGGGTCTACGAGACGTGCTCGGGCGCTCCTGCCATGCGAGCCTGTCCATGTGCGCGGAGGCGCGGAAGCTCGACGGTTGCTACCATGACGCCGGTGAGGATGAGGCGGCGCCAAAGAAGGCGATGGGGCTCAGGACCTCGCCGACCAGGAAGAACGAAAAGACGGCGGAGCAGACCGGCTCGAGCGAGAAGGCGAAACCGGTGGTCTCGGCGGGCACGTGGGGCTGCACGAGCGTCTGGGTGATAAAGCCGTAGGCAGAGCAGATGAGCGCGAGGGCAACGACGACCACGATCTCGCTGGGCGTACTGGGAAGTGCGAAACCGCCAAAGACGCATGCGGCAATGCCCGAGAACAGGCCGCCAAAGCCCAGCTGCCAAACGCCCAGGGACAGCGGATCGACTTCTTCGACAAAGCGCTTGGCCACGATAATGTGGCTGGCATAGATAAAGGCCGAGAGCAGCATGATGATCGCGCCGGGATTCAGGCTGGTAAAGTCGGCGCCCGAGAGCAGCAGCATGCCGCAGGTGACGATAGCCGTGCCGATGAGCACCTTGCGCTCGGGGGCGCGGCGCAGCAGGGCGGCGTTGGCAAACGGCACGATCACGACCGTCAGGCTCTGCAAAAAGCCGGCAGTGGAGGCAGAAGTGAGGCTGGAGCCCAAGCACATGCAGGTGAGCTCGGTTGTCATAATGCGCCGATGATAGCGGCACGAACCATAAGGTCGCGGTTGATGCGGAACGCGCGCTTGTGGAAGAGCAGCAGACAGGCCACAAAGGCGATGATGCAGCGCAACGCGACGATGCTCGTGGCGTTCATGCTGTCCATGCCGATCTTCATGAGGGGATACGAAAAGCCCCATGCGACGGGAACGGAAAATGAGAGCGCGATTGCTTTTTTGCGATCCATGGGACTCCTTTTGTTACAGAACGGTTTCGCACAAAGGATTCTGCTCTCAGATGTTGATGTAGTAAAGCGAATGTATCTTCAGTATGATTAAGAAACGCTAAAGTAGGCGCGAAAAGCGCTGGCAAAACGTTTTACGGCTGCATTGATGTGGAGGCACGATGGTATCGCGGTATCAGATTGTTTGTATGGTGGTCGACCGCGGCAGCCTTAAAGGCGCGGCGGACGAGTTGGGCTATACGCAAAGTGCGGTGAGCCAGGCCGTCAAGGCGCTCGAGCGCGAGCTGGGCACCACGCTTATCGAGCGCGGAAAGCAGGGCGTTTCGCTTACGCGCGACGGTAAACAATATCTGCCGTACCTGCGCCAGATTGTGACCGCCGAGCTCGAGCTCGAGGGCAAGCGGCAGGAGCTGCTGGGGCTTTCGTCGACTGATATTCGCATCGCGACGTTTACCAACGTGAGTCGAACCGTGTTGCCGCGCGTGATCCGCGATTTTGGAGCCCTGCACCCGGGCGTACGCTTTACCCTCAAGCAGGGCGATTACACGCGCAACGCCCAGTGGGTGCACGATGGCGTGGTTGATTTTTGCTTTACGGCACGCGGATTTACCGCTGGGCTCGAGAAGCGCGTGGTCTATCACGACGAGTTGGTGGCATTGTTGCCGGCCGCGCATCCGCTGACGGCAAAGGAAAAGGTGACACTCGCCGACCTGGCGTCCGAGCCGTTTGTACTGCTGGATGAGGCGAACAGAGCCTGGTGCTCGATGCATTTGCGGCGCATGGGCTGTCGCCGCACGTGACGAGCGAGGTGACTGACGACTACACCATCATGGCGATGGTGGAGGAGGGCCTAGGCGTGAGCATGCTCTACCGTCGTACTGTGGAGGCATGCGAGCCGATATTCGTGTGCGGCCCATCGTGCATGCCCCTCGCGCGACGTGGTGGCCGCCTGGCGCAGCTGGGACACCATGCCTATCGCCACGAGGCGCTTTATCGACTATATGAGCTCGCATATTGTCAATTAATGACTGTCGTGGCGTTGAGTGCGGTGTTTAGCGGGCTGTCGCTTTGGCTTGGGTGGCGCGATAGGTGCGTGCCGGGTGGCAAAGTAGTACCGCCACGACCATAAAGAACGCCGTGGTGCCCAGGCTGATGGGGTAGACCATCATGATGTTCGCAAAGGTGCGGAAGTGCGGGAACACGCAGAACACCCAGTAGAAGCGGATGCCGCAGACGCAGATCATGGTGATGAGGGCGGGTGTGAGCGAGATGCCAAAGCCGCGCAGGTAGCCTGACATGTTTTCGTAGAACATGCTAAAGGCGTACGCCGGGAAGATCGAGCACACGCGGATATAGCCGATCGAGACGATGTTGGGATCGCTGTTGAACAGCGACAAGATCTCGCGCCCCAGGCCGACAATAACGATGATCGTGGTGAGCGCGACGATACCGCCTTCGACCAGGCAGGCCTTGAGCGTTTTGGTGCAGCGGTCGATCTGGCGGGCACCGTGGTTTTGTCCCACAAAGGTGGTGCACGCCTGGCTAAAGCTGTTGAGCAGGTTGTAGCATACGTACTCCAAGCTCATGGCGGCGCTCGATGCCGCCATGACCTCGGTGCCCAGGCTGTTGATGGCGGACTGGATGATGATGTTGGCTACGGCAAAGACGGCGCTTTGGATGCCGGCTGGCAGGCCGATCTTGACGATGCGCTTGAGGGCGACGGGGTCGATAGCCAAGTCACGCGGGGTGACGCGGACGACAGAGTCGGTCTTGAGCAGGCGGATAAAGAGCGTAGCGGCGCTGACGGTGTAGGCGATGGCGGTGGCGATGGCGACGCCCGCGACGCCCCAGTGAAGTACGGGGACAAAGATGAGGTCCAGGCCAATGTTGAGGACGGTGGACACGGCAAGCGCCTGCAGCGGCATGCGGGTGATGCCGACGGAGCGGAAGATCGCGGCCTCAAAGTTGTAGAGCAAAATCGAGGGCATGCTCAGCAAAAAGACGCGTAGATAGAGTGAGGCGAGCGGCATGGTCTCGGCGGGAACGTTGAGCGCGGCGAGCATGGGCTCGGCAAAGATCTCGCCCAGAGCGATGACGACAAAGCCACGAGTGCCATTAAAATCGAGGTATGGACGGCGCGTTTGACCATGTTCTGATCGTTGCGGCCGATAGCGTTGGCGATGACCACGTTGGAGCCAAGCGACATGCCAATAAACAGGTTGAGCATAAGACTGGTAAGCGGAACATTGGAGCCGACCGCCGCCATGGCGAGGGTTCCCTGGTCGCCCGAGAAGTTACCGATAATGACCGTGGCGATGAGGTTCGACAGCTGCTCCAAGATGCTCGTGGCGGCCACGGGGAAGGCGAACAGGGGAATATTGCGCCACAGCGAGCCGGTGGTCATGTCAATGTGCTTAGATACGGTGTCAGCCATACGCTCTCAATCTCTAACATGCTCTTTCGTGCTTATTTGCGCAGATGATGATACTCCTAATGCAACCAGTCGGCACTTGGGGACGTTCCTTTTAATATGAGCAGGACATTGTCAAGAGGCAAAATCGGGCCTGGCCCCAACGATATGGGGTCAGGCCCTCTCCCTATATCAGCCGTCCGCGGCGACCTCGGCGTGTCTTACCGACGCTCGTCTTTGCAGTTTAATATCCGCCCGCGGCGATCTCTCGCTGGGCAATCCGTTGCTACGGCTGAGGCTTCTACGTCGAACCGACAGTCTGTGCACGCGTGTGCGCCCTGGGCGCTCGCAGAAAAGGACCTGAGGTTCGCCTCAACGGCTTCGGATCGAACCGCTTCCGGGGTGACTGGCTTATGTGCGGGGGACCGCCCCCCTACGCCTCCTCGGCCATGAGCCGACCGCTGGATTGGCAACACCTATTTGGACGATTCCGGGAGGGACAGCCCCGCCTCCCTGAACTCGACCGGAGACATGTAGCCCAGCGTCGAGTGGATCCTGAAGTTGTTGTACCAGTGCACGTAGTCCGAG
>ENA-OQCS01000952-OQCS01000952.1-human-gut-metagenome-genome-assembly--contig:-NODE-952-length-15668-cov-2.523583_pt1 | contig 15668 bp, 24 predicted proteins | sample MGYA00242757_ERZ504575 | MGnify/ENA primary metagenome ERZ504575 (study PRJEB26092, sample SAMD00036297) | human gut metagenome | host: Homo sapiens | study: EMG produced TPA metagenomics assembly of...
TTCTCATTATTTTCCAGCTTCTATGTAAAACGAGGCAGCATGCTTTCCTTCCCAAAAAAATCCTGCCCGTTTCTTCCTATTCTTTTGCTATCTTTGCTATTTTTTCTATCTTTTGCTGTCTTTTACTACTTTTTCTATCTTTTGCTGTTTTTCTATCTTTCTCTGTCTTTTTCTATCTTTTTTATCTTCTTCTATTTTCCAACCTTCACAACCTCTTTTGCACCCTTCATCTGCTGTTTTTCCAGTCTGCCTTCGTGAATTCCATCCTGCCGCAGTACGGCTCCTGCTGTTCTCCAGAGACATTCCAGATCCATTTTGAGCTGGATATGGTGCACATAATATCCATCCAGTTCAGCTTTTTGCCGGATCGCAGCTCATCCCGTCCATGGATCTGTGCCCATCCGGTAAGACCCGGACGGACGCTGTTTGCGCCGTACTGCTCACGCTCCACAAGGAGGTCATACTGATTCCAGAGTGCCGGACGCGGGCCAACCAGCGCCATATCGCCCTTCAGGATATTAAAGAGCTGTGGCAGCTCATCGAGGGATGTTTTCCGGAGAAACCGTCCGACTCTTGTGATGAAAAGATCGGGATTATTCAGCATATGGGTCGGCATATCATGTGGGGTATCGATACGCATCGTGCGGAATTTATATATGTAAAAATACGTGCCGTTCTTTCCTGCCCGCTTCTGCCGGAAGAAAATCGGTCCCGGCGAATCGAGATGGATCGCTATGCCAAGCAAAATCAGCAACCACGACAGTGCTGCCGTTCCAACCAGTGCAAGCAGCCGGTCCAGCAGATTTTTCAGATACATTTGATAAATTCCAGATTCCCTCATGTTTTCTTCCCCCTATTCTTTCACCGACTGGTTACTTTTCCGGCCTTCTTTTTCTTTTCCATAGCCGTACTTTCCGTAACCATAACCATATTTTCCGTAGCCATAACCGCCATAGGTGCTGTATCCGTAGCCTGTCGCACCCTCCGGCACGCCGTTCAGTACATAGCCGCAGACCGGAATTTGCGAATCCTCGAAGAATTCCAGTGCCCGCTGTACTTCACGGTCCTTGGTAGTTCCCTGGTGTACGACAAGAACTGCAGAATCTGCGATTCCGCCCAAAAGGGATGCATCCGACAGTACTCCGCACGGCGGCGTATCAATAATCAGAAGATCCGCATCCTCTTTCAATTCTTCGATCAGCGTTTTCATCCGCGCGAACGCAGCAGGCCGGCCGGATTTTGTGTACTTCCGACACCCGGCAGAATTTTCAGCGACAGATCCCGATAATCGGTAAGTGCCTCATCCAGGCTGATCTGTCCTTTCAGCACTCCTATGATTCCACGTCCCTTCCGCTCGGAAAGTCCGATACACTTCAATACCGACGGATTTCGCAGATCTCCGTCCAGCAGCACTACGCGGTACTTCTTCTTTGCAAATGCTTCTGCGAGATTCACGCAACGGTTGTCTTTCCCTCTCCCGGCACAGAGCTTGTCACAAGCAAAACAGGACAGTCGCTTTTCCAAGCCCGTCCTCTGTTCTTGTCCGGATGAGCTGCATTGCTTCTTTGAAGGAATCCGGCACTTTGGGGTTACAGATCGTGATGGTCTGTTCTTTTACGTTGCTTCGTTTCTTGATTTTCGCCTCCGGCAGATTTCCAAGGAACGCTGCGTTCGTCAGCTTTTTCACGTCATCTGCCTGGCGAATTGTTTTTCTTGTTCTCACATAGATGAAGACCAAAAGCAGTGCAACGGCAAGTCCCGCCGCTGCTCCGATCATTCCGGCATGTACCGCATCCTGGCTGTTGATCGGGGATACCGGTACGCCGCTGTCGTCTACCACCGTCAGCGTTGTCGCACCGATTATGTACTCTGCTACCTCCGGATAATTGGTAATGACGGACTGAAGTACGCGATATGCCGTATCCGGTGAAGAATCTTTTACGCGAATTGTGAACAGGTTGGTGTTTTCCATCACGCTCGCCTCAATTTGGGATGTCACTGCTCCCACCTGAAGATCCCGTGCTACAACATCCTTTAATACACCGCTTGTTACGATATAAGGAAAGGTTTTTCCAAGCTGCTGCGCCGTCACATTGTCATAATAGGAATAGCCGACCGCGCGGTTTGATCCGACCACAAATGAGGTGTATGCCTCATACATGGGCTGATACCGCAGCTTTGCCGTCAGAAAGGAGCCGCCTCCCATGAGGATCACAAGAATCAGCACGCCCAAAAAGAATTTTCGGAATGCCTGGAAATATTCTGCCAGAAAGGCGATCAGATCGATTTTCTCCGGTTCCGCCGAATAGGTTCATACGTTTCTCTGCTCATGCTCTTTGCTCCCTCTTATCGTTCTGCCCTGCTGTAGGTGCCGTATCCATATCCATAACCGTAGCTGTTGCCGATCCGCTCACCGAATCCCGGGTAAACATTTCCAAATACACAGCCGATCACTTTTTCCTCTTTCTGGTTCAATGCATCAATCGCATCGTTGATATCCCTCGTCAGTACGCCGTCCTGCCGCACGGAAAGAACTGCCGCATCGGCATACTCTGCAAGCTCTTCTGCATCCGCCGTCATTCCCATCGGCGGCGTATCCAGAATAATGTAGTCCATATTGGTCCGGCATGTCTCCAGAATCCGGTGGAAAATCTCACCGCCGATTGCAAGCGACGGCTCTTCCAGACGATTACGGCAGATTCCGGTATATACGTTGGTATCCTTGTGTTTCTCAAAAACGCCGGATGCCGACTCTTTTCCGAGGACAACCTTTCCGAAATCCTTTCCGTCTTTTTCCGGAATCTCAAAGATTTTATGTAACGCCGCTGTCGGAAATCGCAGTCCAAAAGCAGTACACGGTTCTGCTCTTCTGCAAGAGCAAGCGCCAGATTTGCCGCAAGGGTCGATTTTCCTTCATTTTCCGCCACACTGGTCACCAGCAGCACTTTTCCGCCTTTTCGGTCCAGACGCCCCCGCACACGCGATGCAATACGCTTTAAGGATTCCACATACAGAAAGCTCCGCGCCGGATTGGTAATCAGCATGGAGCTGTTTTTCTTCTTCTTTTCGTGATACACAACGCCCAGCAGGTCCGCATCGATTTTGCGGGTGAATTCTGCCTCATTTTTGACGGTATCCCGCAGAAAGGAAAAGAGTCCGATGAGTGCCGCCATAGCAAGGGCTGCCGCAAGAAATGCGGTCGCGGCATACTTTTTGGTCGGAATCTGGTTCGATGGCACACCGGAAACCTGCGGCTGCTGCAGTGTCTCCAACACTACATTCGGAATAATATAGTCGGAAATGCTCGTATAATTGTTCAGTACCGACTTTAAGATCCGAAATGCCATTTCCGGCGAATCTGCGGTCACAGACAGCTCCATCAGATTGGATTCCGGCACAATGGAAGCATTCATTTTTGCCGGAAACGAGGACAGGCTGAGCTCCTCCATCACTTTTTCTTCAAAATCGTATTTTCCAGAATTGCTTCAAATTTCTGTGCCATCTCATATGTGGCCGACAGGCTCGATGCCGCATTGGCATCCACCCGCGTCCCATAACGGCAAATGTGGTTTTTACCGTATACCGGTCTTTGTGTACGGTCGCCATCACAGTATAGGTTATCATTGCCGCCGAACAGGCAATCAGAAGGATGACCCACCAGTTTTTGCAATGTCGCACAGGATACTTCGGAGATCCCAGTCTGTTTTGCTGCTCTGCCCGTTTCCTGTTCTGTCGTATTCTCCCATCTGGATCCCCCCTATTCGTTTACACAGACGATCAGGCGGACGGAGCTTGTCTGCCCATCCTCCGCTGTCGCAGTGTATGTCACTTCATAAACACCCGCACTGCCGGTATCGACCGGATTGTCAATGGAAAACTGATTTTCTCCCAGAAGCTCTTCTTCATACGAAGCTGCATGAAGCGCACCGTCTTCTCTCTTTTCATACAGCATCTGATCCACACTCACGCTTTCCAGATATGCCTGCGGATCAAATGGCTGCTGCAGATCCAGATGAATCAGGTAATCGCTCAGGGTAATCTGCGGCCTTCCGTTCTCCTCTGCCGGATCGTAGAGTTCTACTGTCACCGGAAGACTTGTCACATCTCCGGCGCGGTTTGCAACCGAATATGTCACGTGGTACAGTCCCGGTGTACTGCTGATCTCATCCTCGTAAGAAATCCGGATGCGGTCGGTAATCGTTCCGTCCAGGCAGTCCTCCGCGGAAAGTCCCTCTGTCAGATCATCTGCATTCAGGCTGAACCGCAGCGGGCGATCCAGGGAAAAGACCGGTGAGGTGTAATCGTTATACACCAGTTCCCGCTCCGCATGCGTAACGTGATTATCGGAATCAAAGGCGACGATACTGATTTTCCGCCGCCCTTTTTCCACAAAATTCGAAATATGTTCCACAGCAAGAGAACTCGTCACATCGCCGTCTTTTTTATCGTAAGCAGTTACTCCGGCCAGAAGTTCTGACTCCTCTGCATGGATGCTGGCAGAAATCTCACTGTTGTCCATCGTAATTTCCGGCCCTTTTCCGTCTTTTCCCGTCTGCTGCCGCACCAGACACCCGCCAAAGGCAAGTGTGGAAGCCAGAAACAGAATGAGAACTGCCGCTCTCGTTTTGTGCATATCAAAGATGCTCCTTTCGTTTCTGTAACGCCATTCTTCCTGTTTTTAGAGGAACCAGCGTCTTTTCCGTTTTCGTTCCGGGGACGTTCATAGAAAATCTGACGGTCCTCCAGGATTCTTCTCGGATTCACTTTCACTAAAAGCTGTGCATACGCTTCTCCATACCGCTCCTCCAGAAACTGCCGGACTGGCCGCATGTCCGTGGTCCGGTAATCGGCTCCGTGGCATCGCTTGCCACACAGCCCGCAAGGCGGTTTTCCAGTAGAAACCTTGCTGTCCGCTCAGCCTCTTCTCCAAATCTTCCAAACACGCTTCCTTTGTTGATCTGCAAAACCGCGCCCATTTCCCGGAATTCGTATAGAGCTCCGGTGTATCCTGCACGCAGAAATACCGCTCCGGATGCGCCAGCACCGGGATTTTTCCCATCGCCGGAAATTCCAGCAGCCGCTTTCTGATTCCGTCCGGCGCCATATCAAACGGCACCTCGATCAGATAATAGCGGCTCTCATGGAGCGGTATCAGCTTTCTCTCTCTGATTTTTTTCTCCAGCGGTCCGATGCTCATGATTTCCATGCCGCGCACCAGCTGATGGGAATGTGTTCTCTGTTGATTTCCCTCTCCAGACGGTAAAATTGCTCTTCTAACTGTTCCGATTCGTAGTTGACGTATCCGTCCTCCACGCCTTCGATTCCCGTCTGGTTTGCATGCGGCGTCACCGCGAGGATACGCACCCCGCTTTGTGCCGCCATTTCTGCCATTTCAAGGGAGGTGGACAAATTCGGGGATCCGTCGTCCACTCCCGGCAGAATATGTACATGAAGGTCCGTCATCCCTGTTTTTCTCCTTCGTACTGGTATTCCGGTACCATTTTCTTTACCAGATAACAGATGTCCGGACATTCGTTTCCGCTTCCTTCGCGAGTTCCTTTATCTGCTCCCGGAATACCTTCTCGTCAAATGCAATCTGTCTGCCGATAAAAATCCGGCTGTTTTCTGTGGTCTGCATGCCCTCTTCATTCATCAGAAGTTCCTCATACAGCTTTTCGCCGGGTCGCAGGCCAATGTATTTGATCTTGATTTCTTTTTCCGGCTCATATCCGGAAAGGCGGATCATATTTTTGGCCAGGTCTGCGATTCTGACCGGATCTCCCATATTCAGGACAAAGATCTGACCGTTTTTCGCATAGGCGCCTGCCTCAAGTACAAGGCTGACTGCTCCGGAATCGTCATAAAATATCGAATGATATCCGGATGCGTAACCGTCACCGGACCGCCGTGTTCGATCTGACGGCGGAACAGCGGAATGACACTTCCGTTGCTTCCCAGTACATTTCCAAAGCGCACTGCCGCAAACTCTGTCGTGCTGTGTCTTCCGATCAGCTGAATCACCATCTCACAGAGCCGCTTGCTCGCTCCCATGATGTTGGTCGGGTTGACTGCCTTGTCTGTTGATATCAGGATAAACTTCTTTACCTGATAATGCTTGCTGTGCGCGCCGTTTTTAAGGTTCCAATAACATTGTTTTTAATCGCTTCATTCGGGCTGTCCTCCATCAGCGGCACATGCTTGTGGGCTGCTGCGTGAAAGACGATGTCCGGCCAGTACTTCGAAAAAATTGATTCCAGCCTCCGCTCATCCCGCACAGAACCAATCAGTACTGTCAAATTGAGATCTGGGAACTCCCATTCCAGAGATTTCTGAATCTGGTACGCATTGTTTTCGTAGATGTCAAAAATGATCAGATGCCCGACGTCGTGTCCGGCCAGCTGGCGGCAGATCTCACTTCCGATCGAACCGCCTCCGCCTGTTACCAGGATTGTTTTTCCCTTCACATAGCCCAGGATTGCATCGAGATCCACCCGGATGGGATCTCTTGGCAACAAATCCTCAATTTTTATTTTCTTTCTGATCTTTTTTTCTTCCTTCATAGCTCCCACTCTCATTCTGTTGCGTTTTTCTCCCGTATTCAGTTATCCTGTTCCTGCAGACAATCTTCCAGTAAATACAGCATTTCAAGTGCTGAACGAAAACCTGCTTTCTGTTTTCCGCAGATCAGAAATCCCTGCAGACTACAGTGCTGTCGGAACTGAATCTGAATACTGACCATACGCTCGGTTCCGGCTGGAAGCGTTGTATCCTGATTGTTCTTCATTTCATCTGTAATTCCCACTCTTCTTTTTCCCCTTCTGAAAGGCTCCGCATACAGCTTCCTGCATCCGGCATGCCGAGCAGGTCATAAATGCGGTTCATCCGAAGCAGCATTTCTCCGTATCCCTCAAACGGAATGTCATAATGAAGCAGCGGCAGCCGGATCACTCCTTTGGAATGGCTTCCCTTCACTTCCTGAAAGCATAAAAATAATGCTGCATCTGCTGTTGTATGTACTTTTTCTCTGATTGTTTCTACTTCTCTGTTCATATTTCTCTCCATATGATATTTATTCTTTTATGGTAATGTTATATGTAATAATTATTTTTGGAATATTATACCAAATCAATCTCGCATCGTCAATCTTCTCTGCCTCCTTTTCTTTCGATTTTCTTTTGATTTTCCTGTTTTTTTCTTCTGCTTTTTCTGTCTATCGTTCCTTTTTTTACTTTTTTCGCCCCTTTCTGCCATACGGTGTCACTTTCTGTCGAACGATTTTAACAGAAGTCCGTCAATTCGGCTTGAATGAGATTCTGTCACTGTGTTAAACTACACTTTGATTTTTATGATGTTTGCTGTAATGCTCTCCTCCTGCTTTTATTTTGTACCCTATCATGTTTCTTTGCGCTGGACAACCGCTTCGACTTGAACGGCTGCACTTCGACGCAAACGGTATACTTTCCCGGAGGTGTTTTTCTTGTATTCCAAATTAATATTCCCACTCGATCCGAACGATTCTGTTCTGCTCGAAATTCCAGTCATTATCTCACAGGGTGTTTCCCAAAAATACCGGCTGGCGCTCGACGACTGATTTACGTTGAAGCTGCCAGCACCGACTGATTCTCCACACCATTCAGGGAGATTTTACAACCCGCTGCACATTTGCCGACCTGACGGTCTGCCTTACACCAAGTGATCGTTTTTCCACGGCGGAAAAGGTCTGCTGATCAACTTTGCCCACGTTTCCCTTGTACAGGTAACTGGCGAAGTTCTGCTGAAAAATGGGCAGATCATTTTCTGCAGCCGCCGGCGGAGGCGTGAGACCCGGGAAGCCTTCCTGGTCTACGCCGGAGCAGGAAAGTTTTCCTACGAAACGATATAAAAAACAGGAGGGCTGCCGCACGAAGAAAAATTTCCACAAAATATAGATTTTGTAGTGTTTTCGCTTCGTGCGACAGCCTCTCCTGTTAATATATGTTTTTGCTTAATGCTTGTCTGCTGCAAGCTCCATTCGAGCTGCAAACTGTGTATAAAAATCTGTATTTCCGTCATACGGAAGCAGATAAAACAGCTTCAGAATGTTCATGCTGATCTGCTGCCGGAATGCATCGTCCTCGCTTTCGCGCGCCGCATTCTGTTTTTCCTTCAGATAATAATGCCATTTTGTCGTAAAGGCTTCGTATTTCCCAAGCTCCGGCGTATCGAGCCAGCGGCGGACCTTGACCTTTGTCTTGTTCTCCTTCGGACATTCGTTCACCTGAAGGAAATAAGAAAATGTTCCATCCTCATACAGCCGACCCAGCGGAAACATCCGACAGAAGCCCGGGCGTGCATCGTGGATGCTGCAGCGGCCTTCTTCATTTAAAAAGCTGCACCGGTCTGACTGCTCTGTCATCTTCAGATGTGGCAGAATAACACCGTCCACGACACGAAGCGCCACGTTCCCAGCCAGCAAAATCTCTTCCATCGTCTTTCCCAGCTTTTCTCCAGGCGGTAGACATCCATCGGTCGAGTACAATCGAATCTCCCATCCCATGACAGCAGGCGGAGCATCCGCGGCAGTGTCGCAGCCCACTTTTACAAGATCATTAGCTCCGTATCGTTTTCCATCTGAAATTTTATCTATCTCTACATTTCGTTCCATTTTTTCTTCCTATCTTTTCTCTTAATCCTTGCTTTTGGTCTCTTCTCTCGATCTTTGCTTTTAATCCTTGCTTTTGATCTTTGCTTTTGATCTTCGCTTTTGATCTTTGCTTTCGATCCTTGCTTTCGGTCTTTTCTCCCGATCTTTATTTCTTCCTCACATTTCTACTCCCACAACATGCAGTACCTCGTCCTTTACCTGGAATTTGATTTCCATTCCCGCAAAGGAAAGTCCGTAGACGCGTTCTTCGCTGTCTGATACGATGGACGCGGATCCTGCTCCAGCACTTTTTTCAGCGCCGCACGGTGGTCTGCCGGAACCTTTTCCAGCAGCTCGTCCGGAATCTCAACCGGAATAAGTATTCTTTCGTCTTTTCCGTAAAGCTGCCAAGTGCCTCCACGTGACTGTCTACATGCGGCAGATACGGTTTGATATCCAGAATCGGTGTGCCGTCCATCAGATCTGCTCCCGTAAGGTGCAATACCGGACCAAGCGACGGATGCTGCTCCACATATTCCAGCTTTACCGAAGAAAGACCGATCGGATTCGGACGGAACGGCGAACGCGTAGCAAATACGCCGACACGCTTATTTCCGCCAAGCCGCGGCGGCCGCACCATCGGAGACCAGGTATCCCGCACGGCTTCCGAAAACTCCCAGATCAACCAGAGATGGGAATATTCTTCCAGCCCCCTCAGTGCATTTGCATCGCGGAACTCCGGTTCAAAAACGATCATACTCTTTAGTTCTTCGATCAGTCCGCTCTGCCTCGGAATCCCGAATTTTTCCGGGAAATCCGTGTGGATTCGGGCGATCACCTTCATTGCAATTTCTTCTGCCACGTTTCTTACTCCTTTTCTTTCCTGCATCTTCTCTTCTATTTCGCATGGCTCTGAATCATTACCATATGTTTTATCTTAACATTTTGTTTTTGAAAAGTCCACCATGCGCATTCCCCTTCGCCGACTCCCCTGCGGATACTACACGTTACGGGTCACGCAGAGCCTGCCAGACGGTGACTTATACTCCAAGCTCCCGCATGCTTTTCAGCAGCTCCTCGATCTGTTCTGCTGTTTCCTTTACTTCTCTTCCATCCCGATCAGTTCCCTGCGGTACATCTGTTTTTTCTCCGTCACATCCAGCGCATGTACGTCTGGACCAGAAATGTTTCTGCCTTTGACTGAAGCTCTTCCGGCAGATGTGTCTCTTTCAGACGGTTTCGAAAGCTTTCCAGATCCTTTCCTGCCGCTCTTAAATACTGATTCATATGAAGCCCCATGTGGCGCATCCTTGCACGCCCCTCGCTTCGCACCCTGGCATACGTTTTCTGGCTTTTTGCTGCATACAGTGTCATCTGTACATACATCAGGCTGGTCAGTGCCTTTTCTCCTGTCATTGCAGTTTCGTACAATTCTTTTTTTACTCTTTGGCTGCTCATACATTCCTCTCTCTCCGCCACGCTTCTTTCGCTGGCAACGGATGGCAGTTCATATTTGGTATTCAGGAGTCGAAGGATAAAAAGACTCCTATCATGACATCTGCCACAATAAAAGTCTTGCGTTCTCATTTGATACGGATGTTTCTCAACATCGGCTGACGGTTTCAAACCCGCACGGGATGTTTTTATTTCAGATCCCGCGGCGTTTCGCTACTCCCTTTTATTTGTTGAGATGAATCTTAGCACACTTATTGCTAAATTGCAAGCATATTTTTTGCATATCATGCATGATTTCATGCATCCTATTATTTTTGACGGTGTTTCTTCCTATATAAATGGAATGCCGGAAAGCATACGGTTCCCACCATTAAAATAAGGAAAACCACATCCGCATACAGCTTCACATATTCTGCCGCCTGCTCCCATGCAGCGCCGACCGCTGCACCGATGCCAACCAGAAGAAGATTCCAGACCGTACTCCCGACTATGGTATATAGCAGAAATCCCGGCATCTTCATCCCCGCCATGCCGGCCGGAACCGAGATGAGACTTCGGATGATCGGAATGCATCGGCCGAGCAGCACAGCCCGCTGCCCCTTTTTCTGAAACCAGGCAATGGTCTTCCAGGCATCCTCTGCCCGAAACCCCAGAAGCTTCATCGGCCGGCTCTCGAGCAGCTCGGCAAGCCCTTCCGGGCTGGACGAGGGTTCCGGCTCCGTACAGCACCAGCGCGCCAAGCAGTGAGCCCGCCGTAGATGCCAGCACAACCCCCGCCGGTGCAGCCGAGTACACGTTGTCAGAAAACCGCCAAAGGCAGAATCACCTCGGAGGGAATCGGTGGAAATACATTTTCCACCGCAATCAGAATCAGAATACCAAGATAGCCAAAACGGTTGACCATATCCAGAATCACGCTCTGCAAATTTTTCTCTTCCTTTTCATTTCCGGCATAGAAACCTCTTCCCCGCAGCTGCCAGATAGCCGGTTTTCCGGTCTTATCGGTTTTCCTGCCGGAAATGCTCTTTTTCTTCTCCTGCATTTTATGCGCCTTTTCCACGGTGCATGAATCCTTTTTGACTACTTCTTTACAATTCCGTCAGATTTTCTTCCTTTTGTTTTCATGTTCTCTTCAGAAAAGCTTTATCCCGTGTACACATTCTGGTCACAATTTTCCCGTATACTAATCTTATCAACAACAAAGGAAGTAAAAAACAACCTCCATTGTTTCTCTATAAATAAACCGGAGACGGCAAAGCATTTCTGGAAGCACGTCTCCAACGCCAACCTTTCTAATAGATAGATTTCTTTTTCATACCGCCGGGGCTTCAACCAAGTCCCGGCCTCTCTCCTTTTGGGGAGATTTTTTTGTAACGATTCAGATCCATGCGAAATTCCGGAAAAATCGCGAATCATGCTTGCGCGAAGGAGTGCTTTTTCTGAATCGCTTCTATTCCTGCCGCATTTTTTTCTTGCACGTGACTTTTCTCTATAGTAAAATAAAATCAGTTGTTTGTAACTCTTCAGAACCAATGGGGAAAACTTTGCATCATCCTGCAGGAATGATCCGTTTCTTTCAAACAAATACCATGGAAAAAAGGGAGAAAAATACCATGAAAATTGGATTTGACAATGAAAAATACCTGAAAATGCAGTCCGAGCACATCCGCGACCGCATCAACCAGTTTGACAACAAGCTGTATCTGGAATTCGGTGGAAAGCTGTTCGACGATTTCCACGCATCCCGCGTTCTTCCGGGCTTTGCACCGGACGCAAAACTGCGCATGCTGATGCAGCTTTCCGATCAGGCCGAGATTGTTATGGCAATTTCCGCATCCGATATTGAGAAAAACAAAATCCGCGGTGACCTCGGCATCACCTACGACAGTGATGTACTCCGTCTGATCGACGAGTTCCGCGGACGCGGCCTCTACGTCGGAAGCGTAGTAATTACCAGTATTCCGGCCAGCACAGCGCAGATGCCTTTAAAAAGAGACTGCAAAAGCTCGGCATCCCGGTTTACATTCACTACACAATTCCGGGCTACCCGCACAATGTACCGCTGATCGTAAGCGATGAGGGATATGGAAAGAACGAATACATCGAAACGACACGCCCGCTCGTTGTCGTTACCGCACCGGGACCGGGAAGCGGAAAGATGGCAACCTGTCTTTCCCAGCTTTACCACGAGCACAAACGCGGTGTAACGCCGGCTATGCCAAATATGAAACCTTCCCGATCTGGAATCTGCCGCTGAAGCACCCGGTCAACCTGGCCTATGAGGCTGCTACCGCCGATCTGAACGATGTCAACATGATCGACCCGTTCCATCTTGAGGCATACGATGTAACAACCGTCAACTATAACCGTGATGTTGAGATTTTCCCGGTTCTGCGCGCCATTTTCCAGCAGATTTTCGGCGAGAGCCCATACAAATCCCCGACCGACATGGGTGTCAACATGGCCGGAAACTGCATTGTCGATGATGCCGCATGCTGCGAGGCTTCCCGCCAGGAGATCATCCGCCGCTACTATAACGCTGTGGACGGCATCGCAGACGGTTCCCGTTCCGAGACAGAGGCTTACAAAATCGAGCTTCTGATGAAACAGGAGAACATCGTTGCCGCAGACCGCACCACCGTTTCCCCGGCTCTTGTCCGCGCTGAAGCGACCGGCGCACCGGCTGCTGCCATGGAGCTTTTGGACGGACGCATCATCACCGGAAAGACAAGCGATCTGCTCGGCTCAAGCGCAGCACTTCTGCTGAATGCTTTAAAAGACCTTTCCGGTATTGAACACGACGTACACGTTCTCTCACCGGAATCCATCGCTCCGATCCAGACACTGAAAACAAGTATCTCGGAAGCAAAAATCCGCGTCTCCATACTGACGAAGTCTGATCGCCCTGTCCGCTACCGCTGCACAGAGCGAGGATGCACAGAAAGCACTCTCCTGCCTGCCGCAGTTAAAGGCTGCCAGGTGCACTCCAGCGTTATGCTCTCCGATGTGGACCGCAAAATGTTCCAGCGTCTGGGATGCGATCTGACCTGTGAGCCGAAATTTCAGTAAATAATTTTATATCTTAGACATAAAAAATCCAGGGCATACGGTACTTTCCGTACCTGCCCTGGATTTTCTTTCCGCCTTCTGTTTATAAATTTTCTTTTCCGAATCCCATTGGCAGCAGCTCCTCGAGTGTCATTTCTTTCCAGGAACCGTCGCCCTTGCAGAGAAGGACGAGAAATTCGTTCGGATCAACGAATTCCCGCAGGACCTGGCGGCAGACACCGCACGGTGTGCAGAAATCCTCCGGCTCTGCCTCTCCCGGGCCGCCGCAGACGGCGATCGCGTCAAATTCCGTTATGCCCTCGGATACGGCTTTGAAGACCGCGGTGCGCTCCGCGCAGTTTGTCGGTGTATACGCCGCATTTTCAATGTTGCAACCGGTATAAATCGCTCCATTCTTTGCCAGAACCGCCGCGCCTACGCGGAATTTCGAATACGGCACATACGCAAATTTCCGCGCTGCCAGAGCCTGTTTTACCAGCTCCTGTTTTATTTCTGTACTGATTTCCTGTTTCATATCCAGCATCCCCTTTCCAGTATCCCCTTATTTTTTCTTTCTTATTTCTGATCTTCCCGGATCAGAATCCGCAGTGCCTCGATGGCTACCTGAATCGCACCTTCCGTATCGTGCGTATGTGGTTCTCCATGCCGCGTTTCACTCTCTCCTGATTTCCCATCACAAGAAAATCCGATCCGGCACGGACGCCGCGGGCACTTGCCACGATAAAGAGTGCCGCCGATTCCATCTCTGACGCTTTGCATCCAAGTTTCATCCACGCATCCCATTTTTTCAGCAGCTCATCGCCGACCGGCATCTGCTCCGGGTCGTGCTGGCCGTAGAAGGAATCCTTGCACTGTACCACGCCCGCATGCCATTTTTTCCCAAGATTCTTTGCCGCCTGCACCAGCGCATTCGTCACGGTAAGGTCTGCGACTGCCGGGAACTCGATCGGTGCGTATTCCTTTGACGTTCCCTCCGCACGGATCGCTCCCGTTGCCACCACGATATCGCCGCCCTCTACATCGAGTGCCATACCGCCGCATGTTCCGACGCGGATAAACGTATCGGCGCCGCACTGGATCAGCTCTTCCATCGCGATGGAAGCCGACGGACCGCCGATGCGGTAGATGTAACGGAAACCTTTACACCGTCCAAAGCACCCGTATAAGTCACAAATTCCCGGCTGTCTGCGACGAGCACCGGGTTCTCAAAGTAAGCTGCAATTTTTTTACACCGTTTGGGATCTCCCGGCAGAATCACATACCGTCCCACATCGCCTTTTCGGATCTGCAGATGATACTGCAGCCCTTCTTCTCCTGAATAATTCTGCATATGCAAAAACCTCCTTCGTATTTTCGTATTCTCATAGTTCTATTCTACCACAGGCCGCACCGCAAATACAAGGCTTAACACCATTTCGCTTTCCCTTTCATTACGGATATAATCACGTTCCGCAGTTGCCTTTTCCCATTCGAGATGCTACAATAGGCACAGAAACCAGAGTTCTTACTTTCATTTTTACGAGGAGGGATTATTTTATGAGTTCCTATGTCATCAGCTGCTGCTCTACGGCAGACCTTACCGAAGAACATTTCTCCAAACGGGAAATCTCATACATCTGTTTCCATTACAAATTAAATGACACCGAGTACGCGGATGATCTCGGCAAATCCATGCCGTTCGATCAGTTCTATGCCGCCATGGCCGCCGGCGCTTCCACGAAAACATCCCAGGTGAATGCCGATGAATTTGAAGCCTATTTTGAAACATTCCTGCAGGACGGCAAAGACATTCTCCACGTCTGCCTCTCCTCCGGCATTTCCGGTGTACTGAATTCCGCGATGATCGCCAAAGCCGACCTTGAAGAGCGCTACCCGGAACGGAAAATCCTCATCGTGGATTCCCTCGGCGCTTCCTCCGGCTACGGTCTTCTGATGGACCGCCTTGCGACCTGCGCGATGAAGGAAAACCGCTGGAAGAGGTTTACGATTTCGCGATGAAAAACCGCCTCAAAGTCCATCACTGGTTCTTCTCCACGGACCTCACCTTCTACGTGCGCGGCGGCCGCATCTCCAAGCCTCCGGCGCAATCGGCGGACTCCTCGGCATCTGCCCGCTGCTCAACATGGACAACGAGGCCGTCTGATTCCGCGGTTTAAAATCCGTACGAAGAAAAAAGTCATCAAAAAATCGTCGACCAGATGGAAGAAAACGCCGAGGGCGGCCTCTCCTACTCCGGCAAATGCTACATTTCCCAGTCCGCCTGCTACGACGATGCGCGGGCCGTTGCGGATCTTATCGAGGAACGCTTTCCCAATCTGAACGGAAAAGTCGAGATCAACAACATCGGAACCACCATCGGCAGCCACACAGGGCCGGGAACCGTGGCATTGTTTTTCTGGGGGAACGAACGGGTGGATTAACTCTCCTGCACTTCCATCTATAGCAAGACCCGAAAATAATGCAAAAAAGGCAGTGCTGCAGAGCGCGAATTGCAAGGAACAGATTTGAAGGCGTACCGGGG
>ENA-OQCS01000954-OQCS01000954.1-human-gut-metagenome-genome-assembly--contig:-NODE-954-length-15646-cov-2.443134_pt1 | contig 15646 bp, 21 predicted proteins | sample MGYA00242757_ERZ504575 | MGnify/ENA primary metagenome ERZ504575 (study PRJEB26092, sample SAMD00036297) | human gut metagenome | host: Homo sapiens | study: EMG produced TPA metagenomics assembly of...
CGGACATTTTTCAGATAGATTCCCTCTTCCCCATCCACATCAAGTGTCACCTGTTTTCTGTGATTCTGCTCTGTATGTACCGTCATTTCCGCAAGCGCTTTTACCGCAAGCTTTCTCGAATGGATCAGTGATACCCCGCATTCCACCCGCTGAACTTGCACAATGTCTTCGCCTTCTCCGTTCTCTTCCTCCATGTAGACCATTTCCTCAAACGGAATCATTCCCTCCAAAGCTCCGGGACGCGGATCTCCCGAATCTGTCACATACAAAACTTTAAAATTCAGTTTTCCCGTCACACGGAGATAATTTTCCACTCTTCTTGTCTCTTCAATCCGCAGACTTCCCTCACCGGAAAGCACTCTTCCCACGTCACTTTTCGCATCTGGTACATTATAATCCCCACCGATCATAACTGATCCGTCACTGTTTTGCCCATCTGATTCATGCGTACCTGTTTTCTTATCAGTTCCATAGTCAGCCTCCTACTCAAATATCACCGGTTTTTCGCTTTTTGCCATTTCCAGGACAACATATGGGTATTGGGAAAATCCATCTTCCCGCATACAGATATTTCCCATCTCCTCCCCATCTTTTTCTGTCTCGTCACTTCCCGGTCCCAGAAGTGTTGTCTGTACACAGATCACATCTTTTTCTTCCGTACAGCCATCAACCCGGATCGCATATCCCTCCATTTCCTGTCTCCCATACCCCTGTCCGACATACAGCCGGTCTCCTTGCACATACATGATCTGAAATGGGGTTTCTTCCATCCCGGCAATGCGTTCGGTCATTTCCGCCGGAACTTTTTTCTCATCCACAATGGAATATTCCAGCATTTCTCCACCCGCTTCCTCTTTTTCCATGACCTGACAGCCGCCAAGGAAAATCAGCATCCAGATCACCCCTGTCACACGGCATTTTATTCTCATAATTATTCACAAACTTTTCCATTTTTTTGTCTCTTTATTATCATATTATCTTCCTTGTATTTTCATGCCTCGAATAGTATAATCGAAGAAAAGTATGTTACTTTATACAATGAAAGAGAGGATTTTGGGGTAATGATACGATTTATCTGTATCGCAGTCTTTTTAATTCTTTACCTGATCCTGTCCATTCCGGTTTTTCTGGTGGAATGGATCATTGGTAAATTCAATCGCAGAGCCAAAGATATCAGTTCTCTGCGCATCGTTCAGTGGGGCTTTAAAGTGATTCTTAAGATGACCGGTGTCACGACAACCGTGATCGGTGAAGAAAATGTTCCGGATGAACCGGTACTCTTTATCGGCAACCACCGCAGTTATTTTGATATTCTTCTTACTTACAGCCGGTGCAGGCGTCTGACCGGTTATGTTGCCAAAAAGAAATGGAAAAGATTCCGCTTCTTTCCACATGGATGAAGAATCTGTACTGTCTCTTCCTTGACAGAGACAATATGAGAGAAGGTCTGAAGACGATCCTTCAGGCAATTGATTATGTAAAAAATGGCATTTCCATCTGCATTTTCCCGGAAGGAACCCGCAACAATGGCGAAGAGCTTTCTATGCTTCCATTCCGTGACGGTGCACTTAAAATTGCCGAAAAGACCGGGTGTGCGATCATTCCGATCAGCATGAACAATACTGCTGACATTTTTTGAAGCACATTTCCCACGTGTAAAAAAAAGTACATGTCGTCATCGAATACGGCAAACCAATCTATCCAAAAGAACTGGATAAAGAGACAAGAAAACATCTTGGAATCTATTGTCATGATCTTATTCAGGACACAATTAAGAAAAACGCCAGTCTGATCTAAACCTATAACAGAAAAGAGGTACGATTATGCATTCTAAAAATTTAACATTACTTACAGACTTATACGAACTGACTATGATGCAGGGTTATTACGATAAGCAGGACAATCCTACCGTAATTTTTGATGTATTTTACCGTTCCAACCCATTTTCTTCCGGTTATGCAATCGCAGCCGGACTTGAACAGGTTATTGAGTACGTGAAAAATCTGAACTTCAGCTATGATGATGTGGATTACCTTCGCAGTCTCCACATTTTTTCTGAAGATTTTCTTCAGTATCTGAGCGGCTATCACTTTACCGGAAGCATTTACGCAATTCCGGAAGGAAGCTGATCTTCCCAAAGGAGCCGATCCTCAAAGTCGTTGCCCCGATCATGGAAGCTCAGCTTGTGGAAACCGCAATCCTGAACATTCTGAACACCAGTGTCTGATTGCGACCAAGTCTTCCCGTATCGTATACGCTGCCGGTGATACCGGTGTTATGGAATTCGGCTTCGCCGTGCCCAGGGACCGGATGCCGGATTATACGGCGCACGTGCTGCCGTGATCGCCGGCTGCGTGGGAACCTCCTGCGTACTTACCGGCAAGCTTTTTGACGTTCCGGTTATGGGAACCCATGCACACAGCTGGATCATGAGTTCCCGGATGAATATACCGCATTTAAAGCCTATGCAGATCTTTATCCTGAAGGATGTACCCTTCTTGTCGATACTTACGACACCTTAAATCCGGTGTGCCGAATGCGATCCGTGTCTTCCAGGAGATGAAAGATGCCGGCATCAGTCCGAGAAGCTTGGTATCCGTCTTGACAGCGGCGATCTTGCCTACCTGTCCAAAAAAGCACGTAAAATGCTGGATGCGGCCGGCTTTGAAGAAGCAACGATCTGCGCATCCAACGACCTTGATGAATATCTGATCCACGACCTCAAGATGCAGGGCGCAGCGATCGATTCATGGGGGGTCGGAACCAATCTGATCACCTCCAAAGACTGTCCTTCATTCGGTGGTGTATATAAGCTCGCTGCCATCCAGAATAAGAATGGCGAGTTCGAACCTAAAATCAAACTTCTGAGAACACAGAAAAGATCACCAATCCGGGCAACAAGACGGTTTACCGTATTTACGAAAAAGAAACCGGCAAGATGAAAGCTGATTATATCTGCTTTGTAGACGAAGAAATCAATCCGGAGGAAGATCTTCTCCTCTTTGATCCAAGCGAGACATGGAAAAAGACAAAGATGAAAGCCGGAACCTATACCGTCCGCGAAATGATGCAGCCAATCTTCATCAACGGTGAATGTGTCTACACTTCCCCGTCTGTCAAAGAGATTGCCGCTTACTGCCGCCAGGAAAAAGATACCCTGTGGGATGAATCCAAACGACTCTTCAATCCTCACCAGATGTATATCGATCTGTCTCCAAGACTTTATGAAGTAAAGAAACAGCTTCTTGACCGCATGAGTGCTGATGACTAGGTTACAATTTGAAAAGAGGTATTACCGATGAAAAATATGACATTAAAAAATATAACCGCTGCCTGCCATGGAACCTTCATGGCGACAGCAGTTTCTTGAAAAAGAGATTACCGGCGTTGCAATCGACAGCCGGAAAGCAGCACCGGGATTTCTTTTTGTTCCACTCAAAGGAGCCCGTGTAGACGGCCACACCTTTATCCCACAGGTTATGGAACAGGGTGCACTTGCTACTCTTACAGAAGAAGATCCTTCTTCCCTTACCTGTCCCTGCATTCATGTAGAATCCTGCGAAAAAGCACTTCGTGATATCGCAGCGTTTTACCGCATGCAGCTTGACATCAAGTTGTCGGCATCACCGGAAGTGTTGGCAAGACCAGCACCAAAGAGACGATTGCCTCTGTCCTTTCCCGGAAATACAATGTTCTTAAGACAGAGGGAAACTTTAACAACGGAATCGGACTTCCGCTTACCATCTTCAATCTTACCGAAGAACATGAAGTTGCTGTCCTGGAGATGGGAATTGACCATTTCGGAGAGATGCATGAACTTGCATCCATCAGCCAGCCGGATATCTGTGTAATCACCAACATCGGTCTTGCACACATGGAAAATCTCGGAAGCCGCGACGGAATCTTAAAAGCCAAAACCGAAGTTTTTGATCATCTACGTCCAAATGCTTCTGTCATCTTAAACGGAGATGACGACAAACTTTCCACAGTCGCAGAGGTAGAAGGGAAAAAGCCTGTTTTCTTCGGTCTTTCAGACCAGCTGGATGCCTATGCAGACGGAATCGTAAGTCAGGGACTTCGCGGAACTGACGCTGTACTCCACCTTCCACTTGGTGAAATCAACGTACATATCCCGGTGCCGGGAAACCACATGGTCTACAATGCTCTCGCCGGAGCATGTGTCGGCATGAAGCTTGGACTTACTCTGGAGGAAATCCAGACCGGGATTTCTTCCCTGAAGACGATTGCCGGACTACCAATCTGATCGACACAGGATCTCTTTTGATCATCGATGATTGCTACAACGCTAATCCAGTTTCCATGAAATCTTCTCTGGATGTACTTTCTACCGCAACAGGAAGAACCGTAGCTGTAATGGGCGATATGTATGAGCTTGGTGATAAGGAGAATGAACTTCACTACAATACCGGCGCACATGCTGCCGAGATCGGCATTGATGTGATCTGCTGTATCGGAGAACTTCCCACCACGCATATGAAGGTGCAAAAGCCTGTGCAAAGAGCAGTGCCGTACTTACTTTAAAACCAAACAGGACTTCCTGGGAAAAATCCGGAATGTTGTCAAAAAAGATGATACCATTCTGGTCAAAGCTTCCCACGGTATGGAATTTCCTGAGATCATTGATGTACTCAGACAGATGAAGTTTTAAGAGAGGTAAGACATGAAATATCAGATACTTGTTCTTGACCTGGACGGAACACTTACCAACTCCAGGAAAGAAATCACTCCACCAACGTTAAAGGCTCTGATCGAGATCCAGGAAGCCGGAAAAAAGTTGTTCTTGCAAGCGGTCGCCCTACATACGGCGTGGTTCCCCTTGCCAGGCAGCTCCATCTGGAACGTTACGGAAGCTATATCCTATCCTTCAACGGAGCACGGATCACTGACTGCCGCACCGGCCAGGTCATTTACAACAAAACACTTCCGCAGGACGTGATCCCGGATATCTACCGGATCGCTTCCAACTACCCGGTTGATATTCTGCTTATGAGGATAGACAGCTTCTGTCCGGATTTACCCCGACAAAATATTCCGAATTAGAATCCCGGATCAACCATTTACCAATTGTACAAATTGATAATTTCTGCGAGAAGTATCCACATTTCCAAACAATAAATTTCTCCTGACCGGAGAACCAGACAGCATCGCTGCTGCTAAAGAGGAAATGTCCGCTCATTTCCATGGTTATATCGATGTTTACTGTTCGGATCCATTTTTCCTCGAAATTGTTCCAAAGAATGTAGACAAAGCCGCCTCTCTTCTGAAGCTTCTTACCAGCATCGGTCTGACTGCTGATGAAATGATCTGCTGCGGTGACGGATACAACGACCTGACTATGATCGAAACCGCAGGTCTTGGAGTGGCAATGGAAAATGCACAGCCACTGGTCCGTGAAAAAGCAGATTTTATCACAAAATCAAATGATGATGACGGAGTTCTCTATGTGATCGATCAGTTTATGCGCGATTGACCATCGTAGAAATATCATTTCTCAAAATATAAAAATCCCGGAGAACTGGTTTTACTTCCAGTCTCCGGGATTTTGTTTTCAGTATTTTTCTGTACTTAGATTTCTGCAGTTTCCGCGTCGTCAGTCTCTTCCAGTACTTCCGCATACTTGTCCAGAATGATCTTCTGGATTCTGTCTCTTGTACCGGAATTGATTGGATGCGCAATATCACGATATTCCCCATCCAGTGCTCTCTTACTCGGCATTGCAATGAAAAGTCCTTTTTCCCCTTCAATGACTTTAATATCGTGAACAACAAATTCTTCGTCCATTGTAATTGATACTACTGCCTTTAATTTTCCTTCTTTTGCTACTTTGCGCACGCGTACATCTGTAATCTGCATAACTTTCTAGCCCCTTTCTCCAGTAACGCACATACCGGTCCGCTCCTTTTCCTTTATTTGACCGGCATGCCTTCTGATCCGGACTCTTACAAGTCCCCCTCAGTTTTTATAATGCGTACCTTTCGTTCTTTTCTATTACTACTTTCACGCCATCTTCACCAACATGCCGTGTATTGGCACGGATCGTATCCCTGCTCTCTACAATACAGTTCTCAATGTAAGTATTGTCCCCAAGATACACATCATTTAAAATAATTGAGTTTTTGATCACACAATTATTTCCAACAAACACTTTTTTAAACAGAACCGAATTCTCAACGGTTCCGTTGATAATGCTTCCGCTTGCCACAAGGCTGTTCTTAACGACCGCACCCGGATTATATTTTGCCGGAGGCAGGTCTGTCACCTTGGAATAAATACTTGGAAGCTGCTTAAAGAAATAGTTCCGGACTTCCGGTTTGAGGAAATCCATGTTTGTCTTATAATAGGCATCGACCGTGGAAATATTGCTCCAGTAGTCTTTTATCTTATAACCGTATATCTTTTTCAGATTCTTGTATCTGATCAGGATATCCGTTACAAAATCATATCTGTCTTCCTCAGCTGAATGCTCGATCAGATCGATCAGCTGACGTCTGCGGATGATATAGATTCCTGTGGAAATCGTGTTGGAATTTGCCACCATCGGTTTTTCCTCAAAATCTTCGATCCGCATATTCTCATTCATCTTCAGGATGCCAAAACGGGTTGCATCCTCGCCCTGATCCAGATCCCGGCATACCACAGTGATATCTGCTTTCTTGGCAATGTGGTATTCCAGTACTTTGTTATAATCCATCTTGTAAACCGCATCACCGGATGTGATGATCACATAAGGTTCATGGCACCTCTTCAGGAAATCCAGGTTCTGATAGATCGCATCTGCCGTTCCACGATACCAGTAGCCATTGTCTGCGGTGATCGTCGGTGTAAATACATAAAGACCACCCTGCTTACGTCCGAAATCCCACCACTTGGAAGAATTCAAATGTTCATTCAGTGAACGTGCATTATACTGAGTAAGTACTGCTACCTTCTGGATGTGCGAATTGGACATATTGCTGAGTGCAAAATCAATTGCCCGGTAGCTTCCTGCAATCGGCATCGCTGCCACTGCACGCCTCTGTGTAAGCTCCCGCATCTTGTTGTTGTTACCGCCTGCTAAAATGATTCCAACTGCTCTCATGATCTGTCACCCGCCTTTATCAATACTCCGCCGCTTTCAAGAGCACCCTGTACATAATCCTCCTTCACGGTAATACCGCTGATCGCAGTATTCTTTCCAATCTGTACTCCTGCCGGAATCACAGAATTCTCACCGATCGTAACCAGTCCGGAATTGTAGATATCAGACCTGAGCTTGTTCGGTGCTTCATTGCCGATTCCAAGGGTTACATTATCTCCAACCTTAACATTCTCCGCAATGATCGCTTTGTCAATCACACAGTCATTTCCTATCGCAACATCCTGCATGATGATCGAATCCCGGATCACGCAGCCTTGTCCAACAACAACACCTGCGCCGATCACACAGTTATGTATCTCGCCGTATATCTCAGCTCCGTCGCCAATGATGCTTCTGTCGATCACAGCTTCTTTTGAGATATACTGTGGCGGTATAATTGAATTATTCGTATAAATTTTCCAGAATTCCTCATAAAGATTAAATTCAGGAATAATGTCGATCAGTTCCATATTAGCTTCCCAGTAAGAACTCAATGTACCGACATCCTTCCAGTAACCATTATATTCATATGCAAACAGTCTCTGCTTCTTTTCATGACAATACGGAATGATATGCTTTCCGAAATCACATCCCGGCTGATCTTTCATCTTGATCAGTGCCTCTTTGAGCACCGGCCAGCTGAAAATATAAATTCCCATGGACGCAAGATTGCTCCGCGGATTCGCCGGCTTCTCCTCAAACTCGGTGATTCTCTTGTCTTCATCGGTAATTACGATTCCGAAACGACTTGCTTCTTCGATCGGAACCGGGCATTGCCGCGATCGTCACATCTGCATGATTCTCCTTGTGAAAATCCAACATGACCTCGTAATCCATCTTGTAAATATGATCTCCTGATAAGATCAGTACATAATCCGGATTAAATGTCTCCATATACTCCAGATTCTGATAAATTGCATTCGCCGTTCCTGTATACCATTCGCTGCTTGTACTCTTCTCATACGGCGGAAGAATTGACACCCCTCCGATATTCCGGTCCAGATCCCACGGAATACCAATTCCAATATGTGTATTAAGCCTGAGTGGTTGATACTGGGTCAGGACACCGACTGTATCGATTCCTGAGTTGATACAGTTACTCAGCGGAAAATCAATGATCCTGTATTTGCCGCCAAATGCAACAGCCGGTTTAGCAACTTTTGCAGTCAGGACGCCAAGTCTGCTGCCCTGTCCTCCTGCCAATAGCATTGCTATCATTTCCTTTTTTATCATGTCTTCACCCCTTCTCAGTAATTCTGGTTTTTTCATTATAACATATTACATACATATAGCGAACATATTTTACAAAAATATTTCTGTTTACCTATCTTTTTTATAGAAATATCACAAAAAGAAAAGGTTTGGTTTTTGACCTATCTATGTTATAATTATGCACGTAAGTCAAATACTATGAAACAAATTCACAGAACAGGAAGTGTCATTATGTATAAAATTGATTTTAATCAGCCTTGCCATATCCACTTCATCGGAATTGGCGGCATCAGTATGAGTGGACTCGCTGAGATCCTTCTTGAAGAAGGCTTCACAGTATCCGGATCCGATAACAAAGAATCGCACTTACGGATCATCTGTCTCAGAATGGTGCAACCGTATTTTACGGTCAGAAAGCTTCCAATATTATAGACGGTATCGACCTTGTAGTTTATACCGCAGCGATCCACGAAGACAACGAAGAATTTGCAGAAGCAAAGCGTCAGAATCTTCCGATGTTATCCAGAGCAGAATTACTCGGTCAGCTTATGACTAACTATAAGACACCGGTTGCTATATCCGGTACACACGGTAAGACAACCACAACCTCTATGCTTTCTCATATTGCTCTTGCAGCAGACCTGGATCCGACAATCTCTGTCGGCGGTATCCTGAAAGCGATCGAAGGCAATATCCGTGTCGGCGGACCTGACCTTTTTATTACGGAAGCATGCGAATATACCAACAGTTTCCTGCACTTTTTCCCGAAAATCGGTATTATTCTGAATGTGGATGCGGATCACCTGGACTTTTTTAAAGACCTGGACGATATCCGTAATTCTTTCCACCTTTTTGCTAAGCTTCTTCCGGAAAACGGAACTCTCGTCATCAACGGAGATATTGATAAAATTGAAGAGATCACCTCCGATCTTTCCTGTCGTGTTATCACTTTTGGCAAAGAAGCTTCCCTGGATTACAGTGCAGCCAATATTACTTATAACGAACAGGGCAATGCCTCTTTCGATGTCGTAAAAAACGGACAGAATGTTGCACATCTCGTTCTTGCAGTTGGCGGTGAGCACAACGTATATAACGCACTTGCGGCAATCGCAGTTGCCGATATTCTTGGTGTTCCTGCGGAGACGATCCAGACAGGTCTTGCTTCCTTCCACGGAACAGACCGTCGTTTTGAATACAAAGGTGAAGTCGGCGGAGTGACCATCATTGATGATTACGCACACCATCCGACAGAGATTGCTGCAACGCTGAAAAGTGCTGCACATTATCCACATAAAAAGCTGTGGTGTATTTTCCAGCCACATACTTATACACGTACAAAAGCATTATTCTCAGAATTTGCTGAAGCACTCGCACATGCAGACCATGTAATCCTTGCTGACATCTATGCAGCGCGTGAGACAGATACTTTAGGCATCTCTTCTGCACAGCTTGCAGATGCAGTCAAAGAACATGGATGTGACGCAACTTATCTTCCAAGCTTTGCAGCCATCGAAGAATTCGTCACCACCCATTGCCAGCCTGGCGATCTTCTGATCACAATGGGTGCCGGAGATGTTGTAACCATTGGGGAAGACCTGTTAAAAGCTTGATTTTCTCCAATATTTGCGAAATTTTATCTGTAATAACAAAAATTTCCGTCAGAAAATTCTTTTTTACAATCTGGGATGATGTTATAATGAACAAAGTCAGAAAAGAAAGGAAGCGGAAATTATGAGTGCACTTATTTTGCGCAATCATTCCCACAATAACATAACGATCGTGGAGAATGACTTTATCGATCATTATATGGTATCTGCGAACGGAGAATATGTAAAAGTCTATCTTCTTCTTCTCCGTTATCAGAATATCCCGGAGCAGCTTCCGGATATCCCGCAGATGGCAGACCTTCTGGAGAATACCGAAGGCGATATCCTGCGCGCACTCAAATACTGGGAAAAAGAAGGAATTCTTTCTCTCGAATATGACGAAACAAATGAACTCGCCGGAATCTGTATCGGAAAAGCACCAACTCATCAGACACCTGTCAAAGCGGCTTTCCATACACCTTCTGCACAGTCTGCTTCCGTTCATGAAAAATCTCCGGTCGCACAGTCTGATGGAAATACCACTGTTTCAGATAAAGCTGCCGGTCAGAATCTTCCTGCATCAAGACGTTCCCTTGCTGCAAGAAGAGAATTAAAGCAGATTCTTTTTATTGCTGAACAATATCTTGGCAAAACCTTATCCCGTACCGATGTTGATGCGATTACCTACTTTTATGATTTCCTTGGTTTTTCCGCAGACCTGATCGAGTATCTGATCGAATACTGTGTGGAAAACGGACATAAGAGCATGCATTACATTCAGAAAGTAGCACTTTCATGGGCAGATGAACATATTACAACCGTCGATCAGGCACGTAATTCCTCTGCATTTTACAACAAAACCTGCTATTCTATCCTGAATGCATTTGGCATCAAAGGGCGGGGACCTGCATCTGCCGAACTGGATTATATCCGCAAATGGCTGGAGGATGGGAATTTCGAACTGGAGCTCATTCTGGAAGCATGCAACCGCACCATCAGTGCGATCCACCAGCAAGTTTTGAATATACTGACAAGATTCTCGAAAACTGGAAGACGGGCAACGTTCGTACACTGGCAGATATTGAGCGTCTTGATTCTGCCTTTGAGCAGGAAAAAGACCGAAGGAAAACTCCTTCGGGGCAAAACCGTACACCTTCTGCCCAGCAGCCTTCCAAATTCCGTAATTTTGAAGAACGTTCTTACAATATGGACAAGCTTACCAAAGAATTATTACGCAGTAACTAAGAAAGGGGAACACTGTGCCGTTAACTAATTCACAATACAATGCGCTGATGCGCGTATATGAAGAAAAAAGAGCGAAGAGCCGCGACCTCGCGAATCTTCACTACGAGCGTGCCTGCCAGAAGGTTCCGGAGCTTGCATCGATTGATGCCTCTATTTCTTCTGCCAGTCTTGATCAGGCGAAAAAGCTGCTCGCAGGCGATGACACTGCCCTCACTTCTTTGAAGGAAGATATCCGGTCTCTTTCTGACAGACGCCGCCGACTCCTTTCCGACGCCGGATTCCCGGAAGACTATCTGGAACAGCATTTTGAATGTCCGGACTGTCAGGATACCGGCTATGTCGGCACGAAAAAGTGCCATTGCTTTTTAAAAGCAATTATTGATCTGTTCTACACCCAGTCCAACTTAAAAGGGCTTCTCGAACAGGAAAATTTTGAACATTTTAATTTTGATTATTATTCATCCAATTATAGAGACCGGCTTTCCGGTCAGAATTCCCGCGAGCTTGCAACGCGGGCTTATCAGGAATGTATGAATTTCATCCACAATTTTGATACCGAACATGGTAATCTGCTCCTTTTTGGGAATACTGGTATTGGGAAGACATTTCTCAGTCACTGCATTGCAAAAGAAGTAATGGATTCTCTGCATTCCGTTCTTTACCTGACTGCCTCTGAATTTTTCGATGCGCTCCTTGAAAAAGCACTGACCCGGAATGATGAGAGCTGTCTTTTATATGAGCAGATCCACCAGTGTGATCTGCTGATCATTGATGACCTGGGAACCGAACGAAATACAGACTTTGTCGTTTCTCAGCTTTTTGTGTGTTTAATGATCGGATCCTGAACAGGAATCCACGATCATTTCTACTAATCTTACTCTGGAGGAAATCAAGACGAACTATACAGAACGTACATTTTCCCGGATAAGCAACCATTATAAGATACTTCGCCTTGCCGGTGATGATATCCGCATTCAAAAGAAACTTATGTACAGGGAGGAACACTGATGTTACATCGAAGTGAACGAATTCTGGATAATATTCCAGTTGGCTCTCTCGGCATTATTGCTGTAGACGGCTGTGAAGAGATGGGAAATAAAGTCAATGACTATCTCGTAAAATGGAGAAAGGAAGAGACTCGTTTCCAGAAAGACAATCTTGTTTTCAACGGCTACGAAAAGCCGAACTATCTGATCAACGCAAAGGTACCGCGTTTGGATCTGGTGAAGCCAAAGGTATTATCAATGAGTCTGTACGTGGAAAAGACCTTTATCTGATGGTCGATGTCTGCAACTACAGCCTGACTTATTCGCTCAGCGGCAATACCAACCATATGTCACCGGACGACCATTTCCAGAACCTGAAGCGTGTCATCGCCGCTGTAGGAGGAAAAGCACGTCGTCTGAACGTCATTATGCCTTTCCTGTATGAAAGCCGCCAGCACAAGAGAAGCGGCCGTGAATCACTGGACTGTGCACTTGGTCTGCAGGAGCTTGTCCGCATGGGTGTTGACAATATCATCACTTTCGATGCACACGACCCACGTGTCCAGAATGCGATCCCGCTGAACGGATTTGAGACGATCCGTCCGACTTACCAGTTCGTAAAAGGACTTTTAAAGCATGTACCGGATCTTCAGATCGATGCTGACCATATGATGGCGATCAGCCGGATGAAGGTGCAACCGGACGTGCAATCTACTTTGCCAACGTACTCGGACTCGACATGGGTATGTTCTACAAACGCCGTGACTACACAACCATCGTAGACGGACGTAACCCGATCGTAGCACACGAATTCCTTGGTTCTTCTGTAGAAGGCAAAGATGTGATCATCCTTGATGATATGATTTCTTCAGGTGACAGTATCCTCGATGTAGCACGCCAGCTCAAGATGCGTAAAGCAAAACGTATCTACGCTGCTGCAACCTTCGGACTTTTCACAAACGGTATGGAAAATTCGACCAGGCTTACGAAGAAGGACTGATCAGCGGAATCCTCACAACAAACCTGATCTATCAGACACCGGAACTGCTCAGCCGTCCTTACTACATCAACTGCGACATGAGCAAGTACATCGCACTGGTGATCGATACACTGAACCATGATGCTTCTATCAGCAGCATCCTTGATCCAAGCGAACGTATCCAGCATGTAGTTGAGAAATATAAAAAGGGGAAGCGATTGACTAATTTATACGAGCGAAATTTTTCCGCTATATGACAAAATACTGCTTGAATATCATTTTCTGATATCTAAGCAGTATTTTTTTACTTTTAAACGTTAATTTGTAAATACTCGGTAATTTTCTTTCTTATCGTAATCTTTGCGGATTCCATCATCCTCATACATGGTATAACTGCTGTTTTCGTATCCGATAAGCTGCAGATGTTCGGTATCAATATCCTTCACACACTCTGCCGCTTCTGCAACCGGGATACATTTACCATTTCGAATGAAGAGCGGTACTTCATTTGATGCCACATCTACATAATGGATACCTTTCGCGAGAATCTCTTCCGAAATGCTTCCATCCGGCAGGAACTTGACAAATTTCATTTCTTCCGGCAGATAAACATAACGGCCTCTTGCGTTCTGCTCGTAAACCGGAGCAATCATGATCTCGTTTCCGAGCATCAGCTGATCCTCTACTCGGATTGCTCTCTTGTCATCCGGATAAACAAACCCTAACGGCTTAAAATACATGTCATCACTCAGCGCAGCTTTCATGTACTCGCTGTACAGATACGGCACAAGACGATATCTGGTGTTAATGACAGCACGGAAATCCTCGATATTTTCGAACTGATAACATTCCTGCTCTCTTGTTCCCGTCGCCGAATGATTACGCATCAGTGGTGTAAATACACCAAGTGCGAGAAAACGTAGCAGCAATTCTCTTGTTGTATCAGCACCAAAACCTCCAAGGTCAGCACCTGTATACAGGAAACCACACATGTTCAGAGACGGCAGCATCTTCAGGTTAAGAAGGATATGTGACCACCAGGATTTATTATCTCCGGTCCAGATTCCTCCATAACGATGCATTCCGATGTAAGAAGATCTGGAAAACATCAGAAAACGTTTTTCCGGGTCAATGCGTTCAAACGCTTCTCCGGCCGCTCTTGTCATATTATAGCCAAAAAGATTATGTACTTTGTCATGGCGGATCTTTTTGCCATCCACATTGTGATAAAATCTTTTATAGTCTTCCGGATTATTTGCAATACTGAGCATCTTGTCCTGCATTTCCCAGGAATGGATCTTGCCTTCGGTATCCTTTGCAAACTCTCCGGCAAGTTCTTTTGCCTCTGCAAGGCCTTCGGAAGAATAAAAGATCGCAGGCTCGTTCATATCATTCCAGAAACCTTCTATTCCCTGTTCGATCAGAAAACGATATTTGTCCCCGAACCATTTTCTGGCTTCCGGATTCAGCATATCCGGAAAATGGGTATCTCCCGGCCATACAGCTGCAACAAAATCACTTCCGTCTTCTCTCTTGCAGAAATAGTTGTTTTTGACACCTTCCTCGTAAATCTCATATCCCGGCTCAACCTTGACACCGGCATCAATGATCGGAATCAGGCGAATACTCTGGTCATTCATTTCCTGTACGAATTCCGGAAAATCCGGGAAATTTTCTTCACTCACTGTGAAATCTTTAAATGACTGCATATAGTCAATATCCATGTAAATCATGTCGATCGGAATATGATTCTCCCGATATCCTTTTGCGACAGTACGGAAATCTTCTTTCGTCGTATAACCCCAGCGGCTCTGTCCGAAACCAAAGGCAAACTTCGGCGGGATATAGCTGCGCCCGATTACATGGCGGAACTGTTTTACGATATCATAAGCATTCTCACCTTCAAGCACGTAGATATCCAAGTCAGCATTTTCGCAAGATACCTTAAGGGTATCCTCTCTGTCATATCCAATATCAAAGGTCAGTTTTGAGGGATAGTCAAAAAACAATCCAAACGTCCTCTTTCCGCTCACAACAATGAAGTTGTGGGCTCCGTACAGAGAACGCTTGTCCTCTGTGTGTACCGGATCATCTGTACAATTACTGATATAACAGTACCCTCTCTTGTTGATTCCACGATTGGCTTCACCCAGACCATAGACAATATCATCTTCATCCATGATATAAGTAAAAACAAATCCTTCTTCCTGACTAACCTCTCCATACGGGAGAACGCCCTTAGTTGTTTCAATCTTTTCAGTCAGTGCCTCCGTATCAAACGGAGTTCCATATCTATATTTTCTAATCATTTCTTTATCACCTAGTGTTTATAATATAGTACAAATGCTTCATATGGATTCAGAACAATTTTTCCTTCAAATTCTTTTCTTCCAAGGTTTGTGATCAGACACTCTGCGCCTTTAAATTCTTCCGGCACTTCTACTTCTGCATTCTTATCGCTGAAGTTGCAGACAGTCAGAAGCTTTTCCTGATCCTGTTT
>ENA-OQCS01000955-OQCS01000955.1-human-gut-metagenome-genome-assembly--contig:-NODE-955-length-15626-cov-2.207820_pt1 | contig 15626 bp, 24 predicted proteins | sample MGYA00242757_ERZ504575 | MGnify/ENA primary metagenome ERZ504575 (study PRJEB26092, sample SAMD00036297) | human gut metagenome | host: Homo sapiens | study: EMG produced TPA metagenomics assembly of...
ACACATATGTAAGTGTCTAACGTAAGTTTGTCTTATTCTAGCAAAAATCATATGGTAACAAACTCAATACATGTTACCATTATATTTAAAAATAATAAATATTGAATATTTTATAGAGTTATAGATATATCAAGTTTAGCTTTTATATTATTTATTATCATTTCTTTTGCCTCCTGTAGTGTGCATACACCTTTATTTAAATAGATATTATATATTTGTTCATCATTATTTAAATCTACTATTAAATCATCAAATATATAAGTATCTTTTATATTTAAAACACTGTTTGTTTTATAAAACATAACAACAATAAAGCAATTTTTCATATTTATGAGATAGTCATTTATTTCTTTAGATAGATATGGTAATTCTATAAGACAAATTATTTTAGTTGTTTGATGTTTAGATATATAATCTATCATTTTAAGTTGAAATAGAATAATTTCATCATATGATAGATCATATTCATTTGCTTGATCTTCTTCTTTTAAAAATATTGGTAACAATATTTTTAAGAATTGTTTAGGTGTATATGTTATAAATTTTGGATATATCAATTCATTATCTAATTCGCTTGTAAAAGATTCTAATAGAAGATTTATTGTATTAATTGTGTCTATATTATCATCTTGTGCTATAAGTAATTCTATATATCTAGCAATTAGGGAATGTGCTGTTAACTTTAAATCATTTGTAATCGAATAATGATGGTTTATTTGATAGAAATTTATCTCTTTTACTTTAATTTCTTTATCATTTAATAAAGCTTGTGCTTGCCCACTATTATTTATCGAATATTCACTTTCTTTAGATAATAAAAATACTTCTTTTAAAATATTTACAAAATTATATTTTTCTTCAAAATTATTTCCAACACAATATTTTATATTATTTATTTGTAAGTCATATCTTTTATTTCCTTTTTTTACTGTTAATAGATTCATAACTTTATAAAAGAATCCGCATTTACTGTTTTTTCTTGATTAGAGACCCCACCAACAATAATTTCTATTTTAGAATATTGCTTTTCTGTAACCAACAATAATCTAATTTGTCCTTCTTTAGGAACATTCTTTTTTAATATATTTACATGTTTAACAGCAGCTTCTCTATTTGGAAATATCTTACAATAAACAGAAAACTGCATCATCATATATCCATTTTTTATAAGATATTTTCTAAAATGTGTATATATTTTTACTTCTTTTTTTTGTTTTCATGGGGAGGTCAAAAAATAATACCAATCTCATAAATTCATAAATCATATAAAATTGGTTTAGGAAATAAATAGACATCTCGGCTTGTTTCTAATTCTTTTAAAATACTTTCTAAATAAACATAAATAGCATTATTAACTGTTTGTTTTCTTCCATCAATTTCTATTTTCTTAGCTGTAAGTTGTATTAATGCTTCTCGATGTTCTTGTTTAAATATAATATCTTCCATCATATTATTATAAACATAATGATCAACAATTGGTCTAAATACTTCTATTACATCATCACTTAAATTAAACATATTTTGTTTACCACGATGAAAAATACCTAAATTAGGTAAATAACCTTTAGCTACAATAATAGAAGATATTAATGATCTAAAGATACTATATCCATAATTTAATCCAGCATTGATTACATCTTCATCAAATCGTATAAAATCATCACCAAATAATTCTCTAAAATACATTTTTGCAGCTAGACCTTCTCTATTTGTAACATCATAATTTGAACCTCATTTTCAAATTGATATAGTTTATTTATTACATCTTGACTTTTATTATTTACTTTTAATATTTCTGCTTGATTATGTATTTTAGCCCTTACTATTTTTTGATGCATGATTTGTTTTCTATTATTATCCCATTCTATTTGTTTATTAATATTTCCACTTTGTGAAAAATGACCATTCATTGGAAGTATGTAACTTTTAGGAATATGATCTATTCCACATACAACTGTACATACATTATTTTCTGTTAATTTATTAATTAAGGGTATACTTAAACTTGATTTATAATTATCTATAACTAATATTTGAATGTCTGAAATTGGTAGTAGAATATCATTATCATTGTAAATAATCTTAATATTATCTAAATATAATTTCAAACATTCACATTTTTCAATATATATGATCCTATGACTCATTTTTATAAAAGAAAAAGGCTCCGAAGAGCCGAGTCCGGGATAAACCCTTGTTTTGTTAGGTCATATAAATTTTTGCTAGAATACAACCACCTATATTATAGACTAATCGAACTCTAATTTCAATCTATTATCTTTAACTTCATATATATTTCCTAAAACATCTGTAGCAAATTTTTGGATATGTAACATTGATCCAGCTGATGGCCTTAATTGTTTTTTACAAATTGTATTAATTGGCTTTACTTCAAATATATTTGCTTTATCATCATTCGTCGCTGTAAACTTTAAAATTTCATAATGTTTACCATCATGATATTGTGTTTGTCCATCATTGATTGAAGCATCATAAACACATTTTTGACCTTCTTTTTTTATTACCCCAATTAATTCATCTCGATGCATTGAACATACAAATTTCCAATCTTCTAGGATTCCCTTTTTATTTTTTTCTTCATGATACCAATTTTCATCTATGACAAATTTATGAATTGTTTCTTTATAGAAAACATCTTTATATCTAACTGTGACAAATTTATATTTTCCTTCAGGAGATACATAAAAGTCTGTTCGATATGGGCTTATTTGTTTTAAAATTACCTTTTTATTATTTGTATTATAATTACCTGTAATTGCTAAATGATTCCCTAGTTTTTCAGAGTAGAATTTCATTGATGTAATTGCTGGTCCATTATTTTTCTTAGAATATTTAGTAATAGCTCCATTTTTCATTATAATACGATGTTAAAGGACTTTCTTCTTTTAAAGAATACTTACCTTTTTTTATCAATTACATAATATTCTTTTGAATCTTTATAATCATTAAAATGATGTAATACCACTTCTTTTATTTTTTCAAAAGTTTGAGGATCTTTATGCTTCATAATATACTTATCAGTATCATCATTAATAATATTATTAACAAGTTCTATTGCTTTCTTTTCTTTAGGATCATAGATATTTTTAATCTTTTCAACTAACATATCTTGTCCTTCAATATTTCTTGTACTATAAATTGTTTCATCTGCAATTTGTCTATTAGGTTTAGTATCTATTTTATGTGACACTTTGATAAGTGGATAATGCATTTGTTCTTGTGTAATGTAACCTAAATTATATTGATTCGATTCTTGATAGATATTTTTCAAATCAGAAATAAATGAAATATATCTTTGATCAATAAATTGTTTATCAGGTAAAACATCAAATACTTCCCCTGTTTCTTCATCATATAAATCACTATAGTCATAATGCATCAAATATGAATTAACGATATTCATTTTCTTTAACGAAGCAACAATTAAAGCATCAATAGCATGATGGAAATAATCTTGTTCTCTATCTTTTTGTAAATTTATTCGTTTTCTAAAAATATTAGTTGATTGTCCTCTAATTGTATGAACTTTCGTATCTATTTCATTATTTTTAAAATAATGTTGTAAAGTATTTAATACTGTACGACACGCATAACTTGTATCTACCAAGTTACGATTGATAAACTTTCTTGCCACATCTTCTTTTGTAATATCTTGTTCATCAAGTAAATTACTTCTTTTCTTATGATTAAAATTCTTATTACTATTTACAAATAATTTATATTTTTCTAAATTACCATCCGTAAATTTCCCTTTAAATAAGCCATCATTGGTGTAAGATTACCTTTTTGTTGGTTTTCTAAACGAGATGCTAGTACCTTATTTGAAAGTGAATCATCTAATGAAACAGATATTGGAATAATATGATCTATTTCGTAAGCTTTATCATCAAAAATCAATGTATGTAGATCAATATCTTGTTGTGTATAAGCTGTTTTACAATCTTGTTGTAAATAAAGACGTACTTTCATTTTCGTTTTTCCATTAACTCTTTCTGGATCAATACCTACATTTTTAATTATTTCATCAACTTGATCATTTTCGTTTTTAAATCTTTTTTGATTATCATTTATTCGCTTTACTTGTTCCTTTGAATTTTTATCTCTTGTCATTTCAATAACAATACTATCAAATTCCCCATATTTTTTTCTTAATGCATTAATGACTTTAAATGTTTCTCGATGCGCTCTTTTAGCAACTGGAGATAGAATAGCTTTTTCATCAGGCTCGATATTTTTCTTGCCTTTTAATGATTTTCTATTTTTATCATATTGATCTATTTCATGAAGAACTTGCATTTGATTCATTTCTGTTGTAAGCATTTCTTTATTGATCATATGCATTGCCTTAAAAGACAATGAATGATAAGCAGAAACTCCTTTAATTGAAGCTAGTCCTTCAATTAGATCATCATCAAATTGAGGGTATAATTCTTTAATATCTTTTTTTCTTTCATCTATTCCTTTAGCCTTTGTACAAATATCAATAATTTGATCAACGATTGATTTATCTTCCAATACTTCTTGTTGATTATTTTTTTTAAAGACTTTTAAAACTTTACTATATCCTTTGAATTCAGTAATTAATGGTTTTTCATTTTTATCAATTCTAAATCCTGTAACCTCATCTTCTTGAGCGTCTAATAATTTAAGTAATTGTTTAACTGTAATATTTCCTTTTTCATTAACAAATGCAACAACCTTTTCTTTTTCTTCAACAGTTATTTTCTCACCTTTAATTGTTAAATTATTTAAATCATTTAACAAATTAAATAATTCTGCTGTATAAGATTGTTTAGGCGCTCTAAATTCATCTGGATAGACACTACATCTTCCACGCATTTCATCAATCAAATTAACATGTTTTAAAACACCATCCACCATTCGATAACTTCCATAAGGAGTTGGTGATTTTTCACTACCTGGCCTTGATCATAACGTCTTCTTCTTGAAACCATTTCAATAATTTGATCACACAATTCTTCATTTAAATCTTGATGTTTTAATATTTCTTTGAGTTCTTTTACATAATCTTCTGTTTTGAAATTATTTTCCGTTCCTCTTACTTTATGATCCTTATTTAATCTATCCAATTGAACTTCACAAATATATTTTCCATCATTTAATTCTTTAGCATTTTTTGAAGTGTAGCTTTTGTTCCTTCATCATCTTGACTTTCATCAGCAAGTGCTTCTAAGTTGTTCCTCTTGATTTTGTTATATGCATAATTGCTGTACATAGTTCTTCAGGCAATAACTTTTCTTTTAATCCTTTAACCCTTACCTCATAAGGATTATAATTTCGATAATCTTCAAAATATAATTCATTTTCCTTTAAAAGATTTTTCATATCATTTAAACGATTAGATTTTCTTCTTTTTAAACGTCTTGAACCCCTTTTAGTTCTTCGCGTTTCATTTTCTGCAGCAGTTCCTTCTTTGAAAAGCCTTACACCATAATCCACAAATAAATTATTATCAATATCTATTACACCATACCCTACAGAAGTAATTCCTATATCTAATCCTAATACATATCTGCTCATAATTCTTCCTCCTAACTACTATTAGTTTAATTATACACTTTTATTTTTCTATTCGATACAAACAATGGATATATTTTCACATTTTCTAGCACTATTTATAAGGTAACAAAACAGTTGTGTTATTTTGAATGATTCTTTTATTTAAGATTCTCTTTTATCCTTGATTGATTTCACCAAACATACAATTAATACAATATTCAATACAATTTCTATTACATTTAAAATTCTTTTTTATATATAACCTTTTCTTTTTGTTCATCTATAGTATATACTTTGTAAATCACCAATACCGCTATATAAGCCGGTATTATACTTTTTGTACAAAAAATAAGAAACCTTTTTCAAGATTTCTTATTTCAATTAAATTATCTAATACTTTAATCATTTCTTCTATTTTTTGATCACAATCTTTACTATTGACTGCATCATGTACACAATGTGTCATATGAGCTTTTAAGACTTCTTTGTTGGCTCTTTTTTAAAATAGCTTCACTGGCCATGATTTGATGTGAAATATCAATACAATAGCGATCTTCTTCCACCATTTTTAAGATACCATCAATTTGTCCTCTTGCGGTTTTTAAAAGTCTTGTAACCTGTTTTTTATCGGCCATCATACTTATTCAATTCCTTTATAAGTATACCCAGCTTCTTCAATTGCTTGTTTTAATGATGCTTCATCAACTTCACCTTCTACAAAAGCACAATTATTTTCTAAATCAACTGTGGCATGAACACCATCAATTTCATTTAATGCTTTTTCTACGTGTGCTTTACAATGTTGACACATCATTCCTTCTACTAATACTTTTTCATTTTCTTTTCTTCCTTTTTCCTATTTTCTTGTATTTTAATAATTTGATGTTTGGTTTAAAGAATCTTAATCTAAGTGCATTCGATACAACAAAGACAGAACTTAATGACATTGCTGCTGCTCCATACATTGGATCTAACAACCAGCCAAAGATTGAATAGAACACTCCTGCAGCAACAGGAATACCGATGACATTATAGAAGAATGCCCAGAATAAGTTTTCTTTAATATTTTTAATTGTGGCTTTTGAAAGTTCATAAGCCACAACAACATCTTGTAAATCATTTTTCATTAAAACGATATCAGCAGATTCGATAGCAATATCAATACCTGAAGTCATCGCAATACCAACATCACTTCTAACAAGAGCGGGTGCATCATTGATTCCATCACCCACCATGATGACACGATGTCCTTTTTCTTGTAAGTCTCTTACATGTTTTTCTTTATCTTGTGGTAAGACTTCTCCAATAGCTTCAATACCTAATTCATCAGCAATCGCATTGGCGGTCAATTGATTGTCTCCTGTCAACATATAGATATTCATGTTCATATCTTTTAAACAATCAATGGCATGTTTACTTGTTTGTTTCAAGACATCTGAAACAACGATTAAACCAATAAGTTGACCGGCATAGCTATAAAATAAAGGTGTCTTTCCTTTAGATGATAATTCTTTATAGAGATCTTCAATCGAAGAAAGATCAATATTATTTTCTTCCATCAAACGTCTATTTCCTGATAAAAGAATTTCTCCCTTTAAATTACCCACAAGACCTAATCCTTGTTTCATTTCAAAATGATCTAATGAATCAATAGATATTCCTTGTTCTAAAACATAACTATGAATCGCCTTGGCAAGTGGATGTTTAGAATATTGTTCAATCAAACCCGCATATTTCAATAAATCATTTTCACTTACACCAATTGGATAAACTTCTGTAACTTGAGGTTTTCCTTCAGTAAGTGTTCCCGTCTTATCTAAAACAATCGTATCACATTTAGAAAGTTCTTCTAAATGTTGTGCTGATTTAACTAAGATACCTAAGTTAGCCCCTTTCCCTGTTCCAACCATGATTGCTGTAGGAGTGGCAAGCCCTAAAGCACATGGACAAGAAATAACAAGGACTGAAATTGCACAGTTTAAGGCAAAGTGGAAATCTTTATTTCCAAGGGTCAACCATAAAATGAAAGTAATGATTGCAATCGTAATAACGGTTGGCACAAAGACACCACTGATCTTATCGGCAAGTTTCGCAATTGGCGCTTTAGAAGCACCTGCTTCTTCTACTAAACGAATGATTTTAGAAAGAGTTGTATCATTTGAAGCATGACTAACTTCTACTTGCATATAACCATCTAAGTTATTGGTTGAACCAATAACTTGATCACCAACTGTTTTATCAACTGGTAAACTTTCTCCAGTAATCATCGCTTCATTGATTGAACCATGTCCTTGAATGATTTTTCCATCCAAAGGAATATTGTTACCTGGTTTAACAATCACAACATCACCAATTTGAACATCTTCAATGGCCACTTCAACTTCTTTGCCATCTTTTAACACGATAGCTGTTGAAGGCATCAACTTCATCAATTTTTCAATCGCTTCTGAAGTCTTTTGTTTAGAACGTGATTCTAAATATTTACCCAAAGAAATCAACGTTAAAATCATTCCTGCCGATTCAAAGTAAGTTGCATCATATAATGATGTGTCATATCCATATCCATTCTACCTAAATAATAAGCCATCATAAATGTTGCATATAAACTATAAATAAAAGCTGCTGAAGAACCTAAGGCAATCAAGGAATCCATATTTGGACTTCTATTCCATAAAGTTTTAAAGCCTCGAATATAATATCCTCTATTAATAAACATAATAGGAACAACCAAACACAATTGAACTAAAACAAAGATCATCATATTTTCATGACCTAAGAGAATACTTGGTAAAGGCCAATTCATCATATGTCCCATACTGATATAAAATAAAGGAATCAAGAAAATAAATGATAAAATCAAATTCTTCTTTTTATGTTCATTTTCATTTTCTTGAACATTTGAAACCTGTTTTTCACCAATATTTTGAGCTTTATAACCTGCTTTATCTACGGCCTCAAAAATTTGATTTTCACTTATTTTGCTTTCATCAAATTCAACAGTCATTGAGTTTTGTAATAAATTGACATTGACATCATCAACACCATCCAACCCTCTTACTGCTTTATCTACATGAGCTGAACAAGCACTACATGTCATCCCAACGACATCATATTTCTTTTTCATCCAAACACCTCCCACCCCTATAGTATCTATATCATACTTGAATACTAAAAAATAAGCAAGAAATACGCTTACAAAATTTCTTGATTTTCTAATGTCATTTTCCCCTCTTTCATTTGATAAATACGATAACCCCATTCTTTTCTTTCATCTTCTTCAATTAATTCATTCATACTTACCCCAAATAAACAACTTAATGCATATAAATGATGAATTGAAGGATATGTACTTCCTTTAAACCAACGATAAATTGGTTGAGGACATTCTAAACATAAATACTCTTGAATATCTTTACTTTATACCCCATTTGATCAACACATCTTTTTAAATTCTTTCCTATTTTTAAAGGATTTATTAATTTTTTCTTCATTTCTATCACCACTCTTATTTTAAAATAAAAAAAGAAGGCTGTCATTGAACTTGTAGTTCACTAACCTTCTCTTTTTTCAGACATTCTAAAAAAAGACAATTCCTAACATAAAGAAAACAGATAGAGCTCCTAGAGAAAGATTAATTTGACCTGTTGCTTGTGATAAAACACCAACAACTGTTGTTCCTAAAAACGAAAGCTCCTTTTCCACAAACATCCATTAAACCAAAGTATTCTCCTGATTTTTCTAAAGGAATGATTTTTGTAAAATAGGATCTTGATAAAGATTGAATACCTCCTTGAAACATTCCTACTAAAACAGCTAACAACCAAAATTGCCATTGTTTTGTAAGGAAAATCGCAAAAATTGAAATACCCAAATAAGCTAATATACAAACTCTTATTAGTTTAGCTACTTCATATTTTGATGATAATCTTCCAAATAAAATAGCAAAAGGAAAAGCAACAACTTGGGTTAATAATAAAGCTAATAACAATCCTGTACTTCAAAACCTAAAGCTGTTCCATAGCTGTAGCCATATCAATAATGGTATAAACACCATCTATGTAAAAGAAAAACGCAAGTAAGAATAAAAAATCTTTTTTTTCTTTTCTAACATTTTTTTATTGTTTCAAATAAACGTTTAAAACTGTTTTGCATCGCATGTGGTTTTCTTTCTACATAATATTTTTGTTGATAAGTTTTTAATAGTGGTAAAGTAAGACCAAACCACCAAAAAGCAATAATAGCAAAAGAAATCATCATTGACATTTCCATAGATAGTCCAATCTTTCCAGCATTTAAAACAAGAAGAAGACAGACAACAAAAGGGACACAGCTTCCAATATAACCCCAGGCATATCCTTGAGAAGAAACATGATCTACACGTTCAGGCGTTGTTACATCAGAAAGCATCGAATCATAGAAAATCAAACTTCCGGAAAAACCTATCTTAGAAATAATGAAAACAATTAAAAGAATAGCCACTGCTTAATAAAACCAAGTAAAAAACATCCAATACAACCAATTAATAAAGTGATTATAAAGATTGGTTTTTATAACCTTTTGTATCAGCTAAAGTCCCTAAGACCGGTCCTAAAAAAGCAACAATAATTGTAACAATTGATGCAGCATAACCCCAAAAAGCCAAATAATCAACAGAAGATAGCCCTGCTTTTTCTGATAAGTAATTAAAATAAATTGGCATGATTGTTGATACCAGAAGAACAAATGCTGAGTTTCCTACATCATATAAGACCCAGTTTTTCTCTTCTTTTGTCATTTTAAATCTCATTTTTTTCCTCTTTTCCACTGAATGTATAATGATATAAATCATTATTAGTATTATTTTCTGTTAAAGCTGTAACGCTCTTTCTTTACCAATGTGATAAAGCTCATTTAATTTTTTAGTACTTCTATGCATTTTGGATTTTCCTCATAATTAACAATTAATCCATGCATTTCCTTATAATTCCCACTTATACGAAGTAAAGCATAAATAATCTTTCTCTTTAATTTAGAAGGAGCAACCAATAAATCATTGTATATTTTCATACCTTTAATCGCTTTTTTAGTTTGTTTTGTGGTTATTTTATAAAAATCAGCAATAATTTTAGCATTTTCCTCACTAGCCACTAAATGATTCGTCAAATGATGTGAAATAGGATTTAATCCATCTTCAATCATTAAAAAACGATCAAATTCAACTTCTATTTCTTCATGTGATACTCCACTTTCATGAATTCTTTTTTCAATATAACCGTGACACGTTGCATCTAAGGCAAAATGACAAATAAATCCATAATAATAAGCTAGGTAATGATTGATTTGTTTTTTAGAAGTCATCATTTTTCTAAAAGTATCAAATACTTCTTTTCCTGTTTTTTCGTGCATGTTATAACCTATTGAATTAATTTCATTGGTTTTTAATGGTAAATAATAAAACAAGAGATCTGGCCATGTAGTCCAATATCATAGAGTTCTTTATTTTCTATAATTATTTTTTTGATATCGTTTGGTAGTTCTTTTAAAACTTCTTGTCCAAATCGATAATGTGCATAAGTTGATGGCATTTTTTTTCATTTCCCTTTCTTTAGTTTAGAAAAAGCATACTTATTTTTAAGATAATCAACTATCATTTTATGAAAAGAAATGTTAAGTAAAAGTTAAAAAACGATGATTCATCCCATCGTTTCTCTATAAATTCATTTTCAATTGTTTTAAAGATAACATCTTAATCATATTTTGGCATAAGGCTTTCATCAACAACATAGGCTATTCTATTATAAAGAATTTTAATAATCTTCTTAGCACATTTTCTAAAAGCTCTTTTCCAAGTTCAGATTTAACTAAATGAGTGAGACAATCATATTGGAAAGCATATTTAAATGGGGCATAGTCATTTCTAAACATATAAATTGAATACTTATCACCGGCAAAAGGAATATCACTATCAACATGTACACCGTATGTACCATATTTTTCTAATGGAAAATCATTTTTTCTATATCTATAATGTATTGTATCTTCTGTACCATAGATTTTAGAAAAAGCATAGAACTCCCTAAATTTATATATCTTATAGATATCCCCCTCTTTTTCAAAATAAGAGTCTGAATCTAAACCAATGGTCATTGTAAATGGAAAATCAAAGACTTTTCCACTTTTATGTGAGTTAAATGAAACACTTCCTATAATATCTAAAGAACCTTGGTTAAAAGTTTCTTCATCATATATTTCATTAAATCTTAATTCTATTCCAAGATCAGAATCAACATCCCCACAATTATTATATTTATTGATATCCTCTAATAATTTGTTATGAGAAACATTGTCAAAAAGTTCATCGTAAGAATAAGCACTTTCTAAATCAACATTGGCTATTTCATTAGCACTGTTTTAAGTTTGCTTTTTTCTTTTCATCCATCATTTTTTATAACAGATAAACTTATCAAAAACAGCTTTCTTTAAATTATTTTCAAATTTATTAAATTGAAAAACAAGTTTTCCCAAAAAAATTGTCTTGTATATAAATTTCATCTTGATTTAAACCTTCAAAATATTCTTTTAGGCCAGGAATATACCAATTAGCATCTTCATTCTTTACAAAATCAAAAAATTCATCAAAATGTAACATGTTCCATATAAGAGTCCCCCTTAAAAATATATACTCAAATTTTAGCACAAAAATAAGGAAAGGGTAAAGAAAAAGACGATTTTAAATTTCCATCGTCTCTTTATAAAATTCTATAAATTCATTTTCAATTGTTTCAAAAGCTACAAAACTTAAATCAACTTTTTCTTTGCAACTTTAAATAATCCCAATTGATTTCATCATTTAATAATTCTTTTAGTTCCAAAGATAACATTTCATCATCAATTTCAAAAACTAATTTAGTTTCTTCTTTTGTTAAATCTCTTTGAATAAAATGTTTCCAAATAACATTTTGTAAAACATCTTCCACTTCTAAATAATAAGTAAGTTCTTTTTTTATCGGTCTTGTAACATCACTTAAATAAGCTTCACTTCCATCATGCAACAAACATCCTAAAATAACTTCTTTACTATATCCTCTTGTCTTTGCTTCTTTAGCACAAGCAAGACTATGTTGAGCTACGGAATAAAAATATTGAACATGTCCATTTCCTCGACATATTAAAGAAAGTGCATGTGCAATATCTTTAATATCTAATAAACTTTCATCAACATTTAATGGATCAAAATATTTTTTGTATACGTTGTAATAAAACTCATAAAATACTCCTATAACTTAATTGACATCGTACTTAATGCGCAAACTGTCATTAAAAGACAACAAATAATGATACTCATGCCAAATGAAAATGATAAAAAATAGGCAATAATTGAATAAACAAAATAACCTAAACAAACCATTAAAAATCTTATAAAATGTTTATACGCATACTCTTTTCTTTGTTTGCTTGTAACCGCACATGCTTCTTGATAAGAAATCCCTGTATACCAATAGATTGCCTCATTTATAAATCATGCCCGTAAGAATGGCAAGAGTTATAAACATATAATTACCTAAAACCAAACCTACTAAATCTATATTCTTGATATCCATAAAAATAATCGCCAACACACCTACGCAAAATAAAACCAGCCAGGCCATAAATCCTTTATAACTTTTTTTCATTTTTATAAACCTATTTCCTTATAAATTTTTTCAATAATTTGTGATTTATACATACAATATTTTTCAATATCATTTGGATACAACTTTGCTGCTTCTTTTTTTAATTTTACCGTATTCTTTTACAGTATTTGGATGTTTTCTTAAATAATTTCTAAAAGCAAGATGTCGTTTCAATTCTTTAGAATCTTGTGGACATACATAAAGATGATGTGTTCTTAAATGCTCTTTTCCTTCATATCTAAAAGCTTCGCGATCTTTAAGACCTAAATCGCCTTCATAAATATAACCATGATTTTCTAAAAGATAAATAACTTCTTTTAAATCATTTTGATCAATAACAACATCTAAATCAATGATTGGTTTAGCTGCTAGTAAAGGAACAGAAGTGCTTCCTACATGTTCAACAGCAAGCACTAAATCTTTTAAAGCTTCTTCTATTTCCCCTTTAATTTGATTGAAATCATTTACCCACTTCGAATCATAATCTACAACTTCAATATGTTCTGTTTTCATCTTTCAACATCTCCACATAAACGCTCACAAACAAGATTCCTACAACGCTTTTTATGTGCTTCATGTAATGAATGATTTTGAAAATTCTTTAATGCCTCTAAATTTTCAAATTCACTATAAAAAACAAGATCATAACCTGAAGTCAAGTTTTCTTCCATTTCCACACATAATAAGCCTTCAATTCCTTCTAAAGTTTGAACCGATTCTTTTAATTTTTGAAGTGTTTCTTTTTCTAAATGGTTTTCTTTAACTTCTTTTGTATAATTCCAAAATAAAATATGTCTAATCATTTTCATCACCTACTTTATTATTTCTTTAACAATTTCTTCAATTGTTTTATTAGAAACATCAATTTTATATGTATTTAATTTTTGATACATTTCTAATCTTTCTACACTACGAGCAAGGACATCTGGTTTTCTAATTCCTTGATCGATATCTTTTTGAATTCTTTTTTCCAAAGCTTCTTTTTGACAAACTAAAGAAATAGATATCACTTTTACATCTTTTAAATCAAGGTGTGAAAGCAGATCATCAATAATACTTTGTTCATGCATTACCCAACAAAAAATAATATGATCAAACACACTGCATTTTAAATCATTATTCAATAACATGCAGATATTCTCTAAAACTAACTTTTTTGTTTCTTCATTAACCATGAACGGATGCATATCCCAACACCAATCTCCATCTATAAAAACGCTTTTATCTAATTTTCTTTTAAGAATCTGACACGTTGTTGTTTTACCAACACCCATCGTGCCACCTATTAAATATAATTTTTCATAACTTTCCCTTCTTTTTAAAATATTATACAAAATATTTATCAATAATTATATAACTTCTTTCTTTAGTTGTTTAAACAAAAATAATAATTTTTATTAACTTTCTCAATTGTTTTTATATTGAAAGTTCAATAAAATAAAATTATTAAAGGAGGTTATTCTATGATCTATTTAAGCAGTTTTAAATTAAGCAATCAAACACTCAAAAATCCTAATATTTATCCCTATAATATCTTTAGAGATAAGTACATAGAGCCTTTTTCTTTTGCACCTATTACCATTTTTTATGGAAATAACGGGTGTGGAAAATCCACACTTCTTAACATCATTGCTGGTAAATTAAAAATAAAAGGAAAAGAAATGCCTGCAAGTAATGCTTACTATGAAAATTATTGTGAAAGATTTGAAAATGAATGTGCTTATAGTTTAGGCAGCAATGAAAATGGTATTCCTTTTTATCAACTACCTGAAAATAGTCGTTATATTAAAAGTGAAGATATTTTATATGAAATTAAAAAAATACAACAAAAAGCTATTTTAGAGCATGGTTTAACTTATGATTATATGCAAGAAGGATTATCTTTAGAAAAAGCACAAAGTGTTTTAAATAAAAAGAAAGAACAACGTATTGAAAATATCATTTTTTCTCAAGAAAAGTATTCCAATGGTGAAACCTCTTTACAGTTCTTTCAAGAATATCTTTTACCAAATGCTCTTTATTTATTAGATGAACCAGAAGTTTCTTTATCTCCTGCAAATCAAGTTGCTTTAGCTCAAGAAATTAATGAACTAACACATTATTTAGGGTGTCAGTTTATTATTGCGACACACTCTCCTTTTATGTTAGGTACTTTAAACGCTAAAATTATAATTTAGATGCAAGAGAATACGAAGTTACCCCTTGGTATAAATTAGAAAATGTTCGCTATTTTTATGATTTTTTTCAAAAAAACATGAAAAAGAAATTCAATGATTGAGTCTTTTTTTTCTTTTACCTTATTGACAAATCATTAAATGTATTATACTATATTAGTGTACTAGTGACACTAATACAGTTAGGAGGGCTCTATGTTTATAATAGATATTCAAATAAAGTTCCTATTTTGAACAACTCAAAAAACAAATCTTAGAA
>ENA-OQCS01000956-OQCS01000956.1-human-gut-metagenome-genome-assembly--contig:-NODE-956-length-15622-cov-1.939658_pt1 | contig 15622 bp, 24 predicted proteins | sample MGYA00242757_ERZ504575 | MGnify/ENA primary metagenome ERZ504575 (study PRJEB26092, sample SAMD00036297) | human gut metagenome | host: Homo sapiens | study: EMG produced TPA metagenomics assembly of...
CGCACAACCAGTGTAATTTCAAGCTGCTCTTTTGCTCTCTGCACAACTTCTTTACACATCAGCTACGATCTTCTTCATATTGTCCTCATTCAGCGGATGGAATACGATGATCTCATCAATACGGTTCAGGAACTCTGGGCGGAATAACTGCTTTACTTCATCCATCACATTTGCTTTCATACGCTTGTAATCCGCCTTCTGGTCTTCCTGCTGGGTAAATCCAAGCTTCTTCGGTTCAATGATTGCCTTGGCACCTGCATTGGACGTCATAATGATAACCGTATTGCGGAAATCTACTTTTCTTCCCTGCGAATCCGTAATATGTCCGTCATCCAGTACCTGAAGTAAAATATTAAACACATCCGGATGTGCTTTCTCAATCTCATCAAACAAAATGACAGAATATGGATTTCTGCGTACTTTTTCGCTGAGCTGTCCGCCATCCTCATGTCCCACATACCCCGGAGGCGATCCGATCATCTTGGATACACTGTGCTTCTCCATATATTCGGACATATCTACCCGGATCATATCCTCTTCATTGCCAAAGAGTGCTTCTGCAAGAGCTTTGGAAAGCTCTGTCTTTCCGACACCTGTAGGACCAAGGAATAAGAATGAACCAATCGGACGTGCCGGATCTTTCAATCCCACTCTTCCTCGTTTTACCGCTTTGGAAAGTGCCTGGATTGCCTCTTCCTGACCAATCACACGCTTCTCCAGTGTTTTATCCAGCTTTTTCAGGCGTTCGCTCTCAGATTCATTCAGTCTTGTTACCGGGATTCGTGTCCACATGGAAATTACATCCGCAACATCTTCTTCAGTTACCGGAACTTTTTTCTTTTCATTCTTTTTATTGAAACGCTTTTTCGCCTGCTCTAATTTCTTTTCTGCTTCCTTCTGTTCTCTATGGAGCTCCGATGCTTTTTCAATATCTCCTGCTTTCAGTGCCACTTCTTTTTCCTGCTCCAGCTTTCCACAGCGGATTTCTGTCCCAACAATATTCTCCGGCACTTTAAATCCACGAAGTTTTACTTTTGAACAGCTTTCATCCAACACATCAATTGCCTTATCCGGAAGGAAACGGTCATTGATATAACGGCATGACATATGAACTGCCGCTTTCAACGCATCCTCTTCGATCTCTACATCATGATGAGCCTCATATTTTTCTTTCAGGCCTTCCAGGATCCGGATACACTCGTCTTCTGTCGGTTCTTCAACCGTAACCGGCTGGAATCTTCTTTCCAGAGCCGCATCCTTCTCAATATACTTGCGGTATTCCGTAAGAGTTGTTGCACCGATCAGCTGCATCTCCCCTCTTGCCAGAGATGGTTTCAGAATATTGGATGCATCAATCGCGCCCTCTGCACCACCGGCACCGATAATGGTATGAAGTTCATCTAAGAAAAGGATAATATTGCCCGCCGTCTTTACCTCACGGATCAGTTTTTTCATGCGCTCTTCAAATTCACCACGATACTTGGAGCCTGCAATCATCCCCGGAAGATCCAGCACCATGATCCGCTTATCTTTCATGCTTTCCGGAACAATTCCTTCCTGCGATCTGTCTTGCAAGTCCTTCCACGATTGCTGTCTTACCCGACTCCCCGGCTCCTCCCACAAGGCCACGGACTTATTCTTGGTCCGTCTGCTCACGGATCTCCATGATACGTGCAATTTCTTTTTCACGTTCCAATACCGGATCCAGCTTTCCTTCTCTTGCTTCCTGTGTCAGATCCGTACTGTACTGGTCTATAATTCCGCCAACAGTTTCCCCATCCTTCTGATTTTCCATATACTCTTTCGGATCAATTCCCGCCGCAAGCAGAAGATCCTGAAAAAGTTTTTGAATATTTACATTCAGGGTCATCAACATACGGGTAGCCACACAATCTCCATCTTTGAGCATTGTAAGCAGAAGATGTTCGGTTCCGACTTTTTCAGATGCAGCTGCGCTGCCTCATTCTGGCTTTCTTCCAGAATATATCGAAGTCTCGGACTGTACTCCAGATGCTTTCTTTCCTTCTTAGCTGCCTCAGGAGCAGATACAAGGATATCCATTGCTTTTTCCATCTGTTCTTCATCGACTTTATTCTTATCAAGCACCTGCCCTGCAACTCCGGTAAAAACCCTCTTAAGCCCGAAAAGAAGATGTTCTGTCCCAACATATGGATGCTTCAGTTCGGCTGCAATCTTCCGTGCCATATTCAGCGCTTCCTGCGCCTGCCTTGTATATTGCTTTTCTGCCATATAATTTTAGTCTCCTTTTTTCAATCTATCTCTGTTCATAATCTGCATAGATCTCGTCTACCAGTTCATGAACTTCTTCTTTCGTAATGTTTTTGCAACTTCCTTTTGCCAGAAGTACCCGAAGCTGCTCTTTCAGATCCTGCAAAGCTTCCAGCTTATCTTCATCAATACAGATCACCGCACCTCTTCGTCTGTCAAGCTGAAGGAAACCTTCCTGCCGCAGGACATTGTATGCCTTATTCACTGTATGCATATTGATTCCGATATTATCTGCCAGCTGTCTCACAGACGGCAAAGTATCTCCTTCATGAATCGTCGAAGTGGCAATTCCCATAATGATCTGATTCCTGAGCTGTATATAAATCGCCTCATCACTGTTAAAATCAATTTCAATCAGCATAAAACGCACTCCTTTTTCTATTGTACCGGCATCGCCATTGTTATATTCATGTTAGCACAGACGACACTTTTTGTAAAGAAAACAGTATGTAAAAAAGCACTACCTCTTCTTACTCACACTTTTTTGTGCTTTCCGTTTCAGAAGTAATGCTTTTCATTTCTTATTTCCGATTTCTTTTTCTCACGTTCAAACCTCTTCAACCTAAAATTTTCTTCAGATCCTCATCTACTGTACTGATCGGGGTAATCTGATACTCTTGTACCAGGTAATTCAGAACATTCGGTGACACAAACGCCGGAACGTCGGACCCAGGTAAATATTTTTGATTCCGAGCGCCAGAAGTGTCAGCAGAATCGCAACCGCTTTCTGTTCATACCATGACAGAATCATAGACAGTGGAAGTTCATTTACCTCACACCCAAACGCTTCTGCAAGAGCAATTGCAACTTTAATCGCACTGTACGCATCATTACACTGTCCCATATCTAAAATTCTTGGAATCCCCTCAATTTCTCCGAGCTTCAGATCATTCAATCTGTATTTTCCACATGCCAGCGTCAGGATGATCGTATCCATCGGTGTCTTTTTCGCAAATTCCGTGTAGTAGCTCCGGCCCGGTGCTGCGCCATCACAGCCTCCAATCAGAAAGAAATGCCTGATTTTCCCCTGCTTTACCAAATCCACGATCTTTCCTGCATTTTCCAGAACTGCGTTGTGTGCAAATCCGGTCATCACGGTTGTTCCTCCATTGATCCCTGTCATCGGATGATCTTCCGGATATCCACCGCATTCCAACGCTTTTGCAATAACCGGCGTAAAATCTTTGTCCGCACCAATATGAACCATCTCCGGATAAGACACCACCGAAGTTGTAAACACCCGGTCTGCATAGCTCTGTCTGACCGGCATCAGACAATTTGTCGTAAATAAAATTGGCGCAGGAATATTATGGAACTCAAATTGCTGACTCTGCCAGGCCGTTCCGAAATTACCTTTCAAATGCGGATATTCCTTTAATTTTGGATATCCGTGTGCCGGAAGCATTTCACTGTGCGTATAAATATTGATGCCTTTATCTTTGGTCTGCTCCAGAAGCAGCTTCATATCATGCAGATCATGACCACTGACTACAATAAACGGTCCCTTTTCTATCGTAAGCGGAACTTCTGTCGGAATTGGATCTCCATAGCTTTCCGTGTTTGCTTTATCCAGAAGTTCCATGCAGCGCAGGTTGATTTTACCGGTTTCTATGACTACCGGAAGCAGTTCTTCCATCCCTTTTTCTTCTCCCAGAATCCTCATTCCCTTATAAAAGAAATTCATAATCTCCGCATCCACATATCCAGTGCCCATGCAATGATAAGCATATGCTGCAGTCCCTCGTAAGCCAAACAAGATCAATGACTTTAACGAACGGATATCTTCCGGTGCCTCCCAGATCTTCTGTACATTATAAGCATCTTTTCCTGGTTTTCTGTTTTCTGCTTCTTCTCTGATCTCATCTGACAGTTTTTTCACTGTATCACTGTTGAAATTTACATTTGTAATCGTGGTAAACAGACCTTTTAACATCAGTTCATCCGAAGATCTGCTTCTTTCATTTTCTGTAACTGCCCTTGCCAGCCGGATCAGTTCACCAGTCAGTTCATCTTGAAGATTTGCTGTATCCGACTTTTTCCCACATACACCTGTATGTCCTTCGCAGCCCGTGTTATGAGCGGTCTGCTGACATTGAAAACAAAACATTTCCTCCATTTCTTTTTCCTCCATGTTTTTTTAATAGCATGTCAAAATATAGAAAATCTATACCGGAAGAACATTTTTCTTTATTATTCAAATAATATTTTTCAAACATCCAGACTTATGGTTCGCAAACTAAAAAAGGATGGCCCACAGACTTTCATCTGCAAGCTATCCTTTTCTGCACGATTCTATTTCAGATTTTTTATTCTACGATGAGTCCTTCTTTTTCAATCACATCGATTACCTGAGTCACATACTTTTCGCAAAGCTCGTCCGTCGCCGCTTCAACCATGACACGGATTACCGGTTCCGTTCCACTTTCACGGACAAGGATTCTTCCGTCATCTCCAAGTGCTTCTGCAACTGCATCGACTGCTTTGACCACTTCCGGATTCTCCCTTGCTGTCTTCTTATCTGCCACACGCACATTTTTCAGAAGCTGTGGATAGATCTTCACTTCTTCTGTCAGCTGTCCGAGGGACTGTTTGGTCTCCATGATAACTTCCATCAGCATCAGAGAAGTCAGAATACCATCTCCTGTCGTTGCATGCTTACTGAAAATAATATGTCCGGACTGTTCACCGCCCAGCATGAATCCATTCTTGATCATGTTCTCATAGACATATTTGTCGCCGACCTGTGTCTTTTCGTACTTCATGCCAATCTTGTCGCATGCTTTATAAAGTCCAAGATTCGACATGATAGTAGTAACGATGGTATCGTCTTTTAACTGACCATGTTCTTTCATATATTTGCCACACACATAAAGGATCAGATCCCCGTCAACAACATTTCCATTCTCATCAACAGCGATGCAGCGGTCCGCATCTCCATCGTATGCAAATCCGACATCCAGACCATTTTTCTTTTACATATTCCTGAAGCACGTTAATATGTGTAGAGCCGCAATTTGTGTTGATATTGGTTCCATCCGGCTCATTATTGATCACATAAGTTTTTGCTCCAAGTGCATCAAATACGCTTTTAGCAATACTTGAAGAACTTCCGTTGGAACAATCCAGTCCGACTTTCACCTCTTTAAAAGAACGGGTTGCCAGACTAATCAAATGTCCGATATAACGGTTTCTTCCTGCTGCATAATCTACGGTTCTTCCGATCGCCTCTTTTTTAGCAAGCGGAATTTCTCCGGATTCCCCATCAATATAAGCTTCCACTTTGGCTTCTACTTCTGCTTCCAGCTTCTGACCTTTACTGTTGATCACTTTGATTCCATTATCATAGTACGGGTTATGGCTTGCAGAAATCATGATTCCGCAGTCAAAATCTTCGGTTCTTACCACGTAAGACACACTTGGAGTTGTCGTCACATGAAGAAGATATGCATCTGCTCCTGACGCAGTAAGTCCTGCCGCCAGTGCATATTCAAACATATAGCTGCTTCTTCTGGTATCTTTACCGATCACGATTCTTGCCTTGTGTTCCTGTCCGTAATACCAGCCAAGATAACGTCCTACCTTAAACGCATGCTCTACCGTCAGTACTACATTAGCTTCTCCACGGAATCCATCTGTTCCGAAATATTTACCCATAATTATTATCTCTCCTCCGGCTTAAAGCCTTTCTTTATTCTGCAAATCTTGCTGTCTGTTCCTGGATCAGCTGCTGATCTTCAAAATAGTTGATCTTCATCGCATCTTTTACTTCTTTTAAAGTCTGTGCTGCCACTTTTTCAGCTTCAATACTTCCTTTATGAAGGATCTCGTAGATCTCCGGAATCTTCTTCTCCAGTTCTTTTCTTCTTACACGGATCGGTGCAAGCTCTTCCTGCATAACCGCATTCAGGAACTTCTTAACCTTAACGTCACCAAGTCCACCACGTCTGTAATGATCCTTCAATTCATCCAGATTCTTATAATCCGGCAGATATTTTTCAAAATGTTCATCTGTACAGAATGCATCCAGATAAGTGAAAACGGAATTCCCTTCTACCTGTCCCGGATCAGATACCTTCAAATGATTCGGATCTGTATACATTCCCATGATCTTCTGTCTTACTTCTTCCTCGGAATCAGACAGATAAATACAGTTACCAAGGGATTTACTCATCTTTGCTTTTCCATCCGTTCCAGGAAGACGGCAACAGCTTTCGTTCTCCGGAATCAGCGCTTTCGGCATAACCAATGCTTCTCCATATACACTGTTGAATTTGTGTACGATCTCACGGCACTGTTCGATCATCGGAAGCTGATCCTCACCTACCGGTACAGTCGTTGCCTTAAACGCTGTGATATCTGCTGCCTGGCTGATCGGATAAGTAAAGAATCCTACCGGAATACTTGCTTCAAAATTACGCATCTGGATCTCCGATTTAACTGTTGGGTTTCTCTGAAGACGGGATACCGTAACCAGATTCATATAATAAAAAGAAAGTTCTGTCAGTTCCGGTACCTGTGACTGGATGAAATCGTGGATTTCTCCGGATCCAGTCCGCATGACAGATAATCCAGTGCAACCTCAATAATATTCTGACGTACCTTTTCCGGGTTATCTGCATTATCAGTCAGTGCCTGTGCATCTGCGATCATGATAAAGATCTTGTCGTATTCTCCGGAATTCTGCAGTTCTACTCTTCGCTTTAAGGATCCAACATAATGTCCGACATGAAGCCGTCCGGTTGGTCTGTCACCTGTTAAAATAATTTTCTCCATTGTTTTTATGTTCCTCTCTGTCGTATTATTCCTGTCTTTTCTTTATTCTTCTTTGTCCGTATCCTCAGCCGGAAGCTCAGATGTACAGTATGCACATCTGGTTGCGCGATCGGGATTTCTGACATGCAGTACGGGCAGATCTTCGTAGCCGGTGCTTCCGGTGCTTCTTCCTCCTTCTTAAGCAGCTTTTCTGTTCTTGAAGCAAGATTGTTCATCACTTTTACAAAACAAAAAATAACAAATGCCATCAGAAGAAAGTTGATCACCGCGGTAATAAAATTGCCATATTTGATCGTGTCATTCTCACCAGATCCGATCCGGATCACCCAGTTGGAAAAATTGACCCCACCAGTCAGAAGACTGATCACCGGCATGATCATATCATTTACAAGAGAATTCACAATCGACTGGAATGCACCACCAATAATAACGCCGACTGCAAGATCCATTACATTTCCCCTTGCAATAAATTCTTTGAATTCTGCAATAAATCCTTTTTTAGCCATCTCAAATCCTCTTCTCTCGTTCCTTTTAGTCTTCTGCGCCATATAAGGATATTGTACTACATTCCAAACAGGATTTCCACTATAATTCCGCACACTACACTGATTCCGTAAAGTGTTGCGACGATCATCACATTCTTCTTCCAACTATGGTTCGTCTTAAAAAGCACGATCAGTCCGATTCCGGCACATGACAAAAGTCCGGCAAACATACTGCCGACATTTAAGACTCCCTCAAGATAAAATTTTGTAATTGCAATAGAAGCTGCGCAGTTCGGGATCAGGCCGACAAGACCAGCCAGAAAAATCCGCAATCGGATAATGAGTCACCACGTTCATGACCTGTTCCATTCCAATCCACTCCACAACAGCATTTAACGCAAAGGAAATTACATATATAAATACCAGAATCTGTACCGAATGGATGAGCGCTGATTTTACAATACTTCCTTCTTCGCAGTGACAGTGGTCATGCTCACAGATATCATGAATGTGCAGCCCTCTCTGGTATCCTTTGCCTAGCACCCGCACTCCGATATCAACCAGAATCCCTGCAACAATACCAACGATAATCTTTCCGATTAAAATTGCCATGATCTTACGGACATCCGCCTGCTCTGAGATCAGGATCGGAAGCATCTCATCTGATGTAGACAGAAAAACAGCGATCATCGTTCCAACTGTGATGACTCCGCCGGAATACAGATTTGCTGCTGCTGCCGAAAATCCGCACTGCGGAACAACGCCCAGGATTCCACCGATCACAGGTCCTTTTTCCCTGCTCCAAGAAGCATCCGCACCGTCTTCTGACCGGCTTTATTCTCCAGATATTCCATCGCAAGGTATGTCAGAAAAAGGAAAGGTATCAGTTTCACAGTGTCGATTGTTGTATCTTTTAGTATATCTATAAACAGTTCCATCTTGTATCTCCCTTCTTGGTTTCACTATTCTAATCCGTTTTGTCATTTTACACTGTCGCTGACAAAAATGCAAGTAGAATAATTAGTGTGGCAAAGCAACAAAAAAGAATTATCCCCATCACGTTAAGGATAATTCTTTCTTGTTTTACATTATGCTTTTGACATCTATTTTACTTTCAGTGTTCTCATGGAGTTCAGGATTGCGATTACGGATACTCCTACATCGGCAAAGACGGCTTCCCACATATTGGCCATGCCGAGGGCTCCCAGGATGAGGACCAGAACTTTGACACCAAGGGCAAAGACGATATTCTGATGTACGATCTGGAGAGTTTTTCCTGCAATTCTCATAATGGAGGATATCTTAAGGATATTATCATCCATCAGAACAACATCTGCGGCTTCGATTGCTGCGTCGGATCCCATGCTTCCCATTGCGATTCCGATATCAGCTCTGGAGAGTACCGGTGCATCATTGATACCATCACCAACAAACCGAGCTTTTCTTTCTCACCGAGTTCTCCGAGAAGTGCTTCAACCTTATCTACCTTATCCCCCGGAAGGAGATCTGTGTAGACTTCATCGATTCCAAGGCTTTCTGCTACTGCTTCACCGACATCTTTTCTGTCACCGGTAAGCATAACTGTCTTTTTGACACCGCTTTGTCTGAGCTGCGCGATCGCACGTTTGGCTTCCGGTTTGACCGTATCAGAAATTACGATGGTCCCGAGGAATTCTTTTTCAGCTGCCAGATATACGACCGTACCAGGGACTGTGCATGCTCATATTCCACGCCTTTTTCTTCCATCAGCTTTGCATTTCCGGCATAGACAACTCTTCCGTCGATCTTTGCCTTGATTCCGTGACCGGCGATTTCTTCAGCCTGTTCCACCCTGTCCATAGACAACTCACCAAGCTCCGCTTCTTCGTACGCTTTCTTGAGTGCTGCTGAGATTGGATGATCGGAATAGCCTTCCGCAAGGGCTGCCACTTCAAGAAGTCCTTCTTTTTCCCATCCGTTCGGAATAACTTCTGATACAACGAATTCACCTTTTGTCAGTGTACCAGTCTTATCAAATACAATCGTTTTCATCTCAGAGAGTGCTTCCAGATAATTGCTTCCCTTTACCAGAACGCCTGTTTGGATGCTGCTCCGATTCCTCCAAAAAAACCAAGTGGAACAGAGATCACCAGTGCACATGGGCAGGAGATTACAAGGAAAATACATGCTCTCTGAATCCATTCTGCAAATCCACCGCCAAGAATGATTGGTGGAAGGAATGCAAGTACAACTGCCGCACAAACCACGATCGGCGTATAGTATTTTGCAAACTTTGTAATGAAGTTCTCTACATGTGCCTTTTTGCTGCTGGCATTTTCAACCAGTTCCAGAATCTTCGCAACTGTAGAATCATCAAACTCTTTCGTTGTGCGCACCTTAAGAAGTCCGCTTCCATTTACACAACCGCTGATAATCTCGGAACCTTCTGTTACTTCTCGCGGAACCGACTCTCCGGTCAGTGCAGAAGTATCTACAAAGGATGTTCCCGATACAACCACACCATCGAGAGGAACTCTCTCTCCTGCTTTGATGACGATCTCCGTACCAATCTCTACATCATCCGGATCAACCTGTTTGAGCTTTCCGTCTTCTTCAATATTCGCATATTCCGGACAGATATCCATCATTGCACTGATTGACTGGCGGGAACGGTTGACTGCATAACTCTGGAATAACTCCCCGATCTGATAGAACAACATAACCGCTACCGCTTCCGAATATTCCTTTACTCCAAGTGCACCAAACGTTGCTATACACATCAGAAGTTCTCATCAAATACCTGACCATGACTGATATTGCGCACAGCCCGGTAAATGATGTCCCATCCCACGATCAGATAAGGTATCATAAATAACAAAAACTGCACCGGAATTTCGGACTTAAATTCCAGTTTTCCCATATGTTCCAGTACAAAAAGAGGAACATAAATAACTGCCGCTGCGATAATACGGTACAGCATTATTTTCTGTTTTTCATCATAGAAGACTCTCCTTCATACCTTTCCGATTTTACAGCTGAATCTGGCAATCCGGCTCTACCTTCTTGCATACAGCAACGACTTCCTGCATAATTTCATCAAACCTTACATCATCTGCATCGATCGTAAGCTTCTGCATCATAAAACTTACCGTTGCATCATTACACCATCAATTTTTTGATTGCATCTTCCATTTTGCTGCACAGTTTGCGCAATCAAGGTCTACCATTTTAAATTTTTTCTTCATCTCTTTTTCCTCCTGAAAAAAATATTTTTCTCACTGAACATATGAGCAACTGTTCATATGTTCATAATAACTCTGTAATAGAAATCCGTCAAGCAATTTAAATAACATTTTTTATTTTCTGACAGTAAAACAAAAAGAAGAAACCCGGAATATCCCAGATTCTTCTCAATTTATATTTTGTTCTTTACTTTTCAAGTAGCTCCAAAATAGGATGCGACATCAGAAACAGATAATACTCCATCGCTTCATCCGCTGTCAGGTGAATCTCCCGGCTGGTCAGCCAGTATTTAAGCCCGTTTACAACGGTAATCGTATGAAACTCCAGAAAGATCTTTTTATCTTTGATACCCTGAAGCTTTTCGATCTTGATCTTATGCCTGCTTACCAGTTCTTCAATCAGCTGGCGAATCTTTTTTTCAAGAATCTCTTCAAATCCATTCTGACCGGTAACTTCAAATGCTTTCAGATAATAGATCCGGTCTTTTCCATCTTCCGGAACAGCAGATAGATCGCTTCTTTTTCCATCCCGTCTTCCATCATCTCACGGGCATGCCGGAATACCTCTGTCTCCAGAAGCCACTCCATCACTTCATATTTATCCTGAAGTAATTATAAAATGTCGGTCTGATAACTCCCGCCTGATCTGTGATCATCTTAATTGTTATCTTATCAAAAGATCCTTTGATTAGAAGCTCCTTGAAGCTCTCTGCAAGCAGGTTCTTTGTCAATTCTCTTTTTCTCTCCATGTATCGTCCTCTTTTTCCTGCCCATTTCTCTTGACGAACATTCTATCACAACCGAAACGCTTTTTCAAACCGATTTTCTTTTAGTTTTCTGTGCGTTTTTTATAGTTTGTGTAGCCTTTCTGCTGATGCGGATGCTCTTTCCAAAGTCTGTCTGCCGTTTCTTTCCATTCACAGGCATATGCTTCACATTTGCTGCATAAATGCTCTGCACTCTCCGGTGACTGCAGATCTGTTGATTTTGCACCAGTCTCCTTTATCATCTCCTGAAGGATTTCCGGATTCTCAAGCATCGGACATGGTCGCAGATGATTATCATTAAATGGCTGCCGGTCTCTGTATGCCATAAAGAGTGGCTGTTTGAGAGCTTCCAGGAGCGTAACTTCCCGGATATTTGCAGAAGAGTAATGAATAAATACACATGGTTCTACATCTCCATTTGCATTGATATGGCAATAATTTCTTCCTCCTGCGATACATCCTCCGACAAACTCTCCATCATTCTGGAAATCCATCGCATAAATTGGCTTTCCGCCTGTCATACTGCGGATCTCTCTTACCCGGTGATACATATATTCTCTCTGTTCTTTTGTCGGCAGCAGATCCGGTGCTGCATCATTTCCAACCGGCATATAATGGAAATACCAGGTGAAACGACATCCCTTTCCAATGATCATATCCAGGATTCATCCGATGTAACCGTTTCAATGTTCTTTCTGGTATAACAGATAGACGTACCAAAGATCAGTCCATATTTCTTTAACCGATCCATGGTTGCCATAACCTTGTTGAATACACCCTCTCCACGGCGCATGTCATTGACCTCTTCAAATCCTTCCAGACTAATTGAAAGGGACAGGTTGCCGACTCTTCTCATCTCTTCGCAAAATTCATCATCTACCAGTGTTCCATTTGTAAATGCATGAAATTCGCAGTCATAATGCTTTTCACAAAGTCTGATAATATCTTTTTTTCTTACTAACGGCTCCCCGCCTGTATACATATAGAAATAAATTCCAAGTTCTTTTCCTTGCGTAATGCTGCTGTCCATCTCTTCATATGTAAGATTCAGTTTATGCCCATATTCTGCCGCCCAGCATCCGGTACAATGAAGATTACATGCACTTGTCGGATCCATCAGGATCAGCCACGGAATATTGCACTGATGTACCTTTCTCATACTGCGGATTGTTTTCGTTCCATGGAACGCCGCTTCAAATCCAAGGTTTAATGCTGTCTGTTTAATAACATGCGGGTCAATTTCATCCAATGCACGATTCACATAACTCATCCACTTCGAATCCGGATCCTGTATCATCTTTCTTGCGCCTTCATAGGAGCTCTTCTGGAAATTGTCTCCCATGAAACGCTCGGTCAGATCAACAAGATCAAGCAGACCTTTTTCTCTGTCTTTATCCATTTTTCGCATTGCCAAATCAATTGCTCCGCCAAATGCTGCCCTTGCTGCTTTATGTGTCAATTCGCCCATACTCTTTTCCTCCTGCTATTTTAAAATAAAAAATGCGTAACCACCATATCTGCCCCGGCGATCAGGAATAATATCCCACCGATCCAGTAAGCTTTGCAGTTATATTCACAGCCCAGTCTGTATCCAACCTCCACGCCAAGAAAACACTGAATGATCGTAACCGGAAGCAGTACCATCCCCTGTTCCAGAATCTCTACACTCCAAAAGCCGATTCCCATTCCGGCAAAAAGCGCATCTACGCTGGTAAGTACTGCCAGTTTTCTAAGCCGTTTCCAATTTATCTCATCGTTTCTACGCTCAAAGATCTGTTTATTATTTCTTGCTTTACAGATCATATAGATACCAAGTCCGATAAATATCAGCACCGACAAAATTTCCCAACCGCTTGCCGCTGTTGAAATCGTTTCATTCATCTTCCTGTCCGGCTTCAGAATATCTGCAACAACATTTCCCAGGATCAATGCAAGGAGTTGTACCCCTCCAAAAAGCAGACTGGATAAGATTATGTCTTTTCCGTGCTTTCTTGAAAATCCTGCTCCGACACAGATATGTACGACAAATACGTCAAACGAAAGCCCGATTGAAATTAAAAGAATTTCAAGAATACCCATAGATTCGCCTCCTCCTGCTGGCTGTTATATATATTATGTGATTTCCTTCCGAATAATAAATCTTCAGATTACCGGTTCTGTTTATTTTTTAACGACATTTTTCCACATTTGTCGCATATCTTTTTATTTTTTCAATAGATTCGTGCGAGTGCGCATCTCCGGCACGCAGTGCCTTTTGTTTCCTGGGAAGTTCTTTCGGAATTTCCTAGGAAATAAAAATTCCCGCAAAGGTAGATCTTCTACCTCTGCAGGAACTTTGCTTTTTTATTATCTTAGTGATGGAATAAACGGATTCCGGTAAATGCCATCGCCATGTTGTATTTGTTGCAGGTATCAATTACATTGTCATCACGGATTGATCCACCCGGTTCTGCAATATATGTAACACCGCTCTTATGTGCACGTTCGATGTTATCTCCAAACGGGAAAAATGCGTCTGATCCAAGTGCCACACCCGTCAGCTTATCAAGCCATGCTCTCTTTTCTTCTCTGGTAAATACTTCCGGTTTTTCAGTGAAATATTTTCCCAGGTTCCGTCTGTCAGTACGTCCATATATTCTTCACCAATGTACAGATCAATTGCATTATCCCGGTCTGCACGCTTAATTCCTTCTTTAAATGGAAGAGCAAGTACTTTCGGGCACTGTCTCAGCCACCAGTTATCTGCCTTCTGTCCTGCAAGACGGGTACAGTGGATACGGGACTGCTGTCCGGCTCCGATTCCGATTGCCTGTCCGTCTTTTACATAGCATACAGAGTTTGACTGTGTATATTTTAAAGTAATCATGGAAATTGCAAGATCTCTCTTTGCGTGATCCGGAATTTCTTTGTTCTCAGTCACTACATTTGAGAAGAAATCATCATCAATCTTCAGTTCATTTCTTCCCTGCTCAAAAGTAATACCAAATACATCCTTGTGTTCAGTCGGTGCCGGAACATAATTCGGATCGATCTGGATCACATTGTAATTACCTTTCTTTTTCTGTGCAAGAATCTCCAGTGCTTCCGGTTCATATCCAGGTGCGATTACTCCATCCGATACTTCTCTCTTGATCAGTCTTGCCGTATCAACATCACAGACATCAGAAAGCGCAATAAAATCACCGAATGAAGACATACGGTCTGCACCTCTTGCACGTGCATAAGCGCTTGCAAGCGGAGAAAGTTCTCCAAGGTCATCTACCCAGTAAATTTTTGCAAGAGTTTCATCCAGCGGCAGTCCGACTGCAGCACCTGCCGGTGACACATGTTTAAAGGAAGTTGCTGCCGGAAGTCCGGTTGCTTTTTTCAATTCCGATACCAGCTGCCATCCGTTAAATGCATCCAGAAAGTTAATATATCCCGGACGTCCCATCAGAACTTTGATCGGGAGATCACTTCCGTCTTTCATATAGATACGTGACGGCTTCTGATTCGGGTTACATCCATATTTGAGTTCTAATTCATTCATGATTCCTGCTCCTTCTTCACCTTTGTATACTATTTATTCTTATTGATGATCTTGCTTTCGTATGTTCCTGTCTCAATATCAATATATCTTACAAACAGAGATACTTTATTATCTGCATTCAGACTGTTCCAGAGTGTGTCTGCAAATGTGTCCATATCATCCGGAATTGCAACAAGCTTTGGTTCTCCTTCAAAACTCGGAAGCGGATTTCCATCACACTTGTATGTGTGGATAAAATGTCCTTCTCCGGCTACCGGATTCTCATATGCAAAGGTGTAACGGTTGCATGCATCCGGATTTCCGTTATTGCTCTTCAAAATGGACATTGCATAGTTATATTTCCGTTCTCAATGTGCATGATTCCGGAAATACGTGGTGTGTAGTTTGGTCCATCCGGTTCAAATTCACGCTTCTAAGGGACTGTTCAAACGTCATCTGTCTGTCCATACCTTCATAAATTGTATCAGTCTGATCTCCGTTTGTAACAATCGTCTTATTGCCGAGTACACGCACGGTGCGTAGATAATTAAGCTTGGTCTGTCAGCTTGACTCGATCAA
>ENA-OQCS01000957-OQCS01000957.1-human-gut-metagenome-genome-assembly--contig:-NODE-957-length-15617-cov-3.814396_pt1 | contig 15617 bp, 19 predicted proteins | sample MGYA00242757_ERZ504575 | MGnify/ENA primary metagenome ERZ504575 (study PRJEB26092, sample SAMD00036297) | human gut metagenome | host: Homo sapiens | study: EMG produced TPA metagenomics assembly of...
CGGGCTATATCGATAAGGTGAGCGCCCAGCTCAGGCCGGAACAGTTCTTGCAGCCCCAGCAGAAGGAACTGTACGAAGCATGCTCCGCTGCAGGGAGCAGGGGGTGGAGGTGAGTCTCGCCACCTGGCGCTTTTGTAAGCGAAGAAGCGCTGAATGAACTGAGCCATCTTGCGGCACAATACAGCGATGTGAATTGTACGCCGGATGATATCCGGCTGTATCTGGACCGCATTGCCCGGGGGATGCCCATGGCAGGCAAGGCGGCGCATATGTCCAATGAGGAACTGAGTGATTACCTCCAGTCGATGCGCGAAAAGAAGCAGGGAAATGTGCCTGTAGAAGAATGATCCCCCGCTTTCCCCTCCGGCTGGAGCAGGAGAGGAAAGGAGCAGGAACCATGCAGAAATTGTCGCAAACGGAGGAATTGGCCAGAACACTGGCCGCGCGGGCACGCCACCATGCCCTGACACCGGAGCAGATCAGCCGTGCCATGGACGAGCAGGATTACGATGTGTCGCAGCTGGACGAGCTGTATACGGCACTGGAGGACCGCGGCGTGCACCTGACCGAAGAGGAAGCGGACCTGCCTGCGTTGGATGAAACGCAGATCGGCAGGCTGGAACATGAGCTTTCGGCAGAGGGGGTGGCGCTGGACGACCCGGTAAAGGCCTATTTGAAGGAGATCGGCCGGGTGCCGCTGCTGACGGCAGAACAGGAAACGGAGCTTGCCCGTGCCGCGCAGGCCGGGGACGAGGATGCCCGGCGAAAGCTCAGCGAAGCGAACCTGCGGCTGGTGGTGTCGGTGGCAAAGCGCTATGCGGGGCGGGGCCTGCCGTTTCTGGATCTCATTCAGGAAGCAATCTCGGTCTGATGAAGCGGCGGAAAGTTGAGCCGGAGCGCGGCTTCAAATTTTCCACCTATGCCACGTGGTGGATCCGTCAGTCCATCACCCGCGCCATTGCGGATCAGGGGAGGACCATCCGCATCCCGGTGCACCTTGTGGAGAGCATCAACGGGTCAAAAAGACGACGGGTGACCTGCTGCGGAAAAATGGCCGGGAGCCTACCGCGGAAGAGATCGCTGTTCAGCTGGACATGGAGCCGGACCGTGTGCGAGAATTGCTGCAGCTGGCGCAGGACCCCATCAGCTTGGAAACGCCGGTGGGCGAGGAAGAGGATGCCCACCTTGAAGATTTTATTCAGGACGAGGATGCAGGCGTCCCGGTGGATGAAGCCGGGCGGCAGCTGCTGCGGCGGGAACTGTTCAGTGTGCTCAAAAGCCTGACACCGAGGGAAGAGCGGGTGATCGCACTGCGTTTCGGGCTGGAGGATGGCCGGGCGCATACGCTGGAAGAGCTGGGTAAGGAGTTCAATGTGACCCGGGAGCGGGTGCGGCAGATCGAAGCCAAGGCCCTGCGCAAGCTGCGGCATCCCAGCCGTGCAAAACGCTGCGGGATTATCTGGATGAGTGAACGATTATAATTGCGCCGCTTGCGCTCTGGCAATATTAGAGGAAACATTATTTTTATATTTGCAGCTCAGAAAAGCCTGCGAGCTTTTCTGAGCTGCTTTTTCACAAAAAAAAGGCCGCAAGGGAAAATGGCATATCCGACTGTAAAAGTAATACGCCAAAACACAAGGGCAAAGATAGACAAATTGCACAAGGGGATTATGAACAGGAACGTGCAAAATAAAAAAATCAAGCCCTAAAACAGCAAAACACAACACGCTGCCGGGCGTGCGAAAATGAAAGAAAAAATAAATTTGTTTTGGCAAAAATCTGAAAAATGGCTTGACAGCAAGGCTTTTAGGGTGTATACTGCATTAGTATCACATAATGGACTAGTGCGCCAAAAAGAGGAATACGCAGGCGGCGGCTGGACGGGTCAAACCGAAAAGTTTGTGAAAAACGCCGAAAGGTTCCCTTCGACGCGGGGTCGAATTATGTGTGTCTGCTCAAATTTGACCCGTGTATACGACATCCCGTAGAGTATAAAAGTAAGGAGTGGTTGATTTTATGATGAAAGTCAAGCCCGTAAAGCTCGGCAAAACCGAGCGCATGAGCTTCTCCCACATCGACGAAGTCATCAGTATGCCGAACCTGATCGAGGTCCAGAAGAACTCTTATCAGTGGTTCCTGGACGAGGGCCTGAAAGAGGTCTTCCACGATATCGGCACCATTGAGGACTACACCGGCAATCTGGCACTGAGCTTTGTGGACTTCCGCCTGGATAAGGAGCCGAAGTACAGCATCAAGGAGTGCAAGGAGCGCGACGTGACCTATGCAGCACCCCTGCGCGTCACCGCCCGTCTGCTGAACAAGGAGACCGGCGAAGTGAAGGATCAGGAGATCTTCATGGGCGATTTCCCGCTGATGACCGATGCCGGCACCTTTGTGATCAACGGTGCAGAGCGTGCTATCGTCAGCCAGCTGGTGCGTTCTCCTGGCGTGTTCTACGGCGATGCCAAGGATAAGGTGGGCAACGACCTGTACAGCGCCACCATGAACCCCAACCGCGGTGCATGGCTGGAGTACGAGACCGATGCTTCCGATGTGTTCTATGTCCGTATCGATAAGAACCGCAAGCTGCCTGTCACCGTGCTGTGCCGTGCACTGGGCCTGTCCACCAACGAGGACATCCTGAACTTCTTTGGCGACGATGAGCGCATCCTCGCTACTCTGGAAAAGGATACCACCAAGAATCAGGAAGAGGGCCTGCTGGAAGTTTACCGCAAGCTGCGCCCCGGCGAGCTCCCACGGTGGAGTCTGCTACCAGCCAGATCAACATGCTGTTCTTCGACCCGCGCCGTTATGACCTGTCTCGTTTCGGCCGTTATAAGATGAACAAGAAGCTGTCTCTGGCCCGCCGCATCACCGGTCAGGTGGCTGCTGAGAATGTGGTCGCTCCGCTGACCGGCGAGATCCTGATCGAGCTGGTGCCAAGATCACCCGCGAGCTGGCTGAGAAGGCTGACAATGCCGGTGTGAATCTGGTCGTGCTGAAGCTCGACGATCCCATGAAGGAAGAGAGCCGGAAGATCAAGGTCATCACCAACGGCTGTGTGGATGCACAGGGCTTCTTCTCCTTCGACGTGAAGGAGTGCGGCATCAACGAGCGCTGCTCCTTCGATGAGATCAAGAAGATCCTCGACACCACCTCTGATGTGGAAGAGCAGAAGGAGATGCTGCGCCGCAACCACGACCAGCTGATCGGCCGCACCGTTACGGTCGCCGATATTCTGGCTTCCATCAACTACCTGAACGGTCTGGGCCACAATATTGGCACCACCGATGATATCGACCATCTGGGCAACCGCCGCATCCGCAGCGTGGGCGAGTTGCTGCAGAACCAGTTCCGCATCGGCTTCTCCCGCATGGAGCGCGTCATCCGTGAGCGCATGACCCTGCAGAGCCAGGATCAGAGCGTCATCACCCCGCAGGCCTCATCAACATCCGTCCGGTGGTGGCAGCCATCAAGGAGTTCTTCGGTTCTTCTCCGCTGTCCCAGTTCATGGATCAGAACAACCCGCTGGCTGAGCTGACCCATAAGCGCCGCCTGTCTGCTCTGGGCCCCGGCGGTCTGAGCCGTGACCGCGCAGGTTTCGAGGTCCGCGACGTTCACTACAGCCACTACGGCCGTATGTGCCCCATCGAGACTCCTGAAGGCCCCAACATCGGTCTGATCTCCTATCTGGCATCCTACGCAAAGATCAACGAGTACGGCTTCGTGGAAGCTCCGTACCGCAAGGTCAAGAAGATCTATGACGAGAACGGCAACCTGAAGGAACAGGTCGTCACCGACGAGGTCGAGTATATGACCGCTGATGTCGAGGACGAGTACGTTGTGGCACAGGCCAACGAGCCGCTGGATGAGGGCAAGCACTTCATCCGTCCCCGTGTGTCTGCCCGCCGCCGCGACGAGATCCTTGAAATTGATGCAGAGAAAGTCGATTACATGGACGTTTCTCCGCGAATGATGGTCTCTGTTGCTACCGCCTGCATCCCCTTCCTGGAGAACGATGACTGTAACCGTGCTCTGATGGGTTCCAACATGCAGCGTCAGGCAGTGCCTCTGATGGTCACCCAGCAGCCCATCGTTGCTACCGGTATGGAGTACAAGGCTGCTACCGACTCCGGCACCGCTGTTCTGGCAAAGAATGACGGTATCGTTGAGAAGATGGATGCCAACCATGTTGTTGTGCGCAACAACAAGGGCGAGCTGGAGGATTATCCTCTGGTCAAGTTCGCACGCTCCAACGCAGGCACCTGCATCAACCAGCGTCCCATCGTGGAGGTCGGCGAGAGCGTCAAGGCCGGTCAGGTGCTGGCCGACGGCCCTGCAATGCGCAACGGCGAAATTTCTCTGGGTAAGAACGCTCTGATCGGCTTCATGACCTGGGAAGGCTACAACTACGAGGATGCCGTTCTGCTGAACGAGAAGATCGTGCGCGAGGACGTGTACACCTCCATTCATATTGAAGAGTACGAGACCGAGAGCCGCGACACCAAGCTGGGACCCGAAGAGATCACCCGTGATATCCCCAACGTTTCTGAGGATGCACTGAAGGATCTGGACGAGCGCGGCATCATCCGCATCGGTGCCGAGGTCAAGAGCGGCGACATTCTGGTCGGTAAGGTCACCCCGAAGGGCGAGACCGAGCTGACCGCTGAAGAGCGCCTGCTGCGCGCCATCTTCGGCGAGAAGGCACGCGAAGTGCGTGATACTTCTCTGCGCGTGCCCCATGGTGCATACGGCATCATCGTGGATGTCAAGGTGTTCACCCCGGAGAACAGCGACGAACTGCAGCCCGGCGTGCGCGAGGTCGTCCGCTGCTATATTGCCCAGAAGCGCAAGATCAGCGTTGGCGATAAGATGGCAGGCCGTCACGGCAACAAGGGTGTCGTTTCCCGCATTCTGCCGCAGGAGGACATGCCCTACCTGCCCGACGGCACCCCGCTGGACATCGTGCTGAACCCTCTGGGCGTGCCTTCCCGTATGAACATCGGTCAGGTGCTGGAAGTCAACCTGGGCTACGCTGCAAGCATGCGGCATCAAGGTCATGACTCCCGTCTTCGACTCTGCTCGTGAGAACGACATCGGCGATACCTTTGATACCGCCCGCGAGATGTGGCATGGCGAGAATGCTCCTGCATATCCCACGAAGCTCCCCAAGATCATGGGCGAGAAGGGACACATCATCGACTTCTCCAAGATCGAGCTGGACCGCGATGGCAAGACCACCGTTTACGATGGCCGCACCGGTGAGAAGTTCGATAACCGCGTTACCGTCGGTTATATGTACTACCTGAAGCTGCATCACCTGTCGATGATAAGATCCATGCACGTTCTACCGGCCCCTACTCTCTGGTCACTCAGCAGCCTCTGGGCGGCAAGGCCCAGTTCGGCGGCCAGCGCTTTGGCGAAATGGAAGTCTGGCACTGGAAGCTTACGGCGCTGCTTACACTCTGCAGGAGATCCTGACCGTCAAGTCCGACGACGTGGAGGGCCGTGTGAAGACCTACGAGGCCATCGTTAAGGGTGAGCCGATCCCGCAGCCCGGCATCCCCGAGTCCTTCCGCGTTATGCTGAAGGAACTGCAGTCTCTGGGTCTGGACGTTGTTGTTCAGGACAAGGACGGCAACGAGATCGACATGCGTCAGAACTTCGACGACGAAGAGACCGGCTTTGATATGCGCGATGTTGCCGGCACTGAGAACGTCGTGCAGGAGAGCGAACTGCTCAACGATTATAATATTAAGGATGCCGATGCCGGTTTCGATGATCCTTCTGTGCTGGAGGACAATAACTCCGGTGCCGAAGCTCCCGCTTCTTCTGACGAAGTAGATTTCTGATCAGACAAAGAACACAAGCCTCAAGCCCCCTGTTCCGCGTGCTGCGGCAGGGGAGAGGGGCCTGTGGTCTGAACAAGAAAGCCGCCTGTATCATCGAGACAACTAGAGATTAAGAAAGGGTTCGTTTCATGGAAAACAACGTTTTCGATTCCATCAAGATCGGCCTTGCCTCCCCGGAGCAGATCCGCAACTGGAGCTACGGCGAGGTCAAAAAGCCTGAGACCATCAACTACCGTACCCTGAAGCCGGAGCGCGACGGCTTGTACTGTGAGCGCATTTTTGGACCTACCAAGGACTGGGAGTGCCACTGCGGTAAGTATAAGCGCATCCGCTACAAGGGCAAGATCTGCGACCGCTGCGGCGTTGAAGTGACCAAGGCTAAGGTCCGCCGTGAGCGCATGGGCCACATTGAGCTGGCCGCTCCCGTCAGCCACATCTGGTACTTCAAGGGCATCCCCAGCCGCATCGGCCTGATGCTGGACATCAGCCCCCGCCTGCTGGAGAAGGTGCTGTACTTTGCAAGCTATATCGTCACTGATCCGGGCGCTACCCGTCTGGAAAAGAAGCAGCTGCTCACCGAGAGCGAGTATCGTGAGATGCGCGACCACTACGGTGATGAGTTCGAGGCTGCTATGGGCGCTGAGGCCATTCAGGATCTGCTGAAGGAGATCGATCTGGATCAGCTGAGTGAAGAGCTGACTGCCGAGGTGGAAAAGTCCTCCGGCCAGAAGCGCGTGCGCATCCTCAAGCGTCTGGAAGTAGTTGAGGCATTCCGCATTTCCGGCAACCGTCCTGAATGGATGGTCATGGATGTGCTGCCTGTTCTGCCGCCTGACCTGCGCCCCATGGTCCAGCTGGACGGCGGCCGTTTTGCCACCTCCGACCTGAACGACCTGTACCGCCGCGTGATCAACCGCAACAACCGTCTGCGCCGTCTGCTGGAGCTGGGCGCTCCCGATATCATCGTGCGCAACGAGAAGCGTATGCTGCAGGAAGCAGTGGACAGCCTGATCGACAACGGCCGCCGCGGCCGTCCGGTTACCGGCCCCAACAACCGCGCACTGAAGAGCCTTTCCGATATGCTGAAGGGCAAGCAGGCCGCTTCCGTCAGAACCTGCTGGGCAAGCGTGTTGACTACTCCGGTCGTTCTGTTATCGTCGTCGGCCCTGAGCTGAAGATGGATCAGTGCGGTCTGCCCAAGGAAATGGCTCTGGAGCTGTTCAAGCCCTTTGTCATGAAGGATCTGGTGGAGAAGGGCATTGCCAACAACATCAAGTCCGCCCGCAAGATGGTGGAGCGCGCTAAGCCCGAAGTGTGGGACAGCCTGGAGACCGTGATCAAGGGCCACCCCGTTCTGCTGAACCGTGCACCTACTGCACCGTCTGGGCATTCAGGCTTTCAACCGGTGCTGGTGGAGGGCCGTGCAATCAAGCTGCACCCGCTGGCATGTACCGCATTCAACGCCGACTTCGACGGTGACCAGATGGCAGTCCATCTGCCTCTGGGCGAGGATGCCTGCCGTGAGGCCAAGATGCTGATGCTGGCTTCCGGCAACCTGCTGAAGCCCTCTGACGGCGCACCTGTTACCGTGCCTACGCAGGATATGATCCTGGGCAGCTACTACCTGACCACCGTTCGTGAAAATGACGAGGGCGCAGGCAAGGTGTTCCGCGATGAGAACGAAGCCTGATGGCTTATGCAGAGCACATCGTTACCCTGCACGCACCCATCAAGGTGCGCCGCACCATGACCATTGACGGCGTGGAGCGCACCGGTCTGGTGGAAGCCACCGTCGGCCGCATCATCTTCAATAACCCTGTTCCTCAGAATCTGGTTATATCGACCGTACTGATCCCGAGCACTGGCTGGAGTACGAGGTCAGCTTCCGCGTGACCAAGAAGACTCTGCCCGACATCATTTCCCGCTGCATGACCCGCAACGGCACCGCAAGTGTGCAAAGATGCTGGATGCCATCAAGGCGCAGGGCTACAAGTACTCCACTCTGTCTGCAATCTCCGTCGCTGTGTGCGACGCTGTGATCCCGCCGCAGAAGCAGGAACTGATCGCTGAGGCTGACCAGCAGATCGCAAAGGTCGGCAGGCTGTTCAACCGCGGCCTGATCTCCGACAACGAGCGTTACAACCAGACCATCGCCATCTGGCAGGCTACCACCGATAAGGTCTCCAAGGCTCTGGCAGACAACCTGCCCAAGGATAATGAGATCTATATGATGGCAGACTCCGGTGCTCGTGGTTCTATGAACCAGATCAAGCAGCTGGCCGGCATGCGCGGCCTGCTGGCAAACACCGCCGGCCACACCATCGAGATGCCCATTCGTGCCAACTACCGTGAAGGTCTGAATATTCTGGAATATTTCGTTTCTGCCGTGGTGCCCGTAAGGGTCTGGCCGATACCGCTCTGCGTACCGCTGACTCCGGTTACCTGACCCGCCGCATGGTCGATGTCTCTCAGGATGTCATCGTGCGCGAGATCGACTGCGGCACCACCGACGGCCTGTGGGTGTCTGAGATCCACGAGGGCAAGGAGAAGATCGAGAGCTTCCGTGAGCGTTTGATCGGCCGCTTTGCTGTGGGCGATGTGGTCAACCCCGTCACCGGCAAGGTGATCGTGCCGGAAGGCAAGATGATCGACCTGTACGATGCAAACGAGATCGAGGCTGCTGGCATTACCAAGCTGAAGATCCGCAGCCTGCTGACCTGCCGTGCAAAGACCGGTGTCTGCGCACGCTGCTACGGTTCCGATATGGCAAACGGCGAGCCGGTCCGTCTGGGCGAGTCTGTCGGCGTTATCGCCGCAGAGTCCATCGGCGAGCCTGGTATCAGCTGACCATCGTACCTTCCATACCGGCGGTATCGCATCTGCTGAAGATATCACGCAGGGTCTTCCCCGTGTTGAAGAGCTGTTCGAGAGCCGCGTCCCAAGAGCATGGCCATCATGAGCGAGATCTCTGGTGTCGTTTCTCAGGACGATACCAAGAAGAATGTCGTTATCAAGGTGACCGGCAAGGACGAGAACGGTGCCGAGGTCGTAAAGAGCTACTCCATCCCGTTCACCCAGCATTCCCGCGTGATGCCGGGTGACCGTGTGGAGAAGGGCGACATCATCACCCGTGAAGGTGTTCTGTATCCGCAGGATATTCTGGCAATTAAGGGTCTGGAGGATGTCCAGACTACCTGATCAACGAAGTTCAGAAGGTCTACCGTCTGCAGGGCGTTGAGATCAACGATAAGCATATCGAAGTCATCGTCCGTCAGATGTGCCGCAAGGTGCGCGTGACTGATTCCGGTTCTTCCAACCTGATCGGCGGTGCACTGGCAAGCCGTCTGGAAGTGGAGAGCATCAACGCCGATCTGCAGCAGCGCATCGACGCTGGTGAAGAGGGCCTGAAGCTGGTTGAGTACCAGCAGGTGCTGCTGGGCATCACCAAGGCTGCTCTGGCAAACGACTCCTTCCTGTCCGCTGCATCCTTCCAGGAGACCACCCGCGTGCTGACCGAAGCTGCCATCAAGGGCAAGGTTGACCCGCTGGCCGGCCTGAAGGAGAACGTCATCATTGGTAAGCTGATCCCCGCAGGTACCGGTCTGCCGGAAGTCCGTGAGGATCTGAAGAACCGTGAGGCTGAGCGCGATGCTGAGGTTGCTGCTGAACTGGCAGCTGCTGTACAGTAAGCAAAGCTCCTTCTTCTGAAATAAAACAATGGACCGCTCTGTGGGCATCCGCCTGCAGGGCGGTTTTTATATGCCCGGAAAAGCGGAAACAGGGGAGAAAACCGTGCGTTCTGCGTCGAAAAAATGCTGAAAGAAAAAATCTGGAATAAATGCAAAAAACTTTGCAAAAACTGTTGACATCCGCCTGTAAAGCGAGTATTATATAACTGTTGCGCATCCCTCATGGGGATAGTGCGGCAAAAAAGTCGGAAAAAGTCCGATGTGCATTATTAAGAAAGGAGAAACAAAATGCCTACTTTTAACCAGCTTGTACGCAAGGGCCGTCAGGTTCTGGCTACCAAGAGCACCGCTCCCGCACTGCTGAAGAGCTACAATTCTCAGAAGAAACAGTATTCTGATCTGAACAGCCCCCAGAAGCGTGGTGTCTGCACTGCTGTTCGTACCATGACCCCCAAGAAGCCCAACTCTGCTCTGCGTAAGGTTGCTCGTGTCCGCCTCACGAATGGTATCGAGGTCACCTCTTACATTCCCGGTATCGGCCATAACCTGCAGGAGCACTCCGTCGTGCTGATCCGTGGCGGTCGTGTTAAGGACCTGCCCGGTGTGCGTTACCACATCATCCGTGGTACCCTGGATACTCAGGGTGTGGCAGGCCGTAATCAGGCCCGCTCCAAGTACGGCGCAAAGCGTCCTAAGGCCGGTGCTGCAAAGAAGTAATTGAGGACAACCGCCATAAACGGCTTTCCATTATATAAATAACAAGTCCGCTTGCAAAGCGGAGGGCAACAGTTTATGTAAAGGTCAGCTCTTTGTGACACAACGGGAGTTTTATTACTTTCGAGTACCGATGATATCATTCTGTGAAGGAGGGAAGAAAGATGCCTAGAAGAGGTAACATTGCTAAGCGCGATGTCTTAGCTGATCCTATTTACAATTCCAAGATGGTCACTCGTCTGGTCAACAGCGTTATGCTGGATGGCAAGAAGGGCGTCGCTCAGAAGATCGTTTACGAAGCTTTCTCCATGATTCAGGAGAAGACCGGCAACGATCCTCTGGAGACTTTCGAGAAGGCGATGGAGAACATCATGCCCAGCCTCGAGTGTAAGACCCGCCGCGTTGGCGGTGCTAACTACCAGGTTCCTCTGGAAGTCAGCCCGGCTCGCCGCGAGACCCTGGGTCTGCGCTGGCTGACTGCCTACAGCCGCAGCCGTGGTGAGAAGACCATGCTCAGCGTCTGGCTGCTGAAATCATGGAATGCTGCCAACAACACTGGTAACGCCGTGAAGAAGCGTGAGGATACTCACAAGATGGCAGAGGCTAACAAGGCTTTCGCTCATTTCCGTTATTGATCTGTTCTGTAGGAGGTTAATTTCATGGCTACACCCAGAGAAGTTTCTCTTCAGATGACGAGAAATATCGGCATTATGGCCCACATTGATGCTGGTAAAACTACTACTACCGAGCGTATTCTGTACTACACCGGTATCAACCACAAGATCGGCGAAGTTCATGATGGCGGCGCTACCATGGACTGGATGGTTCAGGAGCAGGAGCGTGGTATCACCATCACTTCCGCTGCTACCACCTGCTACTGGAGCCACTCTGAGACCCAGAAGGATCCGGTTGCATTCAAGAAGAACCGTCACCGCATCAACATCATCGACACCCCGGGCCACGTGGACTTCACTGTTGAGGTCCAGCGTTCCCTGCGCGTGCTGGACGGTTCTGTGACCGTTCTGGCTGCAAAGGGCGGTGTTGAGCCGCAGTCTGAGACCGTCTGGCGTCAGGCTGACGAGTACAAGGTTCCCCGTATGGTGTACGTTAACAAGATGGACACCATGGGTGCCGACTTCTTCCGCTGCATCAAGATGCTGCACGATCGTCTGCACGCAAACGGCGTGGCGATCCAGCTGCCTATCGGTCAGGAGGATACCTTCCGCGGTATCGTTGACCTGGTCGATATGAACGCTGAGGTCTACTACGACGATATGGGCAACGACATGCGCACTGAGCCCATCCCCGAGGATATGCGTGAGCAGGCCGAGGAGTACCACAACATTCTGATCGAGGCTGTTGCTGAGAACGACGAAGAGTTGATGGAGAAGTACCTCGAGGGCGAGGAGATCACCCGTGCCGAGCTGAAGGCTGCGATCCGCAAGGAGACCATCGCTAACACGCTGGTTCCCGTTGTCTGCGGTTCTTCCTACAAGAACCGTGGTGTCCAGAAGCTGCTGGACGCTATCGTTGACTATATGCCCGCTCCTACCGACGTCCCTGACATCAAGGGCGTGAATCCCGAGACTGAGGAAGAGGAGACCCGTCCGTCTTCCGACGACGCTCCCTTCGCAGCTCTGGCCTTCAAGATCGCTACCGACCCGTTCGTTGGTAAGCTGGCATACTTCCGTGTTTACTCCGGTAAGGTTGAGGCAGGTACCACTGTCTACAACTCCGTGAAGGACAGCAAGGAGCGTATGGGCCGCATCCTGCAGATGCATTCTAACCACCGCAAGGATATCGACTGCTGCTACGCAGGTGATATCGCTGCTGTTGTCGGTCTGAAGAACACCACTACCGGTGACACTCTGTGTGATGAGAATCATCCCATCATTCTGGAGTCCATGAAGTTCCCCGAGCCTGTTATCCGCGTTGCCATCGAGCCCAAGACCAAGGCCGGCAACGAGAAGATGGGCATCGCGCTGGCAAAGCTGGCCGAAGAGGATCCGACCTTCAAGACCTACACCGACGAAGAGACCGGTCAGACCATCATCGCCGGTATGGGCGAGCTGCACCTGGAGATCATCGTTGACCGTCTGCTGCGTGAGTTCAAGGTTGAAGCAAACGTGGGTGCACCTCAGGTTGCTTACCGTGAGACCATCCGCAAAGAGGCCAACCAGGAGACCAAGTACGCACGTCAGTCCGGTGGTAAGGGCCAGTACGGTCATGTTAAGATCAAGATCGAGCCCAACGAGCCCGGCAAGGGTTACGAGTTCGTCAACGCCATCGTTGGCGGTGCCATCCCGAAGGAATACATCCCGGCTATCGACAACGGTATCCAGGTGCTATGAAGTCCGGTGTTCTGGCTGGCTATCCTGTCGTTGATGTCAAGGTTACCCTGTGGATGGTTCTTATCATGAGGTCGACTCCTCTGAAATGGCTTTCTCCATTGCTGGTTCTATGGCATTCAAGGATGCTATGCGCAAGGCTGATCCTATCATCACTGAGCCTATCATGAAGGTTGCAGTTATCGTTCCCGATGAGTATCTGGGCGATGTTATCGGCGACCTGAATGCACGCCGTGGTCAGATCCAGGGCATGGAAGCTATGGCTGGTACTCAGCGCGTCAATGCATTTGTGCCTCTGGCTCAGATGTTCGGCTACGCTACCGACCTGCGTTCCAAGACTCAGGGCCGTGGCCAGTATGTCATGGAGCCGTCTCACTACGAGCCGGTGCCCAAGAACATTGCTGACCAGATCATGCTGGCCGCACCAAGGGCTGATTCCTGAAAAATGGATAAAGATTTTGCCGGGGTAGTGTAACTCCGGCAAAATTTCCTGTAAAAGCACTTGATTTTACAGGGCAAATTTAGTAGAATAGCCTTGCAATGCAATGTCTGCATCTTGCAGGGTTGTTGTAACCAAATATCAAAACCTAAATTAAGGGAGGATATTCCAATGGCTGAAAAGGCAAAGTTCGACCGTTCTAAGCCGCATGTGAACATCGGCACCATCGGTCACGTTGACCACGCAAGACCACTCTGACCGCCGCTATCACCAAGTACCTGGCTCTGAAGGGCGACGCAGACTTCATGGATTATGCCAACATCGATAAGGCTCCTGAGGAGCGTGCTCGTGGTATCACGATCAACTCCGCTCACGTTGAGTATCAGACCGACGCTCGTCACTACGCTCACGTTGACTGCCCGGGCCATGCTGACTACGTTAAGAACATGATCACTGGTGCTGCTCAGATGGACGGCGCTATTCTGGTCGTTGCTGCTACCGATGGTCCCATGCCCCAGACCCGTGAGCACATCCTGCTGGCTCGTCAGGTCGGCGTGCCCTATATCGTCGTGTTCATGAACAAGTGCGATATGGTCGACGACGAAGAGCTGCTGGATCTGGTCGAGATGGAGATCCGTGAGCTGCTGAGCGAGTACGACTTCCCGGGCGACGATACCCCGATCATTCGTGGTTCCGCTCTGAAGGCTCTGGAGTCTACCTCCACTGATCCCAATGCTCCCGAGTATGCTTGCATCAAGGAGCTGATGGACGCTGTTGACACCTATATCCCCAACCCCGATCGTGAGGAAGACAAGCCCTTCCTGATGCCCATCGAGGATGTCATGACCATTTCCGGCCGTGGTACTGTTGCTACCGGTCGTGTTGAGCGTGGCGTTGCTAAGGTTGGCGATGCAATGGAGATCGTTGGCATTAAGCCCGATCGTCTGAGCACCACCATCACCGGCCTGGAGATGTTCCGTAAGTCTCTGGACTTCGCTGAGGCTGGCGATAACATCGGCGCTCTGCTGCGTGGTGTTGATCGTACCCAGATCGAGCGTGGCCAGGTTCTGGCTAAGCCCGGTTCTGTCCCATCCCCACAAGGTCTTCGAGTCTCAGGTCTACGTTCTGACCAAGGACGAAGGCGGCCGTCACACCCCGTTCTTCTCCAACTACCGTCCTCAGTTCTACTTCCGTACCACTGACGTGACCGGCATCATCACCCTGCCCGAAGGCACCGAGATGTGCATGCCCGGCGATAACGTCATGATGCACGTTGAGCTGCTGACCCCCGTTGCTATGGAAGAGGGCCTGCGTTTCGCTATCCGTGAGGGTGGCCGTACCGTTGGTTCCGGCGTTGTTGGCAAGATCATTGAGTGATTTTGACCCTTCGCGCCTTTCCTAAGGCTAAAGGTTAACTTTACGAAGAGCTTCCCATTCCGGAGAGTGGGAAGGCTCTTTTTGTGTTCTGAGATCCTCTGTCTGAAAGGGCAGAGGATTTTTTGCGTCAACAGAACAACTTTATGGTTTACAAAACATGGTTGTTCTGCTATACTGGAAATCAGAAGGATAAGCCACTGTGGAACGGAGGACGATGTAATGGCATTTGATTACAAGAAAGAATACAAGGAATTCTATCTGCATCCAGGAAACCGCATCTCATCGCGGTCCCGCCCATGAACTTTGTGACAGTGCAGGGGAAGGGTGACCCGAACGACCCGGCAGGGGAATACCAGGCCGCTATGGAAGTGCTGTACGGCCTTGCTTATACCATCAAAATGAGCTATAAGGGCAGCCACCGGATGGAAGGTTTTTTGAGTATGTGGTGCCTCCGCTGGAAGGATTGTGGCATCAGCAGGGTGTGGACGGCGTGGACTATGCCACAAGGAGACTTTTGAATGGACCTCCATGATCCGCCTGCCGGAGTTTGTGACCAGGGAAGAGTTCGACTGGGCCGTGCAGGAAGCCACGGCCAAAAAGAAACGGGACTTTTCTACGGCGGAATTCCGGACCTATGACGAGGGATTATGCGTACAGTGCATGCATATTGGCCCTTACGACACAGAGCCGGAGACTCTGCGGCAGATGGATGCGTTTGCGGCAGAGCAGGATATGTGTCGGATTTTACGGCAGGCGCTGCATCATGAGATCTATTTGGGGGACCCGCGCCGCACAGCCCAGAAAAACTTTAAAACCGTGCTGCGGCATCCGGTAACGGAAAAAATAAAACAAGGAAATCCACAAAAGGATGTCGCTTTTGTTTGTAAGATGTGCTATACTAACAATATCTGTAACACATCTATGAACGGAACAGGAGGAGAACATCATGCAGCATGAAACTGTCATCGTGCTGGACTTTGGCGGCCAGTACAATCAGCTGATCGCGCGCCGTGTCCGCGAGAACAATGTCTACTGTGAAATCTATTCCTATAAAACCGACCTGTCGGTGATCAAGGCGAAGAATCCCAAGGGCATTATTTTACCGGCGGTCCCAACAGCGTCTACCTGGAGGATTCCCCACGATCGCCCGGAGATCTTCAGCTGGGGCGTGCCCGTGCTGGGCATCTGCTACGGCAGC
>ENA-OQCS01000958-OQCS01000958.1-human-gut-metagenome-genome-assembly--contig:-NODE-958-length-15566-cov-2.071961_pt1 | contig 15566 bp, 21 predicted proteins | sample MGYA00242757_ERZ504575 | MGnify/ENA primary metagenome ERZ504575 (study PRJEB26092, sample SAMD00036297) | human gut metagenome | host: Homo sapiens | study: EMG produced TPA metagenomics assembly of...
GTTACCAGCAGCAAGGCCAGTACACAAATTGATACAATATTCTTTCTCATCACAATAATCTTTTTTAATCTGCTGCATGAATCAGTTCCACTTCATCGATATGCAATGTACTGCCGACAGCACCTCTGAAATAATCCCCTTCAATACTGGAAGAAAAGACAATAGCCACATTATATTTACCGGCTTTCAGTTTATCTTTATCTACAGTTTTTCCAGTCTTTGTCACAAATGGCAAATAAAACTCCGTCCACTCATCCGTTTCCTTCCGGTCTTTCTCATCAATGCGAGCTATGGATATCAAATTAGGATGATCAAAACGGTTCGTTGCATCCAATGTTTTTGTCTTTTCATCTGTCTCGTAAAAGATTGCATAAATATCCCACGTATCCTTTTTATCTTTTACAATATTTCCATTCTCATCTTTATAAACTTCACCTGCCTTATACTTATAATACCCCTTCAAGTAGGTCGGTATATGCTCGAACGGAACTCCGAACATTGTTGCTTTCAATGGGTCGGTCAATGCGTTCCCTACACTAAACGTACCCATAAAAAGATTACCGGCAGCAATAGGCATACCCAACTTCGAACCGAAATCCCCTGTCGACTTTGTTTCCAACTTTACGCATTTGCCCATTTTTCCTTCCGCATAAGAAGAAGTCGGAAATGATGCCGGATCTTCCGTACCTGCACCAGTCAAAGCAAAACCGGTATTTCCACTGGCCCAATCCATTACCCATTTTCCCTCAGAATCATTCTCATAGAAAATATTATAAACATATTTCAAAAGCGAACTCTTGTAATCCTTTACATTCTCAAAATGATATTCCGAGCTAATTCCGGCAATAATATAAGTAACTTGATATTCTTTCTTCCAATTTCCATCTTCAGAAGTTACCGTATAAATTGCGGAGTCGTAAGTCACGTTCGGTCCCGCTGGCCGGAGAAATGGTTGCACCGGGAGTCAATGTAAATTCAGGTGCCTGATGTGTCAAATCGGCATCGGCCGTTACCATCAATACTACCTTATTATTTTCTATAATTGGATCACGTTTCAAGATATCTCCCCGGCACTGTACAAGTCAATATATCCGCTTCTGCATTCAACGCTTCGTCACGAATACACGAAACCAGCGTAATTCCCAGCAAAAGGCATACAATAAAATAAGTTACTCTAATCATCTTATGTCTGTTTTACAAATAATAGGTTTTCCTTAAAAAGCAAACCGGATACAAAAATACGCTCCTTTTCCCAAAAAGCCACCGTATTTATATTTTTATCACAGTTTTTATTGTATCGCTCACCTATTATTTATACATTTGGCTCAACAACTTATAATATCTAATTCATAAGACCATGACAACACGCAGAGATTTTATCCGGCAAGCGACCTTATTAGGAGCCGGACTTTCCATGAGTCCATTCTTTATCAACGCGACTCCTGGAAGTGTAGGAGCGAACGACAAAATACGCGTCGGACTAATTGGCTGTAAAGGAATGGGATTTTCAGACCTACAAGCCTTCCTCCGGAATCCGGAACGAGTGTATCGCATTATGCGACATCGACGACGAAGTTCTCAACAGTCGCGCGGCTGAAACTCAAAAATCACAGGCAAGAAAGTTAAAAACCTATATAAAGACTGGCGGAAACTGATCGATAACAAAGATATCGACGTTGTCATTGTCGGTACACCCGACCATTGGCACTGCCTGCAGATGGTAGCCGCCTGTGAAGCCGGTAAGGATGTTTATTGCGAAAAGCCGTTAGGCAACAGCATTGAAGAATGTAACATTATGGTTCGCGCCGCCGAGAAATACAACCGGGTTGTACAGGTAGGACAATGGCAACGCAGTGATCCGCACTGGCAGGATGCATGGCATTCGTACACAGCGGGCAATTAGGCAAGATACGTACCGTCCGCGTGTTCTCGTATCAAGGTTGGTGTCCTTCCATCCCGGTCAAACCGGACGAACCCGTTCCCGCAGGAATCGACTATGACATGTGGCTGGGTCCGGCTCCCAAACGTCCGTTCAACCGTAACCGTTTCCATTTCACCTTCCGCTGGTTTTGGGATTATGCCGGCGGACTGATGACTGATTGGGGTGTGCATCTACTCGACTATGCACTATATGGAATGAACGTTACAGCCCCCAACTCTATCATGCTTCGGGAGGCAAATTCGGATATCCGGATGACGCCTGCGAAACACCGGACTTGCTTCAAACAATTTATACATTCGATGACTTCACCGTCATGTGGGATCATGCAATCGGTATCGACGACGGAGCTTACGGGCGCAATCACGGCCTGGGATTTGTCGGAGAAAACGGAACACTGGTTGTCGATCGCAGTGGCTGGGAAGTAATCCCCGAAAAGGTAAGCGGCAAAGCCGCATGGAAGCGGTTCCATTGAAGAAAGCATATGGTGAAGGCGGTTTGAACCTGCATGTCAAGAACCATCTGGAATGTATCAAATCGCGCAACCGCAACTGTAATGCCAGTATCGAAATCGGCGCCCATATCGCCAAGTTCTCCCAATTAGGCAACATCGCCTACCGTACCGGCAAGAAACTGACTTGGGACGAAAGAGTTTCCATGACGCAGAAGCAGACAAATATTTATGCAAGGAATACAGGGCACCTTGGGAGTTACCGAAGATTTAAACCAAAAGGGGTTGTGTCAAATACAGGCACAACCTTTTTTATACAATAACTTGCTCACGTAATGGATTATCTATACTTTTGCTTGAACGAAAAATCAGAATAGGAACAGATTATGAAGATAACAATAGAAAACGGGAAAGAAACAGTCATCAATCTTTCCGGACAATTGGATACGTTAACCTCCGTCGATCTTGAAAAAGAGATCGCTCCCATCCTGCAGGGGGAAGCGCAAACGGTAGTGCTCGACGGTGCGGAACTGACCTACATCAGCAGTGCCGGACTCCGCCTGCTCCTTACACTGCAAAAAGGGATGAAGAACAAAGGAGGCTCTTTCCGGCTGAAGAATATTCAGAATGAGATTATGGAAATCCTGAATATTACCGGATTCTCTCACATCCTCACGATCGAATAACAAGTATCTTTATTCCGGCAGATGACAAATACGCTACATATAAAGAATGAGCTGAAACAGCTAACCCGTCTATACGCGTTTCTGGACCAGCAAGCCGTACTTATGAACTGGGAGAACTACAGTCGATGCAAATCAAACTGGCACTCGAAGAAGCCGTGACCAACGTCATCCAGTATGCCTATCCCGACAAAAAAGACCAGGACATCCGTATCGACATGAGCTACGAGAACAAACGGCTGACAATCGTCATAACCGATACCGGCATCAGTTTCAACCCTCTCGAAAGACAGGAGCCGGACCTTACTCTCTCACTGGAAGAACGCCCGACAGGCGGCCTCGGAATTTATCTGGTCAAGCAACTGATGACGGAAGTCAGCTATAGTCGTTCAGCCGGGAAAAATATACTCACAATGGCAAAAGACATTTGTTGATATGGCAGACTTCGACATTAGAGATATTGCAGCGCTCAAAGTAAAGCTGCAAATCATAGAGAAGCTCGTATTGGCCGACTGGATCTTGATTATCCTGTCGATGTATTACGACTGGGGAGGATGGATAGCCAGCCTGATCGGCGTTCAAATCATCCTGTATATCTACAAGACGAAACTGCGCAAGCAACTGAAACAAAAAGAGTATCTCGCCAAAGTGGTCGAAGAGCGAACAATCGAACTCCGTATCCAGCGCGACCAAGTGCTGAATGAATCCAAGAAACTATCCGACGCCTCGACGCTCTGGCGAAAGCACAGGACGAACTGGTCCGCAAGGAGAAGCTGGCTACAGTCGGACAATTGACGCAGGGACTGGTCGACCGCATCCTGAACCCGATCAACTACATCAACAACTTTGCCGGCCTTTCCGCCAATCTGATCAAAGACTTGAAAGAAAACATTACGGACCAGCAGGCGATCATGTCAAAAGAGAACTACGCCGACAGCATCGAGATTCTCGATATGATCAACAGCAACTTGCAGAAGATAAACGAACACGGCTGCAACACTGTCCGGATCGTCAAAGCAATGGAAGAATTGTTGAAAGACCGTCACGGCGACGTCACTCCAACGGACATCTGCAAACCTCTGCAAAGTGAACGTAGACGTGATCCGCAAGCAGTTCAAAGAAGACATTGAGAATAAGCAGATACAGATCGAACTCGACTGTCCGGCAGAACCCACGACCGCAGAGATCAACATTGAGCAGATGAACAAAGTGATGCTCAACCTACTCAAGAACAGCCTTTACGCATTGCTGAAAAAGTTACAGAAAAAGGACTTCACGCCAATCATCAACATACACGTAGAAAAGAGACTGAACGGGACAATCTTCCTCTGCATCCGCGACAACGGCATCGGCATCGAGGACAACATCAAAGCCAAGATATTCGAACCGTTCTTCACCACGAAGCCCACTGCCGAGGCTGCGGGTGTCGGTTTGTACCTCTGTCGTGAAGTCATCCTGAACCACCAAGGGTCCATCATCGTAAAAAAGTGAAAAGGATAACTTACCGAGTTTATGATTACGATTCCTATTTATCAAAAAAGCAACAACAATGAATGAGGACAGTATGAAAGAGTTAGAACGTCTGAGAAACAGATCAGCCAACAGGAAAAGATGGCTTCACTCGGACTGTTGAGCGCAGGTATCGCACATGAGATACAGAACCCGCTCAACTTCGTGATCAACTTCAGCAAACTATCATGTAAGTTGCTGCAAGATATGGAAGACGTATTGGACGAACTGGAAAGCAAGCTCTCTGCGAGGTGGACGAGGAGATAGGGAAATCATGGACGACCTCAAAAGCAACATGTGCAAGATCGAGGAAAACGGCAACCGGGCATCGAGTATCGTCCGAGGCATCCTGCTCTATTCCCGCGGCAAAGACGATGAATATATAGCGACCGACCTCTGCCAGCTGACAAAAGAATATGTATGCTTTCCTACCATGCTGTCCGCGCCAATAACAAGAGCTTCAATGTTACCATCATAGAAGAATACGACAATACACTCCCGTTGGTCAAAGTAATCCCGCAGGACTTCAGCCGCGCTGTTCTCAACCTGATGAACAACGCCTGCTATGCAGTCTTCAGCAAATCCAAAGGTGTCGCTGAAAATCCTTATAGTCCGACCATCAAGGTAAGACTGGCAAAAGACAGCGACCGGGTACGGTTGGTTATCGAAGACAACGCCCGGGAATCACGAAGGAGGTCAAAGAGAAACTTTATACGCCGTTCTTCACCACCAAACCGGTCGGAGAAGGAACCGGTCTCGGCCTCTCTATCACCAAGTCGATCATCGAACAAAAACATAACGGAACGATCGAGATGGAATCGGAGCCGAACGAATTCACCCGTTTCACAATCACCATTCCGATTAAATAATCAGAGAAACAACGCTACTATGGCTATAAAAATATTAAGTGTAGACGACGAACTTGACCTGGAAATATTGCTGACTCAATATTTCGGCGCAAAATAAAGAAAGGTGAATACGAATTCCATTTCGCCCACAACGGACTGGAAGCACTCCAAATGCTGCTTGCCATGCCGGACTTCGACGTGATCCTGAGCGATATCAACATGCCGGAAATGGACGGACTTACGTTACTCACAAAGATTAACGAGATGCGTAACCCTGCGCTAAAATGCATTATGGTATCGGCCTACGGCGATATGGAGAATATTCGTAGTGCCATGAATCAGGGAGCCTTCGACTTCACGACCAAGCCAATCAATCTCGAAGACCTCGAACGAACCATTGAAAAGGCAGCCGAGCAGATCGCTTTCATCAAGCAGGCACAAAGGGAACACACACAATTGGAATCCATCCAGAACGACCTGCATGTCGCCCAGGAAATCCAGCAAACAATCCTGCCCAAGACATTTCCTCCGTTTCCGGAGTTGAAATCGTTCGACTTGTATGCCTATATGAACGCAGCCAAATATGTAGGAGGGGATTTTTATGATTTCTTCCGCATCGACCAGGACCGCTTGGGCTTCGTCATTGCCGATGTGTCGGGCAAAGGTGTTCCCGCCGCAATCTTCATGGCTATCAGCCGGACTGTGATACGTGCCATCGCACTGACCGAAAACTCAGCTTCCATGTGTATGCAACGTTCCAACAACATTCTCTGCCAAGAAAGCGTAAACGACATGTTCGTGACCGTATTCTACGGTATCCTGAATATTCATACAGGCACCGTCACCTACAGTAATGCAGGGCACAACCCGCCTATCCTGATGAAAAAAGACGGTTCCGTTTCCAAAGTACCGTCCACAGGCGACATGATATTGGGGGCGATCAACGATGCCAGCTACCACGAAAAGGAACTGAAGATGTCACCCGGCGACAATCTCTTTCTCTATACCGACGGGGTAACAGAAGCGATGAATACGAAGCATGAACTATACAGCGAACAACGGCTGCTCGAAAACTGCCGGACACTTGCCGGAAAGAACCCGAAAGAGGTTGTGGAAAAGATAACCGAGACGGTTGGCGAATTTGTCGTCGGTGCTGTCCAATCGGACGATATTACATTGCTTTCGATCAGTTACAAAGGGTGACGAAAATGAATTGACCAAATTAAACGCACGAGTTACCAACTCATGAAAATGGATTCCCCCAAAAGATAAATATCCCAGCCTCCAATAGGAAGCCGGGATACTTATCTTTTTATGTATAGAAATCTTGTTTACTTCAGCAAAGCATCGCGGATCCCCATGATCTCGGCATTAGCAGCACGAGCGCTCTGGATAGAAGCGACCTTTTCTTTCAGCGGAGCAATCGTTTCACCTAACTGTTTCAAATCAGGATAGTAAGCAGCCAAATCGGCAACCACCTCTTCCAACATGCTGACACGTTTTTCCATATTTGTTGAAAGACCGGCAGAAGTAGCATCACCTTCTACAACCAATGTCGGATTGGCAATTAAACAAGCATATTCGGCAGAAGCAGCACCCAACATTTCAATTTCGGCATCTACTTTGTTTTCAGCAGCCATCTTTTCGATGATCTTGTCTTCCTGTGCGTTCAAGAAAGCCTGCAATTGTTCTTTAGTTGCATCTTTCGGAGCCTGTTCTTTCAGGATATCCAAAACAAACGACACATTCAGGTCTGTAGCCAACTTGGCTATTACGCCTTCCACTTCGGCTGTCGGCTTACCGATCGCTTTCAATACGTTATAATCAGCCATATACATACCCAATGCACGGGCTTTCTGTGTCGGTGTGCTCAATTCAGCAGCCTTGCCAACCGGCATCATATACTTGATATCACCCACATTTACTTTTACTTCACCTGTAGAAAGACGATAAGGAATATCAGAATCCGGCATATCCTTCAACAATTGAATTGTCTCTTGTTTCAACTCCTCAGTCAACAGATCTTTCGGAGCCTTACCTGCTATAACAGCAGCTTCTTCAGTCTTTTCAGCTTCTTCGCTTGTTTTCTTGGCTCCGTTGCAGGAAGTCATTCCAAACACTAATGCTGCTACGGCGAGCATGCTTAATACACTCTTTTTCATATTGTATAATTTAATAATTTATTATTTCGAGTCTTAAAATTCGTTCCGTTTCAAGAAACGTCCCGGAAACTCTGCGAATATAGCGATAATCGACAATAATGCAAAGAAACCTATAACCAATAAATTAAATTTATAAGTAGAAATATGATATCCGGCCCAATTTTTTTCATGGCTGTAGAAAGCGGCACGTCCGAAACGGTTGTCAGGCTCCACATAAACTTGCCCGATCGCTGGGTAGATACGATGGTTCGCTTCCTTATATAGATGACGTCCTCCAGTCCCCATAACCAGGTCTTCTATTGCCATATTATGATGGGCTTTCTTCATCTTCATCAGTTGCCCGGTCCCTTCTTTCCGGCCGCGTTCCTGCTGGATTTGATCGAGATAGGCAGTGAAGTTGTGCGCCCGTTCGTGCAAAGCGGCATCCACTTTGTCCAGATATGCCAGATATCCCTCTCCCTCCATGCGGGGAGCGATACGGGCTGCACGGCTCAATACGGCCAGCTCGTTCTCGACCGTTTTCCGCTTATCGGGATCATCTTTTAGCGCAATCTGTTCTACCAAGCTGCGCACCTCCGGTAAATGAACGTTCTCGTAATATTGCGCCAGATACTTTTCTTTCTCAATCGGGAAATAAGGACGGTTATAAGCGTTGTCGCAGAACTGCTCCACCATCAACGCTTCAAAAGCCCAGCGCGAAGGGATCACCTCGCCGATCAACGGCACGATGTTCTCATCCGAAGCCCGTGTATTGAGTATCGTCAAACTTGATGACCAAGCCGCAAAGCAATATCTGTGGGATCAACAGAAGCGGGATCGTGATATAGATCGCAACAACCGAGCTCATCGTCTGCGAAAGGATCAGCCCGGTCAGATTCGCCAGGAACGACGTTGCCCACAGAATACTCCACCACGTGCCGAACATCTCGCTTCCCACTCCGATAATGGTATTCCCCACCCCGATGAACAAAAGCGATTGCAGCCCCGACACAGCCAATAGATACACCATCTTGGATGTCAGATAGCTGCTCCGGCTCAACCGAAGGAAATGTTCGCGCTTCAGGATCGTCCGGTCCTTTATAATCTCCTCGGCACTGATGCTCAATCCCATAAAGGAGACAACAATGACTGACATGAAGATATAAGACACGAAATTCTTGTTGGCAAGCAACGTATATTCATCCCCGTCCATATAGCGGGTCAGAAGGGCGACGATCAGCGCAAGCAAAGGGGCTTCCAATAGCGTGATAGCCAAATATTGCTTATTCGTCAGCTTCGTACGTATATTTCTTTCCAGGAAGATCAGGAATTGTTTGAACCAGGAAGGTTTCTTCTGCTGGTTCTTCGGTAATGCTTCCTCCTCGACAGGCGAAAAAGCGGGACGGGAAGCAAGATATTCGGCATGCCATTCCTCCGGTGTGAACTTTCGGATATTCGTTTGGTTTCCAGAGTCGTCGATCTTCTTAGAGTCAATGATATTCAAAATCAATTCGGGATTCACATTACCACAGACACTGCACACGCTGATATCCGGATCAGTATACTTGGCCGCCTGCTTGAAATAGGTGATTGCCTCTATCGGGTTCCCGTCATAGATCGGATAGCCTCCTCGGTCAAGTAGCCACAGGCAGTCAAACAACTTATAGATTTCGGACGAAGGCTGATGTATGTTCACCACCACCAATTTACCCTGGTGAGTCTGTTCCTTCAGGAGCATGATTACTTTTTCGGAATCGGAAGACGACAATCCCGATGTCGGCTCGTCAAGATACAGGATAGCCGGCTCACGTATCAGTTCGAGGGCGATATTCAAACGCTTTCGCTGACCTCCACTAATCGTCTTACGAATAGGGGAACCGACTTCGAGCCCCTTTATCTCTTCCAAGTCCAACTCCTTCAAAACCTTTTCCACACGTTGCCCAATCTCCTCGTCCGTCAAACGCGCGAAACAGAGCCGTGCCGTATACAAAAGGTTCTGATAAACGGTCAACTCCTCTATCAGCAAATCATCCTGCGGAACAAAACCGATCAATTGGCGTGCATCCGGAGAGTCGAGCGGATGGCCATTCACGGTGATCATTCCCTTATCGGACGAATATTACCGTTCATGATTCCCAACAATGTCGACTTCCCGACCCCGCTCCCGCCCATAATGGCAACAAGCTGTCCGGATTCGAGATTGAAAGAGAAGTTATGCAACCCGTTATGGCTGTTCTTAAATGTAAAATCAATATCACGTCCGGCCAGATGAATGACTTCCTTGTGCTCGTTCTTATTAAAAACGGCAAGTAGATTACTGTAATAAACCGGCAGGAACAAAGGCCCTTTCAGCACACTGCTATGTTGCCAGGCATAAAACATATCCGACGAAAGCGGAATATCATTCATAAATACCTGCCCGTTCCCATGATAGGTGAAAATATGCTTGTCGAAGCGACGGATATAGAGCACACGGATGAACCCTTCCATCCCTTTCCGCGTGATATGGTTGACCTCCGCCTCCTCCTCTCCGCTGATCGTCAGCAAAGACAAAGAAGTTTGCCCTGTGATAAAGGCAAGCGCATCGTCAAATTCTTCCTGAGGGATCGAAAAAATATCAGCTACCAGGCGGAACAGAACCAGATGTTGATCCGCCTCCTCGCTGTTCGTATAGGCAAACTCCACGAAACGGATCAGCAAAAGCAATTGTTCTTCGGCTCTCAACTTTACTTTCATCTGTTCGCATATATTCCGAACAATCTGCTCTTTGTCCAGTACAAAGAGCGAATCGTCATACATATCGCGCAATGCGTTGTAAAGTTCAATATACTCTTTATGGGAACGTACCCCGAAGTGCTGGAGAGATAAGAATGAACGGCACGACTTGCCTGCTCCCTTTCAATCCGCACGGAGGAAGCGAAAATAGCAAATAGATTTAATAAACCGTTTAATATGGTCTCATTCATTTATTTTGTCTGTGTAAGATAAATTGCCTGCAAAGATAGTAAAGATTCGAAGGAAAAAACAAAGAATATCAGAAACGTAAACACCAAAGTTATACATGATACCTTACCGGCACTACCTGAAACCTCTCTCAGGCAAGCAGCCAACTAACCCGTTTCATGCCATCAACTAAGTCAAAACACCCCAAGAACTAAATCAGAACATATAGTAAAGTATTTATTGGTAGTTACTACCTGTTGCTTATACGTAGTACTATCTATCATCAATTAGTAGTTACTACATATTCGCGATAGATAGTAACTACATATAAATAATATGCAGTATGTTTTGAATTAGTTTACTATGACTTCCGAAATAGTTTATGGCATGTTCCGGACCAGTTACTCTTTGACCACAGAAAACACCATAAAAAAGCAGTTACCTAAAAAGATAACTGCTTGATTTTGTGAGCCGAAAGCCGGACTTGAACCGGCGACCTACGCATTACGAATGCGTTGCTCTACCAGCTGAGCTATTTCGGCAACATTTACTTCCTGAATGCGGGCGCAAATATAATATGTTTATTTGACATCTGAAAGAAGTTTTGCTAAAAAATCATCCAAATCTGCATCCAAATCTTTTAAAAGAGGATCATCCAAACGAAGATTTTCATCGTCCAAGAACAGAAGTTCCTCAATGACAGAGAAATCCTCGTCAGTCAGGCTTACCGAGAACGGTTTCAGAAAACAAGGGTTATCAAAAACTTTTTTTGTAACCAGAACGGCAAGCACAGCTTTCAAAGTTGCAGCAACCTGTTGAGTAAATTGATCATCATCACATGCCGTATTCACCCAATCGAAAATGATTGTCTTCTCAACCAGCACATCCTCTTCATCATAAATAAGCAATTCACCACTTTCAGCATCTACCTGCACATATAAATCGCTGTAACAGTTGCCAGCTTCATTCGCAGCAAGCTTATTGATGGCCGAATTGAAAGTCGTTTCTATGACAGCCTGAACCTTTGCATTATTTGCACTCATATCTTAGTTATTTATTCTTTATTCGAAACGTCTGCCAAAAGTAATAATAATTCAGAGAATATAAGATTATTATTCTCCAAATTGCTTATTTAGTTTCTGATCTGAACGGATACGCTTGCCAAGAGCCTCTACATACAGCCGTTGCATTTTCGTGTAATTATAATCTTCGCCCTTTTTATTATTAAAAAATCTCGTAAGATTTAGCAGCCCAGTCATAGGCATCCTTCAACTGAGTCTTCATTTCATAAAACAAAGCCAAGTTCGATGCAGCCTTTGCCCGCTCTTTCCAACGTGAAGAATTTTCATACACATGCTTCCAACGTGAAGCCGCTTCCTCCCATTTGTCAGACAAGGCATAGGCGTCGCTTCTTTCCAACGCGCCCCTTCACCTTTATAGAACCAACGGCTTTCATTATCCCAATGAGGAACAAAGTTCGGAGTAACCTTCCTACCAATATACTGCCCAGCAGCCCGTAAAGCTTCATCCGGCGACGGTAAATAAAGTTTCAACAACTCCATATTATCCGCACTTTCAGACCAGAAACACTATCCTTGCACGTAAACAGTAGCCAACGGATTATCCCGTCCGGAAGATAACCACGGAGACCCCAGTAATCTCGATATCGACTCCTCCCACGACAAAGCCTTCGGCAAAAGCGACAACATCCTTTTCCATCCGGAACAACAGGCGATCGAGCGAAATAACAGCATCCGTCCCTGTCTCCCGGCACAATTCTTTCACCGTTTCGGGTGTCAACTTTTCATCCACCAAATATTTTGTATCCTGACGAGTGCCATCATGATAGAGAAGAACATCATTGAAGAAAGAGACATCCACAATCGATTTGCCTAAGGAATGGCAGGCATCATACAAAGCACTATCCGCATGGGCACGGGCCGTGTCCTGCACAGTTCCATATAAATTATAGGTATAGCCGACATCGTCGGGCTGGGGAACGGCGTTATTAACAATCAAAACCTTGTCGACATTCTTCGGGAAAGTAATCTCGGCCGGATTATAAGTTTCTATTCCAATATATTCAATGGTGTTGCACGCCGAAAACAGGCAGGCCATCAATAGATACAACGTTGTTCTCATCTTTACATTTATGATTTATAATTTATGAATTATGCTTCACAACTTGTGCTTCATAAATCATAAATCATAAATCACAAATCATAAATCATAATTCTTATCATGCCATATCACTAACGGCCTTGAAATAGCCGATAGACTCTGCGATACCGAGGAAAGGATCTTTCATGTCCTTTTCGAACTCAAGACTGCACATTCCTGTATAGTTCACCTCGCGCATCATACGAATCAATGCGGGGAAATCGATCTTTCCGCGCCCGATCTCAATGCCGCGTCCACCTTTGAAGAATCCGTCACATCTTTAATGTGCATATCGAACACACGGGTATGATATTTCTTCAAGTCGGCAACAGGATCGCAACCGTTACGCAGATCGTGACCAACATCCAGACACATACCGATACGCGGGTCCAAATCTTTCGTATGTTCCCAAACGTCCGTTGCCATCCGGATAAGTCTTGATATCGGGTCCGTGCAAATGGATCGCCATAATTGAATCGTACTTCTTCACTTCTTGTCCACATAGGGCAAAAGTTCGTAATTCGGTACGCCGACAATCGTTTTCACGCCTACTCGTTTCGCATATTCAAAACCACGATCTATTTCAGCCTCGCTCTTCATATAGATAGGACCGACAGCATATCCAGTCACACCATAAGAAGCGCATTTGTCATGGAAAGCCTTGATTTGATCGTCATTGCTATCCAACGGCAGGTGAAAATCCTTGATACAAAGATAATGAATATCCAGACGCTGCAAAGTTTTTAACGTAGTTTCCAAGTCAAAGTTTACAAATGTATACCCGGCCATACCCAAATGAAAAGGATTTACGGCCTTAGCTGCCTTAGGCTTCACGGGATCGGGCAATCCGCCTTTGCTACGCTTGCCGTACCCAACAGGATAGCTCCTGCCAGCCCTTTCTTAAAAAAAGATCTTCTTGATTTCTCCATGATATTAAATTAAAATTATGTGCTTGTATATTATGACAGCAAATATAATCTTTTTTTAGTGTGCACGATAACATTTGGAAAGAAAATAGAATACTTTGCAATAATTAATTCATATCGTCGCAAAGTCAACTCCCCCAACCGCTTCCTCCATCTTTTCTCCGGCAGGAAGAGCCATTAAACAGAACGCAAACTATCTGTCTCATTGTTTGCATTCAACAAGACAGTAGTTTGCGTCAATAACATAAGGCCAACCAGAAGAAATACTTCATCTGGTTATATTTCTGAAACCTACTTCTTCAAAGCCGCGATGCTTTCTTCGATAGACTTGATTTTACTTCTGCATCGGCCTGTTTCTTACGTTCCATTTCAATGACTTTGGCCGGAGCCTTGCTTACAAAACTTCGTTGCTTAACTTTTTCATGACAGAAGCCAGGAAGCCTTGCTGGTATTTCAGTTCATCCTGAAGCTTAGCCAGTTCCTCCTCCACGTTGATCATATTACCCAATGGGACAGCATATTCCGTCGTACGCACCAGGAAGGAAGCAGAACCGGCCGTTTTTTCTTCCGTACGGATGATAGACGACAAATTACACATTTTGGCAATTACGGCGTTGAAGTGATCGTTGTGTTCACCCAATACCTGCAATTCCAATGCTTCCTTATTCGGTATATTTTTCTGAAGACGTATCGTACGCACTCCACCCACAATTTCTTTTGCAATTTCGAAATCTTCCAGATATAAGTTATCAACAGGAGCAACCTCCGGTATCAGTGCGACCATCAAGCTCTCGCCTTCCTTACGCGGCTCCAACGCTTGCCACAACTCCTCTGTAATAAAGGGCATAAACGGATGAAGCAGGCGAAGCAGGGCATCGAAGAAGCCAAGTGTCGATAAGTAAGTTGACTTATCAACAGGCTGTTGATAACCCGGCTTAACCATTTCTAAGTACCAAGAAGAGAACTCATCCCAAAAGAGTTTGTAAACAGCCATCATTGCTTCACTCAAGCGGTATTTGCCGAACAGATCGTCCATTTCAGCGATCGTCTTGTCCAGTTGCATCTTAAACCATTTGACAGCTGTGGCTGCCGCTTCGGGCTGTTCGATAGTTGAATCAACGTCCATCCTTAATCAGACGGAAAGCATTCCATATCTTATTGTTAAAATTACGTCCCTGCTCGCACAACGCATCGTCAAAAGGAATGTCGTTTCCGGCAGCGCCGCCATCATCAATCCCATACGCACACCGTCAGCACCGTATTGCTCGATAAGCTGCAGCGGGTCGGGAGAATTTCCCAATGACTTGGACATCTTACGACCCAGTTTGTCACGTACGATACCGGTAAAATAAACATTCTTGAACGGCATCTTACCCCGATATTCGTAACCGGCCATAATCATACGGGCTACCCAGAAGAAAATAATATCCGGTCCTGTCACCAAGTCGCTCGTCGGATAGTAGTAGTTAATCTCCTGGTTGTCCGGATCGTTGATACCATTAAACAGAGAGATCGGCCATAACCAGGAAGAGAACCAGGTATCCAGCACATCCTCGTCCTGACGTAGATCAGCCATCGTCAAAGAAGCGTTACCTGTCTTTTCTTTTGCTATTTCTAAAGCTTTCTCTGCCGTTTCGGCTACAACATACCCCCTTCGGGCAGGAAATAAGCCGGAATACGGTGTCCCCACCACAACTGACGGCTGATACACCAGTCCTTGATGTTTTCCATCCAATGACGATAGGTATTCTTAAACTTCGGAGGATAGAACTTGATGTCGTCCTTCATCACCGGTTCCAAAGCGATCTGTGCGAGGTGTTCCATCTTCAAGAACCATTGCATAGACAACTTCGGTTCGATAGGCACATTGGTGCGTTCGGAGAAACCGACTTTATTTTCATAAGCTTCCACCTTTTCCATCAAGCCGGCAGCCTCCAGGTCTTTTTCGATCTGCTTACGAACATCG
>ENA-OQCS01000959-OQCS01000959.1-human-gut-metagenome-genome-assembly--contig:-NODE-959-length-15565-cov-1.962236_pt1 | contig 15565 bp, 22 predicted proteins | sample MGYA00242757_ERZ504575 | MGnify/ENA primary metagenome ERZ504575 (study PRJEB26092, sample SAMD00036297) | human gut metagenome | host: Homo sapiens | study: EMG produced TPA metagenomics assembly of...
CTTCGGACAGGATTATAACTCTACATCAAGCGGTCATTCGATGATAGACATTAGTTGGAGGCTTCAGATTGTCCCCATATCTGTTTTGATAACCTGAAATGAATCCACTATGAATAATGTAGGTTAAAAGACTATGCATATTATTATATATGTGTATGACTTTGTTTTGTTTGATAATGGTCTGGCATGGATTCCTTTCATGCCGTAAAAAGATTTTCACTGAAGCCTCTGCTACTTTTCAAGATGCTATCAGTAAAGAATGAACACCCGATTGGTTCCATACCGATAAGAACCAATAGAGGAACATTATTATTATCGGACTCTATTTCCTATGAAGAAAAAGAAAGATGGTGTGACCAGGACTATCTGTCTCTGAATGATCCGAACCGGATTTTCCTGGATAGCCTTTTTCGCGCCAGACTTGCAGATTTAGGTATGGAAACACAAACAGCGGTGCGTTGTAAGCGTAAAGAAAAAACAACGATAAGTTACACCGATAGCTTTTTATGAAAAAAGCTACCGCTTTGAAGCCAGTTATATATCGGAAGAATAAAAATATAGAAGACAATATAGAATTACAGGCATTTGTACAATTCCGCTTTCCTTTATTTTAAAACGGGCAGATTCCATCCTTCTCTTTTTACTCTTTTATGGTTTATTTGTCGGAATTTTATACGGCAGTTATAAATGGGGAATAAAAAAACTAAACGCGGTATTGCTTGAAAAGAAAGTTGTAGAAACAAAAATTGTAGAGAAGCCGGTTGTCGCTTTTGTCCGTTCTTTTTCCAAAGAAGGGACCTTACCTTTCGGATTACGGTTCGACAAGAAAAGCGGCATCTTGAAATACAAAAACCTACATGTGACTTTAAGCGGGCAAGGCCTGAAGCTATTTACTCATCTGATTAATTCTCAACAATCAGTGATAGCGCCTCAAATTATCTATTCACAAATCCTCGGAAATGCCTTAAAAAAGGAAAAGATCGGTAAAGCGGAACGCGATGCGGTCTCTGCTGCTATTGTGCGCTTGCGGGAAAGCTTGGCCCCCATGCCATTTATCCAAATCAAATCTTGTCGGGGAACCGGCTATCAGCTTATAATAAGTAATCCTGAAGAGATCTAAGAAACACAGAACACCAGACTTCGAAAGACGTTAAAACGCACAATACCCCCCTTCAAAAGGCATATATTTGTATTTTTCTGTTATTCAACATCTTGCAAAAACACGAGTTTCTTAAAAAATATAGGGTAGAAAACCTAATTTCATGCACTACAGTTTCGATTCAGACTAACGGGTATTTTGAAAAACCGTACAATAAGCCAGGGATGACAATAAGTTTTATTTTTAGAGAAACCGACCTGACGCTGAACCGGTAAAAATATCGGGGAAACCTGGGAATATTGTAAAAAATGCCCATAGAAACAAGAAAAAAGCTGTCAAAACCACCTTTCCAAAAGGTTTCTCCAGCAGCGGCAACAAACATTTCCGGAGGTATTTCCGCGAAGATGCGCAGAATTCCCATGACGACCGTCTTCATGGCTCTGAAGTGCGCAGTTCACCCTGCATGAAGAGGTCGTCATGACAACGAAGACGGTCGCCAGCGCGATGAAGACGGTCGTCACGGAAGGGCTGCCGGCTCCCTGAAACCGGGCTCTTTATACGTTCCATATTCCTGCACCATCCCCAAGCAGGATCCGGATATTCGACTCTCCGGAAGTTAAGGTTTTCCGGATTGTCAAGGAAAACAAGATTCGGATTGACAAAAACACATGTACCGGAGACGAACCGCGCAGACGTGCTGTCTGCACGTCACAAAATGTTCCGGCCCGCTTACAAAAAGACAACCCGAAAAGGTTCGGTTTTCGGGTTGAAATAGAAAAAACAGGGGGTTATTGTAAAATCTGAATCATCCTTCTCAAAAGATCCCGCCCTTGTACATATCGTTGAAATTCGTATGCTGCCCTTCCAGCTTCCGGGCTTCGTCGCTTCGGGGTTCAGTTCGATGGACTTTTTCAGATCTTCGAAGGCGCCATCCTTGTCGCCTTTCAGGTTCTTGGCACGGCCCCGTTCAGCGTATGCTTTGCCGAAATCGGGTTTCAGGTCGATAGCTTCGTCGAAGAAAGTAATGGCTTCATCCAGACGTTCCTGCGTGATCAGGAGCTGGCCGACGAGCAGCGTCGCTTCGTCATTGAACGGATTCAGCTCCAACACATTCTGGTAATCGGCCGCAGCAGCATCGATATTACCCATCGCTTCATGGATACGGCCGCGTAGCAAGTAGGATGTTTCTTCTTCCGGAGCCAGCGTGATGGCCTTTTCCACATCGGGAAGCGCTTCGGTTGCCTGCTGCATCGACAACAATATCCGGGCACGCATCAGATAGGCATCCGTGAAATCTTCTTTCAAGGCGATCGCTTTCGTCAGGTCGGCAATAGCTCCTAAGGGGCCGGAAGTCGTCCGCTTCGCCTTCCCCATCAGGAACCAGGCCAAATGGTTCGTCTCTTCCAGTTCGAGAATATGCCGGCAATCGGCAATCACGTCCGCCTCCTTGTCCAGCATGAAAAGCACGTTCACACGTGTCAGAAGCGTATTGATATGATCCGGTTCAAGTTCCACCATGCGGTTCAGCACCTCAAGAGCTTCTTCCGCCTTATTCGCCGTCGTATAGGCAGCGACCAGATAAGTCATCGTCTCGAAATCCTCCTGCAACTTCAACGCTTCAGTAAAACATTTGATGGCATACGCTACCTGTCCTATTTTCTGGGCGCGGACACCGTCGTATTTCAGAATATCGAAATTTTTCTGATCGTTCTTGCTTTTTTCCTCTTCAGGTGTTGCAGCCTTAGAAGAAGAGAATAGTGATTTAAAGAAGTTTCCCATGATTTAATTACAAATTGTTTTCAGGGAGGCAAAGATACGAAAAGTCCGAACCCTTTTCATATTTTTTATGAAGAATCCATAAGTGAGTTTCAGACATTTTTCTAATTTTGTAGCAGGATTTTTAACTTGGGAAGGATTGTGCCAGCCACACCAACCGCACGCTTTCCCGTCAATTAATGAGTATGGAAAACATAGAAACTGGACTTTTGCTAATGATTGTAGGAATGACAACTGTTTTTGCTATCCTACTGATCGTTATCAATCTTGGGAAGGGCCTGATCGTACTGGTAAACAAATATGCGCCCGAAGAGATTATTGTCAAAAAACAAGTGACACCACAAAGACAGACGGCTACATCCACACCGGCTGCCGGCATCACGAACCAGACTACTGCCGCAATCGTATCGGCTGTAAGTGTTATGACCGATGGAAAAGGCAAAGTCGTTAAGATCGAGAAATTATAATAGCATTTATACATAAAATATCATGAAAAGAGAAATCAAATTTAGTTTGGTCTTCCGTGACATGTGGCAATCTGCCGGAAATAATGTTCCCACCGTAGACCAGCTAACACGGGTAGCGCCAGCCATTATCGAGATGGGCTGCTTCGCCCGCGTAGAGACCAATGGCGGAGGATTCGAACAAGTAACTTATATTCGGTGAAACCCAAACAGAGCCGTACGCGAATGGACGAAGCCGTTCCATGAGGCCGGCATACAAACCCACATGCTGGACCGGGCACTGAACGGCCTGCGTATGAGTCCCGTACCTGACGACGTTCGCCAGTTGTTCTACCAGGTAAAAAAAGCACAGGGGACAGATATCGCCCGCACATTCTGCGGATTGAACGATGTACGCAACATTGCTCCTTCCATCCGATATGCGAAAGCAGCAGGGATGATCTCGCAATGCTCGTTGTGCATCACCCACTCTCCCATCCATACGGTCGAATATTACACCAAGATGGCGATGGAACTGATCGAACTCGGAGCGGATGAAATCTGTATAAAGGATATGGCCGGTATCGGCGTCCGCATTCCTTGGGGCAGATCGTAGCAAACATCAAGGCAAAACATCCGGAAATTCCGGTTCAGTATCACAGCCATGCCGGTCCCGGATTCAACGTGGCTTCGATCTTAGAAGTATGTAACGCCGGTTGCGATTACATCGACGTTGGCATGGAACCGCTTTCATGGGGTACAGGCCATGCGGACCTGCTGACCGTACAGGCGATGTTGAAAGACGCCGGCTACAAAGTGCCGGAAATCAACATGGAGGCTTATATGAAAGTCCGCAGCCTGATCCAGGAATTCATGGATGACTTCCTCGGCTTGTATATCAGCCCGAAGAACCGCCTGATGAACTCGTTGCTGATCGGTCCGGGCCTGCCAGGCGGCATGATGGGAAGCCTGATGTCAGACCTCGAAAAGAACCTGGAGACAATCAACAAGAACAATATCAAGAACAACAAGCCGCTCATGAGCCAAGACCAGCTGTTGATCAAGCTGTTCGATGAAGTTGCCTATGTATGGCCGCGTGTCGGCTACCCTCCATTAGTGACTCCGTTCAGCCAGTATGTGAAGAACCTGGCGCTCATGAATGTGATGCAGATGGAGAAAGGGAAGGCCCGCTGGAGCATGATCGCCGACGATATCTGGGACATGATTTTAGGCAAGGCAGGACGCCTGCCGGGTCCGTTGGCTCCGGAAATCATCGAGAAGGCGAAAGCCGAAGGACGCAAATTCTTCGAAGGCAACCCACAGGACAACTATCCTGACGCGCTCGACAAGTATCGCAAGCTGATGAACGAAAAACAGTGGGAAACGGGTGAAGATGACGAAGAACTCTTCGAATATGCGATGCATCCGGCACAGTATGAAGCCTACCGTTCAGGAAAAGCCAAAGTGGAATTCAAAGCCGACGTAGCCAAGAGAAAAGCCGAGAAGCAAACAGCCGCCCAGCCTGCCACCGTTCCTTCACAAGCTGCCCCGGCCAGTATGGCAATGGCTATGCCGACAACTCCGCAAGTAATGACCGTCGATGTGAACGGCCAATCCTACAAGGTAACCGTAGCATTCGGAGACACAGCGAATGCCGTCCCGGCAGAAACACAGGCTGCTCCTGCCGCGACACCCGCCCCCACTGCTGCTCCTGCCGGTACCGGCAAAGAAGTGCTCTCGCCGCTGGAAGGCAAATTCTTCCTCGTGAAAAGTGCTTCCGACACACCTGTAAAAGTAGGAGATGTCGTAAAGGAAGGCGATGTGCTTTGCTATGTGGAAGCCATGAAGACATATAATGCCGTACGTGCGGAATTTGGTGGAACAGTCACTGCGATCTGCCTAGCTTCCGGCGATGCGGTTTCTGAAGATGACGTACTAATGACGATACAATAATGAATGAAATATTTCAAAATCTATATGAGATGACTGCGTTCAGCAACATCATTGCTGAACCGCAGTTTCTGATCATGTATGCCATTGCGTTCATACTGCTTTATTTGGGTATCAAAAAACAGTATGAACCGCTGCTGCTCGTACCGATCGCGTTCGGCGTGTTGCTTGCCAACTTCCCCGGTGGCGATATGGGGGTGATACAGGCCGACGAAAACGGCATGATCAACGTGCACGGAGTGATGAAGAACATTTGGGAGATGCCGCTCCATGACATCGCGCATGAGTTGGGGCTGATGAACTTCATTTACTACATGCTGATCAAGACTGGGTTCCTTCCTCCTATCATCTTTATGGGTGTAGGAGCGTTGACGGATTTCGGACCGATGCTGCGCAACCTGCGTCTGTCCATATTCGGAGCGGCGGCACAGCTGGTATTTTCACCGTGCTGCTGGTAGCCATCCTGATGGGATTCACGCCTAAAGAAGCAGCTTCTTTAGGAATTATCGGAGGAGCGGACGGACCGACTGCCATCTTCACGACCATCAAACTGGCCCCCCATCTGTTAGGACCGATAGCGATTGCCGCTTATTCCTATATGGCGCTGGTTCCGGTTATCATCCCACTGGTAGTCAAGCTACTTTGTTCAAAGAAAGAGCTATCCATCAATATGAAGGAACAGGAAAAAGAAATACCCGTCCACTACGGAAATCAAAAAATTTGCGTGTCTTGAAGATCATCTTCCCAATCGTAGTGACGACGGTAGTGGCCCTGTTCGTGCCGAGTGCAGTGCCATTAATCGGTATGCTGATGTTCGGTAACCTGGTCAAAGAGATCGGAACCAATACATTCCGCCTGTTCGATGCAGCATCGAACAGCATCATGAATGCAGCGACCATCTTTTTAGGATTATCGGTCGGCGCGACCATGACAGCCGAGGCGTTCCTGAACTTCACGACAATCGGTATCGTAATCGGAGGCTTCCTTGCATTCGCCCTTTCCATAGCGGGCGGCATCTTCTTCGTCAAACTGTTCAACCTCTTCACAAAGAAGAAAATCAACCCGCTGATCGGAGCAACCGGACTGAGCGCCGTACCGATGGCATCCCGCGTGGCAAATGAGATAGCATTGAAATACGACCCCAAGAACCATGTGCTTCAATATTGCATGGCCAGCAACATCTCCGGCGTTATCGGTTCTGCCGTAGCGCCGGCGTATTGATCTCGTTCTTAGGATAATTTCAAACACGGATTATATTTAGGCACGGATTTCATGGAATTTGCTCCAATCCGTGCCTAATTTAACATCTACCTGCAAATTATTTGCTTCCAAATGCTGTAATCCCAAAATATTTACTTAATTTGTGACTTGATATAGGATACATTTATCCTTTTCCTAAATGCGATTGAATATGAAGGACACTCACGAAGCTAATTTGCCAACTGAAGAAAACGGCAATTGGAAGAAACTAAGGCTCCGGAAACAACACCGGAAAACACGGCGGAGGAAGTTGTAACAAACGAAACAACGGACGCTGAAGTTGCAGCAGAAGAAACATCTGAAGCAGAAGTCAAAACAGACGAAGTTGCGGCAGGTGAAGAAACCGTTGCGACTACGGGAAAATTGTCGAAAGAAGAAATTCTGGAGAAACTGACCGGTTTGGTAGGAGCGGCGGCAGACGCGACACGCAACGAGGTGGAAGCACTCAAACAGGCTTATTACAAAATCCACCGGAGCGAAGTGGACGAATTGAAGAAAGCATTCCTCACAGCCGGTGGTGAAGAAAAGGATTTTGTCGCTCCCGAAGACGAAACCGAAAGCAAGATCAAAGAACTGCTCAACGTCTACAAAGAAAAACGGGCTGCCATCCTTGCCGAGGAAGAACGGGTTAAAGCGGCCAATTATGCCTTGAAACTCCAACTGATCGACCAGCTGAAAGCATTGACCGAAAGCCAGGAAGATTTCAACAAATTATATAATGATTTCAAGGACATCCAGCAAAGATGGAAAGAAGTGAAAGCCGTTCCGCAGGAACACGTCAGCGAACTGTGGAAGAACTACCAAACATACAGCGAGATGTTCTATGACATCATCAAAATAAACAACCAGTTCCGCGACTACGATTTCAAGAAGAATCTGGAAATGAAAACGGCTCTTTGCGAAACCGTCGAGAAACTGCAAACGGAACCGGATGTCATATCCGCTTTCCATCAGCTTCAGAAACTACACCAGCAATGGCGCGAAATCGGTCCGGTAGCGAAAGAACTGCGCGAAGACCTCTGGTCCCGCTTCAAAGCCGCTTCCACAATCATCAACAAACGCCATCAGGAGCATTTCGAAGGATTGAAAGCGAAGGAACAGGAAAACCTGGAAGCCAAGACAGCCATTTGCGAACAGATAGAAAACATCGATTTCCCGGCTTTGAAATCATTCAAAGATTGGGAAGAAAAAAATAAGGAAGTAATTGCCTTGCAGGACAAATGGAAAACGATCGCTTCGCCCCGAAGAAATCGAACGTGAAGATATTCGAACGTTTCCGCGCAGCCTGCGACGTTTATTTCAACCGCAAAAGCGAATTCTACAAGAATATAAAGGACGAGATGGAAAAGAATCTCGCACTGAAAAAAGCCTTGTGTGAAAAAGCCGAAGCATTGAAAGACAGTACGGACTGGAAGAGCACAACCGAAAAGATGATCGCCTTGCAAAAAGAATGGAAGACGATCGGATCGGTAGCCCGCAAACATTCCGATGCCGTCTGGAAGCGCTTCATCACGGCTTGCGACTATTTCTTCGAACAGAAGAACAAGAATGTATCTTCCCAAAAGAGCGTGGAGCAAACGAATTAGCTGCTAAAAAGGCTTTGATCGAAAAGATCAACACAATCGACGAAGCCGACCATGACGAAGCACTTGCTACCTTGAAAGGATATATGGCAGAATGGAACGCAATCGGCCATGTCCCTTTTAAAGAAAAAGACAAGATTTACAAGGAATATCACGAAGCTGTCGATAAACAGTTCGACCGTCTTAAAGTCGACCAGAACGACCGCAAGATGCAGACTTCCGCAATAGTCTCAGCGATATGAGCAACGGCGAACGGGGAAAAGGGAAACTTTACGGAGAACGGGAAAAACTGATGCGCATGTACGAACGGATGAAGAACGAACTTCAAACTTACGAAAACAACATCGGGTTCCTAAGCATCTCTTCCAAAGGCGGCGGCGGCTTGCTCAAAGAGATGGAACGCAAGATCGACAAGCTAAAAGACGAAATGGCACTCATCATTAAAAAGATAGATGCCATCGACGAGAACCTCGAATAAAACGGAAAAATCCCGTAAACTGATATAAATTAGCACGATTACACGGATTCACACGGAAAGAAAAATAATTAATCCGTGCAGTCCGTGTAATCCGTGCCTAATTTATATCCCTATTTATATACATATAGTATGAAATCCAAAATACATTTTTTTAACCCAGGACACGAAACCGCCATACTACAAGGCTCTGAAAATTACACTCCACCTGCAAACGTGCAGAGAATGATCAGGGAGTTATCTTATCTTCCCGTCTGGTATGCAGACGCGGAGGATTTTGTTTTTACCGAAGAGATCGTTTCACCTCGTTTCTTCTCCTTACAACCGAAGGAGTTCAGGCCGTTTGCCAAGCTAATCTCACGCAAGGAGATCGAAAACAGAAGGACAGCCTGCCGAAATGCAAGCAGCTCCCTGGGGACTTTCCCCACATAGCCATTCTCTTTTTGAAAAACTGCGGAAAAGCGGTAACCTTAACCTTACGATCCCGGAATGGAAAGAAGAATATACCCGATTGACAAGCCGCCAGACTGCTGCCGAATGTCTGGACAAAATACGAGAACTCCTACCTGATATGGATGTACCGGTATCACCTAAATTCTGCAAAAAAGTAAGAGAAGTGGAAAAATACCTGATCCTCCAGAATGCTCCCTTCATACTGAAGACTCCCTATTCATCTTCCGGCAGGGGACTGCTTTGGCTACCGGAACGCAAACTGACTACAAAAGACCGTACCTGGATCGAAGGGGCACTGAACAAACAGGGATGTGTCAGCATAGAATGTGCACTGGACAAATACCAGGATTTCGCGATGGAATTTTATTCAGACGGAAACGGGAACATACGCTATGAAGGGCTTTCCGTATTCGGAGCTGAAAAGAAGGAGCTTATTCCGGAAATGTATTGGGCGAACAGACATATCTGGAAAGCTTCTTTGTTGAAAACTTCGGAGACAAATTCCAGCAACTGAAAGAAACTGTCGGAGAGGCGATCCGGCAGATATACGGAAACATCTATACCGGTTACTTGGGCGTGGACATGTTGGTCTACCGCAAAAAGCAAACGGCGAATTCACCATACATCCCTGCATAGAAGTGAACATGCGCTACACAATGGGGATGGTAGCTTTGCGCATCAGCCAAAAATACCTGGCTCCCACGCCCGGGGTGACATGCGCATCACTTACACAAGCAAACCGGGAGAAGCTACGAGCAACATTGCTTTATGAAGAAGGCTTATCCGCTTGAAATGAAAGACGGGAAAATAAAAGAAGGATATATTTCTCTCTGCCCGGTCACAAAAGAAACCAAATACAGGGCCTACATACTGGTTTTCTGATTCTAACATCCCTCCCTCCTCAATCCTGTATTTAATATACGACGAAGCCCCCGAAGGCAATTACCGTCCTCAGGGGCTTGTTTTGTTTATAGCGTTCGTTCTTCACAGGGTAATCGGAGGATAAAAATAAGTTTATGGAGAAAACAAGATTCGGCTTCACCCAGTGTCTCGTCTTGGTTCAAGTTAGTCATGTCTCCCTGCACTACATCCACAATATTTAAGTGAAAGATAAAAGTGCAACAACCTTAACTAATAAGCAAACAAACAATCAATTACATCAAAAGCTATCATTCCTTTGCTTTTTGCCTTAGTCGAAAAGGCTTTTGACAAGTGTCGAAAAGGCTTTTTGACCAAGGGCGAAAACATATTCGACCAAGGGCAAAAGGTAAATGATTAGGCTGTTTTGCAACAGAAACACGGCTACTGTCACTTAAATGGGATGCACCAAATCCGGCTTGCTCTCCGATGAAAGCAAACATAAGCAGTGAAGGCACTTTTGCTACTCGGCTTCACCCACCGATATAATAACAATCAGACCATTGCGCATACAGGTGAAGGCAATTCGCGAATCATGGCGAAAAGTCTGTTTACCCCCCAAACATGACAAAATAAAGAAATGCAGAAGAACACCGACACTCATGCCGACCTATCCTCTGATCTTCGACGTCGTTACCGGTTATGTTTGATCAGATTCATAAATTCTTCGCGCGTTTTGGCCTGTTGAAAGAATCCGGTGAAGTCGGAGGTTGTAGTCAGGGAGTTTTGCTTCTCGACACCACGCATCTGCATGCACATATGTTGTGCCTCGATCACGACCATCACGCCTAACGGATCGAGCGTTTCCTGAATGCAGTCTTTGATCTGCATGGTCAATCGCTCCTGAATCTGAAGACGGCGGGCGAAGATATCCACGACACGGGGAATCTTGCTCAACCCCGTAATATATTTTTTAGGGATATAAGCGACATGGGCCTTCCCGAAGAAGGGCAACATGTGATGCTCACAAAGAGAAAAGAAATCGATATCCTTTACAATCACCATCTGCTTGTAGTCCTCTTCCTTGAACATGGCGCCACGAAGCACGGCTGCCGGATCTTCATGATATCCTTTGGTCAGGAACTGCATGGCTTTGGCTACACGTTCGGGCGTTTTCAACAGACCTTCGCGGGTCTACATCTTCACCAAGCAGATTGATAATACTTTTATAATGGCCGGCCAGCTCTTCGCGGGCCAGCAAAGTCTTCTCGTTTACTTCTTCACTCATTTCAATTCAATGGGATTTTGACTTCTTCCCTAACGATATACATCTCTTTCCTATAGGTCGGGAATGCATCCATCAGAAGACGTTGCATGTGATAAGCCTCTTCATGCGAACGGAAATCACCGATACGCAGACGCCAGAACGGAGCATTGTACGTCACATAAGTCGGGACATCAGGGAAAAGTTCCTTAATTTCTTTTTCTTTCCGGAAAGCCTCATCTTTGGATTTACGCTGGTTATTACCGGAGAACACTTGTGTACGATAGCCTTGTATTTTCAGAAAGGCCGCGCTATCAGTCTTTTCGACCCCCTCACCATGCAGCCGTTTGCCGAGCATGTTACGGAGAGCATCCGACCCGCGCACCGTAACAGTCCCTTTCCGGGAACTCTTTCCTGCAAGGCGTCAATGATGTCTTCCACCTGTCCACCGCCATCCGTCTGAGCGGACAAAGCAGATGCACCAAGCAATATACATAAAGACAAGATATATTTCATATCAATTGACAGTTGACAATTGACAATTGACAATTACAATTGACAATATACTCCCCGGTGAATTCCCCGGAATAATTGTCAATTGCCAATTGCCAATTATCAATTAATTAAACGCTTCGATGATAGGCATGAACTTATCGACAGCCAAAGAAGCGCCGCCGATCAGGCACCGTCTACGTTCGGTTTAGCAAACAGTTCCTTAGCGTTGCTTGCGTTACAGCTGCCACCGTAAAGGATCGTGCAGTTATCGGCGATTTCCTGACCATATTTAGCAGCCAGAGTAGCACGGATATGAGCGTGAATTTCTTCTGCCTGGTCGGATGTAGCGGTTTTACCTGTACCGATAGCCCAAACCGGTTCATAAGCCAGAACGATCTTAGCGAAGTCTTCAGCAGACAGGTCGAACAAAGAGCCCTTGATCTGAGCATCTACCACTTCGAAATGCTTGCCGGCTTCTCTTTCTTCCAGCACTTCACCGATACAGAAGATCGGAGTCAGACCGTTGGCCAAAGCCAATTCAACCTTTGTTTTCAGGATTTCCGGAGTTTCGTGATAGTAAGCACGTCTTTCGGAGTGGCCCAGGATCACATATTTTGCACCTGTAGAAGCAACCATAGCAGCAGAAACTTCGCCAGTGTAAGCGCCTTTCTCCTTGTCTGCGCAGTTTTCAGCAGCAACACCGATCTTGTTCGTGTCGATAGCAGCAGCAACGCTTGCCAAGTGAGTGAACGGAGTACCGATGATCACATCACAGTTAGGAGTTTTACCTTTAAGAGCTTCATCCAAGCCTTTTGCCAAAGCAAGACCTTCAGGAAGGGTAGTGTTCATCTTCCAGTTTCCTGCAACAATATTCTTTCTCATGACTTAATTAATTAAATATGTAATACAAATAGTTATTTCTTTTCTTTCCGTTTGCGTCTGAAACGCAGCAGGTCATACATCCAAACAAGCAGCAAAGGTACGGTAAAAGTCAATAGGTTGGTTGCAAGGGTCCCATCTTCTTTACTTTTTATATTGCTCTCGTCCAAGCAGCGATCCATAACCGCCTTGACCTCTTCCTCAGCCGGAATATCGTTGTAGTGCCATTTGCCCAGTATCGTACCGCCTTTCAGCAGCACCAGACCGGGGTTGGAACGGATAATCGTCTTAAGCAGTACCTCGTCCGCCATCCGGAAAGGATATTCGGCCCCTGTATTGTCGCTCCAGGTATCGATCGCCTCCGGCGAAGAACCTGTCACGCAATAGAACGGGATATCATGTTCGAGCGCATAGTCATACACGCCGTTGATCTCATCCATCTGCTCGTCGTCCGCTTCTTCCAGCTTCGGAGCGACAAGCAGCAAAACCGGACCGGGGTTTCCGATGATCTCTTCCGTCACATCATCTCCCTTTCCATTGTAAATATTGAAAGCGGCAACAGGAGCTGATAGCCTTCTTGACCAATTCCGTCTTCGAATCCACAAATGTCCAGCTACTGTCGTTTGCCGGATAGTCTTCAAGCGAAAACTCTTTCTTCACGCCGTCTTTTTCATACACAAACGTGTACTTGTATTCATCCTGCGGAGCCTCTTCGGGCATTTCCATCAACTTCGGTATATTCGCACCGATCTTATACGGACGGAAATCGATTACAGGCAGATGATTGTAATTATAATAAGCGAAACCGACACCGAACAGGTAAGCATACAAAGCGACAAACCAATATGCCCGGAAAGTAAAGCACTGGAACAAGCGCTGGTTATAAATAAACGTAACAATAGCGGCAAGAGAGAGTACGATATTCTTAAAGAACGTTTCCCAATTGGAGATCACCAGCGCATCCCCAAAACAACCGCAATCCGATACGGGATCGAAAAGGGCCAGATACAAAGTCAACGGCGTCATAAACGCCATAAATATCAAGATAAGAAAAGAGACATACCGCCGGTACACTCCCAGCAGCATACAGACACCGAGCGCAAACTCGATTGCCGAAAGGTTGAAAGACAACAATACCGTAAAAGGCTGCAACATATCCAGTCCGAAGGAAGCCAGGTATTCACCGATCTTGATCGCCCCTCCCATCGGATCGACCGCCTTGACAAAACCGGAGAAGATAAATACAACTCCGATCAGCAAGCGGCACAATTCTGCCAATATCTTTAAAACGGCATTCTTATTCTTCACTTCCAACTTTCAATTTTCAACTGTTTCTTCTCCGTACTCCAGCTTGATTAGGCCGAATAACGCATAGTTGATCATGTCCATATAGTTGGCATCGATGCCTTCGGACACGATCGTCTTGCCTCCGTGGCTCTCGATCTGCTTCGTACGATAAAGTTTCATCAGGATCAGATCCGTATAGGAACTGATACGCATGCCGCGCCATGCCTCACCGTAATCATGGTTCTTGGCATACATCAGCTCTTTGGTTGCCGTGATGTATTTATCATACAAGGCCAGCGCTTCTTCATTGCTTATATCTGTCGTATCGGCAAATCCTTTTGCCAATTGTATCAAGCCGATAACCCCATAGTTCACGATTGCGACAAACTCAGGACGGATACCTTCATCACCATGCTCACACCTTTTATCTCAAGGCTGCGAATCCGGTTTGCCTTAATAAATATCTGGTCGGTCAGCGACTGCGGACGCATGATCCGCCACGAGGGACCGTAATCTTTCAACTTCTTTTCAAACAGTTCCCGGCACTGGGATATTACTTTTTCGAATTGTTCCTTCGTATCAGCCATACTTCTTAGCATTTACATCCGTACAAAGATACGGATAAATCCATATCTGACCAAAAGAGAGGCTACTTAGCCGGAAATAAAAAGAGCCATCCGTATACACATAACAGACAGCCCTTTATATCATATTCAGCCAAATCTTAATCAAGAACAGCGAAGCGAACGGCCCAATTTCAGAATCGTCGTTTTCGTAATGCCATTCAATTCACAAAGCTTAGAGACTGTCGTACCATATTTAGCGGCAATAGCCCCAACGTATCGCCTGATTTCACACGATGGTAAACCGGAGTAGCCTCTTGCCGCCCGGCATCAGAAGTCTGGTTGATAGAAGCGACAGCTGCAGCATCTGCCGCGACCGTATCTTCACGGTTTGCTTTACGCTAGCAGAAGCAGCCGGTTTCGACGTTCCGGCTTTAGCAGAGGTGACCGCGCCGGCACTGCAACGAATAGACTGTCCGATCCGCAAGACAGACGTGCTTTTCAGACCGTTCAGACGACACAATTCATTCACGCTGGTTCCATATATTCGGGCAATCTTGCCCAACGTATCACCCGATTTCACACGATGATAAACCAGCCGATCGGAAGAAGATGTATAGATATTGCTTCTGCGCCCGTTGATTTTTACGTTATGGAAAACATAAGTATCCTGATGAGGGACACCATTTTCGAAGTCAATGATTTCAGCCGGATTAATGGCTTGTCCTAAAAAGCGGGTTTCAAAGTGGAGATGAGAACCGGTAGATCGTCCCGTGTTACCGCCTAATCCGATCGTCTCACCTGCACGTACGATCTGGTTTTCTTCAACCAAAATCTTAGACAAATGTCCATAGATCGTTTCCAATCCATTCGGATGACGAAGCACCACGTAATAGCCATATCCGCGACGTTCGAAAGCCTTGATACGAACCTTACCGTTAAAAGCGGCACGGATCGTATCGCCCTTCAACACCTTCAAATCTATTCCTTTATGCATACGACGACGACGGGGACCATATTTAGAGGTGATCCTTGCCATAGAATCAATGGCGATAGGATAGACAAAGGAGGAACAGTCTATCGCAAACGAATCCGGAAAATTGACCTTCGCAGCTCCCCGAAACGGATCAACCAACGGTTCTCCCAATTGGACCGTACAATTCATCAGCGGGAAACATCA
>ENA-OQCS01000960-OQCS01000960.1-human-gut-metagenome-genome-assembly--contig:-NODE-960-length-15559-cov-2.313245_pt1 | contig 15559 bp, 27 predicted proteins | sample MGYA00242757_ERZ504575 | MGnify/ENA primary metagenome ERZ504575 (study PRJEB26092, sample SAMD00036297) | human gut metagenome | host: Homo sapiens | study: EMG produced TPA metagenomics assembly of...
TGAAAATGCTAAAACACTAGATAATCTCCTAATGGGGGGACGAGTTCAGAAAGAGGAACTTTTGAGACTAAAAGCATTAAATCTGAACTGGACGAAATAAAGAGCAATTGACCCAAAGAGAAATTTGGAAGTGGTCTCGTTTCTTATGATATGGTCCAGGGAGTAGCCTACGATGCAGATAAATTTCAGGAGCAGCTGGCCCAGATGCCGGCTTTACAGAAGAAAAAATATGATTGAGCCGGAAGATGCATATATCAGTGAGTATTCCGAAAAAACGAAGAGCTATGAGATCGTTCCGGAGACACTGGGATCGACACTGGATCTGGACCAGGTAGAGGATGTGGTATCTGCAGCGATTATGGCGGGAGCTACTTCGGTAGATCTGGAAGAGCAGGGATGTTATGAGACCGCAAGGGTAATGGCAGAGGACACCGCACTGGTAAAAGCCTGCGATACCATGAATAAGTGGGTCAGTGCGCAGATCACCTATGACTGGAACGGCAATAAGGTCGTTGTAGACGGAGATACTATTCACGAATGGATCCAGACGGATGACAAGGATCCGCAGTTAAATGAGGAGCTATCGCCGAGTTTGTATCGGAGCAGGCAAAAGGGTACGATACTTATGGAAAAAAGAGAAAATTTACCACAGTACAGGGCATTGAACTGAACCTGCCAAGCGGTGCATACGGCTGGAAGACAGACCGTGAGGAAGAGATCAAAGCATTGACAGAAGCCATTCAAAACGGTGAAACTGTGGATAAAGAACCGGTATACATCAGCAAAGGTGCTCAAAAAGGAAGCAATGATATCGGCAATTCTTATGTTGAGATCGATCTGACGAATCAGCATCTGTATCTGTTCAAGGATGGAGATATTGTTCTGGAGACAGATTTTGTATCCGGCAATATGAGTAAAGCTGACTGCGTGACACCGCCCGGAGTATTCGGCCTGACCTATAAGACCAGAAATGCAATATTGCGTGGTGCAAATTATGAAACACCGGTTAATTACTGGATGCCGTTTAACGGTAATGTTGGCATGCATGATGCAACATGGCGGAGAGCTTTCGGAGGAACCATTTATCTGACATCCGGTTCTCACGGTTGTATCAATCTGCCTTTACACATGGCAGCATCTATTTATGAGTATGTATCCACCGGATTCCCGGTAGTATGCTATTATTACTAATTCTTTACTGAAGAGGGGACAATTGGAAGGAAGGCGACCCTATGAAACAACGTTCGGCAAAGAAAATAAGAAAATGGAAAGAAAAATTTGAGAGAGAACGTGAACTCAGACAGGAGATCCGGGCTGCAGCCCCGGATATTCTGCGTTCTAAGAACTTCAGATCTACCAGGTCTCATGTGCAGCATGGAAATATGACCGTGAATGATCACAGTATGAACGTGGCAAAATACAGTCTTGCCATTAGTGAGAAACTGCATATTCCCTGTGAGAAGAAAGAGCTGATCCGCGGAGCATTACTGCATGATTATTTCCTGTACGACTGGCATACGCAGGATTATGTCAGCCCTCATAAGCTTCACGGATTCTATCATCCCGGCAGAGCACTTAAGAATGCGCAGCAGGAATATCAGCTGACACCCAGAGAGAGAGACATTATAAAAAAGCATATGTGGCCCTTGACAATTTCGGCGATGCCATGTGCAGAGAGGCATGGATCGTGACTATGGCAGATAAATGGTGCTCTCTCATGGAGACTTTCCATGTACACAAGGGGTCACGGAGCGTGATCGAGAAGCTCGGGAGACGAGAGAAGACAGAAAAATAACGGGGAAGGATTCCCGGACGGGAGAATAATAAGTGGGCGAGCTGTACCGGAGACTGAACATATAGCGAAACGGATGAATACCCTATACATATGCCGGGACATAAGAGGCAGGTCTGTGGTGAATTACCGCAGGAGATCATGAATATAGATATCACGGAGATTGATGGATTTGATAATCTACATGCTCCAGAAGAGATCCTGCTAAGATTACAGGAAGAAGCTGCCAGACTGTATGGTGCGGAGGAAAGTTTTTATCTGGTCAACGGCAGTACCTGCGGTGTGTTGGCTGCTATCAGCGCAGCGGTTCCGAAGGGCGGACGGCTCCTTATGACCAGAGGCGGGCATAAGTCAGCGTATCATGCAGCATACCTGAGAAATTTAACAATATCTTATCTGTATCCGGAAATGATGCAGGAGTATGATATTTATGATGCGATAACTCCGGAACAGATCGCGGAAGCACTGGCGAAGGAACCTGTGCCGGATGCAGTATTTCTGGTGTCGCCTACCTATGAAGGCAGGATTGCGGATATAGAGAAGATTGCGCAGATCGTGCATGGCAAGGGAATTCCTTTGATCGTGGATGAAGCGCACGGAGCGCATCTGGGGCTGGCAGAAGGACTTGCGAAGAACAGCTGTCAGTGCGGAGCGGATCTGGTCATTCACAGCGTGCATAAGACTTTGCCGGCACTTACTCAGAGTGCGTTGCTCCATGTGAACGGCAATCGGATCGACAGAGACCGCCTGCGTAGATTTTTGCATATTTACCAGTCCAGCAGTCCATCCTATGTATTGATGGCAGGAATTGACAATGCACTGCAGGTAGTAGAGGAGCAGGGAGACTATCTGTTCGCAAAATTCCAGATAAATTATCTGAGGATGCTGACAGAACTGTCAGAATGCAGAAATTAAGCTTTTTACCGCTGGATGCCAGACAGGATATCGGAAAACTGATCATAGTATCTGCAAAGGCAGGTTTGTCAGGACAGCAGATTTATGATATTCTATTAAAGAAATATCATCTGCAGCTGGAGATGGCAGCACCGGGATATTGTCTTGCGATGTTTACTATAGGAGATGGGGAAGAAGCGTATCGGAGAATGACAGATGCGCTGCTTGCAATCGATCGCGATATCACTGCGGGAAAATGGCAGAGCAGACAGAAGCAGGACGGCAGAGAAGAGGAGGAAATCTCTCTCTATCAGCTGCATCCCGAAGTGCGGATGTCCCTTGCCCAGGCTTGGGATGCTGAAAAAGAAGAAATTCTGTTGTCACAGGCAGTGGAAGAATCGCAGGAGATTTCGTGAATCTGTATCCACCCGGGATTCCTGTGCTGGTACCGGGAGAGCAGATCGAGGAGACACATTGCAGACAGCTTGCGGAATACCTGAAAGAAGAACTGAATGTTCAGGGAGTGACAAAAGATGCCGGGTATCGCATTACCGTAGTAAAAAACAAATAATTTTAACAGCAGAAAGGATTTAGCTTGTATGAGAAAGACCAAAATTATCTGTACCATCGGTCCCGCCAGTGAGAGTGAGGAGAAATTAAGAGAAGTTAATGCTTGCCGGAATGAATGTGGCACGATTCAACTTTCCCACGGAAACCATAAGGAGCAGCTGGTAAAATACAACAGAGTATTGAAAGTACGTAAGGAACTGGGATTGCCGGTAGCAACTCTGTTAGATACCAAGGGACCTGAGATCCGTCTGCGTGATTTTGAAGGCGGTAAGGTAGAGCTGGTATCCGGTCAGCAGTTCATCCTGACCACGGAAGAAATTATGGGAACCGCCCAGAAAGCTACGATTTCCTATAAGAATCTGAAAAACGATATCAAAGTCGGTACAACGATCCTCATTGATGACGGTCTGATCGAGATGACGGTAGAAGAGATCAGAGGTGAAGAGATCGTCTGCAGAGTAATCAACGGAGGTTTTGTATCCAACCATAAGGGCGTGAATGTGCCCGGAGCAATTCTGTCCATGCCATATATCAGTGAAGTGGATCTGGCAGATATTGTGTTTGGTGTAGAGCACGGATTTGACTTTATCGCAGCTTCCTTTGTCAGAACCAAGGAAGATATTCAGGAAGTGCGCAAGATCGTAGAGGACAGAGGCAGCAAGATAAGATCATTGCCAAGATTGAGAACATGCAGGTATTCAGAATCTGGAAGAGATCATTAACGTGGCAGACGGTATCATGGTAGCACGTGGTGACATGGGTGTCGAAATCCCTCTGGAAGAAGTACCTATTCTGCAGAAGAAGATGATCAAGATGGCAGTGGCACAGGGCAAGCATGTAATCACTGCGACCCAGATGCTGGAATCCATGATCAAAAATCCCCGTCCTACCAGAGCTGAGGCAACGGATATTGCAAATGCATCTATGATGGAACGACAGCTATCATGCTGTCCGGCGAGAGTGCAGCCGGTCTGTACCCCGTAGAGGCAGTTAAGACCATGAGCCGTATCGCAGAGAGAGCGGAGCAGGATATTGACTACCGCGGAAGAATGCAGAAAGTCAAGGAAGACAGACAGGAAACTCCCGATATTACTACGGCAATCTCCTATGCGACCTGCAGTGTGGCTTCCGATCTGAATGCAGCAGCCATCATCACCGTAACCATGTCCGGATTTACCGCGAATATGATCGCACGTTATAAGCCGGATGCCAGATCATCGGCTGTACATTGGATGAGAAGGTATACCGTCAGTTAAATCTGCTGTGGGGTGTAAAACCTGTCATGATCCAGAAGGAGCGGACCACGGATGCTCTGTTCGAGGAAGCGGTATTCAAGGCAAAGCAGGCAGGTCTGGTAAAGACTGGTGACACAGTTGTCATTACCGCAGGTGTACCCCTGGGTGTGTAGGTAAGACCGATATGATCCATGTGGTAGAAGTGGAATAAAGGATCGTGTTATCAATCTATCATAACAAGGTATGCAAATGCCATGAGAATAAAACAACGGAAATGAGAGAGTATGGGAAAAATAGTATATCTCATGGGGAAAAGTTCCTCCGGAAAAGACACCATATTTAAAGACTGATGAAAGAGGGCACGATGGATCTGAGGACCATCGTGCCTTATACGACACGACCGATCCGTGCCGGGGAAGAGAACGGTGTGGAATATTTTTTCACGGATGAAGCCGGTTTCAGGCATTGAAGGATCAGGGAAAAGTCATTGAAGACAGAGCTTATGACACCGTCTACGGAATCTGGCGGTATTTTACAGTGGATGACGGACAGATCGATCTGGCAGAACAGAACTATCTTATGATCGGAACGTTGGAAGCTTATACTAAAATGATTGCTTATTTTGGTGCGGAGGCGATTCTGCCGGTCTATATCGAGCTGGTTGATGGCGTGCGCTTACAGCGGGCACTGGACAGGGAACTCAGACAGGAGAAACCGAAGTACGAGGAAATGTGCCGGAGATTCCTGGCGGACAGTGCAGATTTCTCGGAAGAAAAGCTGGCGGCAGCAGGCATCCGGGACAGATTCGAGAATACAGATCTGACGAAATGTCTGAATGCTATTACAAAATACTTAAAAGAAGCTGGTATATCGTCGAAATAATGTTTGGAAACTATCAGACAATGAATGCATTTCGGAGAAAAGAGGTGGGTGTATGGAAATGAGAGTCAATCAGATACAGCAGCCGGCTCCGGTGGAGCAGGTACAGAACACTGCGCCCACGGATGGCAGCTTCAAGTTCATGCTGGCAAGCCATGTGGAAGAGGCAGAACTGCAGGAGCGGCTGACGAACCTCATGGCGGAGATCACGACAGAGGGAGAAAAACTGGCGAAGAAACGGGATGTGAAGGATATGCGGCACTACCGGGGCTGGTGAAGGAATTCCTGACGAAGTGGTGACGAGATCTCATTCTTTTCCAGAGAGATTTTCTGGACCGGAGAGGACGGCACCGGGTATACGGAATTATCCGGCTGGTGGATGAGAACCTGGATCAGCTGGCGCAGGAACTGATGAAGGATGAAAAAGATAATCTGGCGATCCTGAATAAGATCGGAGAGATCAGGGGATTGTTATTGGATATTTTTACTTGATCATGCAAAATTTTATTTGCGCTAAAGGGCAGAAGGAAGTACGATAGAAGTAGATCAGATTATTAACGGTGTACAGACATAGCATAAGATACGGACAGGGGGAATACAAATGGCAACATTTCATGACATTATCGGTCAGGAACAGATCAAAGAGCATTTACAGAACGCCATTTCGGCGAAAAAGATTTCCCATGCATATATTATCAACGGCGAAAAATCTTCCGGCAAGGAATTTATTGCCAGAGTATTCGCCATGACATTACAGTGTGAAAAAGGCGGCACGGAGCCCTGCCAGGAATGTCATTCCTGTAAGCAGGCGTTGTCGGACAATCAACCGGATATTATCTATGTCAGTCATGAGAAGCCGAATACCATCAGCGTAGATGACATCCGTGCGCAGATCAACAATGATATCGCCATCAACCTTACAGCAGCCCGTATAAGATCTATATTATGAACGAGGCAGAGAAGATGACGCCCCAGGCGCAGAATGCAATCCTGAAAACACTGGAGGAGCCGCCCGAGTATGCAGTGATCATGCTGTTGACTTCTAACGTGAATTCTCTGCTGCCAACGATTTTAAGCCGTTGTGTGGTACTGAACATGAAGCCGGTAGCCGATGAACTGGTGCGTAATTATCTCATGCATCAGCTGCAGGTGCCGGATTATAAAGCGGAGGTCTGTGTGGCATTTGCCAGAGGTAATATCGGCAAGGCGAAATCCCTGGCGTCCAGTGAGGACTTCGATAATATTAAGAATGAAGCATTGTCATTGTTAAAATATATCCAGGATATGGATCTGAGCGAGATCACCGCAGCGATCAAGAAGATCACGGAATATAAGCTGCAGATCAATGATTACCTGGATCTCATCGCGATCTGGTACCGGGATGTGCTTTTGTTCAAAGCGACCAGTGATGTGAACCATCTCGTCTTCCGGGAGGAGATCAGTGCTATCCGCCGTGTCGCCCAGCGCAGCAGCTATGAAGGAATCGAGGAAGTCATCGAAGCCTGGATAAGGCGAAGGGGCGCTTGGATGCTAACGTAAATTTTGAACTGACTATGGAACTTTGATGCTGGAGATCAAAGAGAACGGATAAGACAGAAATTTCCTTATCCCATTCGTTATATATAACAGAAGCAATTCACAATATAACCGAATGACAAGGAGGAAGGAATTATGGCTTATTGGAACGACAGTGTAACGGAAAACCCGAAACCGGTGAGTATGATGGTAAGATTGATGTTTACCCCAATCATATTGAGGATTATTCCTCGGAAAACAGTTACTGGGATAAGCATGACCATTATCATACGGACAGTTCGGGGAATAGATCAGAAGTACATGGTATGGAAGGAAGAAACTGGGATACCAGGCAAAATTAACTGTTGAAAAGAATCTGACAGAAATGTCAGATCTTTTTTTTGACGTCTTTTTCGAAAATATCCCACAGATTCGTTATATATCATAGAAAATGAAAGAAGACAAGGACGGAAGGTATTGTGAACTTGTGGGTTGGTTTATCCCCGGAGATGCAACAGATTCCAGAGGAATCCGGCGGAGTGGATATGATATTTATGTCTGGAAACCGGAATATGCGGGATGGGCGCGGGTTGGGTTTACAGACGGCATCCCCACAGTGGGGGCAGCCTATGTTCTTCTGATGCGGGAGGATGAAATTTTTCTGGGGGAAAATAGGATGGCTAATGCATGAAAATGAACCAATAAGAGTATACTATAATGCAAGAATTGCATCTGCCATATTGACATAGTGCAATTCCTGCATTATTATGTATATAGAGGTGCAAAATGAGCAAACTAAAAAGTCTGAGAATTGAAAAAAAGCTTACACAACAACAAGTGGCAGATTTGATGGGGATTTCCCTGCGATCTTATAAATCGTACGAAAATGATGAAGAGAAAATAGGAACCTTGAAATATAATTATATCTTTGAAAAGTTGGCGGAAATAAATCCGATCGACGAAAATCATGGGATAGTAGATGTAGATTATATTAGACAGAAATGTCAAAGTGTGTTTGAAGGATATGAAATAGAATTTTGTTATCTGTTTGGGTCCTACGCAAAAGGCAAGGCAACACCGGAGAGCGATGTAGATCTGCTGATTTCAACAGGGGTAAGCGGATTGAAATTTTATGGCTTAGTGGAAGAGATAAGGGTAGCATTGCATAAGAAAGTGGATGTTCTTAATATGGAACAGCTGATGGATAATCCGGAACTGACCAAAGAGATTTTAAAAGATGGGATAAAGATATATGGATAACATTAAAAATGACAGCTATTATATTCAAAAGATCCAACAGGATCTGGAATTTATAGTCAAACATATGAAAAACGTGGACATAGAAGAACTAAATGCAAATGAAATCTTATTGGATTCTATGTTGTTTCGTATGATACAAATATCTGAAAATTCCAGAAAAACTGACGGAGGAATATAAACAGAAAAGAAGGATGATTCCATGGAATGCAATGTACGGAATGAGAAATCGAATCGTACATGATTATGGTAATGTAGATTTGAAGGTAGTTTATGAAACATTGAAAAATGATATTCCGGATCTATTGGAAATGGTGATGGCACAATAAACTAAAAACCTTGACATTTCCGCTATTTCGGTATTATCATATCAAGGTAAAGGCAATGAACGTGCACAGTAAGATCTATTTTCCTGACAGAGAGGGAAGCCCACCGGCTGAAAAGCTTCCTGAGGTTCAAGCAGAATCGAAATTCCCACGCGAGCCGCATACCGGAAGAATCCGAGAGTAGAGAGCATGGATTTAGTAGGGTATGACGTTTCCTCACTCGTTACGTGAGTTAAGAGTCTTATCGTGAATGTAAAAATAATTTTCATTTTTCACATAAGGAATTTGGGTGGTACCGCGGATATAAATTCGTCCCAATGGGGTGAAGTTGTATGCGCGGTTTTCTTGTATATAAATTTCCCCAGGCACAAGTAAAAATACGTGTGAATCATTCACACAGAAATGAGGAGTAAGATGGCAGATTTAAACGAATTGAATGAAAAAGTCGAACAGATCAAAGCCGACATCCGGGAACAGCTGGAGAAGATCGAGAACACCAAGGGTGTCTACGAGTACAAAAAGACGATTCTCGACAAGAACGGTATTATCGGCGGACTGATGAAGCAGATGGGTTCCGTGCCCAAGGAAGAGAAGGCTGACTTCGGTAAGAAGGTCAACGACCTGAAGAACTGGGCAAGCGAGCATTTTGACGAGCTGAACACGAAGTTAAAAGAAAAAGAAATGGAGCTGCGCTACGAGAGCGAGAAGATCGATATTTCCATGCCGGCAAAGAGCCGCAAGACCGGTAACCTGCATCCCGTAACCCAGGTGCGTAACCAGTTGATCGATATCTTCGCATCCATGGGCTTCAGCGTATATGAAGGAACCGAGATCGAGACTGATTATTATAACTTTACCGCACTGAATACCCCGCAGGATCACCCCGCAAGAGACATGCAGGATACCTTCTACCTGTCTCCGGAATTCCTGCTTAGAACCCAGACCTCTGCAGGTCAGGTTCACGTGATGGAGAGCCAGAAGCCTCCCATCAAGATCTTAAGCCCCGGTAAAGTATTCCGTTCCGATGATGATGCGACCCATTCTCCGATGTTTACCCAGATGGAAGGTCTCGTAGTGGACAAGACCATCACTCTGTGTGACCTGAAAGGTATGCTGGAAGTACTGGTACAGAAGATCTTCGGTGAAGGTACCACCACGAGACTGCGTCCTTCTTATTTCCCGTTCACCGAGCCTTCCGTGGAAGTCGATGTCAGCTGTTTCGCCTGCGGTGGCTGCGGCTGCGTCTGTGCAAGGTACCGGCTGGATCGAAGTACTGGGTGCAGGTATTGTAAATAAGAAGTGCTGGAGAACTGCGGCATTGACTCCGAGGAGTACAGTGGACTGGCATTCGGTATCGGTATTGAGCGTCTGGCAATGTTAAGTACGGTATTAACAATATCAAGCTGTTATATCAATCGGATATGCGTGTACTGGATCAGATCAATGATGACTAAGATCACAGGAATATGATTTTAAAACAGTAACGATGCAAGGAACATTACGAGAGGATGTCGTACAAGACGGCATCGAAGGAGGTAAAAGATATGTTAGTACCACTTAGTTGGTTAAAAGAATATGTGGATATAGATGTAGAAGCCAAAGAACTGGAAGAGAAGCTGTTCTCCTGCGGTTTTGAGGTAGAGGAATCCTACGAAGTAGGTAAGGACATCGGCGGCGTGGTAGTCGGACTGGTAGAAGAGTGTGAGCCCATCCCTGAGACCCACTTACATGTATGTAAGGTAAATGTAGGCGGCGCAGAGCACCTGCAGATCTGCTGTGGTGCGGACAACGTACATGCAGGCGGCAAATACCCCGTAGCGCTGGAAGGTGCGCAGGTATACGCTACCGCCAAAGATCATGTGACCATCGAAGGCACCATGAAGATCAAAAAGGCAAGCTGCGCGGCTATGAGTCTGCGGTATGTTGTGTTCCGGTACCGAGCTGGGACTGACTGAGGATCTGTACCCCGGTGCAGGCTACAACGGACTGCTGGTACTGCCGGAGGATGCCGAGATCGGTGCAGATGTAAAGCCTCTGTTACAGTTGGATGACTGGATCTTCGATATTGCCATTACCGCCAACAGACCGGACTGCGAGAGCATCTTCGGTATTGCCAGAGAAGTAGCGGCGATCCTGAACAAACCCGTGAAGACTCCGGCACTGGATTACACCGAGAGCGGCGTTACCAAGGACGGTTTCACCGTAACTGTGGATGCTCCGGATCTGTGCCCCAGATATATCGCACACTATGTAACTGATGTAAAAATCGGCGGATCCCCCGCATGGATGAAGAGACGTCTGGCACTGGTAGGCATCGGATCTATCTCCAACGTGGTAGATATCACGAACTACATCTTAAAAGAGCTGGGTCAGCCTATGCACGCATTTGACTCTTCTTACATTGAAGCAACGCCATTCATGTAAGACGTGCCCATGACAAAGAGAAGATTGTGACTTTGGATGAAAAAGAGTTTGAATTAAACGAAAACAACCTCGTCATTTGCGATGGCGTAAAGCCCGTAGCACTGGCAGGTATCATGGGCGGTTTAAATTCCGAGATCCGCGATACCACAGAGGCTGTCATCTTCGAGTCTGCGAAGTTCGCAAGAGACAATATCCGTAAGAGCTCCAGAGCACTGGGACAGTCTTCCGATTCTTCCAGAGATATGCCAAAGGCGTGGATGAGTATGCTACCGTTATGGCAAGCAAGAGAGCACTGCACCTGATCGAGGAGTTGGGCTGTGGTAAAGTATCCTCTACTCACGTAGAGGCAAACACCGGTAACTCCATTGAACCCACCGAGATGAAGGCAAGCATCAAGAAGGTAAACGGCGTACTGGGTATTGAAGTACCTACCGCTGACATCGAGAGAATCTTAAAGTCCCTGAATTTCCAGCCTGTCATTAACGGCGACGAGCTGACCATTCAGGTACCTGCATACCGTGAAGATATGGAATCCTATCCCGATATCGCAGAGGAAGTCATCCGTATGTACGGTTACGACCATGTAACCCCGACTTTTCTCGCGGCAGCAGCTGTAACCAGCGGTGGTATGAATACGAAGCAGAAGACCGAGCTTAAGATCAAGAGAGCACTGTGTGCACAGGGCGCATTTGAGGGCGTACATTACTCCTTCTTCTCCCCTTCCGATCTGAACCTGTTAGGCCTGCCCGAGGATGCACCGGAGAGACATGCGATCCGTCTGATCAACCCGATCAACGAGGATCTGTCCCTGATGCGTACTACTCTGGCTCCCCAGATGATCCACGCCATCGCCCGCAACCAGAAAAACGGTTGTCTGGAAGGCAGAGTATACGAGATCGGCAATAAATTCATCCCTAAGGATCTGCCTCTGACCGAGTATCCCGATGAGAGAGAGACTATCTGCATCGGTATCTGGGGTAAGGAAGAGAATTTCTTCACTCTGAAAGGTCTGGTAGACACCGTAGCAGAGACTCTGTTCATTGATTTCGAATATGTAGAAGACAAAAAGAGCTTCCTGCATCCTTATCGTACCGCAAAAATCCTGTACAACGGCGAAGAGATCGGCTACTTAGGTCAGCTGACCTACGAGATCCAGAAGGAAGAAGACATGCGTGAGTCCGCATACATCGCAGAGATCGATCTGAAAGCCTGCGTCCTGTATACGGCAAGGTTCCCACCTTCACACCGATCTCCAAGTTCGCGAAGGAGACCAGAGACCTGGCACTGGTAATGAACAAATCCGTTACCTGCGGCGAGGTAGAGAAGGCAATCGCAGAAGCCAGCAGCTTTGTAGAGTCCGTAGAACTCTTCGATGTGTACGAGGGATTACAGGTAGGTCCTGAGAAGAAGTCTATGGCATTCACCGTAACCTTTGCTCCGAAGGAGGAAGAATTCACCACAGAGGCAGTGGACGGCTATGTGAAGAAGATCCTGAAGAACCTGAACAACAAGCTGGGTGTAGAGCTTAGATCTTAACATAGTAACTATTCAGAACCATAAAATATTTAAAAATTCTCTCCGAATGAACCTTCACTTAGGAATTATAAGAAAAACAGTTTTTGAGTGACGTCTTCAAGCAGTGACAAAAAGAAATAACGACCATACAAGAGTAAGAATTCTCCTGTGTGGTTGTTTTCTTATGCTCAAGTACCAAAAGGGCATGAGAGGTTATTCTATGCGGCACTGGAGGAATTCGGACTGTAAAGAGGTGTCATAACCGGCGTGAAGCAGAGCCTGATTATGTCATTACGGTTGTGGATGAAGCATATACTGAATTTGCGCAGGGAGCCCTATCTGAATAAAAGGAGGCAGCTTAGATGTACCGGGTAATTGATTTACACTGTGATACGATACCTAATATGTACTCGGATTTCAGGGAAGGGAAGGAGGCTTCCCTTCTTTCCAATTCCGGAAGAATCGATTTGAACCGGATGAGAGAAGGGGGATATATTTGCCAGTGCTTTTCCCTTTTTACCCATTTGGGAGCATTGAAGAAAAGAGGCGAGTCACCATTTACACATGTATTGGGGCTTGCAGATTTCTGGAAAACAAAGATAGCGGAATATCCGGATATCATAGGACAGGTGACAACAGCAGAGAGTATGGAAGAGAACGCCAGGATGGGAAAGCTATCAGCTATGATGACAGTGGAAGAGGGCGGAAGTGTATGAAGGAAAACTGGGAAACTGTATGCACTAATATGAACCAAAGGCGTCAGAATGTCTACCCTGACATGGAACTTTGCAAATGAACTGGGGTATCCAAATCCGGCAATCGCACTGGGAAGTCCCAGAATCCCGGACATGGTCAATGGGCTTACGGATACCGGGAAAAGCTTTGTGGAGGAAATGGAGAGGATCGGCATTCTTATTGATGTTTCCCATTTAAATGATGCCGGCATAAGGGACATTTTTGAGCTTACGCATGGTCCTGTGATAGCAAGCCACTCCAACGCACGTACACTCTGCTCACATCTGCGGAATCTCTCGGATACTAATATCAGAATGATCGGAGAGCGGGGCGGTGTTATCGGTATCAACTATTTCGTAGGATTTCTTGAGGATGGTGGAAAGATCGGGCGGATTGAAAAAATGGTGGAGCACATGCAATATATTAAAAACCTGGCAGGAATCGATGCAATAGCACTGGGAAGTGACTTCGATGGCTTCGGAGAGTCGTGTGAGCTGTCCGGCGCAGAAAAAATGCAGCAGCTTGCCGCAGAGATGGAACGACAGGGTTTTTCTTCCGCGGAAATCGAAAAGGTATTTGCATTAAATGCTTTAAGGGTATTTCGGTCCGTGCTGTCCTAAGAAAACTTATGTATCATAAGACGCTAATATTAGAGTAGTCATTTTAGAAAAGATATGATAAAATAGCAGTTGCAGGCGCATTTTGCGCAGGCAGCTGTTGTTTTAATTTATTTGAAGATGCCATGGGCATCAGTGAGGTAGATAGATATGACAAAAGTAATCGGTGTGAGATTTCGTACAGCGGGCAAGGTATATTTCTTCGATCCGCTGCAGCTGGAAATAAAGAGAGGCGACCACGTGATCGTGGAGACCGCCAGAGGTATAGAGTTCGGTACGGTCGTAGCAGGAGTACATGAGGTAGAGGATGACAAGGTGATCCAGCCGCTGAAGCCTGTGATGCGGATCGCCGGAGAGAGAGATATCGAGCAGGAGGCTGCCAACAAAGAAAAAGAGAAGGAAGCCTTCAAGATCTGTAAAGAGAAGATATTAAAGCATGGTTTGGAAATGAAGCTGATCGATGCGGAGTATACGTTTGATAACAATAAGGTATTATTCTATTTTACAGCAGACGGACGTATCGACTTCCGTGAACTGGTCAAGGATCTGGCAAGTGTGTTCAAGACCCGTATCGAGCTGCGCCAGATCGGCGTCCGCGATGAGACCAAGATCCGCGGCGGTATCGGTATCTGTGGACGACTCTGTGCTGTCACAGCTATCTGTCGGATTTCGTGCCGGTATCCATCAAGATGGCGAAGGAGCAGAATCTGTCCCTGAATCCCACCAAGATCTCCGGTGTCTGCGGCAGACTGATGTGCTGCCTGAAAAATGAGGAAGACACTTACGAAGAACTGAACCGCAAGCTTCCCGGTGTGGGTGACTATGTCCAGACGGCAGATGGCCTCCACGGCGAGGTACAGAACGTCAACGTACTGCGTCAGTTGGTCAAGGTACTGGTAGAAGTCGGTGAGAGAAGGAACTGAAGGAGTACGAGGCAGACACTTTACAGTTCAAGAGACGCCGCGGCAAAAAGGGCGGTCAGGAACTGTCTAAGGAAGAGCAGAAGGAACTTGAGAAGTTAGAGGAGATCGAGGAGAAGGAAGAAGCGGAAGAACGCGCAGAAAAACGTGCGGAGCAGCGCCCGGAGCGTCAGGACCGCAGAGAACAGAGAGCCGACAGCGAGAATCGCGGGGATAACCGCAGACGCGACGGACGCAGAGACGACAACCGCAGAAATAATAACCGTGGTGAGAATCAGAATCGTAATGATAACCGTGGAGAAAATCGGAACAACGAGAATCGTGGTGACAACCGCAGAGACAATAACCGTGACAACCGCAGGGATAACAACCGTGGCGACAGACGCCGTGAGAATCGTCCGCAGAACCGTCCGGAGCAGGAAGAGAGAACAGCGATGCTCAGGGTGCAGAGCAGTCCGGCAGCCAGGGACAGGCACCTAGAGACAATTCCTTCCGCAGAAGACCGAGACACGGTGGCAGAAGAGACGGCAACAACGGTAATAACGGTAACGGAAGAAAACCGGAGAACACGAATGAAGGTTGAACTGAAGGATAAAGAACGAATTGATGACCTTCAGCGGAACGGTTATCAGATCATACAGAATCCAGAGAAATTTTGCTTCGGCATGGATGCGGTGCTTCTGACAGGATTTGCCCACGCCAGAGAGAAAGATATTTTACTGGATCTGGGGACAGGCACCGGGATCATCCCGCTTCTGATGGAAGCAAAATACCACTGTTCCCATCTCACCGGACTGGAGATCCAGGAGGAGAGCGCAGATATGGCGAGACGCAGTGTGGCGTTGAACGATCTGCAGGACCGCATTGACATCGTGACAGG
>ENA-OQCS01000961-OQCS01000961.1-human-gut-metagenome-genome-assembly--contig:-NODE-961-length-15552-cov-2.252901_pt1 | contig 15552 bp, 22 predicted proteins | sample MGYA00242757_ERZ504575 | MGnify/ENA primary metagenome ERZ504575 (study PRJEB26092, sample SAMD00036297) | human gut metagenome | host: Homo sapiens | study: EMG produced TPA metagenomics assembly of...
CCCATTAATCACTATTTCAGTACCCGATACACGGAAATGCTTGTAGCTGAGGCCCATTCACTGAGATATAAAAGGTTGAAAAACCTTGAATTTTCAATAAAAAACACTTGATTATATGAGGAGGAAATCCTCGAAATATTACGAGAATTTACAGAGCAGGAAGACCATTCCGTCCTTATTTCTTCCCATATCACAAGCGATCTGGATAAAATTGCCGACTATATCGCATACATACATGAAGGAAGACTGCTCTTCCTTAAATCTATTGACGAACTGAATAATGACTGTGGAATCATCCGCTGCGGACGAGAGTTTTTCGACGCCCTTCTCCGGAGGACATTATCGCATACAGAGAAGAGCCTTACAGTTATTGTGTATTCATAAAAACAGACAGTCGCTGCGAAAAGCATTCTGCGACATTTCTATCGAGAATGCTTCCATTGAAGATATGATGTTATTTTACAGCAAAGGAGAAAAAATCATATGAAAGGAATTATATTAAAAGATCTTTATGAAAATTTCCGCATTTTTAAAAACGGGGTTTCTTACCTCGCAGCAGTTCTTTTCCTCTTCCTGCTTATCGAGGCTATGCAAACGGGAGACTTATTTTCCTTAAAATATTTCTTTATGCTGATTACTGCTTTTGTGTTTCCGCTTTTAGGCTGCTCCTCTATTGAATCCTCTCTTGAGCAAGATGAAAAGTGAATTTGACAAAATCCAGCTTACGTTCCCCATTACAAAAACGGAGATCGTACTGTCAAAATATATACTTGGAATCTGCTTTCTTACAATATGCAACGTATTCTCCCTGATTTTTGTTTTCTCGTTCACCAGCAGCCACAACAAAATCACTTTGCAGGAAGGGCTGTCTGCATGGGGGTTCGGAGTTCTTTTCTCCCTTGTCTTTTTTGCAGTCGTTAATTTTGCATTCTTTCTGCTCGGAAGGAAACTTGGTCTTATCGTTTATATCTTTATCGCCATGCTTTTCGGAGGAATATACGGAGCCGTTTCCTCTTTAAAGGGAATGGAATTTCTTATGGCAGGTGACAAAACGATGATCTTTATAATCGGTATTCCGATTGGGATTTTATTCGTTGTAATCAGCTTCTTCCTGTCGCTTGCATGTTATAAAAAACGTTATTCATAAAGGAGGCTTCTTTCCCGGCATACGTCACTTGTCAATATCTTCCAGTTTTGTCTTTCCGATCATGAGATTTAAAATCTCCACATCGGTCTGTTTCATACCTGCGCGGCCTACATATCCGACTGCTTGATTGTATCTTCAGGGCAGTCCATTACAAGACCTTCTCCTCTTGCAAACGTAAGTCCCCGCATCGCCATCTTATGACTTAGTATCGCGGCCTGAAGCGCCGTGGATATTTTTGCCGCACAGCTTGGTTTTGCACCATCACAGACAATACCTCCCGCATCCGCTATCGTATTGACAACTGTGTTTTCAATCTGTTCCAATGTTCCGCCGCATAAATATGTAATCCCTGCCCCTGCTCCTGCCGCAGCACATACTGCTCCGCAGTACGCTGAGAGAGAACCGATATATTTTTTCTGATTCAGAGCCACAAGGTTAGATACGCATAACGCCCTGTAAATCTCTTCTTTGCTTTTCTTTAGTTCTTTTCCGAACTCGATCACAGGAAGAGAACAAGTCATACCCTGATTCCCCGAACCGGAATTAATGATCACCGGAAGGGCACAGCCGCTCATTCTTGCATCCGAACCGGCAGATGCTTTCGCCACAGCGCGCCACTTTACATCTTCTCCGAACTCTTCTAGCACAACTCGTCCGACCTGTGCTCCCCAAGGATTTCTCAAACCTTCTTCTGCGATTCTCGTATTGTATTTTATCTGACGTCCAAGAACTTTTTCCACATCAGTAATCTGTACCTCATTTGCAAATGTAATAATATCTTCCAAATTCAAAAGACTCTTATCCGGTGTTTTTTCTCTCTCCTGACAATATTCTTTTTTCTCTTTGTGAAAAAGCACCTGTCCGTCTTTTTCAATATGGGTGATATTCGTATGCTCGTCTTCTATCACAACAAGAGCTTCACTCTTCTCTGTCTTTTTGCATACTGCATATGCTTCAATATATAAATTAGCTACATCGTCTTTTAAAACACAATCACAAAATCCTGCCTTTAAAAGTTTCTCCGCCTCGTCGATTTCCCGATCTGTAACATGCTCCAGCACTTCAAGCGCTGTGAAGGATCTCCGCCTGTAATTCCGAGTACCGCCGCTGCTTCTACGCCTTTCATTCCTCCGGAATTCGGTACTTTTACTCCTTTTACATTTTTGATAATATTACCGCTGCACCGCATCGTAATATGATCCGGCATCTTTCCTAATACTTCTTTTGCTTTTGCCGCAGCATAAGCAAGCGCGATCGGTTCTGTGCATCCAAGCGCCGGAACAAGTTCGCTTTCCAAAATTGTTACATATTCATTATATATTTTACGGTTCATTGCAAAAACCTCCTGATTTCTCGATTTTCTGATGTATCTTATAACAGCAGTCTGTCTGATCCTGCCGCTTTCTTTACAGCTTTACACCATCTTTATCGATTATACTATCAGGAGGTTTTTATATCAATCTCTTTCTTTTACGTGTCTTTCCGGCACGGATGTACACCGTTTATTCCGTCCTACATCTTTTTATTTTCTGTCTTTCCCGCACTCGTCGCGCAAGCCTGAACACGAACCACAGTTTCCGCCGCATCCGGCACACCCCGGGCGCTTTTCCCTCTTTTGCGTTTTTTCTTGCTTTATAAATAAGAAAAATACAATAACTCGCGATCAATGATATGATCAAAATATCTGCTGCCATAACACGCCTTCTTTCTAAACTAATTTTCTCTACGCCGCCTGTACCGACCGTTTGGAATATATTTTTATTTTATACGGATCGGCCTAAACAGTAAGATCAACAGGATCACCGCAATTCGCTATACCTACAGCCGTTCCTACGGTGAACGCTCCTCCAAGCACAAACGTACCGATCTGATATACGCTCAAAGATACGACATACGCAAATACATTCTGGAACACAACCGCAAACCAAAACCACTTTCTGGACTGCATCTGCTGCGCCATTGTTGCGATTGCCGCCAGACACGGGGAGTCCAAAAGATTAAACAGCAAAAACGAAAATGCTGCCATAGCCGACGGAAACCACGCTGCTACTTTGCCCGCTACATTTACGGTATCTTCTACATCTCCCGACACATTTGCAAGAACTCCCATTGTAGTTACAATGGCTTCTTTTGCCGTAAATCCCGAAAGCGCTGCCGCAACAGGCTGCCATTCTCCGAAACCGAGCGGTTTAAACAGCACTGCAAGCGCTCCGCCGATCATCGCCAACAAACTATTGGCACTGTCTTGAACAATCCCGAATTTTCCGTCTGAAAATCCAAATCCTCCAAGGAACCACATAACAATACATGCAAGGAACAAAATCGTTCCCGCCTTGATCATGAATCCTTTCAGTCTCTCCCATACATGAAGAAGAACTGTCTTTGCCTGCGGCATATGATACTGCGGAAGTTCCATTACAAACGGAGCCGGTTTTCCTGAAAACATCTTCGTCTTTTTCAATATTATAGCAGAAATAAGCACTGCCGCAATCCCTATAAAATACATAAGCGGTGCGATGAAGGAACTTTCTGCATATCCTGCCGCCTCTCCTGCGATCACTCCGCCCATAAGCGCGATAACCGGAAGCTTTGCCCCACATGGAATAAACGTAGCTGTCATGATCGTAAGCCTTCTGTCATTATCCTGCTCGATCGTCCTTGAAGCCATAATCCCCGGAATTCCACACCCTGAGGAAATAAGAAGAGGGATGAACTTTTCCCCGACAATCCGAAATGTCGGAACACGCGGTCCATTACAAAGGCGATGCGAACCATATATCCGCAGTCTTCAAGGAATGATAAAAGGAGAAACAATACCGCCATCTGTGGAACAAAGCCAAGCACAGCTCCCAATCCGCCTATGATTCCGTCAACTACAAGCCCTGTGATAAGACTGCCTGCCCCTATATTTCCCAAGAAACCGCTGACTGCATCCTGTATACTGACTACAAACACATCGTTTGTCCAGTCTGTCATCCCTGTTCCGACCGTTGTGACGGACACATAATACACAACCCACATAACGAAAACAAAAATCGGAAGGCCTAAAAAACGATTTGTTACGATACGGTCTATCTTATCTGAGACAGTCAGTTTTTCTCTCCCTTTTTGAACGGTATCGGAAACAACTTTTTGTATGTACTGATACCTCTCGTCTGTAACAATACTTCCATATCGTCATCATGCTTTTCTTCCATCGCTTTACGCATCTTCTCGATCGCTTTCAAAGACTCGCCTGACATTTTTAAATTTTCTAATACTTCCTGTCATTTTCAAGAAGTTTTACTGCATACCAACGCTTCTTACGCTCGTCAATCCATGTTGGAAGCAGCTCTTCTACCGCTCGTATCGCCGCTTCTAACTCTTTTGAGAATATCGCTTTCGGTATGCTTTTTTCTCCGCTTTTGACAGTGCAGACCGTTTCTTCGATCAATTCTTTTAGTCCTGTCTTTTTCAAAGCCGACGTTCGATCACCGGACAGTTGAGAAGTTCAGACAATCGCTTCTTGTCGATTTTCATTCCTCGCTTCCGGATCAAATCAGCCATATTTAGCGCAATCACAACCGGAACTCCCGTCTCGGTCAACTGGGTCGTCAAATACAGATTTCGCTCAATATTGGTCGCGTCTACAAGATTGATGATCACGTCCGGATCCTCGTTCAAAATATAATCCCTGCTCACAACTTCTTCAAGCGTATACGGGGAAAGAGAATAGACTCCCGGAAGATCCGTCACTTTGATCTTCTCCTCTTTTGATTCTTTTGTTCTTACTTTCCCTTCTTTTTTCTCTACCGTAACTCCCGGCCAGTTTCCGACATATTGATTTGCTCCCGTAAGCGCATTAAACATTGTCGTCTTTCCACAGTTCGGATTTCCGGCAAGTGCAGCCCTGATCTCCATTTTGTTCTACCTCCTACTATACAGTTTCTACAAGGACACATTTTGCATCCTCTTTTCTTACTGACAACTCATATCCTCGAACCGTAACTTCTACAGGATCGCCAAGCGGCGCAACCTTCCTTATATAAATCCTGCTTCCCTTCGTGATTCCCATGTCCATGATCCGACGCTTATAAGCCCCGTCCCCTTCAATTTTAATCACAGTTACTGTACTTCCCACTTTTGCGCTGCCTAATGTCCTCTCCATGCCATTCTCCTCCGCTTCCTATTTCACTCAAAATTTTTATAGCCTTTTCAGCTCTAGATCATAATATGCCTCGCCATTTCGGCATTTACCGCGATCCTGGAATTTTTAATACTCACGATCACGTTTCCGCCCATCTCGGATAATACAGTAACTTCCGTTCCTGCCACAAAACCAAGATTTCCGAGAAAACGCCTTGTCTCCTCGTTTCCATTTACGCGGTTTATCACACTTACCTTGCCTATTTCAGCCATCGTAAGCGGCATAAAAACACCTTCCTTCTATTTTAAAACTTTTTTTGAAAATTTGATAATCTTTTTCATTTATCTTTAGTTAGTTTAACCTAACCTTTGTAAATTGTCAAGTATTTTCACAAAATAAAGCACAAAGCGTTTTTTCTACAGTGACGCTCTGTGCCTTTTCTATAGCGGATATTCTTTCTCTTGCGAGCTTTCGCACACATATGTTATACTTAATTTTAATGAATATTGATCTTTCATTCATAAATAAAATTTATTTGAGGTAACATTATGATTATAAATGAATCTGCTGAGAACTAATTTAGAAACAATTCTTGTATTAAGCGGACAACTTCCTGTTGTCCGTTCTGTAGACATTGCCGCAGAACTTGACTTTAAAAAGCCAAGTGTCAGCGTCGCAATGAAGAAGCTGCGTGAAAGCGGACATATTACAGTTTCACCGGAAGGCTATATTACACTCACCCCCTCGGGAAAAGAAATAGCGGAGCTATATACGAACGACATACCCTCCTTACTTCCTGGCTGGAATATCTCGGCGTCGATTCAAAAACCGCCGCTGATGACGCTGCCGTATTGAACATGTCATCAGCGCGGAAAGCTTTGAACGCAATAAAAAAACATATTAAGCGATAGCTTTTATTTTTAATTTCGGTAATATACTTTTATTTCTCAATATTGACCTGATCAAGAACTGCGCCTAATTCCTCTGCGGATTTACGCAGTTTTTTCATTTCTTCCTCGCTGAAATCAATCTCCAGCACCTGTTCCGCCCCGCCTCTTCCGACAATCGTCGGAATGCTTAAGCACAGTCCTTCTAATCCGTATTTTCCATCAAGCGATACCGAAATCGGAGCGACCGTATGACTGTTTCTTACGATTGCTTCTACGATTTTTTCCGCTGCCATTCCGATTCCGTAATAAGTCGCTCCCTTTCGCTCGATAATCTCATAGGCGCTGTCACGGACTCCTTTGTAAACCTCTTCCATATCCTGTGCGAAGTGTTCATATCCCCGCATCTTTGCAAAATCCTGTAATTTAATTCCGTAAATATTTGCACAGCTCCATGCTGCCAGTTCGCTGTCACCGTGTTCACCTACGATAAACGCATGTACATTTCTGCTATCTACATCCAACTTTCACTGATTATATATTTCAATCTTGCCGTATCAAGCACTGTACCGGAACCGATCACTCTTTCCTTTGGAAAACCGGATTCTCTAAGCGCTACTTCCGTTAAGATATCTACCGGATTCGACACGATGAGCAAAATTCCTTCACAGTTTACGCGTTTGATCTCTTTTATGATTGACCGCATAATCGCTGCATTTTTCTGCACAAGATCCAGTCTCGTCTCTCCCGGTTTCTGGTTTGCCCCTGCCGTAATAATAACGACCGACGCATCTGCAATATCCTCATATTCACCCGCATAAATATCCATTGCATGTGTAAACGGCAGTCCGTGGCTGATATCCATCGCCTCTCCTTCTGCCTTCGCCTTGTTTGCATCAAGGAGTACCATTTCCGAAAATAATCCTTTCTGCATCAATGTATAGGCAATCGTAGAGCCGACAAACCCACATCCGATTACTGCTGCTTTTTGTATATTTACCATATCTCAATACCTCCTGTTTTCCATGAACTTTAATGAACTCATACCGCCACTTTATATTCAGGATCTCATAATAAGCGTTTTTTTCTAATATTACTTGATCATATTTCATCCTTTTTTAATTCCTAGTATTTTAGTGGGGTTTAACTTTATCTTCATTATATAGTAGTTCCCTGAAAAATCAATCCCTTATCAGGTATTTTTTTCCATACAATCAAATATTTTTCAGTAATTCTTTTTTATCAGTCTTCTAAAGAATGCTTTTTTGTAATCGTTACTTTTTCATCATAACAGATAAAAACGTCTTCTATCTCGCTTTTTTTCAGCTTCGGTGTGATCAAACTGATAAAAGGCACAATCAAAAGTCCTGCGATCATTGCCATTGCGCCTGCATTGATCGGAGATTTTATAAATCCAAAAAACATATTCGCAACAGTCAGTCCGACTCCTGTTATAAACCTGCCCATACACCCGCACGGGTAACGCCTTTCCAATACAAACCATACAAAAACGGAGCTAAAAACGCCCCGGCTAACGCGCCCCATGAAATGCCCATAAGCTGTGCGATAAAGGTCGGCGGATCAAGCGCGATCACAACTGAGACAACAATAAAAAACACGATTAAAACCTGCATTGTCACAATCTGCTTTTTCTCGCTCATTTTTTTCATAATATTATCTTTCAAAAGATCGAGCGTCAGTGTAGAACTGGATGTCAGCACAAGGGAGGAAAGAGTTGACATTGACGCAGAAAGCACAAGCACAACAACAACCCCTATAAGCAGATCCGGAAGCATGGAAAGCATATGCGGTATAATACTGTCATAAACGACCGCTCCGCCCGCTTTATCGTAAATCTCGGGACTGTCGAACAGTCTTCCGAATCCTCCGAGAAAATAACATCCACCTGAGATAATAATTGCAAATATAGTTGAAATAATAGTTCCCGTACTGATCGATTTTCATCTTTGATCGCATAAATTTCCCGATCATCTGCGGAAGTCCCCATGTTCCAAGCGAAGTAAGAAGAACAACGCCCAGAAGATTGACAGGATCCGGACCAAAAAAAGATGTAAACGCTCCCGGCTGTCCTTGTGTCAGGGGAACATCACTTGGTATCTTCGCCATTTCTGCTATTGCATTCATGAATCCGCCCTGTCCATTCAGAACCGCCGCGATCACAGCCACAATTCCGATCAGCATAATGATTCCTTGTATGAAATCATTGATTGCCGTAGCCATATATCCGCCCAGGATAACATAGAGCGCCGTAAACGCTGCCATTGTCACGACACACCACGTATACGGAATATTAAAAGCCATCGCAAACAAACGTGACAAACCGTTATACACCGAAGCCGTGTACGGGATCAGAAAAACGAACACGATCACAGATGCCGTAATCTTAAGTGATTTGCTCTTGTACCGTTCTCCGAAAAATCCGGCATCGTCCTTGATCCAAGATGCTGTGTCATCACTTTTGTACGCCTTCCGAGAACTACCCATGCCAGAAGGCTTCCGATTAATGCATTTCCGATGCCGATCCATGTACTGGCAATTCCGTATTTCCATCCAAACTGTCCGGCATATCCGACAAATACAACTGCCGAAAAATACGATGTTCCATATGCAAATGCCGTCAGCCACGGTCCTACCGATCTTCCTCCCAGAACAAAACCGTCTACACTTGTAACATGTCTTCTCGAATAAATTCCCACTGCCGCCATCACTGCGAAAAAAATAATAAGCAGTATAATTTTAATTCCCATCTTTTTTCCCTCTCTCTGCCGTTTTATCCTTTAGACCACTTTAAAGCGTAACACTTTAAAGCATTAAAGTATCTTTTTATAGAATAACACGGGTCTAGACCCGTGTCAACTGTTACTTTTTTCTATTATGCCCGTTTATCTTCCCGTTTTATCTTGTCAGTACATCTCCTGTCACTTCATCTCCTCGACCCGGTTTTGCACCTTCTTATCAAAGTTTTCTATTTGTCTGCTGTATGACTCGTTCATATATTTTGAATGAAGCATAAAGTCCGCAGTCGCAAGATTATTTGCAATCGGAATATCGTATACGACAGCAATACGCAGCAGCGCTTTTACATCCGGATCGTGGGGTTGTGCTTCCAATGGATCCCACAAAAAGATCATAAAATCAATCTGCCCTTCTACGATCTTCGCTCCAATCTGCTGATCTCCGCCAAGCGGACCGCTACAGTATCCTTTTACCGGAAGCCCTGTTCGCTCAGCGATAAGACGCGCCGTTGTTCCTGTTCCGCATAAAAAATGCCCTTTCAGTATCTCTTTGTTTTTTTCACACCAGTCTACAAGTTCTCTTTTCTTACCGTCATGCGCCACAAGGGCGATATGTTTTACTTTTTCAATTTCCATCGTTACATATTTATCATCTAACATCCGATCTCCTCCTTTTATCTTAAAAATAGTTTTTCATAAAATTTTTCTTACCGTCTGTTTTTATACAAACTGTTCCATCGTATCAAATCTAAGTAATGCGATCGCGCCCATCGCAACCGTGATCATCAATCCATAGATCAATACGATCGGAAAGATCAACGTTTGACTGATCAACACTGCCGCCAACACTCCGACACCGGCTCCGACTCCTAAAAGCGCCATCTGGATAAACATTCTAAGCAGACTTTGCCCTGTTTTTCCGAATACTTCCCCGAGAAGGCTCTGAACGATCACCATTGTATACAGGCGGTCTGCCTGCAAAACGGTGTAGATCAAAATACAGTAAATGATCTCTATTACCGGAACATGCCAAAAAATCCCAATAGGAATGCAGATGATACATCCGTCCGCAAATGCCTTTACATGTTCCATAAGAGTCGCATACCACATTTTTTTCAGCGGACTGTCAGGAATAAGAAAAATATACGGATTTTTCAACTCGCTTTCCCATTTTCCTGTGTAACCGCTCATAATAAGCGCCACATACGCGACAACTCCCAACAAAATAAAGCCCGCCATACTGCTGTCTGACACCGATTTTTGGAGAGAATACGCGAAAATAAACGCAACGACTGCCGAAAGAACTGTCATTTTCGTGAAAATAAAATATTTTTCTTTCTTATATTCCAGAAATTGCCTGTAAAAAATCGCTCTTGCTCCTTTTGCTGTAATCTTACTCTCTACACGGCGAAACCTTCGCTTTTTCGTCCCGGTATTTGTCACAAATTCTCCGCTTTTCTGCCTCTTTTTCAGTTCTGCATAATCGTCTGCGAATTTCGCCGCCTCTTCATAATATCCGCCGTCACATTTCATTCTGAACGCCGCCGCAACAATGAACACCGTAAACACCGAATAGATCACAGTACAAATTACATTCAGAGTTGTCGGACCGAGTAAAACCAACCTGTATACCGCAATCTGCCATCCGACTACCGGAATCATCTGAAGGACCGGCCAGTTGATAAACGAAAGAGCGCTTTCTACTGACAGACCTTTTTCTTTAAAATAAAGTACGATCATCAACGTAAATGCAATCAAAAACACTTTCATTCCGAAGCAGATCCCTTTTATCAATTTTTGCGGAAGCTTATCATTCGTATATAAAATGATCATAACAGATTGTTCTACCGCACACTCTACGCCGCATCCTATCAGAAAGAAGAAAAGCATCTTCCACCATTCCACATGAAAAACCGTCAAGCCTCCGATCGCCAACACGATCCATATGAAAAATGACATCAGATAATTCATCACGCTCCCTGTATCAAAACAAGTTTGGGGCTGATCGGAGCGGGAAATACGAACTGAGAATGAGCCGGCCGAAACAAGATTCCTTTTCGAGAAGCATAGGACATAAAGTTTCCTACTGTAATGTAGATCGTCCACACCGTCACAAGAATGACAAGTCCTTGAACAGAATCGATCCGAACTGTAACCGCAAGTGTTCCAAGCATCACGATAAGAAAGATTCCATAGGCGGCCCCAAAGATCAACGCAAGAAGCGTCGTCGGTTTTCTGACTGCCTTTTTCAGGTTATTTGCCGCTGTTCTCTTTATCAAATATATTAACGCTTTCATGCTTTCTCACCGCCTGTCATCTCAAAGAACAGTTCATCCAGCTCTTTTCCCTGCGCGTCTGCTTTTGTGTAAGAACCGGCAATATGCCCTTGTTCCATGACGATCATCACATCCCACAAGTTCTCTACCATCTCAAGCATATGCGTACTGATAAGAACTGTCGCTCCGTTATCACGCAGTTTTAACACGACATCTTTCAGCATCTTGATCGCCGCCGGATCAAGTCCGACCATCGGTTCGTCAAGAAGGATGACTTCCGGCTTTACCGCAAGGGCACAGCATATGCTCACTTTCTGCATCATTCCTTTTGATAATTCATTGCCAAGCTTATCCTGCTTGTCATCCATCTCAAACGCTTTAAGTATCTTTTCGATCTCCTCGTCTGTAATTTCACTGTCATATGCCATTCTCACATATTCGATATGCTCCCTTACCGTCAGCGCATCGAACATATTCGGAATCTCCGGAACATAAGCAAACTTCCTTTTCGCAGGAATCTGCCGGGCAGGAATCCCTTTAATACGAATTTCACCCTGATACCGCAATAAACCGGCAATGCTTTTGATGATCGTTGATTTTCCCGATCCGTTCGGCCCTAAAAGAACCCCTACCTGACCGTTAGGGACGGTAAACGTCACTTGATCTACCGCCAGATTCTTTCCATAATATTTTGTCAATTCTTTGATCTCCAGCATAGTCCTCTCTACCCTTTCTGTCCGCGTCCTGTATAGTTTGCTTTTACTCGTAATACTTGATAAGTGCCTGTGTTCCGAGATCTCCGTTGCCGTCTGCTTCAAGCTCTTCATAAATGGCAAGAACCTGGCTTAAAACTTCGAGATTTAAACCGCTTCTGTTTGCTTCGATGAGCGCCAGCTTCATATCTTTAATAAAATGCTTCATAAAAAATCCCGGCGCATAATCTTTTTCTATGATCTTTGGTCCGAACAGATCAAACTGTCTGCTTCCGGCTGCCCCTGTCGCTACGGATTTCGAGAACACATTCAGGTCAAGTCCCTTTTCTTTTGCATATGTCAGCGCTTCGCATACACCGGAAAGAGCTCCCGCGATCATGATCTGGTTTGCAAGTTTGCAATGCTGTCCGCATCCTGCCGAACCTTCGTAATTAATATTCGTTCCCATTGCTTCAAACAGTTCATGACAGTTCGTATAATCGCTCTTATCGCCTCCGACAAGAATAGAAAGAGTTCCTTCTCTTGCCCCCGTATCTCCGCCTGTGACCGGCGCATCAAGCACATGAAATCCCCGTTTTGTTCCTTCTTCATACAGCTTTTCGGCAATCTGCGGACTCGTGGTCGTCATATCGATCAAATATGCACCTTTTTTCGCACTGTCCAAAATATTTCCGCTGTCGAAATATACTTCTTCTACATCCTGCGGAAATCCTACGATCGTAATCACTGCCTCGCAGTCTTTTACGCACTCGGAAATCGTTTCATGAAAGATCGCTCCTTCCCCGATCACGTCCTCGACTTTTGCTTTTGTCCGGGCATAAATATGAAGTTCATACCCTGCTTTCATAAGATTACGCACCATGGATTTTCCCATGATCCCCACACCGATAAATCCGATCTTCTTCATCTCTTTTTTCCTTTCCCCCTTATATGCCGCTATTTTTACGACACTTCTGTTTTATCCACATCGGTTTGTCTGTCTTGCCTGTATTAATATTTTTCTACGACTTCGCTTTTGTTTTTATAAATACTGTTTGCCGGAACAAATCCTCTTACAGAAGACAGTGGGTAAATATTGCTGTGACTTCCTACAACCGTTCCGGGGTTCAGGACGCTTCCGCATCCTACTTCTACTTCATCTCCGAGCATTGCTCCGAACTTCTTCATGCCGGTTTCTATATTTCCTTCCGATGTTTTTACAACAACAAGCTTTTTATCCGACTTCACATTCGATGTGATAGAACCTGCTCCCATATGAGATTTATATCCGAGAACAGAATCGCCGACATAATTATAATGCGGTACCTGTACTTTATTGAAAAGCACGACATTTTTAAGCTCTGTCGAATTTCCTACGACTGCTCCTTCTCCCACGATCGCGTTTCCTCTTATAAACGCACAATGACGCACTTCCGCTTCTTTCCCGATGATCGCCGGACCATTAATACATGCGGTAGGCGCAACTTTAGCTGACTTTGCGATCCAGACATCTTCTCCTCTTTTTTCATATTCATCACTGCTTAACGTATTCCCGAGTTCTTTGATAAATGAACCGATATTCGGAAGGACTTCCCACGGATATGTCACTTTGTCAAAAGATCTTTTGCGATTGTCTCCTCTAATGTATAAAGTTCCTTTACTGTCAATGCATTCATATATTTATCTCCTTTTCCGCCGTTTACCGGCTCTTTTTATAATAACCTGCCGCTTTATCATAACAGGCTCTTAACTGATACTGATTATTGAGTCCTTTTACTCCCACCGTCCTGTTCGTTATAAAACGATCCAGCTTCATCATATATTCATCGGGAGTAATGCTTCCCTCCGCCACATACGTAAGACCTTTTTCCCAGCTTGCCGTAAGTTCCGGATTTAAAAGTGATTTGATCGAATGATCCACTACGTCAAATACCATCTCTCCTTGCAAAGTCGGTGTTATGATCTGTGTTTTTTTATTCAGGGCAAGGTATTTAATATGAATCAGTTTCTTTAATATTTCCGCCCTGGTCGCGCTCGTTCCGATACCGCTTCCTTTTATCTGAGCGCGAAGATCTTCATCCTCGATCAACTGCCCCGCATTTTCCATAGCAAGGATGATCGATCCTGAATTATACCGTTTCGGAGGCGACGTCTCCCCTTCTTTTATATCTAATGCTCCAACCGGAAGAACGCTTCCTTTTTTCAGCGTTTTAATCACTTCAAACAGCGCCGTATCAAGGTCCTGATCTGCCGTCTGTTCTGCATCTTCCTCTTTTTCATTTGCATCGGTTCTGCTTTTGCCTTTGTTTACACTTCGTTTTCCCTGCGGAACGCCTGCCACTTTCAAATATCCTTCCTCAGCTAGCACTTTAAAATTGGAAAAGAAACTCTCTTCCTTTATCTTCGATATGATCGCCACTTTTTGATACACTGCCGGCGGATAAAAAATACTTAAAAACCTTCTCACAATCAGATCATATACTTTATGAGACGTTGCCGAAAGCGAATTCAGCGCTCCTAAACCTTGTCCTGTCGGAATGATAGCGTAATGATCTGTAATCTGCTTATCGTTTACATATCTTGTCTTCGCCAGATTTTTATGACTTCCAAAAGAAAGGATATCCTGCAAATACGGCTGTGCCGGAGGATATTTTGACAGCCCGTTCAAGTTTCTGCTGATCTCTTTTGCAACTGCCGTCGACAAAACCCTGGCGTCTGTCCTCGGGTATGTAACAAGTTTTTTTTCATATAATTCCTGCACGACCCGAAGCGCTTCATCCGGACTGATCTTAAACCGCTTCGAACAGTCGTTTTGAAGTTCGGCCAGATTATAAAGAAGGGGAGGATTTTTCTTCTCCTTTTTCTTCTCCACAGACTCAACGATACACTGTATCGGCTTTTCTTCCAACAAATAGGCGATCAGCTCTTTTGCTTTTCTTCTGTCTTAAATCCATTTTCTTTATACAGATCAAACGATTCAAAATACCGCGAGCCTTTCACTGCCCGCCATTCTCCTTCAAAACTGTGACCTGACGCATCGATCGTGCTGATCACACGGTAAAAAGGAGTTTTTACAAACTCCCGTATCTCCCTTTCACGCCTGACAACCATTCCGAGAACGCATGTCATTACACGTCCTACCGAAATCACCGAGTATTTCGTATTCAGATAATTAGAAATACTGTTTCCGTATTTCAGCGTAAGCAAACGTGAAAAGTTGATTCCCATCAGATAGTCTTCTTTCGCGCGAAGATAGGCGGAAGCGCTTAGATTGTCATACTCTGACAGATCTTTTGCTTCCCGTATGCCTCTTAAGATTTCCTCTTCTGTCTGTGAGTCGATCCACACGCGAAGTCTTTTTTTTTCCCCGACACCTGCGCCTTTTGTTCTACAAGCCGGTAAATGTACTCTCCCTCCGTCCGGAGTCGGTGCACACATAAATTGTGTCAACGTCTTCTCTGTTTAAAAGAGAACTGACAATCTGAAACTGCTTCGCCACTGACGGGATCACTTCATATTTAAACTCCGAAGGAATAAACGGAAGTGTCTGAAGACTCCATTTTTTCAATGCCGGGTCATACTCTTCCGGATAGCTCATCGTAACCAGATGTCCGACGCACCATGTGATCACTGCCTTCGTCGGATTCTAAATATCCGTCCGCTCTTCT